>Ga0209536_100000239_pt1 | contig 87320 bp, 71 predicted proteins | sample DeeMarSeWOR28_12_FD_187461 | JGI IMG/M metagenome (GOLD analysis project Ga0209536, IMG submission 187461) | Marine sediment microbial communities from White Oak River estuary, North Carolina - WOR-2-8_12 (SPAdes) (version 2) | ecosystem: Environmental > Aquatic > Marine > Intertidal zone >... | reverse complement strand
GAGGCGAGGCTGGCGGACGCCGAAACGCGCTTCCAGGAGCAGGAGTTCGACACGCTGTCCTGGGAGAGCGACGACGCGCGGGCGCTCGAAGGCAACGCGGTGTACGCCGCGAAGTGCAGGAACTGCCACGGAACGCTGGGGGTTGGCGGGACGGAGTATGCGACCAGCCGTGGCCTGGACGTTCCCTCGCTGGTCCAGCCCGACTGGAGCATGGAGGCGTCCATCGACTCGGTACGCCACCGGGTCTTCGTCGGCCACGCGTCGGGCATGCCGACGTGGGGCGTCGCCGGAATCAGCCTGCGCGAGATCGACGCCGTCTCCTTCTACGTTCTGGACCGCTTGCGGCCGGAGGTTCTGGGGGGAAGCTGAGCCCCTCGCCGGGCGCCTGCGCTTCGGTGTCCGGCTCGGCGTGCCGCTCGGTCAGCCCGACGGGAAGGGGCTAGCGAGCATCTCGGGCTGCATGGTCGCCATGTAGGCGACGAGATCCCACAGCTCGGCATCGGTCAGGACCTCGTTCCACGGGGGCATCTTGGTCCCGTGCGCCGTACCGAATCCGACCTTCATGCGTTCGAACAGCGTGTCCCAGGCCGCTCGCGCCACGAGCGAATCCGCGGTGAGGTCGGAAGGCGTGAAGTCGGCGAGATAGGAGGCTACGGGCCCATCTCCTCTCCCTTCCGGTCCGTGACAAGCGACGCAGTACCGATGGTAGAGCTCGCTCCCGCCCAGCGCGCTGCCCGGAACCTCGGCCGGATAGGCGAGAGCCGAGACGTAGGCCAGCGCGTCCTCCAGGTGCTCGGGTCGTAGGAGATCCATCACGAAAGGACCGTGATGGTGCGCCTCGGGGTCGTCCTCGTCGAGCGCGGACCGGAAGAGGCTCTCAAGCCGGCTCGGGCTCGCTCCGGCAAAATCCCTCGTGTGAAACGTCGGAGGCGGCGCGTCGCTGGCATAGAGCGCTACGGGTCCGTCGCCATGGCCGCCGTGGCCGTGGCAGGCCCAGCAGACCCCCTCGTAGATCGCTTCGCCACGACGTTGCTCCGGAGACAACGTGAAATGGGGTTCATCGCCGCGCGGCACGGGCGCCTCCGACTCCGGAGCGCAGGTCCAGAGTAGAGGCACGACGACGATGGCCCACCATGCCCGCATGGTCATATCTCCGGGATGAGGTCCTAACGCGGGACGGGGCCTGGCCTCCTCTGCTGCGTAGTCGAGACACCATCCCATGAGTACAATGCGGGCCCATGGATCGGCCTCGCCGTGGGGGATCGCCTGATCCGCGTGGAGGGAAAAGTCCGCAAGGGTTCTCCCGACCGCAGCCGGCGGGCTCTTCCGGGCAGAGCCTAGGGGGCGGCATCATCGACATTGGGAAGAGGGCCCATCGCGGGACCCGCCCGAACAAGAGGAGGCCTCATGGCACCCGGACCCTTCCGCGTCGACGTGGTGCAGCGTGATCACTTCCGCTTCGACATCTCCTTCGACGACGAGCGTTGGGAGCCGATCATCGCGGACGAGCCGGAGCCCCTGGGCGCCGGGGCGGGGCCCAACGCGGCGCGTCTTCTCGCGGGGGCCGTCGGCAACTGTCTGGCGGCCAGCCTTCTCCTCTGCCTCGAGAAAGCCCGCGTGTCCATCTCGGACCTGCGCGCGACCGTGGAGGGCACGATGGAGCGCAACGAGGCGGGCCGGTTCCGCATCGCGGGGCTGGAGGTGACGATCGTGCCCGTGGTCGAGGGCGAGCCCACGAAGCGCTACGACCGCTGCCTGGAGATCTTCGAGGACTTCTGCATCGTCACGCAGAGCGTGCGCGACGGAATCGACGTCGACGTGCGCGTCGAGCCCGAGTTCGTGGAGGTCGAAGGTCCCCAGGCGGAGCTCGAGCTGGCGGGTTCCGCGGAGTAGGGCGGGGCAACCTGTCCGGATGAGCCACCTGATCTCCTTCGAGGGCGCGACTCTCGGCTACGGCCGACGGGTCGTCCTTGAGGGGCTCGATTTCAAGATCGAGGATGGTGAGGTCCTCGGCTTCGTCGGCCCCAACGGAGGGGGCAAGACGACGATCCTGCGGGCGATCCTCGATGTGCTTCAGCCCCTGAAGGGAAGCGTGACCCGGCACCGTCCTTCCCTGCGCTTCGGATACGTGCCGCAGCGCTCGCGCCTCGACGGCCGATGGCCGCTGCGCACCGTCGACGTAGTCCTGATGGGGCTGTACCGGGAGACGGGACTCGTCCGGCGGCCCTCCCGCGCGCACAGGGACGAAGCGCTGTCGCTACTCGAGTATGTCGCGCTCGGGCCGCAGGCGGAGCGGGACTTCATGACGCTGTCCGGTGGGCAGCAGCAGCGGGCCCTCCTCGCGCGGGCCCTGATCACGCGCCCGGACATTCTCGTTCTCGACGAGCCCTCCACGGGGCTCGACGTCGCGGGCACGGCCCAGCTGCTGAGGATCGTCGGGGATCTGCACCGGGATCGCGGCCTCACCGTGCTGCTGTCGAGCCACGATCTGAACACGGTCGCCAACCACGTGGAGCGCGTGGCGCTCGTGCTCTCCGGAGCGTTCCAGATCGGGCGCACGGAGGACGTGCTGACCTCGGAGAGGCTCTCCGAGCTGTACGGCGTGCCGATCGACGTCGAGCGGATCGAGGGCCGGGTGGCCATCGTCGTTTCGAGCGGAGCTGCGACGTGATCGAGATGCTCCTCTTCTACCGGGAGTCGATCCTGGGTGCCCTCGTCCTGGCGCTGGGGTGCTCGGTCCTGGGCGTGTACGTGGTGCTCCGGCGGATCGTCTTCGTGGGGGCCGCGCTGGCACAGCTCTCCTCGGCCGGGGTCGGCCTCGCCGTGTTCCTCGCCTCCGCGGGGCTCGGCCTCGGTTGGCTCACCGAGGAGCTCACGATCTCTCTCGCGGTGACGATGGCCGGCGTCGCCTTCTTCGGATACCAGGCCGGGCGGAACCGCATTCCGGCGGACGCCGGCCTCGGGGTGGCGTTCGTGGTGGCCGGAGGGGCGTCGGTCCTGCTCGTCGCGCGCTCGGCGACCGCGGACATCTACGACCTCTTCTTCGGCGGCGACATCCTGCTGATCTCGATCGAGGAGATCCGCGTGCTCGTCGTGGTCGTGGCCAGCGTCCTCGCGGTGCACGCCCTCTTCTTCAAGCAGTTCCTCTTCGTCTCGTACGATCCCGACATGGCGGCGACGCTCGGCTATCGGGTCGTGGCCTGGGACCTGCTCCTCTACATGACGTTCGGCATCGTCATCACGCTGGCGATGCAGTCGGTCGGAGTCCTGTTGGTCTTCAGCTATCTCGTGCTGCCCGGGGTCACGGGGCTGCTGCTCGGTCGCCGACTTCGCGCCGTCTTTGCCGGCTCGATGGTGACGGCGACGGCCGGCACGCTGCTGGGCTTCGTCGCCTCCGTGCTCTTCGATCTGCCCTCGGGGGCCTCGATCATCGTTGCGATGGGTGTGCTCGCGGGCGCGGCGTGGGCGTTCGACGTCGCGCGGCGGAGGACCGCGCCGGCCGCCTGACCGACGCGGCGCCTAGTGGTGGTGGCCCGCTCGCGCCGCGAGAAGGGCGTCGATCCAGTAGTCGATCAGGTCGAAGTACGTGACGACCCCGGGAGCACCACCTGGATAAAGGGGCACGACCACGGCCCGGCCCTCGCCCCGGTGGGCGACCGCCCGCACGGCGCCGTCGTCGAAATAGTTGGCCGCGAGCACGACGTGGTGTGCGTGGTCGTGCATGTGCCCCACGAGCCGGGAGAGGTGCCGCGGCGTCGCCGGGATGCCCGGACGCGGCTCGACGTACTCGGCGCACGTCACGCCGAAGCGGTCTTCGAGGTAGGCCCAGTTCTTGTGATAGCAGATGATGTCCAGACCCTTCAACGGACGGGCCCGAGCCAGCCAGCCACCCAGGCGGGTCGAGAGAGGCCTGCCCTCGAGCTCGTTGCTGTCCAGGAAGTCGTCCAGCGTTCCGGCCAGGGCGAGGCGCTCGAGTGTCGGTCCGCCGAGGATGTCGACGAGCTCGCCCCCGAAGAGGGCGCGATGGATGCGGTCGGCGAAGCTCGCGAGGCCCTCGTCCCAGACGTCGGTGCGAGCAGGATCGACCCGGCGCAGACCGACGGCGATGTTCCTCGCGACCTGGAGCGCGCGCAGGGGATCGGTGTGGAGGTGGGGGTTGCCGTAGATGTGGACGTCGCCCTCGCTGCGGCTCACGGTCTCGGGAATGTCGAGCATGGTGATGCCCGAATAGGCGGTCACGTACCCCGGCCCGCCCTCGGTCACGGCGGCATTGCCCGCGCGGTCCAGCAGTGCCGGGACCCAGAGCTCGAGGTCGAGACCGGTCGTGACGAAGACGTCCGCGTTGCGCACCGTCACCGCGAAGCTGGGGGTGGGCCGGATGAAGTGGGCGTCCACCACGGGGCCGGCGATCGACTCCACGTCGACCGCATCCCCGCCGACTTCCTCGGCCAGGACGGCGTACACGGCCAGCGTCGTCACGACCCGGACCGGCTCCTGGCCGGCGACCGGAGGCACCGGGGCCGCCGGGCCGAGGACGACCATCAGCCCGAGGGCGGCGATCGATGCGAAGCGTAGGGCAGCGTCAGTACGTCTCATGCTTGTGCGGCCCCATGGCGAAGGTCGTCTGGATGAGGAAGAGGCCCCGGCGCCCGCCCAGGCCGTCGAGGAGGTCGTATTCGGCTCGTATTCGCACCCACTCACTTTGCCACCAGGACAGCGTCGGCGCGAACAGCCAGGCGGTCTGGGCGGGGTCGATCGGGTTCTCGACCCAGTCGAATCGGCTGCCCACCCACCACTGCCGCCCCAGGCGAGCCTCCACGAGCCCGAAGGCCCCGAGCGCGGTGTATCCCTCCGGCGCCGGCCCCGCCGCCGAGCCCGGACCCCGGTCGTTCACCATGACCGCACCCCGGATGTTCACCTCGCGATAGAGTGCCCGCTCGGGTGGACGCCAGTTGAAGCCGGCCTCGACGTGCAGGAAGCGGTTGGTGAGGGTGGAGCCCGTGTCCTCCTCGAAGGTGCCGGTGAGGCCGCTGACGCCCAGCTCCACGTACGTGGCGGGAGACGTCTGCCAGAAGGCGTTGAGGTGCGCGAGGTAAGAGAGCCGGCCCGAGGTCCCGAAGAAGGGATTGTCGCTCTGCGCGACCTCCAGCCATCCCTCGTATGCGACGTCGCCCCCGGTAGGCGCGAGCCAGTGCACGGAGACGCCGGCCTGAGCCAGCCCTTCCTCACCGAAGAAGACCTGGTACGGCAGGAAGTAGCTCTGTCCGGGGAGCGCATGCGCGTGCCACCGATTGTAGGTCCCGAGCCGCTGCCGGAACTTGCCGAGCGAGAAGCCGAATCCACCGGGCAGGTTGACCCACTGGACGTAGCCCTCCTCGACCTCGGTCACGCCGCCGTGCCCGTGCTCGTCTTCCGCTTCCTCCTCTTCCTCGCCGGCTCCGAACGGATCGAGCTCGCCGGGCCCGTGTCGGTGGTGGCCGACGAAGATGCTCGCTCGCGAGTAGGGGTCCAGCGCGGCCTGGAACGCGAACTCGAACTCGCGGGCCGAGAAATTGTTCTGATTCGCATCGCCTTCCGCGATGGACGCCAGGATGTCACCCGTGACACTGATCTCGGGGTTGAGCGCCTGGAGCGACCGCTGACGACCGACGAACTCGGGCTCCTCCGGAGCCTGCTTCGGCGCCTCCTCGCCTCGGGCGGCCTCCTCGGCCGCCGCTCGCAGGCGCGCAATGGGATCCTCGGGGGCGGTGTCGGGAAGCTCCTCCAGGGCTCGAAGCGCCTGCATGAGGCTGTCGATCCGGGCCTGCATGCGCGCGACTTCCGCACGAAGGGAGTCGATCGCCATGGAATCCGCCCGGACCGGATCCTGACCCGCGCCTGCCCGGGGCGTGCCGAGCAGCACGATCGCGAGTGCGAGCCAAGCAAGGCGGTGACCGTTCATCTGTTTCGGGGGCGAATCGGAGGATCGATGGCCCTGTCGCACGATCACCCATCCACCGCCTCGCGACAATCGGAAATGTGCGCACGTGTCCGTGGGAAGGTTCCCCACCCCGGTTGACCCGGAAATCTCGGCGGGTAGCTTCTGCGGCTCCGTGCGGCCGGATCCGTCCGGCGGCCCGTCGCTGCTCGGCGACGCACCGTTCGTCACGACCCATCTCGCAGGAGCACTCGCTGCATGGCCGGTACCAAGAGGACGATCGCGATTCTGACGGGTGGCGGGGACGTTCCGGGCCTGAACCCGGCGATCCGCGCGGTGACGATCCGTGCGATCCGGGAAGGCCACCGGGTCCTCGGCATCCGGCGGGGATGGGCCGGCCTGGTCGACGTCGTGCCGGAGCCGGACGCCGACAACTCCGCCAACGTCGTGGAGCTGGACTCCGAGACCGTGCACAGGGCGGGACGCACCGGCGGCACCTTCCTGCACACCTCACGGACGCGGGCAAGCCACCTGCCGCGGGCGTTCGTGCCCGAGCACCTGCGGGACCGGTATCAGGACGAAGTCAACGACGTGACGCCCGAGATCCTCAAGAACCTCGACTTCCTCGGGATCGACTACCTGGTGCCGATCGGTGGCGACGATACGCTGTCGTACGGCCACCGACTGCATCAGGAAGGCGTGAAGGTGGTCGCGATCCCGAAGACGATGGACAACGACGTGCACGGCACGGACTACTGCATCGGCTTCAGCACGTGCGTCACGCGCACGATCGAGCTCACGCATCGGCTCCGTACCTCGGCGGGCTCTCACGAGCGGATCCTCGTGATCGAGGTCTTCGGCCGCTATGCGGGCTTCACCGCGCTCCTGCCCACGATGGCCGGGGCCGCGGATCGATGCGTCATTCCCGAGCATCCGTTCGACCCGGAGCACCTCACCGAGCTGCTCGTGGAGGATCGCGTTCGCAACCCGAGCCGATACTCCGTGGTGCTGGTCTCCGAGGGAGCCACGATGACCGGCGGCGGCGAGATGGTGTTCGAAGCGGGAGACGCCGACCAGTTCGGCCACAAGAAGCTCGGCGGCATCGGTGACCGGGTGTCGGAGGCGATCAAGGCGCTGTCACCCCGCTTCAATCGGGGCCGGCAGATCAACACCGTGAACCAGCGGTTGGGCTACCTGGTGCGCTCCGGGGCCCCCGACGCGCTCGACTCGATCGTGCCGATGGCCTTCGGCAACCTCGCGCTCGACCTGATCCTGGAGCAGCGGAGCGGCCTGCTCGTCGCGGTACGGAACGGGGTGTATTCGTCCGTGCCGATCGACACCGTCGTCGAAAAGAAGGTGGTCGACGTCGAGCACTTCTACCACGTCGACCGCCTGCGCCCGAAGTACACGACCTTCGGATCGCGCCCGCTGTTCATCATGACCAGTCAGGTCTAGAACCAGTGCTCCGGCATTCCGTCGCGGACCAGGAGCCCGAGGTTCACCGCGTGGAGGCCTGCCTCCCGCGCCACTTCGTCGGTGAAGGGTGAGGCCCTGAACCCGCGGACGACGATGTGGGCGTCCGGGTGCTCCCGGCGGACCGACAGGGCGGCCTGCAGGTTGGTGCCGTCCGACCCCGAGCCGAGGATGAAGACGGGTGGCGTACCCGCCACCGCCGTCACCTCGTAGACGCGTGCCCAGATCTGGGGGTCGAGCACCTCGCCGTCGAGAAGCACGCGTTCGTACCCCTCACTGAAGCCCGGACCCTTCTCGAAGACGCGCGCGTTCTGTGTGGCATCGTGGTCGATGATCACGACGGGGCCGAAGCTGTCGGGGGCCAGACGTTGGAGCTGGTCGAGCACGGTGCGTCCGAAACGTCCGAAGCCGGCGATCACGACGGGGTCCCGCCCGGCGGTGGCCTGAAAGCGACGCACGAGCTGCTGCTCCACCAGGTGACGCGCCGCGAACTCGTGGCCGTTGAAGATCTCGCAGTCGCGCGCGACGCTCGAACCGGCGGTCTCCTGCATGAAGCGAAGGTCCGACACGTGCGCGACGATTCTGCCGCGCAGCTTCGGAGCCTTCCGGACGATCTTGGAGGCGGCGTCCAGATTGGCGAAGTCGTCGCCGGTGAAGAGGAGCACACGGTACGCGCGACTGAGGCGCAATTCGTCGAGCACGCGGTCGCTGGCCACGTCGCCCCTCACGACGGTGGCCCTGTGCACACGGGTCAGTTCGGTGAGGTATGGCCCTTCCGACGAGCGCTCCACGATCACGATCCGGCGTCGCGTGTCGCGCTTCCGCACTTCCCGAACGTACTGCGCGGTGAGGCGCCCGGCGCCCGCGACGACGATGTGGCCCGAGAGGGGACGGAGGCGGAAGCCGAGCGGGCTCAGGACCCGCAGCACGGCCTCGACGATCGCGGACGCGGTGATGATCGGCGCGGCGAAGTACGCGCCCCACACGAGCGCCCGGACGAGGGGCGGCCCGCCGATCGGGGTTCCGATGTCGAGCCCACCCAGCACGAAGAGGCCCAGGGCGTAGTAGGCGTGCTCGGCCAGCCCCATCGCCGTGAGGTCGCGCTCGCTCGCTCCGACTCCGGCGGTGAAGCCGATGACTGCCGAGGCGAACACCGCGAGGAAGGCGATGACGCGCAGCAGCGTGCCGGGGGAGAAGGGCCGCCTGGCGGCGGCCTGGGTGTGGGCGTCGTCCATGGGGGCGAAACGTCGCCGGAGCCGTAGCGTTCCGCCATACGCGGAGCCGCGTCGCGTGACCGCTCCGACGTGCGGGCCTAGATTCCCGGCCGAGTCCCGGCTCCGGTGCAGGCGATGAGTCCGCGCCCGGCGTCGGCGAGCGTCACCCGATACCCGGTACCATGACGTCTCCTCCCGTCCTGGAAGTCTTCACCGACTTCGTCTGACCCTGGTGCTATCTGAGCGCCGGGCGCGTTCGAAGACTCGAAGCCGAGTACGAGGTCGGCGTTCGCTACACGTACTTCCCGCTTCACCCGGAGACGCCCGACGAGGGGCGGCTGCTTGGGGATCTCTTCGCGGGGCGGGAGGCCATGTTCGACGACATGGCGCAGCGGCTGAAGGCGCTCATGGCGCAGGAGGGTCTGGAGTACGGCGAGCGCACGCACACCTACAACAGCCGACTCGCCCAGGAGCTGGCCGTCTCCGGCGACGAGCACGGCGTGACCGATGCGCTGCACGACGCGCTCTTTCGAGCCTACTTCGTCGAGGGCCGAAACCTCGCGTCGACCGACGTGCTGCTCGAGATCGCGGACTCGGCCGGTCTGCAGCGGTCCGTTGCGCGTGCCGCGATCGAGGACCGCGTGAACCGGAGCGTGATCGACGCGCATTGGAGTCGCGCGCGGGCCATCGGCGTGACCGGTGTGCCCACCTTCGTCGCGAACGGTATGGGGGTGGTGGGTGCGCAGCCGTACGCGACACTCGAGCGACTCATGTCGCAGGCAGGGGTCGCCAGGCGCGCTGCGCGCCCTAGGAAATCGGCCGGACCCTCTTCTTCAACATGAAGAGCCCCTCCTGCATGCTCGTCACGATGATCGTGCCCGAGTCGAAGAAGGGGTAGGTGCTCCACGCGCCTCCGAAGCCCGCTCCGGTTCGGTAGGGCGACGTGTCGAACATGCCCACCTCGACCGGATTCAGCGGGTCGGACGTGTCGAGGATGTGCAGGCCGTAGTTGTAGTTGGCCTGGTAGGTGAAGTCGCCTTTCACGTAGAGGTTGTGCGCGCTGGCCGGCAGGGAGCCGAAGAACTCCTTGGCGAGGACCGGGTCCTCGAGGTCGTCGAGGTCCCAGACGAGCGTGCGGGTCGTCTCGACGTTTCCGGCGATCACGTCGCTCTCGTCGTCCATGATGAAGTACCGGTGGTCTTCGGTGAGCCAGCCCTGGTGCATGTACGCGGGGTTCGGATGCGAGGCCACCGCCAGCTCGACCGGGTCGGCCTTGTCGGTCACGTCCGAGATCTGGAAGCGATTGCCCGACATGCGGAGGCAGATCTCTCGGCCCTGGTAGCGATCGTCGGCACCTCGATAGATGACGCACTGCGCGTCGTGGGTCCCGCCGGGGTCCGAGCAGCCCACGAAACGGGGGCTCAGCGGCTCCGTGATGTCGACCATGTGCATGCCGGCACAGCCCCGGCTGGTCAGGTACGCGAAGCCGGTCTCCTCGTTGATGATCACGTTGTGACTGCTTTCGACGACGTTCAGCCCTTCGCCGCGGTAGAGGAGGTCGGGCTCGAAGAGTGCGGGCGGGTCCGCCACCTGACGCAGACGGGCCAGGTCGAAGACCTGCATGCCGTGGGCGCCGGCTCCGTCCGCCACGATGAAGGCGTGGTCGCGGTACGTCTTGATGTCCCGCCAGAGCTGGGAGCGGGGGGTGTTGGGCGTCTTCGGAAGATCACCGATCAGGACCGGGTTCGACGGATCCGTGATGTCGATGAACGACGTGCCGTCGTTGCGTCCGACGAGGGCGTATTCGTGCCCCGTCTCCGGATCGGTCCATCCCCAGTTGTCGTTGGAGCGAACGCCGCGCGCCCGCTCCGGGGCGGTGAGCAGGGAGATCGGAACATACGCGAGGAGCTCGATGTCGGTGCAGTCGAAGATCTCCACGGCCCCGTCGACGCAGCGGCGCTCCCGCCCGGTCACGGCACCCAGGGCGTCGGGGGCGCTCACGAGCGTCTGCGTCGCGGCCCAGGTGCCGTCCGCGCCACGCTCGTAGACGAAGACGCCCCCGGCCTGGTGATCGAGCCCGGCCGCGGTGACGGCGGCGATCCCGCCGCCTGCAGCGATGCGGTGGCCGAAGGAGTCCTCGGTGTTCGTCTCCTCCTCCGTGAAGCGCATGGTCGTCGCATCGCTCTCGGTGAAGAGGTGCGCCATGCCCGTCTCGAGGCCTCGCGTGACCGGGGCCCCGACCCAGACATCGTCACCGTCCAGCGCGACCGCGGCACCGAAGACGTCGCCTTCGATTGGCTCCGGCGCGTCGATCCGGCGCGTCTGCGTCCACGCGCCCGTCGAAGCGTCGCGCTCGAAGACGAACGCGGCTCCGAACCCGAGCTCCTGGAACGGCGCGCCCACCACGGCTCGGTCGCCTCGGGCGACGATCGTCGTGCCGAACGCGGCCTCGGCCTGGTGCGGTGCGGACAGCTCCCCGCCGGCTTCCCACCGGTCACCCACGAGGCGGTATTCGAAGACCCGGCCCGCCCCCCGCAGCGTGCCGTCTTCGGCGCTCGCTTTCGGCGCACCGATCAGGGCAGTTCCGTCGAGCAGCGCGATCGCCGCGCCGAAGCCGTCGGAGGTGGCGGGCTGCGGCGCCTGGAAGCGCTGCCGCTCGATCCAGCCGTCGGGACCGCGCTGGAACGCGATCACCTCGCCCGCGGGCTCGTCCGGCGCGGCCTCGGTGGCCCGCCGCTGGCGGGGCCGCATGCGGCTGAGGTCCGTCGAGACGTTGGCGTGCCCCACCAGGAGCCAGTCGCCGGCCGCGGCGATCGACACCCCGTAGTCGACGCCGCAGTAGCCGTTGAAGTCGCAGCGGGGGTCGAGCCCGGAGGACTCGTCGTCGGTGACGGTGCTCCGGTAGCGCCAGCTCTCCCCTGCTCGCTCGTATTCGAAGACCGCGCCGCCGCGGTTGGCCACGAAGAGCGTGTTGCCGGACACGGCGACGAGGGCGCCGAAGCCGTCGGCCCGCTCGGCGTCGGGCGCCGTGACTTGGCCCGTCTCGGCCCATTCACCCCCGCGCTTGCGGTACACGTAGACCGTACCGGGACGGAAGCTGTTGTTCGGCTCTCCGATGATCAGCGCGTCTCCGTCGATCACCACGGAATTGCCGAAGGCTCCGGACTGGGCCGTCGCGGGGTGGGGGAGAAGGGCGAGCGTGGCGAACAGGAGCGCGAGGCGGCAGGGCGAGCGCATGGAACCTCCGGCGAACGGGGCGGGCGGACTCGGGACTCGGGGATGGTCCGCCCGCAGGGTCGGCTTATGCGCGAAGCGTATCGTGCGTCCCGCAGGCCGACAATCGTCGAGCCGACGAGGTTGACCCGCCTCCCCTCGAGGCTACCTTTTCAGGCTCCCCTGCATGAATGCGGGGGTGAGACGCCTCGCTAGCTCAACTGGCAGAGCAACTGACTCTTAATCAGTAGGTTCGGGGTTCGAGTCCCTGGCGGGGCACTAAGCAGGAAAAGGACTTACGAGAACGGCTGACCAGATGTGGTCGGCCGTTTCTTGCTTCAGGGGGCGCCAGGGCAGGGCCTTCCGTGCTCGATGCCCGGCCGCCTCGAGGGTGAGTCGGACCGCCCGCGGATCGAAGCGGCGGTTCACATCTTCTCCACGTCAGCGCCCGTGCCGCCCGACGCGGGCTCGGAGTACACTCGAGCCACGTGCTTGGGAGCCAGTCCCAGCAGATCGCCCTGAGTCGGGAGTCGGTCATCGAGGGCGCGACTGCCCACGTGCGGAAGGGCGCCGTGCATCCATAGGTTCCGGACTCGAGTCCCTGACAGGGCAGGGGACGCGAGTCCGCGAAAAACGAGGGTGCCCGGCCTCTCGCCTCCGTAACCTCCATGCCCCAACCACAACGCTTCCGCGAGCATCCCGTGATCCGAGTCTGTATGCGCTGTCTCCTCCTGGCCACTGCGGTCCTGTCCGCGCTGCCCGCCATCCTCATGCCGGAGCCTCTCTCGGCGCAGGTCGACGAAGCGCTCCTCTCCTCGATGCGCTTCCGGAACATCGGTCCCCACCGAGGGGGTCGGGTGACGACCGTGACCGGCGTCGCCGACGAGCCCTTCACCTTCTACATGGGTGCAACCGGGGGGGGCGTCTGGAAGACGACCGACGCGGGCACGAGCTGGTTCAACATCTCGGACGGCTACTTCAATACGACCGGCATCGGCGACATCGTCGTCGCTCCCTCCGATCCGAACGTGATCTACGTGGGGACCGGAGAGTCGCCGGTCCGGGGTGTGAAGACGTCACACGGCGACGGTATCTACAAATCGACCGACGCCGGACAGACGTGGACGCATCTGGGGCTCGAGGCGACCCGGCACACCGGCGCGATGTGGGTCCATCCGGACGATCCCGACGTGGTCTACGTGGGAGCTCAGGGGAATCCCTGGGGGCCGAACGAGGAGCGCGGGCTCTATCGCTCGACCGATGGCGGGGCGAGCTGGAACAAGCTCCTCCATGTGAGCGACTCCGCGGGCATCGTCGACATGTCGGTCTCCGCAGAGAACCCGCGGGTCATGATGGTGACGTCATGGGAGTTCCGCCGCCGCCCTTGGGTCGTGAAGAGCGGCGGAGAAGACTCGAAGGTCTGGAAGTCGACCGACGGGGGTGAGACCTGGCGCGAGATTACACGGGGCCTCCCGGACTTGATGGGGAAGATCGGCGTCTCGATCTCACCTGCCGATCCGAACGTCGTCTACCTGGCCGTCGAAGCGCTCCCCGGTGAGGGAGGTGTGTATCGCTCGGACGACGGTGGCGAGTCGTTCCGTCAGGTGAATGACGAGGCATGGACCTACGCACGGGCCTGGTACTACATGCACGTCGTCGCCGATCCGGTGGATCCGGACGAGGTGTGGATCCTGAACTCGCCCATCCTGAAGTCGATCGACGGGGGGCGGACCTTCACACGCATGCCGGCCAGCCACGTCGATCACCACGATCTGTGGATCAATCCGAGCAACACCGACGTGATGATCAACGGGAACGACGGGGGTGCGGCCGTCTCGGTGAATGGTGGCATGACATGGTCCACGCTCATGAACCAGCCTACCGCACAGATGTATCGCGTCATGACCGACAACCTGTTCCCCTACAACGTCTACTCGGGGCAGCAGGACGCGAGTGGGATCGTGATCAAGAGCCGAACGCTCGGGAGCGGGATCGGGGAGCATCACTGGCAGACGATTCGCTCCGGCGAGTCGGCCACCGTCGGCCTCGATCCCGAGAACCCTCGCTTCGTCTACTCGACCTTCTTCGCGTCCTTCCTCGGCGAATGGGACGCGCAGACGTGGAACTACCGCATGGTCCGGCCCTACCCGGAGCGAGTCACGGGCGAAGAGCCGCGCAACCTGAAGTACCGCGCCAACTGGAACGGGCCCGTTTACGTGTCGACGCATAATCCGGACGTCATCTACTACGGATCGCAGTACCTGATGAAGTCCACCAACCGGGGGAACGACTGGGAGGTCCTGACCGACGATCTCACCCGGAACGAAGTGGAGAAGCAGGGTCGTGGCGGATATCCGATCTCCAACGAGCAGATCACGGCCGAGAGCTACCAGAATGTCTTCAACATCGAGGAATCGCTGATCCAGGAGGGCGTACTCTGGGTCGGCACGGACGACGGCCGGGTCCACATGTCCACCGACGGCGGCAGCAATGTCGTCGATGTCACGCCGGACGAGCTTCCGGAGAGCATCATCAACGTCGTCGAGCCCTCCTCGCACGATCCCGCCAAGGCGTACTTCGTCGCAGCTGGATACAAGCTCGACGACTTCACGCCGTACGTTTTCCGTACGAACGACTACGGTGAGACGTGGACCAAGATCATCGACGGGGTTCCCGGGAATACCTTCGCGCGCACGATCCGCGAAGATCCGGACCGGGAGGGGCTCCTGTACCTGGGCACGGAGAACGGGTTGTTCCTCTCCTTCAATGATGGTGAGAGCTGGCAACCGTTCCAGCGCAACTTGCCACAGGTTCCGATCACAGATCTGAGAGTTCGGCAGAAAGACCTGGTCGTCGCGACTCAGGGCCGGTCGATCTGGATCCTGGACGATCTCACGCCACTTCATCAGGTCAGCCAGGACATGGCCGATGGAGGCGTGCACCTCTACGACCCGAGGGACCCCTATCGGCTGATCACCTCGGGCTACTACGCCGAGGGTGGCCCAGGAGAGAACCCTCCCTCCGGAATGCAGGTCAACTACGTGCTCGGCGGGGACGTGCCGGCCGATGTGCCCATGTCGATGGAGATCTTGAACGCCGCGGGTGAGGTGGTGTTCGCGGAGTACACCGACGATCCACGGCCGGACTGCGAGGCCCGCCCACGCCCACGAATGCTCGAGCGCACGGCGGGCGCGCACAGGTGGAGCTGGAACATGCGCGTGGGCCGGTTTGCGTGCATTGCCGAGGTCTATCGGACACAGGGCGATCTGTCTGCCTACGAGGCGATGCCCGGGAGCTATCGGCTCCGCCTCACCGTCGGAGATGTCGTCCAGACACAGGACTTCGAGATCCTGATCGACCCCCGGTTGATGGATAACGCAGCAGATCCGATGGCCGCGTACCGCGAGCTCAACGAGGTGAGCGAGCGCCTCTTCGCGGCTGCCCAGGAGATGGAGCAAGGGGTTCTGCAGCTGCGTCAGGTGCGCCAGCAGGTCGACTTCCTGTGGGAGATCACCGAAGACGCCGACATCCTCGAGGGGGCGGGTGCGCTCAACGAGGCAATGGAGGAGTGGGAGTCGCGCATCCTCCAGCGGTACCTGGAGACGGGGCAGAACAACTACATGTTCGAGGCGCGCCTTCTGGTGAAATTCAAGGACCTTCTCGGGAGGATCTCCGGCGCGAACATCCCGGTGACGTCAGGCGTGCGGGAGGTGGCCCACGACTACGGTGTCGAGTGGACGGGCCACCGGACGGACCTGGTCGCCCTCAAGGAGCGGATCCGGGCGTTCAACACCCGACTCCTCGCCGCGGGCCTACCCGAGATCTATCTGCCCCCGCCTCCGATTTCCTGAGGGCCTCCGAAGTCGAGTCGCGGTGGAGCCCGGTGACCCGCAGCACGTCCTCCATGAGGCACCAGCGGGTGAACGAGGACTGGATCAGGTTCACCCCGATGAAGGCGCTGAACAGGAGCCACCACGGGCTCGCCCACTGCGCGAGCGCGAGGGAAATCAGGAGGAAGGTGCCGGCGATGAGCCGGATCTTGTAGTGCATGGGCATCGGATGCCTCCTCAGGGTCGGGTCGCCACCGCGCTCTCGACACCGAGCTGGATGGCGTGGATCGGGTGGTTCGGGTCCGCGAGGCCATCGCAGCGCTCCACGGCGGCGAGAATCTCGGCGGCCCGCTCTTCAGGGACGACGGTGAAGGCCATCTGCGACGCATAGGGCGAGGTGCTTCCGTACCACCCCGGGCCGCCTTCTCCGTGGCCTTCGACGGAGAGACGGCTGTACGCCGCGACCCCGTGGCGCTCGAGCAGCCTCTCCACGCACGTGTCGTCTTCTTCCAGGTACAGCAGGACGATGAACTTCATTGGAATCTCCTCGGGTCAGCGGGTGAGCACCGTATCGGACGCCGTTACGGCCTCTGACGGCCTTTCACCATCGGACGTGTCGGTGGCGGTCTCCGACGGGTCACCTTCGGATGTAGCCGCTACGGTGCTTGCCGACGTCGCACGCTCGGTCGCTACGGGTCCGTCGGCGCCGCCCGCCCCGGCGGCTGCGCTCTCCCCGGTGGCGACGCTCTCCACGGTGCCGACGTCCGCGGTCCGCCGGGTCGTGGCCACTGCCGCGGTCTCCGGGTCTTCATCCTCGACCGGGGGCTCTATCGCGGGCTCCGGCGCGCGCTCGTTGCCGGCGTGCTGGCCCTTCCGCATCAGGAAGTAGATCCCCGGGACGACGATCAGCGTCAGTACGGTCGACGCGAGCGCGCCGGTGATGAGCGCGACGGCCAGACCCTGGAAGATCGGATCGAAGAGGATCACGAAGGCGCCGATCACGACGGTTCCCGCCGTGAGTGCGATCGGGCGGGTCCGCACCGCTCCGGCTTCCAGGACCGCTCGCTTGAGGGGCACGCCCTGCGTCACGAGCGCCTCCAGGTAGTCGATGAGCAGGATGCCGTTTCGGACCATGATGCCCGCGAGGGCGATCATCCCGATCATGCTCGTCGCGGTGAAGAAGGCGCCGAAGATCGCATGACCCGGAGCGATCCCGACGAGGGTCAGAGGGATCGCGGCCATCATCACGAGCGGCGTGGTGAACGACCCGAACCAGGCGACGATGAGCACGTAGATGAGCACCAGTGCGCCGCCGAAGGCGATGCCGAGGTCGCGGAAGACCTCGTAGGTGATCTGCCACTCCCCGTCCCACTTGAGGACCGGTCGGTCCGTGCGCGAGGGCTGGCTCGTGTAGAGCTGCGGGAGCTCACCACCGGCCGCGGCCAGGACGGAGAGGTCGTCCTTCATGTCCATGATCGCGTAGACGGGGCTCTCCTCCCCACCCGCGACCTCCGCCATGACATAGACCACCCGCTCGCCGTTCTTGCGGTCGATCACCTGCGGTACCGTGGATCGGTCCACCGTCACGACCTCGCCCAGCGGCACCATTGCACCCGTGGCCGAGGGGATGTGCAGGCCACCGAGGCGGTCCGCACCGCTGCGCGATTCCTCGGCCAGCCGGACCGTCACCGGGACGGGCGTCCGGGCCCCCGGAGCCTCGAGGTGCGTCACGCGCTGACCGCCGACGCTCAGTCCCAGGTTCTGCACGACGCGTGCGTTGTCGACCCCGGCGAGCGCCGCGCGCTCCTGGTCGACGAGGTAGCGGAGCTCCGTCTGGGCCGCCTTCAGAGAAACGTCGATGTCGACCACCGACGGGTGCTCGGCGAAGCGCTCCATGACGCCGCGCGCCACCTGCTCGCGGGTCGCCTGGTCGGGTCCGTAGATCTCGGCGACGAGCGTCGAGAGCACCGGCGGTCCGGGGGGAACCTCCGCGACCTTCACGTTGGCGCCGACGCCCCAGGCGTCCGCCGCGGCCTGCGCCAGCGGACGGAGCGCGAGGGCCACGTCGTGACTCTGGGCGTCCCGGTCGCCCTTGTCGACCAGGTTGATCTGGAGGTCCGCCACCGTCGCGCCGCGGCGCAGGTAGTAGTGACGGATCATCCCGTTGAAGTTGTGCGGGGCAGCAGCGCCCGCGTACAGCTGGACGTCGGCGACTTCGGGAAGCGTCGTCGCGACCCGTCCGACGTCCTGCGCGACGGCGAGCGTGGTCTCCAGCGGAGTCCCCTCGGGCATGTCGACGATGATCTGGATCTCGTTCTTGTCGTCGAAGGGGAGCATCTTCATCGCCACCGTACGGTTGGCGAACATCGCTCCCGCGCCGATCAGGAGGAGGATCACGACCCCCATCGACGCCCATAGCCGGACGGGCCGATCGAGGAGCGGCTCCATGATCCGCCGGTACGTGCGGTAGATCTTCGTGTTCTCGAGGACGTAGCCCTCACCCTCGCCACCCCCTTCGGAGTCGTGCGCGTGGGCGCCTCTGAGCAGCTTGAACGCGAGCCACGGTGTGATGATGAGCGCAACGGCCAGCGAAAAGAGCATCGCGACGGTCGCACCGATCGGCATCGGGCTCATGTAGGGGCCCATCAGGCCCCCGACGAAGAGCATGGGCAGGACAGCGGCGATCACCGTGAGCGTCGCCAGGATCGTCGGGTTGCCCACCTCGTCGACCGCCGCCTTCGCCGCCGCACGGAGTGGGCGGTCCCGCATCGAGAAATGCCGCTCCATGTTCTCGGCGACGATGATCGAGTCGTCGATCACGATTCCGGTCACGAAGATGAGGGCGAAGAGCGTGACCCGGTTGAGCGTGTAGCCGAAGATCTGGTACACGAAGAGCGTCAGAGCGAAGGTCACGGGGACGGCCATCATGACCACGACGGAGGCACGCCAGCCCATCGTGAGGGCGACCACGAGGCCGACCGCCAGCACGGCCATCAGCAGGTGCTCCTGGAGCGTCACCACCTTCTCCCGCGCGGTCTCGCCGTAGTTCCGGACGATCTGGACGGTGACGTCGGAGGGGATCAGCGACCCCTGGGCGGCGTGGATCTTCTCCTCGAGCGCCCGGCCGAGCTCGGTGGCGTCGGTGTTGGGCCGCTTCGAGACGGCCACGGCCACCATAGGGGTCCAACCGGTCGCGGCATCACCGTGGAAGGTGTACTGCGTCACCTCGCCGGGGCCGTCGACGACCCTCGCCACGTCTCCGACCTGGACCAGCGCGCCGTCGCGCACGTCGAGCACGACCCGCTCGACGTCCTCCGCGGTCGTGAGGAAGGGGCCCGCGGAGACCTTCACTACGGAGCCGGCGCGCGTGAACTCTCCGGCGTCGGTTCCGGCGTTGGCCGTCTGCAGCCTCTGCGCCACCCACGCCGGATCGATGCCGAACTCGGCGAGCCGCTCCGGCAGGAGCTCCACCCGGACTTCCCGGGGCTCGCCACCGGTGACCGCGACCTCGCGCACGTTCGGGACGGTCTCCAGCTGGACGCGCAGCTCGTCGGCCAGGGACCGGAGCTGGTCCATGCTCATCGCGCTCGCGCGCAGCGTCGCGGTGAAGAAGGGGACGTCGTCGATCGTGACGGCCTTCACCATGGGCATGAAGCCAGGGGGCATCCTGTCCATGTGCTTCATGAGGGTGGAGTAGAGCCTCACGAGACTCTCCTCCATGTCCCGCCCCACCTCGTAGCGGACGGTGACCAGGCCGAAGCCCGGCTCGGCGTGAGCGTAGACGTACTCCACGCCGTCGATGCCGCCGAGCACCGACTCGAGCGGAATGAGGAGGCGGTTCTCCACCTCCTCGGGGGTCGCGCCGGACATCGGCAGGTAGATGTCGGCGAGCGGAACGATGATCTGCGGCTCCTCCTCCGACGGCATCGTGGCGAGCGTCCACGCCCCCAGACCGAGGGCGGCCCCCATGATGAGCGGAGTGAGCTTGGAGTCGAGAAAGGCCGCGGCAAGGCGACCCGCCAGCTTGCTCTTCATCGGCTCAACCCTCCTCGCCGAGGTCGAAGGTGTTCGATGCCTGTGTGGCGGTGAGCGCCCCTGCGGATGTTGGAGCCTCGACGAGCGTCACAGCCGAAACGGGCTGGCCGTCGCGGAGGTCGCGGGACGGGCCTCGAACGACGGTCATCTCCCCTGCGGGGCCGGCGAGCACCTCCTGGGCGCCGCCGCTCTCTCGACCGAGGCGCAGCCAGCGCAGCCGAAGTGTCTCACCCTCGACGGTGAAGACGCCGGTGAGCTGGCCATGGCGGACGACCGCGTCCGAGGGTATCCACCGCGTCGAGCCCTCGGCCTCGGGGATCGTCATGCGGAGGAACGAGCCGGGGAGGAGTCCTTCCGGGGCGGAAGGCACGACTTCGACCTGAAAGCGGTGCGAGGCCCGGTTCAGGGCGGCCGCTACGTGGCTGACCGTGCCCGCGATGCTCTCCCGGTCGGTCTCCAGCGTCACCGCCTGTCCCACCACGATCGATCCCGAGAGCGACGACGGAAGCTCGGCGACGACCTTCACGCCGGAGCCCGAGAGCTGAACGAGCGGAAAGCCCGGCGCCGCCATGTCGCCGGCGTCGGCCATGCGCGCCGTAATGGTGCCCGCGAAGGGCGCTCGGATCTCGACGTACGCGGCCTGAGCCTCGGCCTCCTTCACCATCGCCTCCGCGGAGCGGAGCCCGGCACGGGCCTGGTCCAGCTCGTGCGTGGAGGCCGCGCCGTCGCGTTCGAGGTTCTCCATCCGCCGGTACGTCCGGCGCGCCAGCTCCAGCTGCGCGTGGGCGGCTTCGATCCGCGCGTCGACGTCGGCCGCGTCGAGAGACGCGATCAGGTCACCGGGGGACACGCGGTCGCCGACGCGGACCGCGACGAGGTCGACCGTGCCCGCCATGCGCGTGGCCACCTCGGCCTCCTCGAGTGGGACCACCCGAGCGGGATGGGAGGCCTCCGAGGAGGCGTGCCAGGCGGCCGTGGCGGTGACTGCCACCGGCGGGAGGTCCTGCGTTTCGTGTTCCGAGGGGTCCGCGCCGCAGGCTGCGAGCGTGAGGGCCGCCCCCGTGACCATCGTGATGCGATTCATCGGTATCATCTCGTCGTTCGATCGTGATCGGGTTCAGGACTGCGGCCCGGCCTGCTGCCCCTGGGCGAACGCCAGGGTGGCCAGGGCCATGCTCAGATTCGCTTCGGCATCCACCACGCCGGTGGCCAGCTCGGTGGCCCACGCCTCGGCCTGAAGCAGGTCGGCGACGGTCGCCACACCCTCCTCGTAGCGGCGCTGTAGCAGGCGGGCGGCTTCGTCGGCGGCGGCGGCCGCTGTACGGGCCGCTTCGAGCGCGGCTCTCGAAGCCTCCACGCTCCGGCGCGCCGCGCTCACCTCGGATGCGGCCTCGAGCTCCCGCTGCCGCTGCTCGAGCGAGAGGGCGCGCGCCTGGGCCTCGGCGGCCGCGGCGCCACGCGATAGCGAGAAGCCGGTGAAGATCGGGAGGGAGAGCTGTACGCCCGCGGTCCAGTTCCATTCCAGGCCATCACCGAATCCCGGGGTGTGCCCGGAGAGGTGTCCGAACGCCTCGAGCTTCGGGAGGCGTCGTGCGCGCACGACGCCGGCGTGCGCCTCGGCCGCCTCGACCCCCGCGCGTCCGGCGGCGAGGTCGGCCCGCGCGAGGAGCTGCTCATCGCTGATCGCGTCGGGCGGCTGGTAGGCGTTCAGGACGTCGGCACCCTCAGAGGGCACGGGCAGGCGGTCGGCCGGCCAGCCGAGGTGGCTGCCCAGCTCCTCGCGGGCGTTCGCCAGGTTGGCACGAGCTCGCAGGACGCGCGCCCGAAGGCCGGACAGGGCCGCCTCGGCCTGGAGCCGGTCGGCGTTGGTGCCTCGCCCCTGCTCGACCCGCAAATCGACACGTTCCAGCGTCGCCTCGGCCGAGGCCTCGGCTGCCTCCAGCGCGTCGAGCGCGGAGGCGGCTCGAAGTGCGGCAACGTAGAGCAGGCGGGTGCGGAAGGTGGCGCCCTCACGCGTGCGATCGAAGGCCGCGCGGGCGGCTCTGCTCTCGGCACGCCCGGCGTCCCGCTCTGCCCATCGGTCGAATTGTGCGATGTCCCACCGGGCCCCCAGGCCCGCGGTCCAGTCGGTCACGGCGTCCGGATCGTTGAGTGCGACGATGTCGAAGTCGGCCTCGGTGAAGGCGCGTTGCCGCAGCTTCGTCCCGAAGACCCCCACGGGGTCGTCGGTTCGGACCACGCCCGCCGTCGCCTGCAGGGACGGCATCAGGAAGCCACCGCGCGACTCGGCGCCGAGGTCGGCTGCGTCCGCTCGGGCTTCGGCTGCGGCAAGACTCCGGTTGCCGTCCAGCGCCGCCTGCTCGGCTTCGGCGAGCGTGAGGGGGACCTCCGTGACCTGGCCGGTCGCCGCCAGCGGAGTCGCCAGAGCCGTCACGGCTAGAGTAAAAGTAATATAAATATTCATATTATTATATGTCTTGTCTCGAAGAGAGGCCCGTTCCTTTCGTCGCTGTACCGATCCCGGGCGGATCCGGTTGGCGCGCCGGTCATGGCCGACGCGCGCTCCGACTACCGCTTCAGGTCTCGGAGGTCAGATTTCCTCCGCGCACGCATCCCAGGACCCTCAGTGCCCTGGGGTCGCCGAGCCGATAGTAGACGTGCACGCCGTCCTTTCTTCGGGCGAGGATGCCCTTGTCACGCATGAGGCTCAGGTGCTGTGAGCAGACGGCCTGCTCCAGGCCGAGCGCCTCCTGGACCTCACTGACGGTCAGCTCGCGCTCGCGTTCCAGCAGATCCAGAACGCGGAGACGCAGTGGGTGGCCGAGGCACTTCAGCATGCGTGCCGCGGTCTCGAACGCCTCGTCCTCGAGCATCGCCGTCGATTTGATCATCATTCCTCCGGTTGGATATAGACATATTAATATCTATATGTCTTTTGGCAAGGGTGTCTTGCGGGTCGTTTCGCTGGTCGGCGGGGCGGCGCAGCGCCGAAAGGAGAGGTAAGGCTTTTCCCGGCACGGCCTGGCCGTTTTCCCACGCGCCGTCGCTGACCTATCCCCATTACCGTGCGAACGGTGCCTCCCGAGATTCGTTTCGGCAGAGGCACATGAGTGTCCGGCGCTCAAAGGAGGACTCGTGATGAGCGAAGCACGGTTTTCGAGGTCTTCGAAGAACACCCGTAGACGTTCCGTGGCGGCCAGCACGCTCGCTACCACCGTGATGGTACTCCTCACCTTGCCCTTCCCGGGGCAGGCGGTCGCGCAGGGAGGAGCGGAGCACGGCGTCTACGTCCGCCTCATCGAAGGCGCTTCGGGATCCGTTGCCGATGTCTCGGGGCAGACGCGGGAAGCCCTCACGGCCGCCGGTTTCGAAGTGGTCGGTGAGCGCGATCTGGGCGTCGACTCCGACGCCTGCGGCTTCGGCGCCCGAGTCCTCGTCGTGCACGACGAGGAGTACACCCGCGCGATTCTCGCCGGGGGCGAGTGGGCGGCATTCGCGCTCCCGCTGCGGGTTTCGATCCACGAGGACGAGGCCGGCGTGCACGTCGCGATGGCGAATCCCCGCTCGCTGAACCGGACGATCGTCTCGGAGACGGAGGTGGTGTCGGTTTCGGACGAGATCGTATCCCGGATTGCGGAAGCCGTGTCCGGCATCCCGTCGAAGGGCTCTGTCACAGCCGAGTTCGGTCAGATGCGCTCCGAAGGCCTCATCGGGAAGACCATGGGCATCATGGCCGGTGGCCCCTTCGAGTCGCAGGTCGAGGAGATCGCTTCGATCGATGCGGACGAAGTGGGTGGGGTCGCGGGCGCGATGGAGCGGCTCTCCGAGATCGAGGCCGGCAGCGGCCAGTGGCGCTGGCGCGTCGAGGCCGTCTACGCCGCCATGCTCGTGGAGGGAGAGCTCGGTGTGGTCGGCGTGTCCGGAGACAGGATGGAGGCCGACGCTTTCCAGATCGTGGGCGAAGGCTTGGACGAGGCGCGGAGGGATATGGCCTGCCCTGGCCTGGACCACGCGGCGGCGTTTCCGGTCGAGCTGGTGGTCCGCCTCGAGGACGACGAGGTGAAGATCTACCTCGTCGACGAGATGTTCCGAATGAAGATGTACTTCGAAGACGCGGGTAAGATGAAGTTCGCCGCGAACATGCGGATGCCCGGGGCCATCGAGAGTGAGATCAGGGACAAGGTCGATGAGATCCTCTACTGAGGCGACCTCCCTGCGACTGACAGGCAGAATCCGCAGCCAAGGAGGCATCATGCGGAATACGAAACTGTGGGCGGTCGTGGCCGCCCTCGGTGTCGCCCTAGCGGGGCCGACCGAGGCACGTGCAACGGACGGCCACTTTCTGCACGGCGTGGGGGCGATCAACGCCTCGATGGGTGGTGCAGGTGCGGCCGGCGCCAGCGACATCTTGGGTGCCATGTACGTGAACCCCGCCGGCCTCATGGCCTTCCAGGGCAGCCGGGTCGATCTCGGCTTCGAGCTGTTCCAGGCAGACCGCACCGTGGCCAGCGACGCCGGACCCTTCGGGAGCGGGAGCACCCAGAGCAAGAAGGCGTACGTGCCCGTTCCGGCGTTCGGCTGGAGCTACATGCTCGACAACGGCAAGGTCGTCCTCGGGCTCGGTGGGCTCGGAATCGGCGGCTTCGGCGTCGACTACGAGGCCAGCACCACGAATCCGATTCTGGTGCCCCAGCCCAACGGGTTCGGGCAGGTGTACAGCAATTTCCAGCTCTTGAAGATCGCTCCGTCGATCGCGTTCGCCGCTTCGGATAAGCTCTGGCTCGGCGCCGCGCTCAACGTCGATTGGGCCTCACTTGCGGTGAAGCCGATGCCGGTGGCCTCGCCCGACGTCAACCCGGGTGAAGGCACCGCCTTCTACCCCTCCGCGACCGCCGCGGACGGGGCGTTCGGCTTCGGTTTCCAGGTGGGCGCCATCTACAACGCGAGCGACATGATCGCGCTCGGTGCTTCGTACACGAGCACGCAGTGGTTCGAGGAGTTCGAGTTCAGCTCCGCGCACGCCAACCCCAGCCTGCCCAACTTCGGCACGGCCCGTGACATTTCGTTCGCCATGGACGTGCCCGCAGTTCTCGCGGGTGGCGTGAAGATTCAGGCGCTCCCGAACATGTCGATCCTGGGTGACATGAAGTACATCTTCTACTCGAACACCGCCGGCTTCGACGAGAGCGGCTTCGACGAGACCGGTGCGGTCCAGGGCTTCGGCTGGGACGACATCAAGGTCTTCGCGCTCGGCACGGAGTTCGTCGCGGGCGAGAAAGTGGCGATCCGGGCCGGGTGGAACCACTCCGACAATCCGATTCCGGACGAGCTTTCCTTCTTCAACGTCCCGGCGCCGGCGATCGTCCAGGATCACCTGACGCTCGGCCTCGGGATCAAGTTCTCGCGTCGGTTCGCGATGAACCTCGGCTACTACTACGTCTTCGAGGGGCAGATCGAGGGCGAGCTGTGGGGTCCGACCGGTCCCATCCCGGGTACGTCGGTCACCAACACCATGACCGAGAGCTCCTTCCAGATCGGCTTCTCCGTCGGTTCGAGGGGCGAGATCTTCTAGAGCCGAGGCGGTCCGAAGCAGAAGGCGGCCCAGGGCTTCTCGGCCCTGGGCCGCTCTTCGCTCCGGCACTCGGCCTCGACTCAGGCAGCGGCGCCCTCGAGCGCCATCGCCATTACTTGCCGCTCCAGGCCCTTGGGGCTCTCGGCGTACGCGGCGCCGAACTGCTCGGCCATCGGATCGGGGAAGATCTCCTCGGTGCCCGCTTCGATCCCCGCGATCACGGCGTCGGCGACCGATCGCGGCGAGACCTTCTCGAATGGCACCTTCTCGGCCATGTCGGTGTCGACCGGGCCCGGGTAGACACCGAAGACCCTGGTGTCCTGTCCAGCGAGGAAGATGCGCATGCCCTGCGTGATGTTGTGCAGCGCCGCCTTGGAGGCGCTGTAACTGAAGAAGAGCGGGAAGCTCACCAGGCCGGCCACGGACACCACGTTGGCTACCGCGCCGCCGCCGTTGGCGGCGAGGATCGGCGCGAATGCCTGTGTCAGGTTGAGCGTGCCGAGCACGTTGACGTCGTACTCGCGGCGCCCGGCATCGAGCCACAGCTCGTCTTCGAAGTGGCTCTCGCCGTGCTCGGCGACGCCGGCGTTGTTGATGAGCAGGTCGAGGTCGGTCGCGAAGGCCGCCGCGGCCCGAACCTGCTCGTGATTCGTGACGTCGAGCCGGACGGGGACCGCTCGCTCCCCGTAGCGGTCGGCCAGATCGGCGACCGACTCCGGGCGCCGAGCCCCGAGGTAGACCTTCTTCACGCCGTTGTCGAGGAGGGCCTCGGCGATCGCTCGGCCGATCCCCCGGTTCGCTCCCGTCACCAGCGCCGTGCTTCCTTCGATGCGGATATTCGACATCGTCTGTGTCTCCATTTTTGTTCGAGTGGTCAAAAAATAGGCAAATGAAAAGGTGGAGCGCTTCAGGCTCCGAGTCGGGCCAGCAACTCCTCGACGCTGTCCCGGAGTTCCCGGCGCGAGGCGCCGGCCTTCGAGAGGACCGACATTCCGTACGTCTGCGCCAGAAGCATGCGAGCCATGGCGTCGACGTCGACGGACTCCGACAGGTCTCCGTCCGCGATCGCGGTCCTCAGTGCGTGGCGGAAGCCGTCCAGCACCAGCTCCTGGTTGGCCTGACAGCGTCCCGCGATCGCCTCGTCACTCTCGCCAACCTCAAGGATCGAGTTGGCCACCAGGCATCCGCGCCTTGGCCCCTGAGGTGCGGCGAAGTCGACGAGCGCCTCGAAATGACGGCGGATCGCGTCCAGCCCCCGGCCCGGCGCTCGCAGGGTCGCGTCGACATTCTCGCCGTTGTTCCGTATGTAGCGCTCGAGCGCCCGGAGGAAGAGCGCCCGCTTGTCGCCGAAGGCGTTGTAGATGCTCTGACGCCCCATACCCATCCCGGCCTCCAGGTCGGCCATCGATGTGGCGTCGTAACCCTGGCTCCAGAAGAGCTCGGTGGCGGCGTCGAGTACCGTGTCTTCGTCGAATGCTTTCGGGCGTCCCATGACGATCAAGATATCGTTTTAGAACGCGTGGTCAATAACCAACCTCGCATCAGTCCCGAACAGACAGCACCTTGCCGACCTCGGGCGAGGGCCCGCGCGCGGACTGCCGAGGAGGAGGCTTGATGAGCAAGACCCGTTGGATCGCCGTCTTTTGTGTGGGGGCGGCGGCTTGTCTCGCCCGCACGACCGACGCCCAGGAGACTCCCGAGCAACGTGTCGCTCGGATCCTGTCGGAGGTCCCGCTGGTCGACGGGCACAACGACCTGCCGGGGAAGATCCGCGAGATCAGGACGCAGGAGGGTGACGTGGGGCTCTACGACCTCCGGAGCCGCACGGAGGGGGACACCGACTTCCCCCGCCTGCAGGCCGGCATGGTCGGAGCGCAGTTCTGGTCGGTTCACGTCGACGTGGCCCATCCGCGACCCGCCATGCAGCAGCTCGAGCAGATCGACATCGCACACCGGATCATCGAAGGCTATCCCGACGAGCTCGAGTTCGCGGGCAGCGCCTCCGATGTCGAGCGGGTATTCGGGAAGGGCAAGATCGCATCGATGCTGGGCATCGAGGGTGGTCACGTCATCGAGAATTCGCTCGGTGCGCTTCGCGCGTTCTACGCGGCCGGCGTCCGCTATATGGGCCTGACCCACTTCTCGAACACCGACTGGGCGGACTCGGGAACCGACTCCGTCGTGGTCGGCGGCCTTTCGCCGTTCGGTGAGGAGGTCGTGCGAGAGATGAACCGCATGGGCATGATCGTCGACCTCGCGCACACGTCGGACGGCACGATGAGTGACGCCCTGAACGTCGCCGAGGCCCCCGTCATCTTCTCCCATGCGGCCGCGCGGGCCCTGGCCGACCATCCGCGCAACGTGCCCGACTCGATCCTGACGAGGCTGAGGGACAACGGCGGGGTCCTGATGCAGCTTTTCTATCCACCGTACCTGGATCCCGAGAGCGAGAGCCCGAGCGCCACGGTCGCCGACGTGGCCGACCACATCGAGCACATCCGCGACGTCGCGGGCATCGACCACGTGGGCATCGGATCGGATTTCGACGGGATTCCCGAGTACGTCACGGGTCTCGAGGACGTCTCGACCTACCCGGCTCTCTTCGTCGAGCTGGTCGATCGCGGCTGGTCGGACGACGACCTGAGGAAGCTGGCGGGAGAGAACCTCCTGCGCGTGATGCGCGAGGTGGAGTCGACGGCGCGCCACCTTCAGCGAGAGCGGCCGCCCTCCACCCGGACGATCGAGGAGATGGACGGGCGGCCGATCGGTTGACCGGCCGGCCTCGGGCCGTCGTGTCGGACCGGAGTCGCTCATGGTGGGTACCCGCGAGCCATGGACATCTGCATCGCCAACATCGGACCGGCCCAGCGACGACTCCGCGGCCGACTGGGGCGCGTGTCGCTGGGCGTCGCGGCGGTGATCGCCGCCGCGCCATGGCTGCTCGGCGTCGACCCGCTGCTCCGCTTCGCGTCGCTTCCGGTCTGGTTCGGAGGCTTCTTCGGCGTCCTGCAGGAGCGCGAGAAGACCTGAGTGCGCCTGGCATCGCGCGGTCTGCGTGACATGGGTGGGACGATAGAGCCGATCACGGATGCCGACGAGCTGGCCGCCGTGCGCCGTCAGGCAGTGCGCGTCACGCTGAAGGCGCTTGCGGCGTCGGTGTCGGTCGCGATCGGACTCTGGGTGATCGGCTGAGGCGGCCGCGGGGCAGGCGGTGCGGTTCCGCCGGCGTTCGGCGCAGCAGGGGCCGCTCGGTCAGTTTCGGTGTGTCGCCCCTCGCGGGGCCGTGAGGTTCTCCAGCCGTACCGGCACGTCGGCGAGCCTCGGAAAGCGGTGGAGGCCGTCCCCCATCGCCCGCGCGAGGGCATCGTAGGCGGCGACCGCCGCGACCGTGTCTCCGGCCGCCTCGTAGGCGCGGCCCTCGAAGTACTGGGCCCAGCGGACTCGGAAGGGCCGGAATCGCGGTCCGCGTGAGAAGAGTCCGGGTGACCGGTACTCGTGGAGCAGAGGCATGAGCTCGTTCGTCCGACCCAGCTGGAGCATCGACTCGAAGACGGGCCAGCCGGTCAGGACACCGGTGCGCAGACTCTCGGGGAGCGTGGACGCCAGGGTAAGCACCTGCTCGTGGTCTCCACGCACGTGGGCGATCCACAGGTCGATGAGCCGCCCGATGACCTCCGGACGGTCGGGGGCGAGTGAGTCGGCCTCGGTCTCGCTCACGACGCGGCGTCTGGACCGTTCCATCTCTCGAGCATCCCCGGCCGCGGTCAGGGAGTCGTACAGCGCGGTGATCCACCATCCGTCCAACGGTTCCAGAGGCCGGATCTCGTCTGCCGCCTCGATCGCTCCGGCATACTGGCCGAGCGCCAGGCGCAGCTGGACGAGGTCCCGCAGACGCCACACGCGCAGGTCGGAAAGCCCGGCAGCCTCGGCCTCGCGTTCGGCCCATTCGTAGGCGGCCACCGCCTCGTCCACCGAGCCCTCCCACAGATAGGTGTCCGCGGTGAGCGCCGCGGCCCGGATCCGTACCTCGGGCAGCTCCGACGTGCTGAAGCGCTCGAGCTCCCGCCGGGCTCCCTCGGGGTCGTCCTCGCTCAGATACGAGCGGGCCAGATGGTTGAGCGAAAAGCGGAAGTCGGGTCGCAGGGTCAGGGCCTTCCGATACGCTTCGCGCGCTTCCCCCACACGCCCCGTGAGCTCCAGGATCTCGCCGCGCGAATCCCAGGAATTGGGCTGGTCGGGCTCCAGCTCGACGTATCGGCGGCTGAGCGAATCGGCCGCCTCCAGATCGCCCGAACCGGCGTACGAGTAGGCGAGCACGTTGTAGCCGGGGGCGTAGGACGGATCGAGCAGGAGTGTCTCGTGCAGGAGCGCGCGCGCCTCCGCGTCTCCGGCCCCGCGAAGTCCGGCGAGCAGGCTCGCGAAGATGATCCGTGCATCCTTGTCGTCGGGGTACTTTCGCACGAGCTGACGAACCGTCGCCAAGGCCGCTGCGGTGTCGGACGCGAACTGGTCCACGCCCGTCACGAAGAGGCGGTCTCGCTCCGACGCGGGACCCAGCTCCGATCGTGCTCGTCGAATCTCGCCCGCGGCTTCGGAGATCCGGCCGAGCTGGTAGAGCGAAAGGCCACGCCGGAAGCGTGCGAGGGCGAAGGTCGAATCGAGCTCGAGCGCGCGCTCGAAGTGCGCCGCGGCCTCGGCGTGGAGGAAGCGCTGGGAGGCCCGCCGCCCGTCGTCGTAGGCCCGGTATGCATCGACGCTGGAGGTGGCGAGACTGGCGATCGAGACCAGCTCCGCACGCTCCGTAGCGGGGTCGATGCCGTCGCGGAGTCGTACGGCGACCTCGTCGACCAGGGCGATGACGTCGTCACCGCGGGCGCTCGCACTCGCCCTTATATGCCCGCTGGAGGCCTCGACGAGCTCCGACGTGATCGTCAGGTCGCCCGGCGTCCCGAACACGGATCCGGTGACCACCAGCCGGGCCCCGGACAGCTCCACGAGCACTGGGGCGATGGCATCGGGGACGGCCCCGCCCGACCGGACACCGAGCTGCCCGAGCAGATCGAAGAGCCGCTGGCTGCTGACCACCCTGACGTCGTCGATCTGCGCCAGCTTCGTCGAGAGGAGCTCTGCGATCCCCCGGTCCAGCCAGTCGAGTCCCGAATCGTCGACGGTGCTCCGGAACGGCAGCACCGCGAGAGAGCGCTCCCCGAGGTCGACGGTCAGGATGTCATCGGGGACGGAGGCGCCGAGCTCGGATCCGGTGCTGACGATCCATGCGGTTCCGCCGACCGCGATGACGAAGAGGGTGCTGAGCAGCGCTCCCTCGACGCGTGTGGGACGTTGTGGCCCCCGCTCACCGTGATACCAGGTGATGACGACCACCGTGGGCAGAAGCACGACGAGCAGGAAGAGCACCACGTCGAGGAGACCCTGCGGAGCGCCGAAATTGTCGATGGCGAAGCCGGTCGCTTCCAGACATCCCCACGCCGTCGCCGCATAGACGACCAGCCAGTGCGGAAGTCTCCGCCTCTGGATCGTCGCGAAAAGGCTCTCGACGGACATCGTGCCTCGCGTTCACGGCTCCACGCGGGCGATCGGCCGATCCGCGCCCGGCGCGGAGTTTCCCTATGAATATCTACGAACGCGGGAGCGAATCCGTTCCAGCTCCAACGGGCCAGGAAAGGGAGAAGCCCCGGACGGTGGGCCCCTGCCGACCCACCGGGCGCCGGACAGAGCCCGCGACCCTGGCGCGCTCCGTCCTCCCCGCCCAACCTGTCCGGGCGTGAACCAAGCCTCCGAGGTGCCCATGATTCGCTCCGTCACCCTCCTTGCCCTGCTGGTCCTCGCCGAGTCTTCGGCCTCCCTCCTGCATGCCCAGGACGTTCACCGATACGTTCGCTATCAGGATGGGAGCGACGTGTCGTGGGGTGAGCTGGTCGGCGAGACGGTCCACCAGCTCTCCGATGCCCCCTACCTCGGCGGAGGCCGGACCGGAACGACCCTGGAGCTTTCGGCGGTCACGTTGAAGGCTCCCGTCGAGCCGACGCAGATCTTCATGACCGCGTTCAACTTCCGGAGCCACATCACCGGTGAGCCGGCCGAGTATCCCGGGCTCTTCCTCGTGCCTCCGTCGTCCATCATCGGTCCAGGGGAGAACATCGTTCGTCCCCCCGAGTCCGAGAATCTGCACTACGAGGCCGAGATGGTGGCCGTCGTGGGCCGCGAGGCCGCCAACGTGTCGCTCGAGGAAGCGCCCGGATACATCTTCGGTGTCGCGGCCGGAAACGACGTCAGCGAGCGGTCGTGGCAGCGTGACGACATCCAGTGGAGCCGCGCGAAGGGGAGCCGCACCTTCAACGCCGTGGGGCCCCACCTGGTCACCGGGCTGGATTACGGGGCTCTCGACATCGAAGGCCGGCACAACGGCGAGCGCGTTCAGGGCCAGAACACGTCGGATCTGATCTTCTCGATCGACTACATGCTCCACTATATCTCGCGGTACTTCACGCTGTATCCCGGCGACCTCATCTGGACGGGGACGATGGGGTCGACCCGGCCAATGGAGCCGGGAGACACGTACGAGGTGGAGGTCAAGGGTGTGGGGGTGCTGCGGAACTCCGTCGTCCAGGGGCGCTAGCGGTCATCGCAGCCGGCTGGCGCATTCCATGGCCTGAGACACGGGAGGCACTCCACTGGGTGGTCGGACGAACGGCTTCTTCTCCGAACTGAAGCGTCGCAAGGTCATCGTCACGGCCGGCTGGTACCTGGGCGTGGCCTTCGTCGCGATGCAGGTCGTGGAGGTCGTGGTACCCTACGCCGGCATGCCGGACACGGTGGGCACCGCGGTCCTCATCGTTCTGACGGTCGGCTTCCCGGTCGCCCTCACGCTTTCGTGGGTGCTCGACCTCACGCCTCCGCGCGTTCAGCTCGAGGACACGGAGAGCGCCGCGCGAGCGTCCGGGACCGAAGAACGCCCACTCCGTCCGGATTCCGTCGCTGTCCTTCCGTTCGAGAACCGCAGCGACGATCCCGAGGACGCCTACTTCAGCGACGGCATCACCGACGACATCATCACCTCGATTGCCCACATCCACGGACTCCGCGTGCTCTCACGGACCTCGTCGATGGTGTATCGCGGGGCTGCGCTCACGATTCCGCAGGTCGCGCGCGAGCTCGGTGTGGCGACCGTCGTGACGGGCAGCGTCCGACGGCACGGGAGCCGCGTGCGGGTGATGGCGGAAGTCCTCGATGCCCGCTCCGACGATCATCTCTGGGCCGACACGTACGATCGGGAGCTGCAGGACATCTTCGAGGTGCAGAGCGAGATCGCGACAGAGATCGCCCGCGCCGTGGAGCGTGAGCTCTCGGTGGCCGATCGGCGTCGCATCCAGATCCGCGGGACCCAGGACTCGGAGGCCTACGATCTCTACCTCCGGGCGCGATTCCTGTGGAATCAGCGCACCGAGGCCGCCGTGGCCGAGGGTATCCGGTTCTATCGACGGGCCCTGGAGCGCGACCCGGGCTTCGCGCTCGCGCACGCCGGACTGGCCGACGCCTATGCGGTCCTGGGGATCTACGGGATGCGCGATCCGGGGGAGGTGCTCGAGGCGGCCCGTGCCTCGGCGGAGGCGGCGCTCGAGATCGAGCCCCACCTCGGTGAGGCCCTGGCGGTCCGGGCCTGTGTGGCCGGGATCTACGACTGGAAGTGGGCGGCGGCCGAGGACGAATACCGGCGGGCGGTCGAGTTCGCGCCGTCCTATGCGACGGCGTACCAGTGGTACGCCATCAACCTCCTGGCGCCGCATCGACGCTTCGACGAGGCGCACGAGCAGCTGGCGCTCGCGCGCGAGCTGGATCCGGCGTCCAGTGCGATCTCGGTCAGCCAGGCGATCATTCATTTCTACGAGAGGGACCTGGAGCGTGCGCTTCACGAGTTCGAGCTGCTGGTTCGGGTCCATCCACGCTTCTCTCTCGCTCACCTGTTCCTCGGTCACACGCGGGAGCTGACCGGCGATGCGGAGGGGGCCCTCGACGCACTGTCGAAGGCGGCCATGCTGGGCGAAGAAAGCTCGGAGACCCTGTCCGCGCTCGGGTGCGCTCTGGCCGGCGCCGGGCGTCGCCCGGAGGCCGAGCGGATCCTCTCCCGGCTCGTGGAACGGTCCGGACGCCAGTACGTGTCGCCCGCGCTGATCGCGCAGGTGTACATCGGCCTCGGCCGAACGGACGAGGCGCTCGATCGGCTCGAGGAGGCCGTTCGATGCCGGGCCACCGATCTGATCTGGCTCAAGGTGCGTCCCGTCTACGACGGGCTCCACGACTCGCCGCGCTTTCAGGTCCTGGAGCAGGCGTTGGGCTTCTCCGAAGGCGTCGAGGCGTAGGCTCCCGAGCCATGCGCGTCGACGACGTTCGTTCCCCGGGGCTCCGTCGCGTGTGACCGGTCCTGCGCTCGCGCCTCCCGCCCGCCCCGGCCTCGACGAGCTGAGGGTCCTGCGGGACCGCCCCCACGACTTTCTCCGCTCGGCGGCCGAGACGGGCGGGGTCGTGCGATTCCCGCTGGGGCCCGCGAGCTTCCACCTCGTCACGCGCCCGGACGACGTGGAGCGTGTCCTCGTCGGCAATGCCGGCAACTACCACAAGCACACCTTTCAGTACCGACTGCTCGCGAGGATCACGGGAGACGGTCTGCTCACACTCGACGGGGCCACCTGGCTGCAGCGTCGACGGCTCGCGCAGCCCGCCTTCCGGCGCGATCGGGTCGCCGGATTCGCGCCCGTCTTCACCCGGGTCGCCCGAGGACTGGGTGACCGATGGGGAGAGGCCGCCCGGCGCGGCGAGCCCGTGGACGTGGCAGCCGACATGATGCTGGTCGCGCTCCAGGCCGTGGTCGAGAGCCTGTTCGGCACCCGCATCGGCGACGAGGCGGACGTGCTCGCCCGAGCGACCCTCGAGGTGCTGCACCACATCATGCATCAGGCCCGGACCCTGGGTATGGTGCCTTCGTGGGCGCCGACCCGTCGCAACCTTCGGTTCCGGCGTGCGCTCGGGGTTCTCGACGGTGCCATCTACGGGACCCTCGAGGAACGGAGACGCGCGGGAGGTGACGCCCGCGACGACCTCCTCGGGCGCCTCATGCAAGCGCAGGTCGAGGGCGTGTCACTCTCCGACGATGAATTGCGCGACGAGATGATCACGCTCCTCATCGCCGGCCACGAGACCGTGGCCAGCGCGCTCGCCTGGACATGGGAGCTGCTCTCGGTGCATCCGGACGCGGAGAGGATGTTCCACGACGAGGTCGATCGGCTTCCGGAGGACCCGTCGGAGATCGCTGAACTCGGGGACCTCCGCGTCACGGGGGCCATCTTCGAGGAGGCCCTGCGCCTCTATCCTCCGGCCTGGATCATCACGCGCAAGAGCCGGGAGGAGGACGTGCTCGGCGGGTACCGCATCCCGCGACGTTCCCTGGTCGTGCTGAGCCCGTACGTCACGCAGCGGCTACCCGATCTCTGGCCCGAGCCCGACGCCTTCAGGCCGGATCGCTTCCTCGATCGCGCCGTGGATCGGCCCCGGTATGCCTACTTCCCCTTCGGCGGAGGCGCGCACCTCTGCATCGGCAACCACTTCGCGATTCTGGAAGCGGCGATGATCCTGTCGACGCTGGGCCAGCGCTTACGGTTGCGGAGAATGCTGGACGCCTCCCCGGAGGTCGATCCGGGCGTCACACTTCAGCCGCGAGACGGACTCCGCATGCGCGTGGAGCTCCGCTAGCAGAAGTTGCGCGGAAACGAGGGCGCGCCCCCGGCCTGAGACCGGGGGCACACCCTCCGCGCTCAGGGCCTCGGCGTTACTCCGCCGAGGTCGGGACCGGGCAACCGCCCACCGCGTTGTTTGCGCGCTCGAGCTCCGTGTGGAGGTCGACGAAGTTCCCGCTACGGACGGCCGCGTCCCACTTCGCGGCGAGCTCGTCGGCCGTGTAGGGATAAGCCATCCCCCACGACGCATTGAGGTAGCCTGCGACCAGCGAGCTGGCCGCCTTCCGGTAGTCCTCGGCGTCGTCTTCGACGTTGAGGAGCGACATCATCGTCGAGGCGGCCAGCTCGGGCATCGGCGTGAAGAAGGTGTTGAACCCGTAAATCCAGATGTTCGGGTTCGCACCCTCGCCGCCGGAGGCCGACCACTCGGGGTCGATGACGTCGTTCCAGAGCCAGCGTCCGCCCTGGACACCGTCCTCCGGCGATCCGCGCCAGAAGGAACCGGGGCAGCCTTCGAAGACACCGGTCGAGACCGGCGTGCTCTCGGCGGAGAGCTCCGTGATGGCGTCGTCGGTCGACGCTTCGGTTTCGTTCGCGAGCGTGACGGGCATGTGCTGGCCGAATCCGACGACGATCAGCGGCCCGACCACGAGCGAGGTCAGGAAGATTTTGCCTTTCATGCGATCTCCTGTCGTGCGTGAGAGGCATTCTGGGGGGCACACCCTCTTTCAGCAGGAGCCGTGCCGAGATCGGTCAATCTGCACAAGATGTTGCGGAACAACGGCTTGCAGGGAATCAGCCCTCTCGGAGCGGAGGGGGTCCTCGGTACAGCCTTTTTACGCTCGCGTCGCGATGTGAAACAAGTGTTTACACATCGTGCGCGGACTTCGACCCGGTTTTCCGATCGTCGAGACGGGCTCGAAGCGCCCTGCGCATGATCTTGTTCGACGCAGTGCGGGGCAGGGCCTCCACGACGCGGACCTGCTCCACCCGGAAGAGCGGATTGAGTCGCCGGGCGATCACCTCCTGGGCCGCCTCCTTCCATGCCCGCGGAGACCAGGACGCTCCGTCGCGGGCGACCACGAAGAGCGCCAGATGCTCCGGCCCGCCCGCTTGCGCGCGCGTTGACACGGCCGCCACCTCCCGAACCTGGTCGAGAGAACGCACCACGTCCTCGATCTCCCGGCTCGAGACCTTGATGCCACCCAGGTTCATCGTGTCGTCGGTGCGGCCGAGCGCGCGATACGTTCCCCGGTCGGTTCGAACCATGGCATCGCCGTGGCGACGGAGGCCTGGCCGGGGGACCCCTGCGTGATAGATCGCGTGGTGGTCGGAATTGAGGAGGTGGCTCGACAGGCCCACCGAAGGGGGGACGAGGTACAGCTCCCCCTCGTCGGACGGCTTCCCGTCGGCACCGAGGATCACGACGTCGAGTCCGAGCGCGGGCGTGGTGAACTCCGAAGGCCAGCACGGCTCGACGAGCGTCCCGGTCAGGTATCCGCCGCCGATCTCCGTGCCGCCGACGTACTCGAGCACCGGCTTGCCTCCCCCGAGCTCGGAGAGGTAGCGCATGTCGGCCGGGTCCGAGGGCTCGCCTGTCGACGCGAATCGGCGCACCCGGGTCCAGTCGACGCCCTCCATACAGCCGGACGCTCTCCAGGCCGACACCAGGCTGGGGACGACGCCGAGGAACGTCACCTCCGCTTCGCGCACGAACGCCCCGAAGCCCTCTCCCCGGGCGACGTCTTCGTAGAGCGCCAGCGCCGCGCCGTTGAGCAGAGAGGCGAAGATCAGCCACGGACCCATCATCCACCCCAGGCTCGTAGGCCAGCACAGGACGTCGTCCTCGCGGACGTCGAAGTGGAGGTGGGCGTCCATCGCGGCCTTGAGCGGCGTGAGGTGCGTCCAGGGGATGGCCTTGGGGTCGCCCGTGGTGCCGGAGGAGAAGAGAACGTGCATCGCGGCGTCGGCCTGCCTGGGGATCCAGGGGCACGCGGCTTCGTCACGTGGGCGCCGGCTGGGTTCCCAGCCCGCGTCGGCCGCCCGCAGGCCGAGCCCCCTCCCCGCATCGGTCCGAATCACCGCGATGGACTCCGCCTCCGCCTCCACGACCCGCTCGTACAGCGGGATCGTTCGGTCCGCGCGCACGATGACGTCCTGCGTGACGACGCTCGAGGCTCCGGCGATGGCGAGCCGTTTTCGGATCTCCCGGGCCGAGAAGCTCTCGGGGATGGTGACCGCACAGCCGCCCGCAGCGAGGATCGCGAGGTAGGCGACGACCGCTTCGAAGGTCATGGGGGCGACGATGCCGACGACCTCCTCCGGCTCGAAGCGCCGGCTCGCGTCCGCCACGTGGGCGCGCAGCTCGCCGTACGAAACGGTGACGACCTCGCCTCGTCGGCGGTGCACCAGGGCAGGCCGGTCGGCGGCGTGACGGAAGCAGGTGTCGAGGATGTTCAGCGAGGCGTCGGGCCACCAGCGTGCGTGCTGCGGCCCCTCCGAGACGTCCAGGATGGTGGCCCCCTCTTCACGGAAGACGACGCCGATCCGCTCCGCGAAGGCCCGCCAGAACTCCGCGCGGTGCTCGACCGACCATCGCCGAAGCTCTTCGAACGACGCCAGCCCGACGTCTCGTGCGAAGCTGAGGAGGTTCGACCCGCGAACGTCTTCCTCGGTCGGCGTCCAGAGCGGAGGGATCAGCGCAGCTCCACGGGTCCCGGCTGCGGCATGAGCACGCCCAGCGACATCACCATCTTGATGCCGTCCTCGACCGAGTAGCCCGTGTGGACGAGGTCGTCGTTCCGGACGATCTGGAGGAAGCCGGTCGTGGGATTCGGGGTGGTCGGCACGAAGATCGTGCTCCAGACGGTACCGGAGTCGTCGGCGATTTCGCCGGTTACGAAGCCGACCGCCTTGAGCCCTGGACCGGGAAACTCCACGAAGACGACGGCCTTGAAGGGTCTTGCCTGCCGCCGCTCGAAGGCCGCGGCGACCTGCTTCGACGCGGAGTACACCACCTTGACGAACGGCACGCGCAGAACGAGTGACTCGCCCATCCCCAGGATGCGGCGTCCCACCAGGTTGGCCGCGAGCTCACCGAGGAGGTACACCAGGACGACGAGGATCCCCAGAGAGAGCGCTGCGCGCGCCAGGGGATGCCAGGCCTCCACGGCGGGCCCCAGGAAGGGAAGCAGGATGGAGGAGGTCAGCCCGAAGACGAATCGGAGGACGGCGATCGTGACGACGATCGGCACGAGGGCCGCGACGCCGGAGGCGATGCGGCGCCGAATCCTCGAGGTGATGGGGTTCGTGCTGGAGTCCATGCTCGTCGCTTCGTGGAACGTGTCGCGATAAAAATACGCACGGCCGTGCGTCCGCGGGCCAGTCTCGTCGCCGCCGCCCACCGGGCAGCGCCGGCTCCCTGCACGAGGGGCCCGACGGCGGTCGCCGCCGGGCCCCGTTCGGCCGCGCGGGAGCCGCGAGAAGAGCTACATGGCGGACCCGGGCTGGGCGTTGGTCATGCCCCAGTGGATCTTCCAGCTTCCATCGGCCTGCTGCTGCATCAGGTTGAGGTACGCCCCCACCTGGGCGGTACCACCGCCGTCCGTGCGGACGAACTCGTACCACCCGCCGTCGAGGGCCCAGCCGTCGCCGAGGTCGATCGTTCCCACGTCGTGGATGGCGAGCTCGACGCTGTCGGGTCTGCGGTCCGCGAGGTCCGCGGCGACCGCGTCACGTCCGCGCACGACGGCCTGGTTGGAGAAGCTCACGACGGCGTCGTCCGTGTAGAGGTCGGCCACCATGTCCGGATGGTCCATGTTCCAGTGGGTCACGAAGTAGTCGGTGACCTCACCCATGGTGCCTTCCTCGGCCGGCGGCTCGGCCTCCCCCTCGTTCCACGTCCACCCCTCGGGAGGTGCGGCGTCGTAGTTGGTGATCGCCCCGGCGATCTTCCACTCCCCGTCCACGTGCTCGACGAGGTTCATGTACTGCCCGCCGAACGTCATGGGCTCTCCGCCCTCGGGGGTCATCTCGACCTGATACGTGCCCATCGTCACGGCGCGGTGGCCGAGGACCATGCGCTCGACGCCCGTGATGGTCACGGTGGGTGACGCGGCCATGGCGCTCTCGAGGTCCGCCTCGATCTCGGCTCGTCCTTCGAGCACGCCGCCCGCCGCCGGCAGGGACCAGGCGTCCTCGGTGTAGACTCCGGCCACGACCGAGGCATGGTGCATGTTGTAGTGGTTCTGGAAGTACTCGCGCAGATCCTCCAGGGCCTGCGCGTCCGGGGATACGAGGGCGGCCTGCTCGGCCGATGCTTCTCCGGCCGGCGTCTCCTCGGCCGGCTCGCCTCCGCAGGCTGCGATGGCAAGAAGGGGGAGGGTCAGCGCAGTCCGACGAAATCTCATGATCGATCTCCTGGGCAGAAGAGCCGTGCACGCCGGGCGCCCGTCACCGGACCACCCGCCGTTCGGTGCCTGATGCTATCCCCCGTCGGGGTCGGTCGGCAACGTAGGGTGCTCAGTATAGGCGCTGCACGACGGCGACTCCGAGTCCACCCGAAGGGCCGATCTCGGGTGGACTTCGAAAGCCTTGGAGGCCGGGTCACGGCTCCGATATGGTGGAAGGAGGACCCATGCGAAGGGGGGAACATGGTCTCCGCAAAGACTCCACGGTGGCTCGTGTCCGCGCTGGTGCTGCTGTGCGCGTCTCCGGCCTCCGCTCAGAGCGTCGAGGACGTGCTCGGGCGATACAGTGGGCCGAACGCCGAGGGCTACCTGCAACCGCTCGCGGACGTGCTCGGTGCGGCGCTCGGCAGCGGCTGGGCGCGCTCCGCGGACATCCAGTCCGGCTTCCATCTGCGTCTCTCGGTGATCGCCGCGGGAGCGCCGATATCGGGCGACGCGCGGACCTTCGCCGGCACCACGGAGGACTTCGATCCGGTCACGACGGTCGACGCCCCGACCATCTTCGGGTCCACGGAGACCGTCGCGGTCCCCGGTGTGGGAGGGACGTCGTACCGGTTCGCCGGGGGGATCGACGCCGACCTGGCGGGAACGCTCATCCCACAGGTGACGATCGGTACCGTCGCGGGCACGGAGGCGATGGTGCGCTGGTTCTCGGTCGATCTCGGAGACGACTTCGGCAGCGTCTCCCAGCTGGGGCTGGGCGCCCGGCACGACGTGGATCGGTACTTCGGCGAGAGCCTGCCCGTGGAGCTCGCGGCCGGCGTCTACTGGCAGTCGTTCGAGATCGGCAGCGTCGTGGACGCTACCACCTTCACCGGAATGGTCCACACGAGCTGGTCAACCAGCGTCCTGACGCTGTTCGGCGGGCTCGGATACGAGACCTCGTCCGTGGACGTCTCGTATACGCCCGAGGGGCAGACCACCGGGATCGACGTGGCGCTGGATGGAGCCAACTCGGTGCGCGCCACGGCGGGACTGGGGCTGCACCTGTGGTTGTTCGGGATCTTCGCGGACTACACGGTGGCGTCGCAGAGCGCTTTCACGCTCGGTGTGGAGGTGGGACGATGACGAGGAAGGCGATCGGAAGAGCCCTGTTGGCAGTGCCCCTGCTCCTCGTGCTGGGTGGGTGCGACGGGCGGCTGGTTCCGGTGACGGCGGAGTTCGATCGGGCGTTCGGCTTCATTTTCGACTCGACGCTCGGCACGAGCTTCGAGGTGACGCTCACCCAGTCCGAGATCCTCGGCTCGCTGGAAATCCCCGACGATGCGGCCGTGGCTTTCGTCGATATCCAGAGGGTGCGCCTTAGTCTGTCACCGGCGGCGACGAACGAGGCGAGCAGCGCCACGCTCGGATTCGCCTATCAGGGCCAGCCCCTCACCGAAGACCTGCAAATCTCTCTCGCCGAGCTGGACGACCAGCCTCTAGACGCGCTCGTAGCTGGTACGCTGCGCAGCGTGGAGCGGGACATGAGGGCGATCCTCGCGGGAGACCCGGCTGCACCGGCGGAGATCACGATGGAAGGCGAGGTCTCCGACATCGCGGCCGCTGGCGATCGACTGGTCATGAGCGTCACGCTGCGCGTGAAGGCGACCGTCAGCTACGAATTCTGCGAGGAGGTCGGACTGGGCCCGTTCGGCCCCGACGCGGAGTGCACCGTTCCGTAGGCCACCTCCGCTCAGCGCTCGATGCCCCGGAGGTGCCGATCGAAGAACGCGGCCTGGCGTCGGAGCAGATCGTAGCGACTGGCTTCCGTCTCGACCGTATGCGGCTCGACCGGATAGACCATCACCTCGAAGTCCTTCTCGAGCTCGATCAGCCTCTGGATCAGGCGGGCTGCGTCCTGGAAGTGCACGTTGTCGTCCACGAGACCGTGGGTGATCAGCAGCGGGTCCCGGAGGCCCTCGGCGTAGTAGATGGGGCTGGACCGACGGTAGGCGTCGGGATTCTCGTGCGGCACGCCCAGGATCCGACTCGTCCATCCGTCGCTGTAGTGCGCCCAGTCGGTGACGGCAGCGCGGGCGATGCCCGCGGCGAAGACGCCCGGGTAGCGGAAGAGCGAGGTGAGGGTGAGGAAGCCTCCGTACGAGACCCCGTAGATGCCGATCCGACCCGCGTCGACGTTGGCGTTGTCGGCGAGCCACTTCGCGGCCGCGACCGCGCCGTCCGTGTCGGAGATCCCCATCGACTCCGCGATGTCCGTGCGGTACTCCCGACCGAAGCCTGCGCTGCCCCGGTAGTCGAAGTCGAGAACGGTATAGCCCTGCTCCAGCATGAAGTGGATGAAGCCGAGGTGCAGCGCGTAGCCGTAGACGCTGTAGCCCCGGTGCGCGAACTGCCGATATCCGCCGCCGTGGACGTGCACGAGGGCCGCACGCTCCGCGTTCTGCCGCGCCGGGCGGTAGAGCGCCGCCCAGACCGGCTCCCCGTCCGGATGCGCGAAGCGCACGATGTCCGGACGAGCGAGGGGATGTTCGTGAAAGGCGTCCGTCCCGCTCTCGGTGACCCGTGTCGGCGCACCCCCCTCCCGAGCTTCCATGACGAAGAGATCAGGCAGCGCGGTCGCTTCGCTGCTCACGACGGCGAGGCGGCGCCCGTCGGGTGACCACCACCCTTCGTTTCGCCCGGCCGACTCGGTGAGACGCACCATCGGCCCGCCTCCCGCCGGCATCAGGTAGAGGTGGTCCTCGGAGGGATGCTCCCGGCTCGCCTGCAGGAGCCACGTCGTCCGGTCGGGCGAAAGGCGGGCCTCCCGCACCTCCCACGATCCCTCCGTCAGCGGGCGCACGCTCCCGTCCGGCTCGAGGAGGTACAGGTGACTCCACCCGCTCCGCTCGGACGCGAAGACGAGCCGCCCGTCGGGGAGCCACTCCATGAGGGCGGGCTGGAGGCGGTTGGCCTGGATCGGTGGTCCGCCGATCCAGGCGTCGTCGTGGTCGTGGACCAGGAGCTGCGTCGTCGCTGCGTCGAGGTCGACCTCGACGAGCCACACGTCCTCGTGATCCTCTCCGAGGAACTGGGCGACGGCCCTCGTTCCGTCCGGGCTCCACACGGGTGCGTGCGGGACGGTGGCCTGACCGCCCGCTTCCGTGACGTCGATCCAGCGGATGACGACGGAGTCGGCGGGGATCGAGGGATCCATGGCGACGACCCCGAGCCGGACGACGTCGCGGGGCTCGCCGACCTTCGAGCGGGCCTCCCGAACCGTGGCGTAGCCCGAGGGGTCCACGTAGTCCACGTATCGGGTCGGGGGGCGCTCGCGGCTCGCGGTCCTCGCCCGAAACGTGATCCAGCGTCCGTCGGGCGAAACGCCCATCTGATCGACGGCGACCCCTTCGGGCAGCGGGATCGGCTGTGGGCGGGCGGGCCGCCCAGATCGAGCCGCGGCGTCGGCCAGCGTGGCTCGGCGGGCTCGCTCGCGGACGTGGTCGAAGAGCTCGTTCTGCTGGGCGCGAAGCCAGGAAGCGGCGTCCGTGTCCGTCGACGGCTGCCGCGTGACCCGTTCGGCCACAGCCTCGAGCGCGCCGGATTCGATTCCATAGCGGTACAGCGACGAGCCGGAAAGGAAGTCCAGCGCGCGCCCGTCGTGGGAAAAGCGGGCAGCGCGCACGGGGTCGGCGAGGGTGACGACCCTTCGGATACCGACCCCCTCCCGGTACAGGTAGAGGGAGCCGTCCCGGACCCACGTCGCCGATCGACCGTCCGGGCTTCGGAGCATCGACGGGCCCGGCACCCGCTCGAGCTCCCCGGTCGAGAGGACTCTCGCGGAGGCGCCGTCCGGCGCGGCGAGGAACCAGGGGTCCTCGTCGGGCACGTCGGCCGGTGAGGGGTGCTCGTTCCAGCGGAAGTAGACCGCGTGGCCGTCGGGGGCCCACCGGACCTCCCGAACCCCGAGGCCGAGCCACCGATCGTCGCGTGAGGCGTCGCGAAGCGTCAGCGGAGCCCGCTGTGCGGTCGCGAAGGTGAGCGTCGACTGTCGAAGGGGGGTCGGCATCTCGTCCTGGGCACCGACCGCGAGGGGTGCGGCCAGGACGATCGCGAAGCCGACCGAGGCGGCGCCAGGAAGACGGTGGCGGGCGGCGGTCCATGCTCTGCGCATCATCGGTCTCCGGCTGTCGGTTCCGAGGACCGACCACGGTAACCTCCGCCCCCCGGGAACTCCACCGAGCGAGCCCGGCTCGGGTCGCCCCTTCCTCGGCCTTCGCCCCTCCGCGACACTATCCCGGCGGATCCTTCGTACGTACGTGCGTCTTTCGCCCGCGGTCCCCGCCGTCGCGCTCTCGGGCCGTGTCCACCAACGACGTTCCCTCCTCGGAGTCGGCGTATGCGCTTTGAGCTTCGCTCCCTGGTCGTCCTGTCCTCCGCCCTGCTCGTGGTCGCGGCACCCACCCGCGCCCAGGAGCCCGACCTCGATCAGGATCGCGGGCTCCCCCTCGAGCCGGACCGGTTCGCCCGGTTCACGACCAGCGAGGGGACCTGGATGTCGGTCGACGTGAGCCCGGACGGCGAGAGCATCGTCTTCGATCTCCTCGGCGACCTGTACGTGATGCCGGCGAGCGGCGGCCAGGCCCGGAGGCTCACGCAGGGAATGGGGCACGACATGCAGCCCCGCTTCAGCCCCGACGGTGAGACGATCGCCTTCGTGTCGGACCGGAGCGGAGACAACAACGTGTGGCTGATGCCGGCCGCGGGAGGCGAGCCCACACAGCTCAGCAAGGGTGTCGGGAGCCGGTTCCTCTCGCCGGAGTGGATGCCGGACGGGCGGTACGTCGTCGTGTCGCGGGCCGCGCCCCGGCGCGGTCTGGAGAAGCTCTGGCTCTACCACACGGGGGGCGGCACCGGGCTGGAGATGGTCGGTGGTCCGCCGGTGCAGAGACTCATGGGACCGGCCGTCGGGCCCGACGGGCGCTACGTGTGGTACGCCCAGCGCAACGGGTCGTGGGAGTACAACGCGATTCTCCCGCAGTACCAGCTCTGGGTCTACGATCGCGAGACCGGCACGCGGACCCGCCTCACCGGACGATACGGTTCGGCGTTCCGACCCGCGGTCTCGCCGGATGGACGCCGCCTCGTATACGGGAGCCGGCACGACGCGGAGACCGGCCTGCGGATCCGTGACCTCGAATCGGGCGAGGAGGAGTGGCTGGTCTTTCCGATCCAGCGGGACGACCAGGAGTCGACCGCCAACATGGACGTCCTCCCGGGCTACGCGTTCACTCCGGACGGCACGGCCCTCGTGATGTCCTACGGGGGAGGCATCTGGCGGGTGCCGCTCGACGGATCCGACCCCGAGGCGATTCCGTTCACGGCGGACGTCGAAGTCGGCATCGGGCCCGAGGTCGAGTTCGAGTATCCGATCGAGGACACGCCGACCTTCACGGTCAAGCAGATTCGGGATGCGCGCCCGTCCCCCGACGGGAGCCGGATCGCGTTCACGGCGCTCGACCGGCTGTACGTGCAGGAGCTGCCGGACGGGACGCCGCGTCGGGTCACCGAGGACGAGGTCGGGGAGTTCCATCCGGTGTGGTCGCCCGACGGGGCCCGGATCGCGTACGTGACCTGGGACGACGACGGCGGGGAAGGACACGTCCGAAGCGTTTCCGCGACGGGCGGCACGCCCCGTACGCTCAGCACCCGACCCGCCTACTACCAGCAGCTGGCCTGGTCGCCGAACGGAGAGCGCATCGTCGCGATCCGTTCCTCGCGGAGGAACGTGCAGGAAGCGATCGATCCGTTCATCGGGCTGGGCCTCGACTCGGAATTCGTGTGGCTTCCGGCCGGCGGCGGTGATGCCACCGTGATCGGACCCACGGCCGGCCGGCGGGCGCCCCACTTCACCTCGGACCCCGACCGGATCTTCTATTACGGGATCGCGGAGCCGGATCCGGTGCCGGGCTCGCCGGCCGCGGGGGAGCGCACCTTCGCGCTCTCCTCGGCGCGCTGGGACGACACCGACGTGCAGCTTCACCTGCAGGTCACGGCCAGGATCGACCTCTCCGCGGGAGGCGTGCCCGACGGATATGCCGTCACACAGAACTCCGACCTGGTGATGCCGCAGGAGTTCGGCGACGCCGACGAGCCGAGGGAGCTCATTCCCCGGCGGGTAGCCGGATTCGTGCAGATGGCGCCTCAGGGCGACCTCGCGCTCGCGCAGATCGGCAACGACGTCTACGCCGTGACCGTCCCCGATCTGGGCGCCACGCTTCCCACGATCGACGTCTTCAAGCCGGACTCGGCCGCCGTGCCCGTCTGGAAGCTGAACGAGCTGGGAGCGGAGTTCCCGGCCTGGTCGGCGGACGGCCGGACCGCGCACTGGTCGCTCGGCAACGCGTTCTTCTCGTACGACCTGGATGCCGCGGGCGACGAGGCCTACACGCCGTCCGAAGCACGTGTCGAGGTGGCTGCCGAACGCGACGTCCCGCAGGGCACCGTGGTGCTTCGGGGAGCCCGAGCCATCACCATGAACGGCGACGAGATCGTGGAGAACGCCGACATCGTCGTCACGAACAACCGCATCACCTCGGTCTCGTCCGGGCCGGGGCCGGTACCGGACGGCGCCGAGGTGATCGATCTGAGCGGAAAGACGATCGTGCCGGGCTTCGTCGACACGCATGCGCACATGTGGAACCTCTGGGGCCTCCACTGGGCACGCCCGTGGATCTACCAGGCAAACCTCGCGTACGGCGTGACCACGACCCGTGACCCTCAGACCGCGACCACGGACGTCCTGTCGTACGAGGACATGGTCCGGGCCGGGCGCATGCCCGGGCCCCGCGTCTACTCGACCGGCCCGGGGGTTTTCGCGGGCGATCAGGTACGGAGCTACGAGCACGCCCGGGAGGTGCTTCGCAAGTACAGCGACTACTACGACACGAAGACCTTCAAGATGTACATGTCCGGGAACCGCCGTCAGCGGCAGTGGCTCATCATGGCGGCCCGCGACCTGCAGCTCATGCCGACGACCGAGGGCGGGCTGGACTATCGCCTGAACATGACGCACGCGATCGACGGTTATCCGGGCGTCGAGCACACGATGCCCATCGTTCCGGCGTTCGACGACGTGGTCCGGCTCTTCGCCGAATCCGGGACGGTGAACACGCCCACCCTGCTCGTGTCGTACGGGGGGCCGTGGGCGGAGAACTACTACTACACGACCGAGGATGTCTTCGGCGACGCGAAGCTGACGCACTTCACGCCGAAGCGTGAGCTCGACATCAAGGCTCGGCGCCTCCAGACCAGCGGTCCGGGAAGGGGCGGCTGGTTCATGGAGGAGGAGTATGCCTTCCGCCGTCACTCGGCCTGGCTCGCCGAGCTGGTCGAGGGTGGCGGGCGCACCGGGGTCGGAAGTCACGGCCAGCTCCAGGGGCTCGGATATCACTGGGAGCTGTGGACCCTGCAGAGCGGAGGCATGGACGAGCATGCGGCGCTCAGGGCCGCCACGATCATGGGGGCCGAGGCCATTGGACTCGGACGGGACCTGGGCTCGATCGAGGTCGGCAAGCTCGCGGACCTCGTCGTGCTTGACGGGGACCCTCTGGACGACATCCGAAACACGAACACGATCGACCGCGTGATGATGAACGGACGACTCTACGACGGTGACACGCTCGACGAGCAATGGCCGAGGCAGCGGCCGGCGCCGGACGAGCCCTGGCGACACACGGCTCCCGACGTCCGCGTGGGGATCCCGGGAGGTGACCGATGAGGGCGCGCGCACGCCGGTGGACGGCGAAGGTGGGCGTTACCGGAGCGTTCGCGGTGGCCGCGGGTGTCGCGTCGATGGTCACGGCGATGCCGGTCGCGGGTCAGGCTCGGAACGGGCCGCCGCGGAATCCGCTCCCCCTGCGGGCCGCACGCTCGGCCGAATTCACCGCGACCGAGGGAACGTGGATCTCCCTGGACGTGAGCCCGGACGGTCAGACGATCGTCTTCGATCTGCTGGGCGACCTGTACACCATGCCCATCACCGGTGGAACCGCCTCCCCGCTCCTCACCGGCATGGCATTCGACGCGCAGCCGCGCTTCAGCCCGGACGGGGCGTCCGTCGCCTTCGTCTCCGATCGGAGCGGAGGAGACAACCTCTGGACGATGCGGCTCGACCGCACGGATACGACGCAGGTGTCTCAGGGCAACGGCAATCTCTTCACCTCGCCGGAATGGACGCCCGACGGCGCGTATGTGGTGGTCAGTCGCTCGTCGGGGCCGCTCGGGGGCGCGGCGAAGCTCTACATGTACCACGTGGAGCAGGGCAGGCCCCTCGCGCTCGGCAGCCCGCCGACCGCGATGAAGATGCTCGGAGCCGCGGTCAGCCCCGAAGGGCGGTACGTCTGGTTCGCGGGCGGTGCCGGCGACTGGCAGTACAACGCGCGCCTGCCGCGATACCAGCTCTATCGGTACGACCGCGAGACGGGCGCGACCACCGTGATGTCCAACCGGTACGGGTCCGGATTGCGGCCGGCCGTCTCTCCCGACGGGCAGTGGCTCGTCTACGGGACGCGCTACAACACGGACACCGGACTCCGGAAGCGGAACCTGGCCACGGGTGAGGAGGAGTGGCTCGCCTACCCGGTCCAGCGAGACGAGCAGGAGTCCCGGGCCCCGCTCGATCTGCTGCCCGGGTACGCGTTCCTGCCGGACGGCTCGGCCATCATCGTGTCGTACGGCGGAAAGATCTGGAACGTGCCGATGGACGGCGGGGACGCCACGGAGATCCCCTTCGAGGTTCCGGTCGAGCTCGCGATCGGTCCCGAGGTCCGGTTCGACTACGAGGTCGACACGACCGCGACGGTCACGGCGAGCCAGATCCGACACCCCGTGGTTTCGCCCGAGGGCGACCGGGTCGTGTTCACCGCCTTCGACCGCCTCTGGATCCGCGACCTGCCCGACGGCGAAAGCAGGCGCCTGACCGACGCCGAGGTCGGCGAGTTCCACCCGCAGTGGTCACCGGACGGGTCGTGGATCGCGTACGTCAGCTGGGACGACGCGGAGGGTGGACACGTCATGAAGGTCCCGGCCGCCGGGGGCACGCCGACCCGGCTGACGTCGATCGGCGCCCTCTACTCGAACGTCACCTGGTCGCCCGACGGAACGCGTCTGGTGATGACGCGGGCGGCGGCCCGGCAGCTGAAGGAGGCCTCGGGTCCGTTCTTCGGGGCGATCGGTGGAGAGTTCGTATGGGTGCCGTCCGACGGTGGCGACGTGACGGTGATCTCTCCGACGGGCATGCGCGACGTGCCCCATTTCGCGCAGGACGAGCCGGACCGGATCTACGCGTACAGCCCTGCCGAAGGTCTCGTCTCCTTCCGGTGGGACGGGACGGACGTCCAGCGGCACCTGCGTGTTCTGGGGCGGCAGGGCGTGCCGGGATACGCGAGTCCGCACCCGGACCAGCCGGAGTATCTTCCGCGGCGGGTCTTTCCCTGGCGTCAGGGACCGGATCCCACGGATCCCGATCCGCCTGCCGAGCCCGGAGGACCGATGCCGGCGGGCCTCGCCATGCTCTCGCCCGAGGGGGATCGTGCCTTCACGCAGTTCGGCAACGACATCTACGTGATCGATCTGGCCGAGGTGGGGGACGATCCGCCCAACATCGTGCTGACCAACCTCGCGGCTTCCCCCGTTCCGGTCCGAAAGGTCACCGACGTCGGCGGGGAGTTCCCAGCGTGGGCCCCGGATGGGTCCGCCATGCACTGGGCGCTGGGCAACGTGATGTTCACGTACGACCTGTCGGGGGTGGAAGCCGAAGAGGAGGCCGTGGAGGAGGAGGCGCATGCACGAGCGCTGATCCGCGCGCGAGCCCTGGCAGTCTCCGACACGCTCGGCGATCTGCGGACGCGAGCCGACAGCCTCGAGAGCGCGGGCGACGACGTGCCCGAGGATCTGACGGCCGACATCATTCGCCTGGCGGCGGATTCCGTGCAGGTCGTTGCGGATTCGCTCCTCGCGCGCGCGGACTCGATCCGGGCCGCGGCATCCCGCGTCGCCGAGAAGGCGGAGCGCGTGCGTGGGGGTGACGAGGAAGTCCTCGCCGACACCACCGAGGCGTACGAGGCGAAGGAGCGCAAGATCGAGGTCGCCCTGCCGCGGGACATTCCGCGGGGCACCGTCGCGCTCGTGGGCGGACGGATCATCACGATGCAGGACGTGGAAGGTGACTCCGCGGCGGCGCCCCACGTGATCGAGGGCGGAGTCGTCGTGGTGACGGACAACCGCATCACGGCGGTGGGACCCGCAGACTCGGTAGAGATCCCGGATGGGGCCCAGACGATCGACGTGTCGGGCAGGACGCTCGTTCCGGGCTTCGTCGACACGCACTACCACTCGATGTGGCTCGTGCCCGAGATTCATCCGCAGGAGGTGTGGCAGTACCTGGCGACCCTCTCGTACGGGATCACGACGACCCGGGACCCGCAGACCGCGTTCACGGACGTGCTCAGCTACACGGACCGCGTCCTGACGGGTGGGCTCATCGGTCCCCGGGTGTACTCGACCGGCCCCGGGGTTTTCGTGGGAGAGAACCTCCGCGACGCGGATCACGCGAAGACCGTGCTCCGGAAGTACGGCGAGTACTTCGACACGAAGACGCTCAAGATGTACATGACCGGAAACCGGCAGCAGCGTCAGTGGGTGATCCAGGCCGCGCGTGAGCTCCGGATCATGCCCACGACCGAGGGCGGGCTCGACTTCAAGCTCGACCTGACACACGCCATCGACGGGTATTCGGGCGTCGAGCACAACCTGCCGATCGCGCCGATCTACTCGGACGTGGTGGAGCTCTTCGCCGAGTCCGGAACGACCAACTCCCCCACGCTTCTCGTGTCGTACGGGGGCCCGTTCGGCGAGAACTACTTCTACGCGACCGAAGACGTGCACGACGATCCGAAGCTCAACACGTTCGTGCCCGAGGAGAACATCGACACGCGGGCGCGGCGGCGCGGCCCCGGTGCGGGCGGAAGCCCCGGACAGGCGGGCTGGTTCCTCGAGGAGGAGTACATCTTCCCCCGACACGCCGAGTTCGTGCGGAAGATGCTCGAGGGCGAGGGCCGGATGGGCGTCGGCAGCCACGGTCAGCTGCAGGGGCTCGGATACCACTGGGAGCTGTGGGCGATGGGGGCCGGCGGCGCCACGAATCACGACATGCTGCGTGCAGCGACCATTCTCGGCGCCGAGGCGATCGGCGTCGGCAACGACCTCGGGAGCATCGAGGAAGGGAAGCTCGCCGATCTGGTCATCCTCAACACGAATCCGATGGACGATCTGCGCAACACGGTCGACATCGAGTACGTGATGAAGGATGGTCGGCTCTACGACGCGGAGACGCTCGACGAGGTGTATCCGGAGGCACGCACCCTCGAGCGTGCACGACCCGAAGTCGCGGCCCCGACCCGCAACAGCGGGATCGGACGGTAGGCCGGCTCGGAGAGGGGTCGGGCGCCCGCAGCGTCGGGCGTCCGACCCCGCCTCTCCGCGAGCCGCGCTTCGGCCGCCTCAGGGCGGGGTAGCGCGCCGGTACACGACCCGGCCTTCGAAAATCGTGAGGTCGACCACGGCGTCCGAGATCCGCTCGGGGGCGTCCGAGAAGATGTCGCGATCCAGCACCACGAGATCGGCGCTCTTGCCTGCGGTGATCGAGCCGGTCTCCTGGTCCAGGTCGCTGGCGACTGCGCCGCGGATCGTATACCAGCGGATGGCGGTGTCGAGGTCGACGCGTTCCTGCGGGATCCAGGCCGGGCCGCTCTCGGCGTCGGGTGCGCGCCGGGTCACCGCGGTCTCGATCGCGAGGAGCGGGTTCATCGACGAGACGGACCAGTCGCTGCCGGCTGCGACCACGGCACCGGTCTCTTCGAGGGTGCGTCCCGGATAGAGCCACCGGGCCCGGTCCGGTCCGAGCCGGGGTTCGGTCAGCTCCGTGATGTACGTGTCGGCGTAGAACCACAGGGGCTGGAAGCTCGCGACGACCCCATACTCCGCGAAGCGCGGGATGTCGCTCGGGTCGAAGAGCTGGATGTGCGCCAGCACGTGCCTGGGGCCCTGCCCTCCGTCGCGCTCCCGCTGACGCCCGAAAGCGTCCAGGGCCGTGCGGATGGCACGATCGCCGATCGCGTGCACGTGCACCTTGAATCCCGCGTCGTCGAGGGCGGCCACCAGCGTATCCAGGGCCGTGGGCGACAGGTTCAGCTCTCCACGCCATCCCGGTCGATCGTCGTAATCCTCCAGCAGCGCCGCCGTGCCGCTCTCGATGACGCCGTCCAGAAAGATCTTCGCCGCCACGGGTCTCGCTCGAGCAGACCGGTAGCGGTCGCGAATCGCGACGAGCTCCGCCACCTGCTCGGGGCCACGGCCCTCGTCGACGTCGAGCGCGATCACCGCCCGCGAGGGGAGCGTCTCCGTCGCGTCCAGATGGTGGTACGCGGCCGCGAACGCCTCGGTCGCGTTCGCTTCGTGTACCGTCGTGATCCCGTAGGAGGCGGCCAGAGCCAGGCCGTGGCGCAGGCCCGCGCGGACTTCGGACGCGGTGTGCTCGGGCAGATGTCGAGCCACGAGTGCCATCGCGCTCTCGCGAAGGGTCCCCTGCGGGCGTCCGTCGGCGGTTCGAACGATCACGCCGTCGGGCGGAGGATCGGGAGTCTCGTCCGTGACCCCGGCGATCTCGAGCGCTCGAGAGTTCACCCAGGCACTGTGGGCGTCTGCCGAGGTCAGGTACGCCGGGCGGTCGGGGACCAGGCTGTCGAGGAGCTCGCGTCGGGGCGCTCCCCGGTCGAAGAGAGGAAGGTCGAAACCTCCACCGCGCACCCATGGGGCCTCTGGTTTCGCGGTCGCACAGCGGGCCACCCGGTCCAGAACCTCCCGACGGGACGTGGATCCGTTCAGGTCGCACTCCCCGGCCTCGATCCCGCCGGAAACCGGATGGACGTGCGTGTCGACGAAGCCTGGCAGCACGAGACGACCGTTCAGCTCCACGATCTCGGTGTCGGGGCCGAGGAAGGGCTCGAGCCCGGCGCCGCTGCCCACATACACGAGGCGGCCTTCGCGGATCGCGACGGCCTCGGCCGTCGGACGGGCCGTGTCCATGGTCCGCACCGCCCCGTCCCGCAGGACGAGGTCGGCCGGCTGTGCGCCCGGAGCCGAACAGGCCGTCCCGAGACTCGAAAACGCACACGCGGCCAGAAGCCGCGTCCGCGAGCCGAGCCGAGCGTTGAGGGGACCCGTTCTCTCCATGTGTCTTGCCTCTTCGTTCAGGGTGTGAGACACGCGCCTGCGCTCGCGACCCTCGTCCGAGCCTCCGGGGCAGCGCAGAAACTTGCGTCGACCCGCGCCCCGCGAGAAGTTGGGCGCCCGCCTTTTTCAACCCTCCAGGAACGAGGTCGCCGTGACCCGTTCACGCGACGCGGCGTGATCCGGGAGCAGGGCCGCTGACGCCCCTGCTGGCCGGCATCGGCTTCTACGTCCTTCTCCAGCTGGGGATCGGCGTGGTCGCGTCGCGCCGCATCCGAACCGAGGACGACTACCTGGTGGCCGGCCGGTCGCTCGGGCCGGTGCTGGCCACATTCACGGTCTTCGCGACGTGGTTCGGCGCCGAGACGTGCATCGCTGCGGCCGGGGCCGTCTACGGGGAAGGGCTGGCCGGCGGATCTTCGGACCCGTTCGGCTACGGGCTCTGCATCGTGCTGACCGGGCTGCTTCTGGCCATTCCGCTCTGGCGGCTCCGCCTCACCACGCTGGCCGACCTCTTCCGCCTGCGCTTCGACGCTTCGGTGGAGCGGCTCGCAGTGGTCCTCATGGTGCCGACGTCGCTGTTCTGGGCCGCCGCCCAGATCCGGGCGTTCGGCCAGGTGCTCTCGGCAGCTTCGGGATTCGAGCTGGAGATCGCGGTGACGGCGGCCGCGGGGATCGTCATCGCGTACACGATCTTCGGGGGGCTGCTGGCCGATGCCTGGACGGACCTCGTGCAGGGGATCGCGCTCATCGTCGGGCTCGGTGCCATCTTCGTGGCCGTCGCGCGGGCCGAAGGACTCGCCGTGCTCGGTGAGTTGGATCCGGGCATGTGGAATCCGCTGGGGGCCGCGCCTCGACCCGCGCTCGCGATCGCGGAGGACTGGGCGATTCCGGTGGTGGGCTCCCTGGTGGCGGCGGAGGTCGTCGCGAGGATTCTGGCGTCACGCTCGGCTGCCGTGGCCCGGAACGCGACGGTGGTCGCCGGGGGCGCGTACCTGCTGATCGGCCTCATCCCCGTCACGCTCGGCCTGGCCGGGGCCGTGCTCGTGCCCGGCCTCGAGGAGTCCGAGCAGGTCCTGCCTGTCCTCGCCGACCGATATCTGCCGACCTTCCTCGCGGTGATGTTCTCGGGTGCGCTGGTCTCCGCGATTCTCTCCACGGTCGACAGCGCGCTCCTCGTCGCGGCCGGCCTGGTGTCGCACAACGTGGTGGTTCAACTGCGGCCGAGCATGGACGAGCGTCAGCGCGTGCGGGTCGCGCGCGGTCTGGTGGCCGTCTTCGGTGTCATCGCGTACCTCATGGCGTTCCGCGCCGAGCGGGTGTACGAGCTGGTCGAGCAGGCGTCCGCCTTCGGGAGCTCGGGTATCGTCGTCGTGGTGCTCTTCGGGCTCTTCACGCGGGTCGGAGATCATCGCAGCGCGAGCGCAGCCCTTCTCGCCGGCGTCCTCGCGTGGGTCGTCGGGGCGTACGTCGTCGACCTCCCGTACCCGTATCTGACCTCGCTGGCGGTTGCGGCTGCGGCCTATCTCGTTCCGGCCGTGCTGTTTCCCGGCGAGGTGCGGGCGCTCGAGCCGGTCGAGATGGCAGAGGCCTGATCCGGGACTGTCAGCGGAGGGTCGAAAGCCACGCCGTGAGGGCGTCGAGCGTCTCCTCGTCGAGCTCGGCGAACGACTCCTTCGCGCGGGCCACGCTGCGGGGAAGCGCCCGGTTCACCGTAGGTGCGGCGACGATCCAGTCGTGGAGCTCTTCTCGGGTACGTGCGCTCCCGATCCGGTCGAGCGGGCTGCGCGGGTTTCCTCGCCCACCCACCGCGTGACACCGCTCGCATCCCTGCTCCGCAAAGAGCACACGCCCGCGCTCCACGAGATCCGGGTCCACGGGCTCGGCCGGCATCACGGGGGCCGACGTCGGCCTGGTCGCCGCTGCCGCCTCGGGGGGCGGAGCGTTGATCCGCGAGGCGAACATGGCCGCCACCCCGAGCGCCATCGCTCCGATCACCACCGCGATCACCTTCGCAACGTTCTCGCGCATCGGTCCGGTCAGGCCATGTCGAAGAGCTCGACGTGGATCCGGCGCAGCGGAATGCCCGCCACATGCAGGGCCCGTTCCGCCATGTCGGTGAGGGGCACGGGGCCGCACAGGAAGCAGTGGGTGCCGTCGGGAGCGTCTCGCGCCACGCGAGCGATCTGACGGGCGTCCGGCAGTCCGGTCGCCCCGTCCCAACCGGGGTGAGGCTCCCTGAGCACGTGGACCACCTCCAGACGGAGCGCTTCCTCGAGCTTCGTCAGCTCCTCGAAGAAGAGCGCATGCTCCCGGTCGCGATTGCCGTACACGAGCCAGCACGGGCGCCGGTCGCTCCGGTCCGCCAGCGTGCGGAGGATGCTCATGATCGGGGCGATCCCGATCCCGCCCGCCACGAAGATGAAGCCCGACGCGCGAGGATGTCGGTCGGGGGAGAAGGAGCCGTGCGGGCCGTCGACGTAGGCGATGGTGCCTTCCGGCGTCCCGCCCACGTGGCTGGTGAAGTCACCGAGCTCCCTGATCGTGAACTCGAGGGCGTCGGATCGCTCCGCACTTCCCGAGAAGGAGAACGGGTGCTCCTTCGCACGCCACGGTGCGACCCCGAGGGAGAGCCATCCGAACTGGCCCGGCTGAAAGCGGATCCCGCCGTGCGCTTCGGGGCGAAGGCGGAGGGACCAGCTGTCCGGCGTCCGTCGGACGACCTCCGTGACCGTCCATCGCCGTCCCGAGAGCAGCAGCGGCTTCACGATTCGGACGTGGACGACGACGAGGAGCAGGGTCGCCACGAACAGATCGAGGAGGAAGCCACTCCACGGGTTCGCGGAGTAGTACGCGACGCCCCGCACGTGGACGACCGAGAGCACGATGGCGCCCGTCGCCAGCGCGGCGTGCACGAGGCGCCAGTGGTCGTATTCAAGTTGCAGGAGCTTGCGCCAGAGCGACGTGCCCACGAGCAGCGCGAAGAAGGCGAGCGCGAGCCGGCCGGCGGTCATGTGCCAGGGGGCGGCTCCGGGCCACGCGGGGCCCAGGGCACCGGGATGGAGCGTCTTCAGAATCAGATAGTGCCCGACGATCAGGATCAGGCCGACCACCGCCAGCCAGCGGTGGAAAACGTAGATCACGTCGATCCCGAAGGGCGCCATGGCCCGGCGGAATCGAGCCGTGAGCAGGAACTGGCCACCCATGATGCCCAGAGCCGCGAAGCCGACGCCCATGGAGAAATCGAACCACCATCCCGAGCCGCCGCGCGGCCCTAGGCCACTCGACAGGACGAGGATCGGGAGGAGCAGCAGCAGGCAGTACAGCGAGAGCCAGAAGCCCCCGCGAAACAGGCTCGAGACGCCCCCGGGTGCGCCCCCTGATCGATACCGCATGGCTCCCGTGTCGAGCGATCGGTGGATGGGATGGATCCCGCTCCGGAGTATCGGGGCTCCGGGGCGCGGCGGCAAAGGGGGGAGGATCCGGCGTCGCGGCCCGGCCCCGGGTGACTCAGCCCAGCCCGTCTCCCGTCTCCAACCGCTCCAGCACCAGGTGGCCGAGCGCCTCGGTCACACCGAAGGCGACGGAGGCTCGCACCACATTGCCCGCTACGGGGGTCCACCTGAGGAGCAGGCCGGCTCCGGCCTTCCCGACGATCGAGCCGAGGGTCGCGTACACGGTCGACTTGATGAGGGAGGCGGAGGGCTGGATCCCGTGTTCCCGGGCGATGGCGGCGACCATGGCCACCTGAATCGGCATGATCGCGACCGAGTCGGCACCCGGTACCAGCGTCGCCGCGGCCGCCCCGCCGGCCGCGACCGACGAGGCGTGGATGATCAGCTCGCATCGGGCGCGGACGTCCCGGGCTTCGTCGGCTTCCTGCTCGTTCGTGGACATCGACCGGACTCGTGAGGAGGGGGGCTATGACATCGCCTGAACCCTCACTACCGGAGGGTGGCGCACGAGGTTTCGCGAGGATCCGCCACGGGGAGCGCCGGACAATTCCCCACGGGGGCGCGAGAGATTCGCCTGATCGTGACCCCCCGGGGTGTCGACTCAACTTGATCAGCAACACCCGCTGGCCCCGCCACGGGTGCGTCGAGGGGTGAGCACGGTGCTCCGCGAACGAGCGTCGCGGCAGCCGGGCCAGGACGAAGCGCCTCCCGCCCGCCCGGGGGGCTGTCGGAATAGAGGCGATGGGGGGATCCGTCCTGAGGAGGTATGCCCATGTATCTACCCACCACTCACCCGTGGACCCGAGACCAGACGCTCGGTGAGCACCTGGAGAGCCGCGGTGTCACACGCCGCGAATTCATGGCTTTCTGCGGTCAGATGGCCGCGGTCCTCGGGCTATCGGAGGCCCTGACGCCGCAGGTGGTGCAAGCCCTGCAGGAGGTCCGGCGTCCATCCGTGATCTGGCTGCAGCTCCAGGAATGCACCGGATGCGTCGAGAGCATTCTGCGCTCGGCCGATCCGAGCATCGGTGATCTGGTGCTCGACCTGGTGTCGCTGGACTACCAGCACACGCTCATGGCGGCTGCCGGGGACGCGGCGGAGTCCGCGCTCCATGCGTCGATGGAGGAGAACGCAGGGCAGTACATCCTGCTCGTGACGGGCTCGGTCCCGCTCGAGGAGGACGGGATCTACCTGACCATCGGCGGACGCACCGGGCTCGAGATCATCGAGGAGGCGGCGGCCGACGCCGCGGCGGTCATCGCGATCGGCGCGTGCGCGCACTTCGGGTCGGTCCAGGCCGCACGTCCCAACCCGACGGGCGCCGTCGGGATCTCGGAGGTCGTGCGTGACAAGCCGGTGCTCAATATCGCGGGGTGCCCGCCGATTGCCGACGTCGTCACGGCGACGATCGTCCACTACCTGACGTTCGGGCGACTTCCGGCGACCGACGGCGAGGGTCGGCCTCTCTTCGCGTACGGCTCGCGGATTCACGACCAGTGCCCGAGGCGCGCCCACTTCGATGCCGGGCAGTACGTACAGGCCTTCGACGACGACGGCGCGCGACAGGCCTGGTGCCTGTATCAGGTCGGCTGCAAGGGTCCGGCCTGCTTCTCGCCGTGTCCGATCATCCAGTGGAACGACCACACCGACTGGCCGATCGGGGCGGGGCATCCCTGCATCGGATGCACCGAGCGCTTCTTCTGGGACACGATGACGCCGTTCTACGAGCGCCTGCCCGACGTGGCCGGCTTCGGCGTCGAGCGCAACGCCGATCTGATCGGTGCCGCCCTCGCCGTGGGCACGACGGCCGGCGTCGCCGCGCACGCCGTCGCCACGGGCGTGAGCCGGGCGCGGGCGAAGAGAGGTACCGAGCTGCCGGTGGTGCCTGCGCAACCTGCGGCCGGCGGTGCCGCGAAGGAGGATTCCAATGGCTAGGGTTGTCGTCGATCCGATCACCCGCATCGAAGGTCACCTCCGGATCGAGGTCCAGGAGGAGAACGGCCGAATCGAGAACGCGTGGGCCTCGTCGACCCAGTTTCGCGGCATCGAGACGATTCTCGAAGGCCGTGATCCTCGGGACGCGTGGGCCTTCACGCAGCGGATCTGCGGGGTCTGTACCGTGGTTCACGCGATCGCATCGTGCCGGGCCGTCGAGGACGCGCTCGGCATCGAGGTCCCGGCCGCGGGCGGGCTGATCCGCAATCTCGTGCACGGCATGCAGACCGTGCAGGACCATGTGATCCACTTCTACCATCTGCACGCGCTCGACTGGGTCGACGTCGTGAGCGCCTTGTCCGCCGATCCGGCGGCGACCGCCAGCCTGGCGGCGTCCCTCTCCCCCTGGCCCAACAACTCCGCGACGCATTTCGCCGAGGTGCAGGACCGGGTCCGCCGCTTCGTGGAGTCGGGTCAGCTCGGCATCTTCACGAACGGCTACTGGGGGCATCCGGCCTACCGGCTTCCGCCCGAGGCCAACCTGATGGCCGTGGCGCACTACCTCGAGGCGCTCGACTGGCAGCGCGACGTCATTCGGGTCCACACGATCTTCGGCGGCAAGAATCCCCACCCGAACTTCCTCGTCGGAGGGATGGCCTCGGCCATCAACCTCGACGACACGGGGACCATCAACGCCGAGAGCTTCTCCAAGGTGCAGGGCATGATCCGCCGTGCCCGGCGCTTCGTGGAGGAGGTGTACTGGCCCGACCTGCTCGCCATCGCGTCCTTCTACAAGGAGTGGGCGGCGATCGGTGGCGGGGTCGAGAACTACATGTCCGTCGGTGAGTACCCGGACAACGGTCAGTGGCGTGACGCCGATTCGATGTACTTCCCGAGCGGGGTCATCTTCGACCGCAATCTCGCGGAGGTGCTCCCGTACGATCACCAGCAGGTGAAGGAGTACGTGACGAGCTCCTGGTACGAGTACGAGGGCGGAGACGTCGGGCTCCACCCCTGGGAGGGGGAGACCACGCCGCGCTACACGGGCCCCGAGCCTCCGTGGACCTACCTCCAGGACCACGACAAGTACACGTGGATGAAGGCGCCCCGGTATCAGGAGCGCCCCATGGAGGTTGGCCCGCTGTCGCGGATGCTGGTCGCATACGCGTCCGGCCACACGGACGTGCAGGAGGTCGTGAACGAGGCGCTCGGGCGGCTCGAGGTCGGCCCCGAGGCCCTCTTCTCGACGCTCGGACGAACCGCCGCGCGCGGGGTCGAGACGGTACTGCTCGCGCGCAAGCTGGAGGACTGGTTCGACAGCCTGATCGCTCGCGTCCGGGCCGGAGACGTCCAGACGTTCAACGGGGAGCTCTGGGATCCGTCGACGTGGCCGTCGTCGGCACGCGGATACGGCTTCCTCGAGGCGGCCCGCGGCTCGCTGGGGCACTGGGTGCAGATCGAGAACGGCCAGATCCGTCACTACCAGTGCGTCGTCCCCAGCACCTGGAATTGCTCACCGCGGGACACGCAGGGGGCCAACGGCCCGTACGAAGCCTCGCTCATGGACAACCACCCGCTGGTGGATCCGGAGCGTCCACTCGAGATCCTGCGAACGATCCACTCCTTCGACCCGTGCATGGCGTGCGGTGTCCACGTGCTGGACGCAGAGGGGAAGGAAGTCGTGCAGGTGAGGGTGCGATGATGGATACGGCGACCGCACCCGGGGCGGAGAGCCTGCGGGCCTCCGCGCCGGTCGACCATCAGAGCGTGTATCTGTGGCACTGGCCGATCCGGGCCATGCACTGGATCGCCGCCCTTTGCATCGTGACCCTGGTCGTGACGGGCCTGTATATCGGGAAGCCCTACTTCATCACGTCCGGACAGGCGAGCGACCACTTCCTGATGGGCCGGATCCGCTTCGTGCACTTCGCGGCTGCCGGCATCCTCGTGGCGACCGCGATCCTGCGCGTCTACTGGCTCTTCATGGGCAACAGGTACGAGCGGTGGCGCGCGCTCTTCCCCTTCCAGCCCCGCTGCTGGGTCAACATGTGGAAGCTGCTTCGCCGGTACCTGTTCGTGAAGGTCGACGACGTTCCGCACTATCTGGGACACAATCCGCTGCAGCAGCTCTTCTACACGGGGGTCTACGGGCTCGCGGTGCTCCAGGTCGTGACGGGATTCTACCTGTACGGCCTCGCGGACACGGGCGGGTTCTTCTTCGCCGCGTTCGGCTGGGTCGGCCCGCTGCTCGGAGGGGCGCAGATCGCGCGCTTCGTGCACCACGTGATGACGTGGTTCTGGCTGATCTTCCTTCCCGTGCACGTCTATCTGACCGTGCGGGCCGACGTGCTCCACAACGAGGCGCGCATCACGTCGATGATCAGCGGAAAGCGATTCGTGCGCGCCGACATCGATTTCATCGATGAATGACGCGGAGACCGTGGTGCTCGGAGTGGGAAGCCCGCTCATGGGCGACGACGGCCTCGGCGTCGCCGTGGTCGAGAGGCTGCGCGAGGCGTGGGAGGGCGACGCGTCGCTCGCCCTCCTCGACGGGGGCACGTGGGGCATGCGCGTGCTCCCGTTCATCGAGTCGGCCAGCCGGCTCCTGATCGTCGACGCGATCCGTAACGGCGGGCCGCCCGGGGCGCTGGTGCGGCTCGAGCGGGACGAGATTCCGCGCCACCTGCGGCAGAAGGTGTCTCCTCACCAGATCGAGCTCGGGGAGGTCCTCGCCGTGGCGGAGCTGCGATCGACGTTTCCTCCGGAGGTCGTGGCGCTCGGCATCGAGCCCGCGGTCATCGAGCTGCACGACGGTCTCTCCGGGCAGGTCGAGGAGCGCGTCCCGGAGCTTGTGGACGCGATCGAGCACCAGCTGGAGGCGTGGGGTCACGCCCGGCGATCGCGGGGAGACGCGCCCGATGCATGAGATGAGCGTGGCTCTCGAGATCTGCCGGATCGCCGAAGATCAGGTCGGCCTGGACACCCTGCGGCGGGTGCGCGAGGTGGGGTTGGAAGTAGGGCGGCACTCGGGCGTGGAGCCCGACAACCTCCTCTTCTGTCTGGAGGTTCTGCTCGAGCGCCCTCCCTTCGCAGGAGCCCGTGCCGAGCTCGAGCTCACACCGGGGGACGAGCTGAGAGTCACGTATCTGGAGGTGGACGATGGCGGTGCGACGCATTGAGGTCCGCGAGCGGGTGATGGAGCGCAACGACGCTCTCGCCCGGGACGTGCGGTCCTCCCTGAGGCGGCACGGAGTGACGGCGCTCAACCTCGTGTCGTCTCCGGGGTCGGGAAAGACGCTTCTGCTGGAGCGTACGCTGCGCGACCTGGGGGACGAAGTGCGGATGGCCGTCGTGACAGGCGACGTTCAGACGCAGAACGACGCGGACCGGATCGCGCGATGGACCGACGACCTCGTGCAGGCGGTCGTGACCGGTGGCGCGTGCCACCTGGACGCGCGCCAGGTCTCGAACGCGCTGGAGGTTCTCGATCTCGACCGGATCGAGCTGCTGTTCATCGAGAACGTCGGAAACCTCGTGTGCCCGGCGGGCTGGGATCTCGGTGAGGAGGCAAAGGTCGTCCTGTTCAGCGTGACCGAGGGCGAGGACAAGCCGCTCAAGTATCCCAAGATGTTCCAGCAGGCGCGGTACGGGGTCCTGACCAAGACGGACCTCCTTCCGCACGTGCCCTTCGACGTGGAGCGGGCGGTCGCGTTCGCTCGCGAGGTGAACCCCGACCTCGAGTTCTTCCGGACCTCGTCGACCACCGGCGACGGGCTCGCCGGCTGGTACGACTTCCTCCGGACCGTGGCCGGGCGTGCGCGGGCGACCACCGGTGCCGAATCGGAGCCCTCCGGGCGTGTGACAGCGGGGACCTGATGATCCTGCCCGAGATGCGCGGCACGGTGGGCGCGCCGGATTCCGCGGAGCCGCTGGGCTCCGTGGAGCCGCGCTCGAGGCCGGGGACGCGCGCCGTGGAGGTGACGGTCACCGGCGTCGTGCAGGGGGTCGGCTTCCGCCCCTTCGTGCATCGGGTGGCTCGTGAGCACGGGCTATCGGGCTGGGTGCGCAACGAGTCCGGTGCCGTGCGGATGACGCTGGAAGGCAGCCCGCGGGCAGTGGACGACATGCTCCGGGCCCTTCGCTCGGGTGCGCCTCCCCTGGCGAGACTGGACTCGGTCGACGTCACAGAGATCCACCCCGTCGGGAGGAGCGGATTCTCGGTGCGTCCCAGCGAGACCGACACGACCGGACGGCTGCCGGTTTCTCCGGACGTCGCAACGTGCGCCGCATGCGAAGCCGAGCTCTTCGACCCGGCCAACCGGCGGTACCGCTATCCGTTCATCACCTGCACGGATTGCGGGCCGCGCTTCACCGTGATCGAGGCGATGCCCTACGACCGGGAGCGCACCTCCATGTCGGCTTTCCCGCAGTGCGCTGCGTGCCTTGCCGAGTATGGAGACGCCGAGGATCGTCGTTATCACTCGGAGACCAACAGCTGTCCCGATTGTGGGCCGCGGGTCTGGCTCGAGCGCCCGGGCGACGGGGCTCTGCCGGGTCTCGAGGGTGACAGCGCGATCGTCGCAGCGGCGGAAGCTCTGCGGGACGGGGAGGTTCTGGCGCTGCGCGGGCTCGGGGGCTTCCACCTCGCGGTGCGGGCGGACGACGAGGCTGCGGTCAGCCGACTACGGGAGCGCAAGCACCGCTACGCGAAGCCGCTGGCGCTCATGGTGCGTGACCTGGGTGCCGCACGAGCGCTGGCGCGTGTCTCCGACCGGGAGGCCGCCCTCCTCACCTCTCCCGAGCGTCCGATCGTCGTGCTCGAGCGCCGAAAGGGCGCCCCCATCGCGGACGCGGTCTCCCCCGGTCTCTCCTCGGTCGCGCTCATGCTCCCCTATACGCCGCTCCACTTCCTGCTCCTGGACGCGGTCGATGGGATCCCCCTCGTGATGACCAGCGGCAACGTGAGCCAGGAGCCGATCGCGACCTCGAACGAGCAGGCACGAATCGGACTGGCCGCGATCGCGGATGTGCTGCTGCTCCACGACCGGGAGATCGTCGCTCGCTACGACGACTCGGTGGTGCGCGTGGCGGAAGCCGGGCCCGTGGTGCTGCGGCGCTCTCGGGGGCTGGCGCCCATGCCGCTTCCCGTTCCCACGCCGGTGGACGACGGGATCCTGGCCATGGGACCGCACCTCAAGAACACCTTCACGCTGCTGCAGGGGCGGGATGCGTACGTGAGCCCGCACATCGGCGACCTGCAGAATCTCGAAACGGTCGAGGCCTTCCAGGACGCGCTCGACCGGTTCCGCAGCCTCTTCCGCCTCACGCCGAGCTGGGTGGTGCGGGACCTGCACGTCGGATACCTGTCCACGCGGCTCGCGGAGGAGTCCGGACTGACGGAGCTCCCCGCCGTGCAGCACCATCACGCGCACGTGGCCGCGGTCATGGCGGAGCACGGCGTGACGGAGCGCGTGCTGGGCCTCGCGTTCGACGGAACCGGATACGGCGCGGACGGCAACGTCTGGGGGTGCGAGCTCCTCCTCTGCGACCTGGTGGAGTTCGAGCGGGTCGGACACCTGCGGTATGCACCCATGCCCGGAGGCGACCGCGCGGCGAGGACGCCGTGGCGGGCCCTCCTCGGGTACGCGTCCCTGGATGGCGCTCCGGGCATGTCGCCTTTGGGCGTGTCCGCGCTTCCCGCGTGGACGTCGGAGGCGTTCCGCGAGATCGATCCCCTCGAGCTGGCCGTAGCCCGGCGTCAGGTGGCCCGTTCGCTAAACGCGCCGCTCGCCTCCTCCATGGGTCGCCTCTTCGACGCGGCTGCCGCGCTGCTCGGAGTGCGCGGGCGCTGCCGCTACGAGGGGCAGGCGGCCATGGAGCTGGAAGCGCTCGCGGGGCGTGCGCGGGGGCGGACGCTTCCGTTCGCGCGCGATGTCGAAGAAGACGGGTGCATGGTGCTGGATCCGGTCCCCCTCCTTCACGCGCTCGCCGACCAGCGGGCGGGCGGGCGCTCGCTCGAGGCGTGTGCCGCCGATTTCCACGAGAGCGTCGTGGAGGCGGCGACGTCGATGGCCCAGGAGCTCTGCGAGAAGCACGGCGTGAGTACGATCGCTCTCGGTGGAGGGTGCTTCCAGAACGCGCGGCTGCTCGACGGTGTGAGCCGCCGCCTCTCGGATGCCGGCCGGACCGTGCTGCTGCCGCGCCTGCTGAGCCCCAACGACGGTGCCGTCAGCTACGGGCAGGCCGTCGTGACCGCTGCCCGACTCAGTCAGTAGGGGGAATCATGTGCCTCGGGATACCCGGTAAGATCACCGAGATGAGGGACGACCTGGGCCTCGCCGTCGGGACCGTCGATTTCGGCGGGGTCCGCCGGGAGGTGTGCCTGGCGTATGTGGCCGACGAGGTCGGGGTGGGCGACTACGTCGTGGTGCACGTCGGATTCGCCATCTCGAAGGTCGACGAGGAAGAGGCGCGCCGGACCTTCCAGGTCCTCCGCGAGATGAGTGAGCTCGACGAGCTGGAGTGGCTCGCGGACGTGGCGGATGCCGCGGAGGGGGTGCCATGAGGTATCTCAGCGAGTACCGCGACCCCCAGATGGCGCGAGCGCTCGTGGATCGAATCCTCGATTCGGCTACGCGCCGCTGGACGCTCATGGAAGTCTGCGGCGGGCAGACGCACACGATCGTGAAGCAGGGAATCAACGAGGTGCTCTCGGACGCCGTGGAGATGATTCACGGGCCCGGGTGCCCCGTGTGCGTGACGCCGCTCGAGCAGATCGATCGCGCGCTCCATCTCGCATCCCGTCCGGACGTGATCTTCACATCCTTCGGTGACATGCTGCGCGTGCCGGGCTCGGAGTGCGATCTCCTCCAGGTCAAGGCGCGCGGCGGATCCGTCCGCATCGTGTATTCACCCCTCGACGCCGTCGAGATCGCTCGCGCCAATCCCGACCGCGAGGTGGTCTTCTTCGCGGTGGGCTTCGAGACCACGGCGCCCGCGAACGCGATGGCGGTCTGGAGAGCCCGCGAGCTCGGCCTACGGAACTTCAGCGTGCTCGTCTCGCACGTCACCGTGCCGCCCGCGATGGTCGCGATCCTCGAAGATCCGGCGTGCCGCGTCCAGGGCTTCCTGGCGGCCGGTCACGTGTGCACGGTGATGGGGTGGGAGGAGTACGAGCCGCTCTCGGAGCGGTACGCCGTGCCGATCGTGGTGACCGGCTTCGAGCCCCTCGACATCCTCGAGGGAATATGGATGACGGTGAAGCAGCTCGAAGAGGGAAGACACGAGGTCGAGAATCAGTACGTGCGCTCGGTCCGGCGAGGGGGCAATCGTCGGGCGCAGGAGCTCGTCGCCGAGGTCTTCCGCACGGTCGACCGGGGATGGCGGGGTATCGGATCGATTCCGCATAGCGGGCTCGGCCTGTCCGAGGCCTTCGCCGAATTCGATGCGGAGCGGAGGTTCGACCTGGACTCGATCCGTGCGGAGGAGCCGGAGATCTGCCGCGCGGGTGACGTTCTCCGCGGGCAGATCAAGCCGTTCGATTGCCCCGCGTTCGGGTCGGCCTGCACGCCCGAGCGTCCGCTCGGCGCCCCGATGGTCTCGGCCGAGGGCGCCTGCGCCGCGTACTACAACTTCGGCCGGCTTCACATGGGGCAGGGGGTGGGGTCATGATCAGTGCACCGAGCCTCCAGAACCGGGTCTGCCCCATGCCGCACAACGACGACGAGCGCATCCAGCTCGGACACGGGTCCGGCGGTAAGATGAGCGCGCAACTCCTGCGCGACCGGTTCCTCCCCCGCTTCGGTAGCGCGCACCTGCGCGCGCTCGGCGACGGAGCGCTCGTGCCCGTCGAGGGCGGTGAGATCGTCATCTCCACGGACACCTTCGTCGTGAGCCCGCTCGAGTTTCCCGGCGGGAACATCGGGCACCTGGCGATCCACGGGACCGTGAACGATCTCGCCATGATGGGGGCCACCCCGAGGTATCTGTCGGTGGGCTTCGTCCTCGAAGAAGGTCTCGAGCTCCCGGTCCTCGATCGGATCCTCGACTCGATGCGGGACACGGCGGAGGCCTGTGGGATCGAGGTGGTGACGGGTGACACGAAGGTGGTGGAGCGGGGGAAGGCCGACGGGCTCTTCGTGAACACGACCGGGGTCGGCTTCCTGCCCCCCGGCTTCCGACCCGGGCCGGACCGTGCCGAGCCGGGCGACGTCGTCATCGTCAGCGGCCCGGTCGCGCGGCACGGCATGGCGATCATGGCCGTGCGGGAGGGGCTCTCCTTCGAAGCCGACATCGAGAGCGACACGGCCTCGCTCGCGCCCCTGGTGGCGTCCATGCGTGAGGCCGCAGGACCCGCCGTGCACGCCCTTCGGGACGCGACCCGCGGAGGGCTGGCCTCGACCCTGAACGAGATCGCTGCGGCCTCGGGCGTGGGGGTGATGCTCGAGGGTCCCCCGCCGGTGCCGGCGCCCGTCGAAGCCGCCTGCGAGATGCTCGGGCTCGACCCCCTCTACGTGGCCAACGAAGGGGTGCTCGTGGCCTTCGTCTCACCGGAAGCGGAGCAGGATGTGCTGGCGGCGCTCCGCGGCCACCCGGTGGGGATCGGCGCCGCGTGCATCGGTGTCGTGACCGACGAGCATCCCGGAACCGTGGCCATGCGGACCGCGCTCGGGGGCACTCGGGTCGTGGACATGCTGCCGGGCGACCAGCTCCCCCGGATCTGTTGAACGAATCGACGAACAGGAGAATCCCATGAACAAGCCACTCACGCGCGCTCTGTCCGGTGCGGCGGCCGTACTCTGGGTGACGCCGTCGGCGGTGGCGGCCCACGCGGGGCACGCCGGGGATCACGGCTGGCTCTACGGCGCCGTGCAGCCCCTTCTCTCCATCGACCACGCCCTGGCCGGACTCTTCGTGGCCGGTCTGGGGGCCGTCGTCAGCGTGGCTGCGGCCGCCTGGTTCCGGGATCGGAAGTCGGAGCGCAGGCGCACCTGAGCGTCGGGGCACGCCCCTCTCGAGGGGCGTGCCAATCGGCTTGCGACAAGCCAGTTTCCGGTCGACGTCCACCTCGACCGGATTCCCATGACGACGCACCCTCGACGCGGTTTCGAAGACCGGCCTGCGCCTCGCTCCGCTCTGCGCCGGACGCGCCACGCCTTCGCGCTGACGGCGGCAGCCCTGGCCGCCATCACGGCTCCCGCCGCGGGCCAGGTCGACCTGGGGGCACTCTCGAACATGAAGGCGAGGAGCGTCGGCCCTTCCGGCCAGGGTGGACGGGTGACGGCGATCGACGCGCTCGTCTCGGACCCGGACGTGATCTACGTGGGTGCGGCCGCCGGAGGCGTGTGGCGCTCCCGAAACGGCGGCACCACCTGGGAGCCGATCTTCGACGAGCAGCCGGTTCAGTCCATCGGTGCCGTCGCGGTGAATCAGACGAACCCGGACGTGATCTGGGTCGGCACCGGTGAGGGGAGCCCCCGCAACTCGGTGAACCACGGCAACGGGGTCTACAAGAGCGTCGACGGCGGCGAAACGTGGGCGCATCTCGGTCTGGAGGGGTCGCGGGCGATCCACCGGATCCTCCTCCATCCGTCCGATCCGGACGTCGCCTACCTGGCCGTACTCGGGAGCCCGTTCGGGGATTCCGAAGAGCGCGGCGTCTATCGGACCCGTGACGGGGGCGCCACGTGGGAGCGCACGCTGTATGTCGACGAGCGGACCGGCGCGGCCGACCTCGTCATGGATCCGAGGAATCCCGACAAGCTCGTCGCCGCGATGTGGAGCCACCGCCGCGAGCCATGGACCTTCACTTCCGGCGGGCCCGGGTCGGGGCTCCACGTGTCGTACGACGGGGGATCCACGTGGGTGCGCCGCACCGTCGACGACGGGCTCCCCGCGGGGGAGCTCGGCCGCATCGGGCTGGCCATCGCACGGAGCGAGCCGAGCGTGGTGTATGCGCTCGTGGAGGCCGAGAAGAGCGTGCTGCTGCGCTCCGACGACGGAGGGCGCTCGTTCGAGACCGTGAACTCCGACGACGGGGTCAGCCCTCGGCCGTTCTACTACTCCGACATCTTCGTCGATCCGCTCAACGAGAACCGGCTCTATCGGCTGGCGAGCCCCGTCGACGTCTCGGAGGACGGCGGCCGGACCTTCGAGACCTGGGTTTCCGGCGCACGGGTCCACGTCGATCACCACGCCTGGTGGGTGCACCCTGAGCAGCCCGATCTGATCCTCAACGGGAACGACGGGGGAGCTGCGTTGTCTCGCGATCGCGGACGATCGTGGCAGGTCTTCCACAACCTTCCCATCGGGCAGTTCTACCACGTCAATGTCGATGACGAGGTGCCCTACAACGTCTACGGGGGAGCCCAGGACAACGACTCCTTCCGGGGCCCCGCGTACGCGTGGAACTACCAGGGGATTCAGAACCACCAGTGGGAGAACCTGGGATGCTGCGCCGACGGCTTCGACATGGCGCCCGACCCCCGCGACGGCCGCTACGGCTACGCGATGTATCAGGGAGGCGCGCTGCTCCGGTACGACCGGGCCACCGGGCAGCTGAGGCGCGCGGCCCCCACGCACCCGGACGAAGCGGACCTCCGCTTCAACTGGAATGCGGCGCTGGCGCTCGATCCGATTCGGCCGGGCCGGGTCTGGTTCGGCTCCCAGTTCCTGCACGTCAGTGACGACGACGGTCTCACGTGGAGGACCGTGAGCCCGGATCTCACCACCGACGACCCGATCCGCCAGAACCAGCAGGAGACGGGCGGGCTGACCATCGACGACTCCGGAGCCGAGAACAACGCCACGATCGTGGCGATCGCGCCAAGCCCGGTGCAGGAAGGTGTGATCTGGGTCGGGACCGACGACGGCAACGTGCAGCTGACCCGGGACGGAGGCGGCACGTGGTCCAATCTGATCGACGACATGCCGGACGCGCCGAGGGGGGCGTGGGTGCCGCAGATCCACGCCTCGTCCCACGCGGCGGGGGAAGCGTTCGTGGTGGTCGAGGACCACCGCAGGGACGACTGGGCCCCGTACGTCTACCACACGGAGGACTTCGGCGCATCGTGGAGACGGATCGCCCGGGACGTCGACGGCTACGCTCTCTCGGTCCTCCAGGACCCCGAGGTCGCGCGGCTGGTCTTCGTGGGGACCGACCGTGGGCTGTGGGTCAGCGTCGACGGCGGGGAGGCCTTCCAGCGCTGGACCCACGGTGTGCCGGCCACACCGGTGCGAGACATGGTGATCCAGGCGCGTGAGCACGACCTGGTGATGGGCACCTTCGGGCGCTCGTTCCTCGTGCTCGACGACATCCGCCCGCTTCGGACCCTCGCCGAGGGCGGTGCTCCGCCGGAGCGACTCCACGTGTACCCCGCGCTCGACGCACATCAGGTGTTCATCGACCAGCAGCCGGGGACCGTCTTTCCGGGAGACTTCCTCTACCGCGGGGAGAACCGGCCCTTCGGCGCGCGCATCCGGTACTGGGTATCGTCCAGCGAGGGGGAAGGCTCGGACGAGTCGACAGGGGCGGACGCCGAGCAGGTCGAGGGAGAGGAGGCGGACTCCGCGACCGCGACGATCCGCATCCTCCGCGACGGAGTGGTCGTCCGGCGGCTCGAGGGTTCGGGCGAGCCCGGCATTCAGCAGGTCGAATGGCAGATGGATCGAGCGGGAGTGCGGCGCGCGTCCAGGCCCGCACCCGACGACCCGAACGAGGCATCCGAGCCCGGGGGACCGCTCGTACTACCCGGTACCTACGTCGTCGAGGTCGAGGTGGGCGGCGTGACCGACGAGACGACCCTGACGGTGCATTCGGATCCGCGGGCACCCTTCGACGCGGGCATCGCGCGCACCGTGGACGGCCTCAACGAGCGCCTTCTGGAAGCCCAGCGGGAAGCCACGCGCCTCGCTGACAGAATTCGGGATGCCGAGGAGACGGTCGAACGCATTCAGGACCTGCTCGACGGGCGGGAGGGAGCGGCGGTCGATTCCCTCGAGGCTCACGGACGTCGGGTCGACGAGGAGCTCGACAGCCTCTACCACCTCCTCGAGGGGGCGCCGATTCAGGGATTCCGGAACGATCCCGAGCTGGTGAGCTCACGCCTCAGGGCGGCGTCCAGTGAGCTCGGGACCGCGCGCTGGGCAGAGCCGTCCGAGGCCGCGATCCGGCAGCTGGAGCGCGCCGAGGCGGCCGTGCGCGTCGTCGCGGAGCGAGTCGACGCATGGTTCGCGACGGAGTGGGAGGCCTATCGACGGGCGGTGGAAGCGGCGGAGATCGGCCTCTTCGACGACGGCGACTGACCGGGACGGAGCGTCTCGTGCCTCTCGACATGCTGACCATCGTGGCCGCGAGCGCGGTCACGTTTCTGGCGACCAGCCTGGACAACCTGCTGCTCCTGGTCGGCTTCCATACGTCGGGTACCCTTCGACGGTCGGTCATCGCGCTGTCGTACGCGGGCGCAGTGGCCGTGGTCATCGCGCTCTCCTTCGTGCTCGCCTCGGCGGCCGACGACGCGCTCCCGTTCTCCCTGGGCTACCTCGGGCTCGCGCCGATTCTGATCGGCATCCATCACGGCGTGCTCGCGTTCCGGACGGAGCGGGCGGGCGAGGCGCCGGAGGAGGGCTCCGCACGCACCGCGGTCGGCTTCGTGAGCGTCTTCGCCACCATGCTGGCCAACAGCGGGGACTCTCTTCTCGTGTTCACCGCGCTGCTCGGAGACACCCGTTCCCGCCTGGACGTGGTGGTTGTCCTCACGCTCCTCGGGATGACCCTCGCCTGGACCTGGATCGCCGGGTGGCTCACCGCGCACCCCAGACTCCAGGAGCCGTTGAAGGGGTTCGCGCGGTTCGGGCTGCCGATTCTCCTGATCGGGGTCGGGCTGTACATCCTCACGGACTCGCCGACGGACGTGGTCGTGGCTCCCTGACGGTGCGGCCCCCGGTGCCTCGTGTTCGGCACGGGTCATTTGTGGCCGACCTTCACAGCGGCGTAGAATGTCCGGCGACTTTCCTTCGCTCCCTTGGAGGCGGGTATGGCACGAGCGTCAGGATGCAGCTTCGGATGGCGCGAGGTTCGGATCGCGGTCGGCCTGGCGCTGGCGGCCGCGTTCGTGCCCGCTTCGGGAATCGTCGCCGCGCAGGAGCCCGAGGCCGGCGCGGACGCCGAAGACCTCGCCAACGGCCGCGTCCACTACATCGCGAGCTGCGCTCGCTGTCACGGCGTGAACGGTGGAGGCGGAGAGGGCCCGCCGCTCGCCCGCTCCCGACTCGACCGGGCGCCCGACGACGCGGCCCTGGTAGGCATCATCCGGGCGGGCATCTCCGGGACCGGCATGTCCGGCTCGTGGTGGCTTTCCCCCGGCGAGGCCCAGCAGGTCGCGCGCTACGTCCGCTCGCTGGCGCCTTCGGGGCCGGACGAGGTGGAGACGCTGACCGGAGACCCGACGCGCGGAAGGGCCCTCTTCGAGAGCGAGGGCTGCATGCGGTGCCACACCGTCGGCGGGTTCGGCACCGCGCGCGGTCCGGATTTGAGCACGGTCGGAGGGCGCCGCGGGGCGGGACACCTCCGCGAGGCGATCCTGGACCCCGCCGCGGCGCTGCCCCGCGGACTGAGCGCCATGCCGAGCGACTTCGTCGACTACCTCGTCGTGCGCGTCGTCGACGCGGACGGAAACCAGGTGCGCGGCATGCGGATGAACGAGGACAGCTACACGCTTCAGCTCAAGGACGCCCGCGGCGTCGTGCACTCCTTCTACAAGCCCGCTCTGCGGGAGCTCGAGCGCGAGTTCGACCGCAGTCTCATGCAGAGCTATGCCGACCGGCTCACCGAGGAGCAGGTCGAAGACCTCGTCGCCTATCTCGCGTCGCTCACCGGGACCGAGCTCAGGGGGATCTCATGAACGCCGTAAGAAGTGTCGTCGCGGTTGTCCTGCTGGCGGCCCTCGGGCCCGCGGCAGGGGTGGCCCAGACCGGAGCGGCCCGGGCGGAACGAACGATGGTGCCGTACGAGCGCCTCGTCGATGCCGCGAACGAGCCGCACAACTGGTTCACCTACTCGGGGTCCTACGCGTCCGAGCGCTTCTCGGCTCTCGACCAGATCAACACCACCAACGTGTCCGACTTGCGGGTGGAGTGGGTGTACCAGACGAGTCCGGGCCTCGTCGAGACGACGCCCGTCGTCGTCGACGGGATCATGTACCTCACCGAGCCGCCGAGCACGGTGGCCGCGCTCGATGCCCGCACCGGCCGGCGCATCTGGCGATGGAATGCGAACGTGCCCACCGAGACCCTGAACATCGGGTTCCCTCGCGTGAACCGAGGGGTCGCCGTTCTCGATTCGACGGTCTATGTCGGGACGCTCGATGCGCGTCTCGTGGCGCTCGACGCGGAGTCCGGGGTGGAGCGCTGGTCGACCGTGGTGGCGGACAACAGCATCGGGTTCTCGATGACCGGAGCGCCCCTGGCCATCGACGGGAAGATCATCGTGGGCGTGGCCGGTGCGGAGGCCGGGATCCGCGGATTTCTCGATGCCTACGACGCGGCCACGGGCGAGCGACTCTGGCGGACGTACACGGTGCCGGCGCCGGGCGAGCCGGGTAGCGACACCTGGGAGGGGGACGCGTGGGAGCACGGCGGCGGCTCGACGTGGCTGACCGGCTCGTACGATCCCGAGCTGAACCTGATCTACTGGGGAACGGGGAACCCGGCTCCGGACTGGAACGGAGACGTCCGCCCCGGCGACAACCTCTTCACCTGTGCGCTCATCGCGTTGGACGCGGATACCGGTGAGATGCGGTGGCACTTCCAGTTCACGCCGCACGACGTGCACGACTGGGACGCGACGGAGATCCCCGTTCTCGTGGACCTCGAGTACGAAGGCGAGATGCGGAAGCTCGTGGTGATGGCCAACCGCAACGCCTTCTACTACGTGCTCGACCGTGAGACCGGCGCGTACCTGCACGGGCAGGAGTACTCCAAGCAGACCTGGGCGGAAGGACTCGACGAGAACGGCCGCCCGATCGTGATTCCGGACACCGAGCCGACGGCTGAAGGCAACCTCGTGTGGCCGAGCCTGCAGGGCGCGACGAACTGGTTCAGCCCGAGCTACAGCCCGCTCACCGAGGCGCTCTACGTTCCCGTGCGCCACATGGGAGCGATCTACTACAAGGCGGCGGCGGAGTACGAGCCCGGCCGCCCGTTCATGGGCGGGGGCGAGCAGGCGCTCGCCGGTGACGACGCCTGGGGATACGTGAAGGCCCTCGACGTTCGGACCGGTGACGTCCAGTGGGAGTACCGCGTGCTGAGCCCGCTCTGGAACGGGGTCATGGCGACGGCCGGCGGCGTCGTCTTCGGCGCCACGAACGAAGGGAACTTCTTCGCGCTGGATGCGGAGACCGGAGCTTCGCTTTGGGACTTCCAGGCGGGAGCGGCGGCGCGCTCCAACCCGAGCTCCTTCGAGCTTGACGGGCGCCAGCGGGTGGTCATGCACGCGGGCAACGCGGTGTTCGTGCTCTCCCTACCGGACTGAGGAGGCGCGGGCCAGTCGCCGAATCTCGCGCGGGAGCCCTTCCACGCGGTGTTCCTCGGTGGCGCACCCTGCGCACTTGCGGACGATGCGACCGTCGGGATCGAGCAGAAAGCCCATCGGCGCCCCGACGAGGCGCCACGCTCGAGCGGTCTCGTCATCGAGGATCGCGAACGGGTAGGCCGTGCCGCCGTGCGCGGAGAACCAGGCGGCTGCGTCCGCCGGCCGGTCCTCGAGGAGCAGGCCGATCACCGCGCCCCCGGCCGCCTGGACCTCCCGGGCCACCTCGCGCATCTCCGGGTACTTCTCCCGGCACGGCTCGCACCAGGTTCCGAAGACGTCCAGATACACGTATCGGCCGCGGAGATCGGAGAGGGTGACCCTGTCGCCGGCGATCCACGGTTCCCCGGACGCGAGCAGCGGCAGCGTGAAGTCGCGTGCCTGGCTTCCGACGTTCGGGAACGGCACGATGCCCGGGCCGGCCGTGCGACCGATGGGGGGCTCGGTTGCGCGATCCCCCCGTGCCGAGACGACGACTGCCAGCGTGCCCAGCGCGACGGCCGCGGCGGCAAGCGCGGCGTAGCCCCGGAGCCGAAGCATCAGAAGTCCTTTCGGCGAAAAGTGTGAAGCGCCAGGAGCGCCGGCACCGCGGTCCACAGTGTCAGGCACGTGACGGCAGTGGCGACGCCGGTCGCACCTCCGAAGAAGTCCTGGAAGACCGCGCCGGTGTAGCCCATCATGGCCGAAGCGTCCAGCGCCATGATCACGAGCACCCTCGCAAGATCCACTGGGTTGAAGGCCATGGCCACGAGCATCGGGGTCTCCAGCGGGTGGGAGGCCCACCGATAGGCCGCGAGGAGCACCGCCCCGTCGTACAGAACCGCGAGCACGAGCCAGATCAGCAGCGCGAGGCCCATGCCCCGCGCGGGCTCCACGACTCGGAGCGAGACCAGAAGGCCGAGCGACGTGAATACCGTCGTGAGCAGCGTGCCGGCGAGCGCGAGCAGGGCCACCTCGCGACCGTGCGAGGCGAGTCCTCCACCGACCGTGATGGGGAGGAGGACGCCGAGCAGAAACGCGCCGGCGAGCGGCAGCGTCAGGCCCGTATAGATCCCTGCGAAGAGCGGCCGGCGGCCGATCGGGTGGGATAGGAGCAGCTCGATGAAATCTCCGCCGTGGTACACGAACGAGGTCGTCACGAGGAGGCTGACGAGGGGTACGATCAGCACGACGAGCGTCGCCAGCGAGGGGAGCGCCCGCTCGGTCCCACCTCCGAAGTGGACCAGCCCCCAGGTGGCGAGCAGCAGACAGGCCGCGTAGCCGCCTATCGCCCTGCTCCGCGAGAGATCGCGAAGCTGGTGGGTCAGCACCTTGTAGACGGTCCTCATCGGACGACCTCCATGTGGGGGTGGGGTCGTGGCAGCCGTGCTGAACCGTCCGCGTCGGCTGCGCCCGCGGGTCCACGCATGAGGGTGGCGATTGCCTGCTCCAGCGACGCTCGACCCGTGCGCGCCAGGAGCTCGGTGAGGGAGCCCTCGAAGCGTACACGCCCTTCGTGGAGGAAGACGACCGCGTCCGCGATCGCCTCCAGGTCGCCCAGATTGTGTGAGGTGACGAGCACGGTGCGTCCCTCGTCCCGGCTCTTCCGCACCTTGTCCTTCAGCGCCAGGGAGGCGAGGGGGTCGAGTCCGGCCGTCGGCTCGTCGAGGATCAGGACAGGCGTGCGATAGCGGAAGGCGAGTGCCGCGTTGACCTTCTGCCGCGTCCCTCCGGAAAGCGTGCGGAACGGTCGATCGAGCTCGGTACGAAGCCCGAACGCATCGACGAGCTCCTCGTCGGCGGGTCCGTCGAAGTCGCGAAGATCGTCGAGCATCGCGGCGAGCTCCCGCCCGGTCATGTGCGGGGGGAAGTTCGGGAGCTGCGGCATGTATCCGATGCGGTGTCGATAGACTCCGGCGTCGTCCGTGGGCGCGCCGTCGATCCGGACGGAGCCACTGTCGGGTCGGACCAGGCCGAGCACGCTCTTGAGCAACGTGGTCTTGCCCGCGCCGTTCGGCCCCAGCACGGCGGTGACCGCGCCCGATGCGAAGCCGAGCTCCAGGGCATCGAGGACCGTGTGCGCGCCGAAGCGTTTCGTGATGCCGCGCAGCTCGATCACGAGCCGGGTCTCCACGGCGTCGACAGCGGAGTTACCTGAGGCCTCGCATCGGCCAGGCTCTCGGGCGTGAGGATGGGAAGCACCTGCTCGGCCAGATCCAGAAGCGCGACGAGTGGGCTGCGCTGGAGCACGAGGACCGGCTCGTTCTGAGCGACGACGAGCGAGAAGAGCCGCACGGGATGGAAGGGCACGTCCCCCACGCCGTCTGCATTCCGATCGTATCCGCGGTAGCGGTCCCAGTAGTTGCCCGCGAAGTCCGAGTAGGAGCGTCGGCTGTTCGTCGCGACGTCGAAGGAGTTGCCTACGAAGTTGTTGCCGGTGACTTCGCTCGCTTCGGAATTGGCCATGATCTTCACGGCCCAACCGTTCTCGACGAACTCGTTGCCCGACACCAGGAGGCGGTTCGCGCCTTCGGCGTGAATCCCGACCGAGTTCCTCCGAAAGCGGTTGCCGACGATGTGGGAGTCGGTGATGTCCTTGAGGAGGAGCCCGAAGGCGGCGTTGCCCAGGTTCCCGCTGAAGTCGTTGCCGTCCATGACGATGTCGCGGGTGTACATGACCGCGACCCCGGCTCCGTTCTCCGCGAACACGTTGCGGCGGTACGCGCACCCGTCGGAGAACATGAAGTGCAGCCCGTAGCGCACGTTGTCGACGCTCTCGTTGTCGACGATCTCGCTGTCTTCCACGAACTCGAAGTAGATCCCGTCGCGATGCCCCCGGATGTGGTTCCCGCGGATCTCGACACGAGTGGAGTACCAGAGGTGGATGCCGTTACCGGACCGCGTCTCTCTGGTGGGCTCGGCGATCAGGCGGTTGCGCTCGACCAGGCAGTCGCCCGCGTTCGCCAGGTAGATGCCGAAGAAGGTCCCCTCCAGCCTGAGGTCACGGAGGGTGCAGTACCGTGATCGGTCGACGAGCACGGCGGCGCGATCCTCCGTGAAGGAGATTCCGGTGTTGCGCAGGACGAGGCCTGCGATCGTCACCGAATCGGACTCGATCCGGATCAGACCCCGGTCGCCTTCGCCATCCAGGACGGTCCCCGAGGATCCGAGCAGCGTGAGGGGCTTGTCCACGACGACCGTTGGCTCGCGGTACGTTCCGGCCTGAACACGCACCGTGTCGTGCGCGGAGGCGGCCCGGACCGCCTCGCCGATGGTCGGATGGTCGCCGGAGGGTCCGGCGACGATCACCCGTGGCGCCTCCTGGAGAACCGTGAGCAGGGCGAGCAGGGGTAGCACGGCTCAACCTCCGGCGGGCGCCCGGTCGAGGACGAGTGTGCTGGCATGTCCGCCGTGCATCGCGGCGGGACGCCCGCCCGGCCACGCTTCCGCGACGAGCGCCTTCACCCCCTCCCAGTCCCGCGGTTCGCCGCCGAAGGCGTGCGTGGCCCCGTCGCGATCCTGAGCACGGGCGAACGCGGTGATGCCGAGACCCATGGGGGAGCCGAGCGTCGAGCTGACGAGGTAGTAGGCCGATTCCGCCGGCACGAGCTCCGTGGGATTCGAAAAGTCCGTGACCCACGTCGAGTGCACGGCGTCCGGTGCTGCACTCGTGAGCAGGTGGTTCACCATGCACTCGGCCGAATCGAAGGTGTGGATCTTGCCGGTGCGCATCACGATCTCGGCGCCGTGGCCGTCTGCGTCCAGAATCATGAGGCAGTCGGCGCACCCGTCGACGCCCGCGAGCAGGGGCCTCGGAGCGGGCTCCGTACACCCGGCGTGCGCGAGCAGGAGCACGGTCGTGAGTGCGGTCGCTCGCGCATGGTCGCGGGGTCCGGACGTCTCCGACGGATCGGAAGCTGCCTTCGGGTCGGCGCTCACCCGGCGGCCACGGAGCTCCGACAGGCTGACGACCACGGCGGTCGACGCCGCGAGAATCGCGATCCATCCCCCCGAGCCCGGCCAGGAGTGCGCCGTGAAGTTGAGGATCTGACGGGATCCGATGAGGGGAGGCTGGTAGCTCATCCCCGGGATCTTGATGATCGCGTTTTCCTCGTCGAGGTTGTGCCCGTAGTCGTATTCCCACTTCCAGAAGTCGGCGAGTCCGATGGCGGAGATCGCCAGGAAGCCCACGGTCCAGGCGTAGAGGAGCGTCCGCCGCCCCAGGAAGGCGACGCCGATGCCCGTGACCATCAGCACGGCCACGATCATCGGCATGATGCGCAGCTCGGGGATCGACTCGGGGACGATCCGCTGCATGCCGATGTAGTGATTGAGGTTGTTGATGTTGGCGAGGTCGTGGGGCTTCTGCCCCTCGATCGTGTTGAGGCGGATGACCATCCCGAGCCCTTCCGGGTACTGCGGCGCCTCGAGGTCTATGGTCCAGACGGGGAGCACGTAGAGCAGCCCCAGGGCGATCGAAGCCGCCAGGATCAGGATCCGGCTTCTCTTCGCCATCATGTCGCTTCTCCCGGTGGGGTGACGAGGGTGGGCCCGCCGGGCGGACCCACCCTTCGGGTCAGGTCAGTTCGTGTTCCAGGTGCCGCCCGTGCCCCACCGCAGCGCGACGCTCGAGCCGCGGGGCGACACGCGCGCGTACCCCTGCATCTCCTGATGCAGCGCGGAGCAGAAGTCCGTGCAGTAGAACGGGTAGATTCCAGGAGCGTCCGGGACCCACCGGAGGGTCCGGGTCTGGCCGGGCATGATCAGCAGCTCGGAGGTCTCGGCGCCGATCATCGCGAGTCCGTGCGGGACGTCCCAGTCCTGCTCCAGGTTGGTCACGTGGAAGTAGACTTCGTCGCCGACGCGGATGCCCTCGATGTTGTCGGGGGTGAAGTGGCTTCGGATCGACGTCATGACCACGTGAACCTGGTTCCCGTCGCGGACGATCCGGGTCTCGCCCTCGGAGCGGGCGACCCACGGGTGCTCATTGTCCTCCAGCGCGTAGAACTGGGTCTGGTCGTTCATGACCAGGTCGGCCGCGATTCCCTGGGCGTAGTGCGGCTCGCCCTGCGTGGGGAAGTCCAGGAGGAGGCGCATCTGATCACCGCTGATGTCGATCAGCTGCGCGGAGTGCGCCAGCTCGGGGCCGGTCGGCAGATAGCGGTCCTTGGTGATCTTGTTCAGCGCGACCAGATACTTGCCCCACGGCTCGCGCGAGTCCCCACCGGGAATCATCAGATGCCCGACGGAATAGTACACGGGGATCCGATCGACGACCTGCCAGGTGCCGATCTCCCACTTCACGATCTCCGACGAGATGAAGGCGGTCGTGTACGCGTATCCGCGGCCGTCGAACTCGGTGTGGAGCGGTCCGAGTCCGGCGTTGGCGACTTCGCCCGCGATCACGGACTCGTACGTGAGGACCGGGATCCCGTCGATGACCTCTTCGTAGTCCTCCGCCTCGATGGCGGCGATCATCTTGTCGAACGAGTGGACCGGAATCACGGTCGCGAGCTTGCCACCGGCGACGATGTACTGTCCGGTCGGGTCGACGTCGACGCCGTGCGGCGACTTCGGCGTGGGCAGGAAGTACACCATGTCCGAGCAGTCGGTCGGCTCGATCACCCGAACCTCCGTCATCATCTCGGAGACGGCCGACTGCGTCGTCTCGTCCATGTGATTGTGCGTGTAGCGAGCGGGCATCGTGCGACCCGCACCTTCCGCGATGCAGGCCTCGGCCCGGCGGTAGTCGACCGCCGCGACGAAGTCCTTGTCCCTGCGCGACGCGTTGATCTCGAGGAGGGTGTGCTCCTCCTCGGAGTTGTACGACGTGAAGAACATCCACCCGTCGGACGGCCCCTTGCCCGCGTGGGCGAGGTCGTAGTCGTAGCCGGGCATGAGGATCTGGAAGGCGATTTCCATGTTCCCCGGATCGTTCGCCCGCACGAAGCTGAGCGTTCCCTTGAAGTTCCCGCGGTACTCCTCGATCGACATGTCGCGGTTCGGGATGGGAACGCTGAAGCGTGTCGACGCCACGAGGTAGTCGCTGTTCGGCGTGATGAAGGGTGAGCCGTGGTTCCCGGCCGAGTTCGGGATTTCGAGGATCTCGGTCGTCTCGAACGAATTGAGATCGATGCGAGCGACGCGCGGCGTGTTGTTCCCGTTGATGAAGATCCAGCGCCCGTCGGGGACGCCGTCCGTCATCGACAGCTCGGGATGGTGCGCGTCATCCCAGGGAACGAAGCCGTGCGACGTCTGAAGCATGGCCAGGGTCTCCTGGGAGTATCCCCAGCCGTTCTCCGGATACTGGGAGAAGACCGGGACCTGCTTGAGGAGTCGGCCGGATGGCAGGCCCATCACCGTGAGGTTGCCGCTGAAGCCGCCCGACATGAAGGCGTAGAACTCGTCGTACTCTCCGGGCGGCACGTATACGGCTTCAGCGGCAGCCATCATGCTGCCTGCGCCGACGCCGCCGGTGCTGCCCGACTGGCAGGCATAGACACCGATGGTCACCAGGGCCAGTGCGGCCCCGGTCATCGCGATGCCTCGATTGGGTCTGGGGATCATGGGGTGTCCTCCGGGGAGTGGAGCCGCGCCCGGCCCTGCCGGACGCGGAACGGTTCACTGGGATTCGGTCTGCACGGAGCGCAGGTACTCGAGGATGGCGCGTGCCTCGGCCTCTTCGGTGACCTGGATGGTCATGGGCGTGTAGTACTCGGCGAGGAGCTTCTGCACCTCCGGGTGGCGCTGGACCATCTCCGTGGCGTTGAGGATCATGTTCATCACGAATTCGGGGCGACGGCGCGTCAGCACCGACCCGAGGGGTGGCGCGACGTAGCGTTCCTCGATCTTGTGGCACGCCGAGCACTTGAGCGTGAAGGCTTCCTCACCGGTCGCGGCGAGCTCCGGATCCAGGGCGCCCAGCGTCAGGTCACGGATCGGGCCGATGCCCTGCTCGAGCTCGACGGGCGTGAGCGGTGCGGCGGTCGCCGCGACCGCGGAGGCCCCGGCTTCGACCCGAGGTGTTTCGGGAGGGGCCTCACCACCGCAGCCGGCGACCAGCGTCACCGTCAGAAGGGCGGCGGATCGGTTCAGGACGGTCATCGTTCGGTCTTTCCTTCAGGAGTCGGTGGAGACGAGCGTGGCAGCCGCGATCGGACTGTCCGTGCCCGGCTCGGTCAGGAGATCGTGGAGCGTCGTGTCGGCGAGGATGCGCTTGCGCGCATCGTTCCACTCGAGCCGGCGCAGATGCGCGGTGCACGGGCGCTCCGAGTGACACGGCCCTCCCAGCAGGCAGACCTTGGGAGGCTTGACCTCGTCGAACGGTCGGACGACCCGTTCGACGGTCAGAGTCTCGGCCTCGTGTGCCAGCCGGTATCCGCCGTACGCGCCCCGGGTCGAGATCAGGATGCCTTCCTGGCTGAGGCGTCTCAGCACCTTCGCGAGGTACTCGGCAGGCAGTTCCAGGGCCTCGGCCATGCGCGCGGCCGACACCGAGCCCTGCTCGGGCTGGCGCGCGAGGTGAAGCGTCGCCTGCAGCGCGTATACGCCGCTTCGGGAAAGCACGGAGCTCGCTCCTAGTTCAGGGCGATGAGGAAGACCTTGTCGACCACGTGCACGATTCCGTTGGTGGCCGGCACGGAGGCCAGGATCCTCGCCCCATTGACGTAGGTCGCACCGTCCCGGACCTCGACGTCGATGTAATGCCCGGTAGCCTGGTAGAGCTCCATGCCGTCTTCGAGGAGCTCGATCGTGAACTTCCCGGGGCTCGCGTGGGAGGTGACGACGTTGTAGAGCGTCTGCTTGTTCTCGGGCTTGAGAAGGTCCTCCAGCGCGCCCTCCGGCAGCTCGTCGAAGGCTGCGTTCGTCGGGGCGAAGACCGTGAGGGGGCCCGCGTTCACGAGCACGTTCTCGAGCTCCGCCGCCTGGACGGCAGCGACGAGCGTGGTGTGATCGGGGGAGCCGAGGGCGATGTTGAGGATGTTCGGGTCGGAGTTCTCGTCGACGACGAAGGCCTGACCCCTGTTCGACCGGGCGTCGAACGAGTCGGACGGCGCCTCGGCGGTATCTCCCGGCGAGCAGGCGGCCATCAGGAGCATCGCGAGCCCGAGCTCGACCCGGCTTCGCCTCTTTCGATCGGATTGGCGCATGGATACCTCCTTGAGCGTTCTCGAGACTGGGGAAGTATCGTGGTTTAATTCGGACATGTATGTCGGAATTAGGGCGTGCGTGTCTGTAGTCGTTTTCCGGACAGGGGGCATGGCGCGAGCCGCGTGCCCGAAACGGGGCGAACCCTCTGGCGCGACAGGGGTTCTCAGCGTCCTATTTCGTCGCCCTGGAACTCATCGAGACCACTCATGACACGCGCTCCTCGGCCGCGGTCGCGGCGGACTTCCGCGATCGCTCTCGTCCTCGCCGTCGCGATCGCTCCGATGGGGGCGGTCGCTCAGGACTCCGGATCGTCGGACCGCCCGAACGATGCAGGCCGCGACGCTCGCTGGGCGTTCTTCTTCGACCTCGGAGCGGGCGGGGTATCCGGCGACTTCGCGTCCGCTCTGGAGACTCCCCTCACGGGTGAGTTCGGGATCCGGCAGGCCCGCGGACCCTGGCGATACGGCTTCGGTGTGAGCTTCGGGTCGTTCGCGATGAAGGAGCCGTTCGAGGACGAGCTCGAGTGGGGCTATCAGCGTGTCTTCCTCTCGGGGGCGAGGGCCTTCCGGACCGAGGCCCGGGTGCGGCCGTACGTCGAAGGACGGCTCGGGCTCGCTCGCATGCATCCCCGGAGCGAGCTGTTCGAGATGGACCCGCTTCCGCCCGACTTCGCGGTCGGGGACAGCCCCACGGAGCCGTCGAACGGCTTCTTCGTCGGTGTGGGGCCGGGTCTCGAGTGGCAGCTGTCGCGTTCGATCGGGCTGCAGGCCTCGGTGCTGGGGAGTTACCACGGGGTCGGAGAGATGGACCTCGCTCCCGTCGGCCAGGCTCCCGCCTCGTCGGGCTTCGACTGGCAGGCACGACTGGGACTCTACTGGTGGACGGACGGCGGGGGCCCGGCGTCGCAGGCGCCTCGCGACGTCTGGGGCGTTCGACGGTCGTGGGCGTGGGCCATGGGTGAGGCCCTGGCGATCAACTTCGCCGCTTCCGCGGTCAACGAGTACGTCCGCAATGCCAACTTCAACCAGATCAGCCCCCGGAGCTGGTGGAGCAACGTCCAGGACGGTTTCACCTACGACGACAACGACTTCGTCACGAATCAGTTCATCCACCCGTTCAACGGCTCGCAGTACTACAACGCCGGTCGTTCCAACGGACTGGGTTTCTGGTCGTCGTACGGCGTGGCGCTGATCGGTGCGGCGCACTGGGAGCTCGCCGGCGAGACCCACCCGATGTCCTTCAACGACCTGGTCTCCACCGGCATCGGCGGAGCCGCGTTCGGAGAGGCCCAGTACCGCTTCTCCTCGATGATCCTGGACACCGAAGCGACGGGAGGCCGGCGTCTGTTCCGGGAAGCGAGCGCGTTCCTGGTCAACCCGATCCGGGGCTTCAACCGTGTCCTCTCGGGCCGCGCCTGGGCGGTGCGGCCGAATCCCTCGGACCGCGCCGACACGAATCCGGTCGGGCAGATCAACGACCTCTCGGTAGGGTGGCGGCGGGTCGGTGAGGGGTCTTCGCTCGAGAACAACGTCACGGATCTCGGATTTCTCGAGTACTACCACGTCCACGGCAACGTCTTCGACTCCGAGCGCCGGGACCCGTTCGACTACTTCACCTTCGAGGGGCAGCTCAACTTCGGCGAAGACCGCAAGATCGGCCGCCTCATGATCCAGGGGAATCTGCTCACCGAGCCGATCGGGGATGCCCGCCCGGCCAACCATGCCTTCGCGCTGGTGCAGCACTTCCAGTACATGAACAACAAGGCGTACGAGTACGGCGGACAGAGCCTCGGCGCCGCGGTGCTGTCCCGATGGGGCTCCGTCGGGTCGCTCGGGATCGAGTCACGCTTCGACCTGCTCGGCACGATCATGGGAGGCGTGAAGTCCGAGCTGGCCGGTCTGGCCGAGGTTCCCGACCAGGAGAACCTGAGGGAGTACGACTACGGGCCCGGAGGCGGCGCCAACGCCTCGATCTGGATCACGTGGAACCGCTTCCCGGTGCTCAACGTTCTGTACCGGGTGCACTACGTTCGCACCCTCAACGGCTCGATCTACCACCAGGACGACAGGGTCGGGCTCGACTCGCACCACTGGCTGCACGGCGTCGATGCGCGCGTGGACATCCCGATCGCCCGTAGCCTCGGGATCGGCGCCCGGTATTCGACGTTCGCGCGTCGCAGTCAGTTCGACATCGCGGTCCCCGCGGAGCTCGGTCCGGACGCTCGGGTGACCCTGCTGTCGAACCAGGACAATCCGGAGCTGCGCCTCTACCTCAGCTACATCCCGAGCGTGCGGTAGGCCCCATGCCGGTGGTCATCGACCTCCGTACGTCTCCTGCGCGCGGCGGATGAGGCTCCCCCACTGCTCCAGCTCGTCGGGGTCCCACACCTCGTTCATCGTGGCGCGGGCCTCGTCCTCGGGGACGCCTTCCACGAGTGTGCGGTACATGTACACGAAGGCGGACGCTCTCATGTTCGCGAAGCAGTGCACGTAGACCTTCCGGTCCGCGTTCGCCTGCATGACGTCGAAGAACATCTCGACGTCCCCCAGCGTGGGCGCCTGCCAGTCCACGGGGATGTGCACGTAGGTCAGTCCGTTCTGTGCCACCAGGAAGCCCTCCTGGCCGTTCCGCTCCTCGTCGGCGATCGCGAGGTTCACCACGACCTCGAATCCCTCTTTGGCCAGAAGAGGAATCTGATCGTACGCGATCTGCCCCGAGGAGGAGAGCCGGTCGTCGACGACCTGGAAGTTCCGGATCGTTTCGAGCGGAGCGGGATCACCCTGCTGGGTGGCCGCGGGGGAGGGGAGTGCGAGCGCGACCGCGAGCGCGCACGGGGCGATGCGGAAGATCGGAGCGGAGCGGAGCATGACGAGGTGCCTCGCGGTTGGGTGTCAGGCGGCAGGGCCCGGGCTCCGTCGGAGCCGCGGGGACTGGAGAGGATAGGCCGTCCGTCCGCCGGGGTTCCCCGGACGGTTGCGTCCCGATCGGGATCCCGGATCTTCCGGGCATGATACGAAGATACGAGGGCGAGGACCTCGGGCCTCGGCCGAGAATCGCCGTCGTGGGGTCCGACCAGCTCCCGGATTTCGTCGTGACCACGCCGCTGCTGCGAGGGCTGAAGGAGCGCTTTCCCGAAGCCACCGTGGACTTCTACGGGGGCCCGGTGAACCGGGAGTTCGAGGAAGCCTGTCCCTGGATCGACTGGCGCACCGACGTCTATCCGGAAGACCCGCGACGGCTCATGGCGGCCGTCCGCGGCGTCGTCGATCGCACGTCCGGGCACGGGTACGACCTCGCCATCAACTGCGACGGCTTCAACCCCTACACCCGGGAGCTGGCCACGAGGCTGGCCCCGCGATTCGTCGCGGGTCAGGCGCTCACCGAGGACCTCGGCGGCCCGCTCCCGCTGGGCGGGCATCCGAATCATCGACTCCTGGCCGATCCCGACTGGAGCAGCCCGCGGCTCCTGGAGCGCTACGCCGGTCATCTGACGAGCAACTACCTCGGGGAGCTCCTCGCGCGGATCGCGTTCATCGAGACCGATTACTTTGCGATCTCCCTGGAGAGCGCGCCTCCCCCGTTCGAGGTCCCGGACGTGCTCGTGCACGCCAACGCGAACCGCATCGCGAAGCTCTGGCCCGCGGGCTCGTGGCTGTCCGTGCTCGACTGGTGCGCGTCGCGGGATCTGACCGTCGGGCTCGTCGGCGTGCTGCCCGGAGACGGCCAGGAGCGAACGCAGGGCTTTCCCGTCGAGACCGAGCTGGCCGAGCATCCCGTCGTGACTGATCTGCGGGGGCGCACCAGCCCCCTCGAGCTCGCGGGAGCCTTCGAAGCGGCCCGTGCTTGCGTATCGGTCGACTCCGGAGCGATGCACGTTGCGGCGGCCGTCGGCTGCCCGACCGTGGCGATCTTCGGAAACGACGAGGAAGGGACCGGAGCGAGCCCCGTTCAGCTCTGGCTTCCACGCGTCGACAACGTCACGCGGACGGTCTCGACGCATCGCTGCTCGCTCTGCGAACAGAACCGCTTCACGAACGACGCGTGCCTGAAGACGGTGCACGCGTGCATGGAGGGTGTGACGCCGGCCGCCGTCGTGGCACTGCTCCACGAGGAGCTGCGCGGAACCGATCCGGAGGTGTAGCGCCCGCGCGGCCGGCGGGACGGGGCGTCCGAGCTCGTCGTGCCCCGCCCGCGAACGATCGAGCGGCTGGCCTCAGCCGCCGAGCTCGAGGGCGCGGAGCTTCGCCTTCAGCGGATGCTCGGGAAAGACGAGCGTGTCGTAGACTGCATCCTGCGGACGGGTTCCGCCCGGAAAATCCGAGTCCTTGTCCGGATAGGCGGGCCGATCGTGCGCGTTGACGTACGCCGCGATGAGCTGCGCCTCCTCATCGGTGAGCGAGCCCGGAGCCGTGAGCGGCATCGCGTACCGGACGTACCCCGCGAGTCGCCAGACCCTCGCGGCTCCGGCTCCATCGTTCCAGGACCGGTCTCCCCAGAGCGGCCCCGGCTTCGCCACGCCCAGGTCCAGGCCCTGACCATCGGGGGCGTGACATGCGGCGCAGTGCATGGTGTAGAGCTGCCGGCCGCGGGCGATATCGAGCTCCTCGATCGGGATCCTCGCCTCGACGGGGATCGTGTTCCGACCGAGCCATTCCGGCCGCTCCCCGACGGGGAAGCCCGACGCGAGCCACGTGATGTAGGCGTCGAGGGCGATGGTCACCTCGTGATCGTGCGGCGGCGCGGTGCCGTTCATGCTCCGCTTGAAGCATCCGCCGATCCGGTCTTCGAGGCTCACCAGCCGGTCGTCGCGCCCGCGGTACTGGGGAAAGGTGGCGGCGACGCCGATCAGCGGGAGCGCCCGATCGCGCTGTCCGGCGTTCAAGTGGCAGTTGCCGCACGTGAGGTCGTTTCCGACGAACTCGGCCGCGAACGTCTGAGGATCCTGGCTGATGCGATAGCCGAGTCGGATCATCTCCGCCTGACGGGGATCCGGGTGGATGTCGTCCGCCATCGGATCCAGGACGAGCTCCGCCGCCCGCTCGAGGGTCGCCGAGGCCGGAATCAGCGCCCCTAGCTCCCCTTCCACCGACGCGCCCAGCGTCGCCTCCGGCTCGCCCTCTCCACCCGGGGACGGGGCGCAGCCCGCCACGGTCAGGGCGATGAGGAGCGAGCCGGCAGCGAACGCGGTCGGGCGCATGGGTCGGCGTCCGTCCTGTGCCGCGTCAGGAGGGCCGGAACGTCTTCACGTACTCCACGAGCTCGTGGATCTGGTCGTCGTCGTACGACGCGCCCCAGCCGACCATCAGAGGCGAGCGGCCGACCGCGGCGCCGCCTTCCTTGATGACGGTGAAGATGTGCTCGTCGTCACGGGTCTCCCAGAACTCCGCGTCGGCGAAGCTCGCGGGGCGGGGGTCGAGCGCCATGCCGGCGGGCCCGTCACCCAGTCCGGTGGTGCCGTGGCAGGTCGCACATACGGTGTTGAAGGTGCCCGCGGCGTCGAAGGCGGCTGGCGCCGCGGCCGCCGGGGCG
>Ga0209536_100000238_pt1 | contig 87360 bp, 87 predicted proteins | sample DeeMarSeWOR28_12_FD_187461 | JGI IMG/M metagenome (GOLD analysis project Ga0209536, IMG submission 187461) | Marine sediment microbial communities from White Oak River estuary, North Carolina - WOR-2-8_12 (SPAdes) (version 2) | ecosystem: Environmental > Aquatic > Marine > Intertidal zone >... | reverse complement strand
GCTGTTCTACAGCCGCCGTATCGGGCGCGCACCACAGGGCGCGGTTCCGGACGAAGCGCAGTTCGAGAAGGTCCCCGCCGAGACGACCATCCTCGGTGCCGCCAAATTCACCGGGCGGTCAACCGGTGGACTGTCGTTGGGTGCGCTGGGCGCCGTCACGAGCCAGGAGGTCGGCCTCGCCTTTATCGATTCCACGGGAGCGATCGAAAGATACTCGGTGGAGCCGAGCAGCCAGTTCGGCGTATTCCGCGCCCAGCAGGACTTTCGCGGCGGCGCTACGACAGCTGGGATGATATTCACCGGGATGAACCGCAGCCTGCCCACCAGCAGGATCTTCGATTTCCTGGCCTCGAATGCGTTCAGCCTCGGCGTCGACTTCGAGCACAATTGGGGCGGCTCCGGCTCGAGTGACTGGGCACTCTGGGGTTACTTCGCGGGCACCCACGTCAAAGGCTCGACCACCGCGCTCATCGACGTGCAGGAGGCACCCAACCATTACTTCCAGCGGCCCGACGCCACCAGCTTGTCCGTGGACTCGACCGCCACCTCGCTCACTGGCGTCAACTGGAGGCTGCAGTTCGAGCGACGAAGCGCTCGCCACTGGACCGGAGCGCTGTGGCTGGGCCAGATCACTCCCGGCTTCGAAGCCAACGACATGGGCTTCGTGCCCACCGGCGAGCGGCTCGATGCCGGTGCTCGTCTTACGTATCGAGAGATCAGCCCGGGTTCGGTTTTTCGCAATTACAGCCTGACGTTCTCCACGTTCCAGAATTGGCGACATGAGGCCCTCGACGAGCCGTTCTCCCTCAACTCCTGGAAACACGCGCGCAAGGGCGGCCAGTTCAACCTCCGCAACAGGTTCGAGCTGTTGAACTACTGGGAGCTGGAACTCAATGCGGAATACCGGCCCGAGGTGCTGAGCGATGTATGGACGCGCGGCGGCCCGCTGATGATCCGACCCGGGGCCGTGGAGCTTCAGATCGGTGTTCAGACCGATCGACGCAAGACAATCTCGGTCGAACCGAATCTCCAGTACGAACAATTGCTCCAGTATGGAAGCCGGTGGTCCGCGGGATTCGGTTTTCAGATCCGGCCTGCGCCAAGCTGGGAACTGACGCTTCAACCGCGTTACGGCACCACGCTGGAGCCCGCGCAGTACGTATCCACCAGCGACGATGTCGGGTTCGATCCGACCTACGGCTCTCGTTATTTCTTCTCGGACATGAGGAGAGAACAATTCTCGCTGGAGACCCGGCTCAACGTCGCCTTCAGCCCGAGCCTCACGTTGCAGCTCTACGCCCAGCCGTTGATCTCGTCGGGCAACTACGTGACGACGAAGCAGCTAGTGGCCGCCGAGAGCTTCGACTTCGATGTGTTCGAGGAAGGCGAAGCGATCACTAGCGGTGGCGAAGTGTCGTGCGTGGGAGGCCGAACCTGCGTCGATGATGGCGAGCGCTTCATCGATTGGGACGCGGACGGCACGACCGATTGGTCGTTCGAAGACCAGAACTTCCGTATCCAATCTCTGCGCGTAAACGCGGTCTTGCGCTGGGAGTACCGGCCGGGCTCCACCGTCTTCCTCGTCTGGCAGCAGAACAGAAGCGAGCGCTACGACACCAGCGGTTTCGATCTGGCTGACGGATTCAACTCCATCGGCGCACTGCCCGCCGAAAACGTCTTCATCCTCAAGGTCAACTACTGGCTTGGACTGTAACGCGGCGCGGCCCAGAGGACTGCGCAACGAAAGCGTGCCGTCGAAAGGCCACGGCAACACTAGCAGCAGGGGCTTAGTGAAGAGAATTGTGATCCGAGCGGTCTTCGGATCGATTCCCATCGGGGGAGGTCCCGAAAAGGATGAGTGAAGGCCCGGACGGCCATCAAGAAGATCACTCCGGTTTCGCTACTACTGCGCGGTCCCCGCAACCGCGCAGCATCGACTGCGTGGGCGACTAGCGCCGGCGACCTCCTCCTCCGCCGCGCCTGCCACCTCCTCCACCTCCGCGACCACCTCCCGAGCTACGCTCCATCGCTTCATTCACGCGCAACGTGCGCCCACCAAAATCCACTCCGTCCAGTTCCGAGATCGCCGCCGCGGCCGCCTCATCGTCCATCTCTACGAAGCCGAACCCGCGGGGCCTACCCGTCTGACGGTCGTTGATGAGGTTGACCGAGTGTACTTCACCGTGCTGCGAGAACAACTCAGTCAGCTCTTCCTCTGTCGCCGTGAACGGAAGGTTCCCGACGTAGATCCTCTTGGCCACCGTTCGATACCCCCTGATGCCTGGCTTTGGTAAGCTACGTGAAGCAGTCTGCCCTCTGCTGTGGAGGTCATGGAGCGAAGGTATCACACCGAAGCGGGGAATTCCGAAGACTCGGCTTGTAAACTCACTCGACGACCGGTTCGAATTATTGGCAGTGTTACCAAGCTAATAGCTGACAGATAGAGCAGCAAGCAGCGGCTCAAGACCCCTCTCCAGCTTCCGTCCGCAATCTTCCCCGCAACAGCCAGCCGTAGATCGCCAGGTTTATGACCAGCACGATCGCACCCAAGAGGACCTGAAGCTCCCTGGTGAGACCGGCGGGATAGAGGACGGGAATGACGTAGTGCTCGACGAATCCACCACCGTACCCCGAGCCGCCGCCCAGCACGCGCAGGCGGCTCTCGAGCGGAGTAAGCGGGCACACCCAGCCGGCGAACTCGATCAGCGCCCCCCAGATAGCAGCCGGAATGTGGACCCAGGCCAGGCGCCTCCAGCGCAACACGAGCAACGCCCCACCCACGACAAACAGCACGAAGGCGAAGTGCAAGATCACAATGAAATCTGCCAATGCGCGATAGAGCATACCTGGGACTCGCGGAGTTGCTCCCCGATTAACGGTGACTGATCTTACTGCACAACCACAAGATCTTGTAGGCCACACATGACGAGATGGCCCGCCGCTTTCTTCGTCGCCATCGCCCTGACGGTCAACACCGCGGTCGCAGAAGTCGTCCGCGTCGAGATCGAGAGCCGCGAGGACGTCTTGGACGGACGGCCCTACGGCCGCACAGGCCCCTACGAGAAGATCGTAGGCAAGGTCTACTTCGCGTTCGATCCCAGCAACCCCATGAACGCCCGGATCGTCGACCTCGACAAGGCTCCCCGCAACGCCGAAGGCCTCGTAGAAGCGTGGGCCAACTTCATGGCCCTGCGCCCCAAACGACCGGTGCCGGGAGGCGGTGTCGCCTTGCTGGAGGTGAGTAACCGTGGCGGAAAGGCGTCCCTCTCCTACTTTAACGGCGCCGCCCGCAGCCTGGACCCCAGCGACGCCGAGCATTTCGGGGACGGCCTGCTGATGCGCCTCGGTCTGACCGTCGCCTGGGTCGGCTGGCAATTTGACGTACCGCTGCGGGAGGGACTGCTGCGCCTGCACGTGCCCGCTGCGGTTGGCGAAGGCGGGGCTCCGCTCGCGAGCAAGGCGACAGCGTGGTGGCGGACCGCACCCACATCTTCATGCCGGCGGGCTTCGAGGCGGGAAAGATCTATGAGCTGGTCTACCGCGCCCAAGACCCTAAGGTCGTGGGCCTAGGGTTCGCCGCGATTCGCGACCTCATCGCGTACGCCAAGTACGATCCGTCCAGCCCATTCCCCGTACGGTCCGGGATCGCCATTGGCATTTCCCAGACGGGGCGCTTCCTGCGCCACCTCCTCTATCAGGGATTCAACAGCGATGAAAGGGGTCGCAAAGCTTTCGACGGGTTGATGATCCATACCGCAGGCGCGGGACGGGGAAGCTTCAACCACCGCTTCGGCCAGCCCTCCCGGGATGCGCACCGCTACTCGGCGTTCTTCTATCCAACCGACATCTTCCCGTTCAGCAGTCGGGCTCAGGTCGATCCCGTGACGGGAGCGACCGACGGGCTGTTCGCCCATACGTTCAACGCCGACCATCTGCCGTACGTTTTCTATACCAACACGGGCTACGAGTACTGGGGCCGCGCCGCCGCACTGATCACCACGACCGTGGACGGGAAGCGCGACATGGACCTTTACCCTAATGAGCGCTTCTACCACCTGGCCAGCGGACAACACTTCGTGGAGCGATTTCCGCCCGGAGACGCGAGCAAGCTGCCAGACGCGCAAGCGTACCGCGGCAACCCGCTCAACTTTCTGGTCACGATGCGGGCACTGCTCACCAGAATGGTGGAGTGGGTACGCGACGGCGCCGAGCCGCCGCTCAACGCCTACCCGCGCATCGACTCGGGTACTCTCGTCCCCCCTTGAGGAGATCAACTTCCCGCACATTCCAGGGGTGACACTACCAGAGGTTGCGCACGTGGCTTGCCGGGTGCACTTCGGTCCACGCTGGTCCGAGGGAATCATCGACATCCAACCGCCGAAGCTCGGCCAGCCCTTCCCCACCCTGCTACCTCAGGTCGACATACTCGGAAACGATTTGGGAGGAGTTGAGACCGTAGAACTTCTGGCGCCGCTGGCTACTTACACGCCCTGGAACCTGCGTCACGGATACCCGGGCGGCACCGACGAGCTCACCGACTTCCGCGGGACGCTCATCCCGTTGCCCAAGACCGAACGCGATCGCCAGGCCAACGGCGACCCACGCCCCAGCATCGAGAGCCTATACTTCAGCAAGGAAGATTATCTCCTCACCGTCCAGCAAGCGGCACAGGCACTGTTTCGGAAAGGTTTTCTTCTGGAGGAGGATTTCAGTACGGTGCGTGACCGCGCCTCGATGTATTGGGACCGGATCTTCCAGAACTGAGAGCTGGCCGCCGCCGTAATAGAAAGACTAGGGGCCGCGCCGGTACGACCGGCGCGGCCCCTTCTATTCCGCCAATGGCGAATAGGCCTTAGCTGCCGAGCTTCGTGACGTTCGCAGCCGCGGGGCCCTTCTGACCCTCGACGATGTCGAACTCAACCAACTCGTTCTCGGCCAGGGTCTTGAAGCCGTCACCCTGAATTGCCGTGTGGTGAACGAAGCAATCCTTCTCTCCGTTCTCCGGCGTGATGAAGCCAAAGCCCTTGCTGTCGTTGAACCACTTGACTCTACCGGTGGTACGCATCTGCCGTACTCCCTCTTGTTGTGACGTCGGAGTCCGGCTTTGCCGCACCTTCCGACCATCGATCATCGCGGACCCTCGCCCCCGCGCCGGGCTGCTGGTGGAACCACCGACCTCCTGCCGGGGCCCGTTCCAGCTACTAACCACTGAGGTACCACAAAAAAAGGGACCCGCTTGTGAGCCAGGTCCCTCAAGTGTCGCTGGTACTCAGCGCAAACAAGCTACAAACCCCCCTCGCGGATGTCAACGATGGCGTTCCCACCCCTGGAGCGGCCTCAATCGACCCAGCGGAACGCTCGCAGCACGGGGTAAAAGTCCGAATCCCGGATTTCTTCGTCCAAGAAGTTCCAGTGCAGGAGCCCATCGTCGGATCGCGGCTCGAGCAGCAGAGCGGCGAGCCGCCCCAAAGGCTGATCCAGCGACACGACCGCCGTACCCGCCGGCAGTGTGACCTCCGTCTCCGCATAGTCTCCAAACAGCGTGCGCTGATGGTGTCCCTGGTATTCCCGCCCCGCTGTCCGGGTCGAATCGATGGCGAACCGCTCGACCCGAACTTCCCGCGACTCCTCCAACCGCTCCCAGCGGATGCCGTGGTCATCCAGCTTGCGCAGGATCCCCTCGAGCTCGCCGGGAATCAGGTAAGCGGCGGGGGCCCGAACCGTTTCCGTCGCACGGAACGTCCCAAACTCGGGCATCGTCTCCGGCCTTCGCACGTCGAGGCGCCGCAGCATCGGCTCGCCCGAGTAGGGATTCCGCTCCTCGATCACGTCGCCCATCAGAATCTCGACGGAATCGCTCGAGCGCCGAAACCTAGCCGTCAATGCCACTTCCCTACCGACAATGCTGGCCGCATCCGCCCCCTCAATCGTGCGCCGGATTGCTGACGCATTGCCGTATGCGTAGTTCGCCACCTCCTCGACGAAGCGGAGCGAGGCCTTGATCCGATCCTCGAACGTGGCATACGAGTAGGCCTCGCTGAGAAGCCCGATTCGGTTACGTAGGCCCACGTAGTTGGTGAGGTAGCGAGGTTGATGACCGAACGAGTACCAGCCGCGCTCGACGTCCATTCCACGCCACGGGAGATTGCCGTAGTAGTAGTAGTCCCAGTCGTACTTCGCCTTGACCGCCCGGGTCACCTCGGGCAGCAAATCACTACGCAGCAGATCCACTATCCCGGGATCAGTGTTGGGATGGAGCGGCGGCGCGTAAGTGATGTGATAGGCGTGGCGCGTGCCGTTCGTGGTGTGGAGGTCCATGATGATGTGTGGATCGTACCGCCGCCAAAACGAGACGAGCGAGTATGCTTCCGGCGACTCGAGCTTCACGTTGTCCCGGTTCAGGTCGAGCCCCTGCGCGTTGGCGCGTTGACCCATCCCCGCGATCGGACCGTGCTGGTAACGCCGGTTGGTCAATCGTATGCGCTCGTTTCCGTCCGCGTTGTAGATCGGCGCGATGAGCAACACCATCTCTTCAAGCCATTCGGCGTGCTCGCCGTTGGCCAGCGACCGCAGCAGCATCAACATCGCTTCTTTGCCGCAGACCTCGCCCGCGTGGATGTTTGCCTGCACGAACATCCGCAGCTTGCCCGTGGCCAGGACGGCCTCCGGGCTCGCGTCTTCGACATCCCCGATAACGACGACGGGAAGGCGCCGTCCTTCCGCGGTATAGCCGAGTGTCGCCATATGCAGGTCAGGCGATGCAGCGACGACGGTCTCGACAAACGCCATCACGTCCTCGTATCGACTCGTCTCCTCGAAATCAGTCGACTCGGGACGCGTCTTCAGCGCCAAACGGCTCCGCTCGCTCTGCGCCTCCGCCGGGCTCACGAGAACCGGCGTCGCGAGTCCCGCGAGAAGAAGGGTTGCGGTGGCTACACGCGTGTAACGCGTCATTATCTATCCGTTCCCTGTTGGAGATTTCGCTAATCGACAGCCACACCATTAAGCTCTGGGACCTGTCATGCAAGCCCCACCCGCTCGCTTGCCGTACCCGAGGCAGCGGCCCAGTTTGTCGAGTCCCCGTAGACAAACTCAGGCCTTGAATAGGGAGATGCACTATGAGCCCACGGTCGCTGTCCCACGGCGTTCTCTTCGCCGCCCTCGCCGCATTTACGCTCGCCGGCACGCTGGCGGCCCAATCGCTGTCGCCCGAAAAGCAGACAGCGCTGGAAGTGGTGGATCAACTCTCATCGGAAATCCATCTCATGGCGATGACGTTGTGGGACTACTCCGAGACGGCGATGCTGGAAGCCCAATCGGCGGAGTTCCTCGCCGCGTTGCTCGAGCAGGAAGGCTTCACCGTCGAACGCGGAGTCGCGGAGATGCCGACGGCGTTCCTGGCCTCGTGGGGGAGCGGCAGCCCGGTGATCGGCGTGCTGGCCGAGTTTGATGCGCTTCCAGGTGTCGGAAACGCCGCGGTTCCTCGCCGCCAGGAGCGCGAGGACGGGATTAGTAGTGGTCAGGGCTGTGGTCACAACTTGTTCGGTGCGGGTTCGGTGGGCGCCGCCATCGCGCTGAAGCGCACCATGCAGAGCCATGATCTCAAGGGCACGGTCAAGCTCTTCGGCACGCCAGCGGAAGAGACCGTCGTAGGGAAGGTCTACATGGCGAAGGCGGGTGTCTTCGATGATCTGGACGCCACGCTCGACTGGCACCCCGGTCAGGAGACCGGTGTGCACAACCAGCCGGGTCGCGCTCTCAACAACTTCACTGTGGAGTTCTTCGGTCAGGCCGCACACGGGGCCAGCGATCCCTGGAACGGTCGCAGCGCTCTGGATGCCGTGGAGATGATGAACTACGCCGTCAACATGATGCGCGAGCACATTCGGCCGTCCGCGCGGATTCACTACGTGATCCCGTCTGGCGGCGACGCTCCCAACGTGGTGCCGGAATACGCGAAGGTGTGGTACTACGTGCGTGAAGCGGACCGGGAAAAGGTAGAAGAGTACTACAACTGGATCCTGAACATCGCCCAGGCCGCCGCCCTGGCCACGCGCACCGAGCACAAAGTCACACTCATCACCGGTGTGCACGAGATGAACCTCAACCGACCGCTCCAGGTCGCGATGCAGAAGAACCTGGAAGCACTCGGTCCACCCGAATTCAGCGACGACTACGAGCAGTTCGCCAAGGACCTGCAGCGCTCCCTAGACCTCGAAGAGAAAGGCCTCGAGACCGAGATCAAAGAGCTGGCGGACGAGCCGGAACCGGTGAGCGGCGGCTCCACTGACGTCGCCGAGGTCTCGCACATCAACCCGACCGTTAGCCTCCGAGTCACCTCCGCCGCAGCCGACGTACCCTGGCACAGCTGGGCGACCTCCGCATCACACGGGACGGAGGGCTCCATCGTCGCTGCCGCCTTCGCCGCGAAGGTGCTGGCGCTGACGGGCGTCGACATGTTGACGGACCCGGAGCTGATGGCGGAGGCAAAGGAGTACTTCTTGGAGAAGACGGGAGGCAAGGCGTATGTGTCGCCGATTCCAATAGATCAGAAGCCGCCTGTGCCTGTTGCCGAGGCGGGGAATGAGGATCGATGATTGGGTGTTGGGAATGTCGATCAATCGAACATAAGAACATTAGAGCAATAGAATCGGAAGGTTTCGGAGGAGCCCCGCCTGCGGGCGGGGCTTCTTCTTGCCTTGGGCAGTGCCAATGCTGGCAACGAAGATAGCGATCAGTTCCTCGGATTCTTGGATCGCGTCGTCCTCACCGGCAGCTGTCCTGAGGCCAACTCCCGAACTAGTTTGAGCTAAACCAACGTTTCGCGGAGTTCTCTCAAGCAGACCTTCATTTTGTGCACGAAGTCGCGACGCGACTCCGCACTCCGCGCCTCGGCATAGTTGGCAGCAGGCGAAGTCCCACACCGAACCAACTGCCCCGCAACATGGCTCCCCAACCAATCCGACCTGACACTAGCCGCAATCCTACAAACGACCGCGGCCAATAAAACCAGCTTGCCCTCCTAATGTTCTAATGCTCATTAATCGCAATTCCCCATTCCTAACCAGAACCTCCACCATCGGATGTTTCCTCCCTCTGAAACGCGCCATTCTCCAAGAAGTACACAACCTGGTCGATGACCGCCTCATGCCACATGATGTAGGTATGACTGTGAGGAACAACCAGAAAGTCGGTCATCCCCTCCACCTTCGTCCGCTCAACGGACACTTTGCCATCATCGGCGCCGGGGATCATGCGAGAAAAAACCGGGTTGAGCGTTTTGTTTCCTGCGATGATACCTAACTCGAAGTCTACGGGCCCAAGCTGATTTGGCAGACTCTCCGGTCCAGTTCCCAGCTGCCCGGCCGATGGCCCCAATACTCTCTGTAGAATCGGATTCTCAGTCGCCCAGTCGGCCACTTCGCTCCCTTGGTTCGGCGGACTCAGCATGACGACGCGGCCCAGATTCTCGACTTGATGTTCCGCCAGGTAATAGCGCAGAACGATGCCGCCCATCGAGTGGGTGACGAAGTGGACCTTCTCCCCCGTACTAGCGCAGCAATCTTCAACCGCGGGACCCAACTCCTCCGAAGCCAACTGCTCGATAGAGTGCTCTGTGGACGGATAGTCGACGTTCACTACCCGGTAGCCCCGGTCGGAGAGGGCCGTCACCAGGCGTGCCATCGATAGGTCCGTCCGGCCAAGCCCATGGAGAAGCACCACCGTATCCACTGGTTCCTCCGGAGACCGTAAGTCCATGCACCCCAACGCGGCTCCGCCCAGCCACAGACAGGCGAGGCAACGAGCGAACAGTTTCCGGCCCATCAGGACCTTATCATGGTCAGGACCATCTTGAATCTCTGCGCGGCCTCGAGGGCGTGAGGTTCGTTCGCCGGCAGAATCACAGCCTCACCCTGGCCCAACTCCAGGGTCTCGCCGGAAACGGTGATCTTCGCTCGGCCATCTATGACGTGCACCAGCGCGTCGTACGGCGCCGTGTGTTCGCTCAGCCCCTGGCCTTCATCGAAGGCGAACGCCGTCACAGTGCCGGTCTTCCCCTTGATGATCGTACGGCTGACCACTGAGTCCTGCTGATAATCGACCAGATCGGTCAATCGGTTCACTTCGGACACTGAGCCTCTCCCAAGCTATCGTTCAATTGTCGGATCGGCCTGCATAAAGATCGATGATGCGCTCGATCCCTCGACTGCACACGCGACAGAACCCGACCTTGTCCCGCGTGAACATGATGCAGTCGATCTCGGAGCGAAACAGGCCCACGGGCTCGTACGATGCGCCCTCGAAGGCTCCCACGCTTCCCGAGTACTCCATCGATGACAGCATCTCGGTCTCGATCTCCCTCTGCTTGTGGAACAGGGCGTCGAATTCCGATGCCGGCGCCTGTCGCTCGATTAGATCGCGCCGCCGCTCACGGATCTCGCGGGCGTGATCTTCATACTCCTGCTTATCCCACGGAGTTGGGATCGGAGTGCCCGGCTCCACCAGGTCGCGCCACTTGAGTGTGGCCGGATCGTGCAGCGCTGTAATGTTGACCTCCCAGGGCTCGGGGTGTTCGATACCACCGGTCTCGTACGCGACGTCTGAAGTGTAGTACTCATCGCCCAGCCCGGCGAAATGATGGCCGAACTCGTGCACGAAGACATAGTCGGAAAAGTCCGAATCGACCGCCGTAGCCATCTGAAAGTTGTAGATGCCACCGCCGCCATACTGCTTCTCGTTCACGAGGATCCCCATGAACTCATAAGGCGCAGCCGACAAGATGTCGCGCAGCGTTCGATTGTCGTATGTGAGCAGGTAGCGCTCCGAATCGAAGATGCTGTACTGTGCTCCGGCAGGGTTGCGCCGGTACATACCTGCGTGCGGCCGACTCACCCCCGGTTCAGCCGCCGGCACGTCGATGGCCCGAACGTTGAAATCCGACTTGCGGCTCTTGAACGGCTCCGTACCGAACAACTCGGCCGTCAGCCGCATCGCGTCCTCGTGGAACTTCGGTAGATCCGCCTCGGTGTACCCCTCGCCCAACAACACGATGTCCACTTTCTCTTCGGGAGGTCCGCTTTCGAACAGCGTCCAGACCTCACCGAGCGACGGAGGATCGGCCGGATTCACGTAGCGCGCCTTCGGGTCGATCGCCACCTCCCAGATCGGCTGAAAGCGGCCCTCCGGGTCTCGCTTCTCAAGGACTATGCGCACCGGCTTCTTCGGCCACGGCAGGCGCAGCGACTCGTGAAACGTGCGCTGCATCGACTCGGCCTCGCCGGTCGTCTCCCACTCGCCGTAGAGAGAGGCGAATCCACGGGAATAGACCACCTGATCGCTCTCGGCATCCAAGACCCTGTAGAAGTACTTCCCGAAGTTCGTGTCATCGAGCAGGCGAGCTCGGCTGCCGGTCCATGACCCATCTGATACGACACGTTCCAGGCTCAAGATTTCCATCGTCGCATCGCCGGTGTGGTAGTAATCGACGCGCATCGTCTTGTTCACGAAGAAGCGGTCGAAATCCGAGGCGGACCCATCCGGCTCGGGCGCCGGGATCAGGACAAGGGCGGCCAATAGGGGCGCCAGTGGCGCCCACGAGCGCAGAAGTCGACCGTTCATCATCGAGGCCTCCAATAGTGAGCTTTGTTCTTCTATGAGTCCTTCACGAGCCTGCTGATTACGCCCAGTGTAGCCAGAGCCAACAGCGCGCTTCCGAAATAGGCGCCCGTCAGGCCTCGGACCTGCATCATGGCGCCGGCCACTAGAGGCCCAAGCGTTTGACCCATGCGGAGCACGCTCGCGTTCACCGACATGAACGCCCCCCGGTACTCGGCCGGTGCGAGTTCCGTCAGCATCGTCAGAATACTGGGGATGCTGATGCCGTTCGCTACGCCGAAGAGCATCGCCGGCAGGAGTAAGAGCGCGACGTTCGGCGCCAGAGGAAGTGCCAGCATGGTCAGAGCATAGAGCACGAATCCGGCGAATATCAACTTCCGCGATGAGAATCTTCGTGCCAGGCGGCCCAGGCGGAACGAGGTCGCTGCCGTGGCCACCGATGTGGCGGAGAACAGCAGGCCGATGTCCAGCGGCGACGAATCGAAAGACCACCTCAAAAGGAACGGCAAATAGGTCAAATAGGCCCCGTACAGAATTATGAACGTCATCATGCTGGCGAGGAAGAGACCAAGCGCCTGCGGGTTTCTTATCGCCAGAATCGTGCTCCGCAGGTAGTCGCCCAACCTTTGATCGCTGGTCGGTTCCGGATTCTGAAGCCTCCACAAAACCATCAGCGCCACGGGGATGGCCAAGATTGGAAGATAGAAAGGATAGTACCATCCGAGCAGGGCCAACATCCCGCCGACCGCCGGATAGAGAGCCGTACCGATGCTAAGGACGCTGGCGTTGTACCCCATCGCCGTGGCACGTCTCCACCCCGAGTACAGGTCGCCGACTATGGTGATGTTCAGGGCACCGATCGCCGCGGCCCCCACTCCCTGCAGCAAACGCAGCCAGAGAAGCAGATCGAAGTCCCGGGCAAAGCCGCACGCCGTGCCCGCCACCGCAAACATCATGAGTGACGGCACGATGACACGCTTGCGCCCGTAGCGGTCGCCGAGCACGCCGAGGACGGGCGTCAGCGTAGCCCCGGGCAGCGTGAACACGGCGACCAGAAGACCTACCTGGTGAGGAGTGAGACCCAACGCCTCGGCGATCTGCGGGAACGCCGGAGTGATGCTCGACACACCCAGCACCGCCATCAGCGTGACCCCGAATATCACATGCAGATTGGGGTCGCGGAGAAGGCGCGCCTCGCTCTGTTCCAGTGCCGAACGCGTCACTTACTCAGGTATGTTACGAGAAGTGAATATCAACCGGGGTGAGGGACCACCACCCCGGCATAGGCCACCACACTCGAATCGTCGCCCGTCACCCAGCCGCTGTGCCGGTAGTCTACTACCTCGGCACGAGTCGCGCCGAGTTGCCGAGCTGCCTCGATGACCACGGCTGTCGGCGCGCGGCCGCACATCGTAATCTGCTCCCGCTTGCACGCGCTCAGCAACGCCGCACCGTCCAATCGCTCCACCGCCTCGAGTGCGATGCTGTCCTTCTGCGCCGCGCTAGTAGCCGACTCAAAATGAGTCATGTCGGACGACGCGACGAGAAGGACTTCCTCCGGCCAATCCTCCACAGTCCACGCCAACGCATCCGCCAGGTCCTTGCAGCTCTCCCAGTCGTCGAAAGCGAGCAAGATGGGAACGATCGAGGACTCGGGTGCAAGCTTGGCGATGAAAGGCAGCTCCACCTCCACGGCATGCTCCTTCCGATGGGCACCCGGGTCGTGCCCGGCAAGCGAGCAATACGCCTCGAGCGCTTCGGCAAACTCGGTGGCGATCGGCAGTGGGCCCAGCGGCGTGTCGAACGCGCCGCTACTCCAAAGACTGACGCCTCCCGGGGACCCCACGACCCCACTGTGATTAGGCGCCAGGATTGCGACCACTGGAGGGAACTGGGTTCTCCCGAAGACCTGTGCTGCACAGCGGCCCGAATAGACCAGGCCCGCATGCGGTGCAACGACCGCCCGCATTGGAAGTGGATCCGATTCGACTTCGGCAAGATAGGCCTCTACCATCTCGCCGAGCTCGCTGGGATCGGCGGGGTAGAAACGGCCGGCTACGGCTGCCTTGCGGAGTTCTGACGCGTCCATGACCTGCGACTCGATGCGGCTGCGACGGGGCCTGGGCCCGTTGCCGCCCAGTAAAGCAGTGACAGATGGGGCTGCTCAATTAATAACCCTCACAAGCCCACACAGCCACTCGCTGCCGCGCGGTATCAGCCGTGGAGCGCCCAGCGAATGATGTTGCCAACCTTTGGAGGTGTGCCCTGCATCAGTATGCCAACGCGGAATATCCTACCCGCACCCCAGACCGCCAGCAGTGTGAAGACAAGCATGCCGAACAGCCCCAGCCACGGTTGCCACGCTGGCATGCTCTGGACAACGGCCTGCCTCATGAGCATCAACATGGGAGTGAACAAGGGAAAGAGTGACATCAGCGTCGAAAACGTGCTCTCCGGCTCCCTCAATACCGGCACCATCACGAACATCGGGATCATCACCGGCAACATCGCCGGGAACATCAACGACTGAGCCTCCGTTGGATCGTTGCACGCCGAGCCGAAGGCCGCGTATATGGCGCCCAACATGACAATGGCCATCACCATGTAGATCACGAACCACGGCAGCATGCGATAAGGAATGAACTCCGCGTACCCCGTCTCCCGCAGAGCCAAGACCCCACCGAACAGGTACACCGATGCGGCCGTCAGCGATACGGCCACGCCGCCCAGCACCTTCCCTGCCATAAACTGAGACGGCCGCACGGATCCAAGTACGACCTCGGCGATCCGTTGAGATTTCTCCTCCATTACCGCGTTGAGCAAAGGCACCGCACCCATCATGATCAACAGAAACATCAGCATGGGTAGGATGAGAGGCGCCAGGACTGCTTCTAGCTCGCTCGACCGTCGGCCTTCGCTGATCTCGCCCGTCTCCGGATCGAGTGACGCCAGCGCCATCGGTGCCACACCCACCCAATCGAACATGTCCGCGCTCGCTGCTGTATCGACGCCCGCCTCTACCAACCGCAGCCGCCGCAAATGGCTGTTGATCGGCCTCTCTAGCCACCCGCGGATGTCGTCTAATGCTGCGTTCTCCGCATAGTAGTCGATTTGTGCACCAGCTGACGCGGTCCGCGGGTGCAGCACCCCTTCGTCAATCGCTACGAACGCGTGGAGATTCCTCTCCCTGACCTGGTCCGATAGCTCAAGCAACTGGCGATCCGGCTCCATTTCGTCGGGCTCGACTACACGAACGACGTATGCAGCTCGTACTTTCTCTCCCGATTCAGCGTCATAGACTGCGATCGCGTTCCGCGTCTCCGCCGCTTCAAACAAGGCATCCGCCACCAAGCCCGAGCGGTCGATCACCGCGATCACCTTGTCTCTGGTGTCCACTTGATCATTGAACAGCACCATAGCCAACGCGCTACCGGCGAAGAGAACGGGCGCGAGCACTAGACCGAGGATGAAGCCCTTAGTTTTCACCGTTGCCAGGTACTCACGCTTCGCGATGCGCAGCGTCTTAAGCATCCGGCACCTCCCCTGCCTCGTTTCGTGCTTCGGGACCAGCGATGCGGACGAAGATCTCGTGCAGCGAAGGCCGGGTTAACTCAAACCCGTCAACGCGCGTACGCGCCATAATCGTGGCCACGATCTCTTGTGGGTCATGCCCCCTGCCCACGCGAAGCTCCTGTGTCTTGCCGAAATCGGTCACTTTTTCGACGCCGTCCACGTCTTCACACACAGACAAGCCGTGCTCAGTCCTTATCCTGATCGTATCGCTTCCATACTTGTCTTGAATCGACGCGAGCGTTCCATCGAGAACCTTCCTGCCCTTGAAAATCATGAAGATGAAATCGCACATCCGTTCAGCGACGTTCATATCATGCGTAGAGAAGATCACGGTCGATCCGCGAGCCTGTAGCTCCAACACGGCCTCTCTGAGCACGTCCGCGTTGACAGGATCCAATCCAGTAAACGGCTCATCGAGTATGATGAGCTCAGGCCGCGAAACGACCGTGGCAATGAACTGTACCTTCTGGGCCATCCCTTTGCTCAGCGTTTCTACCTTCTTGTGCGCCCAGTCGACAAGGTCAAACCTCTCCAACCAGTCATCGACTTCTCTCTTCACACCGTCGCCGTTCTTCAGTTCTCCGTAGAAACGCAGTATGTCCCGCACCTTCATCCGCCTGTACAGACCTCGTTCCTCCGGCATGTAGCCGACGCGGTCCGTGCTGGCCCCGCGAACCTCTTCGCCGAACACTCGGATCGACCCCGCGTCCGGATAGTAGATGTTCATGATCATCCGCAGAGTCGTCGTCTTGCCGGATCCGTTGGGACCGATGAAACCATAGACACTCCCCCTCGGAACATCGAGCGCAAGGTCATCGACGGCCATGATATTCCCGAACGTCTTCGTAACGTCTCTTATCTCGACAGCATTCATCTTCCCAAGTTGCCATTCCTTTAGCAGAGGCACGCCGCACGGTCTTTGGGCTCATCCAATCATACACTCTAGACCGATGCCTTATTCAGGTCCGAATTCGAGGGATTCTAGGTTGGCTTTCCTAGGCTCGGGCGGGGACTTCGCCCTCATCACCCAAATCGAGTGCGTGGACAGTAGCAATCCACATCAATACGCCGAAGATCAACACAACGAGTAGAGCCGCAATGGGAGCATGAAACTGCCAGCGGATCACCGGGACGATAGCCGTGACCAGAACAGCACAGGCGCGACTCGCCAATGCTCTAAGGCCAACAAGGACCACTGTCCTTAGCACGGTAATCATCGAACAGCCCACGCCGGCCCGATTCAAGCGGACTGCCGATTCGCCAGGTAGGTGAGGATGCTGAAGGTGGCGATAGCCAGAACAAAGCCAATGTAGACGACGATTGCGGCCAACGGCTCTCCGATCCGGCCTCGCACCAGCATCAGTGAGGCTAGTACGATGACGCTGAAAGAGCACCCAATCAGCGCCCGCTTCAATGCACTCGAGATATCGTCAGCTAGATACATTGGCCACCTCCCGCGAGACTTCCTGCTGAGAGGTTAGGCAAGGCGAGTGCCAGGCGTAGCCGCCAGAATTGCTTCCGCTAAGTTATTGTCTTTGTGGAAGATAGATGAGCGCGCGCAGGGCGCCCCAGTCTCGCAGTGTGTTCGATTTCGGAACGCGGCGTGTCGATCCCGAACGCCCAGCGCCTACCGACCCTCCGCCCACTCCCTAGCGTTCTGGAACATCTTCAGCCACGGTGAGGCCGCCAGCTCGCGCTTCATGTCCTCGGGCATCCAACCCCACTGCCACTTCAGGAAGGCACGTTCGGGGTGCGGCATCATCACGAGGTGACGCCCGTCGGGCGAACAGAGGCCGGCGATGCCGTGGGGCGAACCGTTCGGGTTGCACGGGTAGCTCTCGGTGATGCGGTTGGAATCGTCGACGAAACGGACGGGGGCGAGTGCTTGGTCCTCGACCCTTTCGAGAACGCTCGCCTTGGGGAAATAGGCTCGACCCTCGCCGTGCGCGACCCAGATACCCAGCGTCGCACCCTCCATCCCGGACAGCATGATCGCCGGACTCTTCTGAATCTGCACCGCCGAGAAACGAGACTCGAATCGGCCCGACGCGTTCTGGACGAACCGTGGCTGCTCCTCGTCAGGGATCCCCTGCCACGGAACCCAGCCGAGCAAAGCGAGAAGCTGGCAGCCGTTGCAGACGCCCAGACCAAAGGTGTCGGGCCGCTCGTAAAAATCCTGGAACTGTCGCCACAGATCCTCGTTGAAGCGGATCGCTCCGGCCCAGCCCTTGGCCGAATCGAGGACATCGGCGTAGCTGAAGCCGCCGACGGCGACGACGCCGCGGAAGCGCTGCAAGTCGATCCGACCGCTCAGCAGATCCGACATGACGACATCCCAGGGCTCGAACCCGGCGGCGAAGAACGCGGAAGTCATCTCCCGGTCCCCGTTGCTCCCCTCCTCGCGAAGGATCGCGACGGGAATCTTGTCGCTCTTTTCCAGGATGGCGGGCGGAGTCTGGGTCGGCGCATACGGCACCGTGAACTTCGGGCCCGCGCGATCGCGCAGCCCTGACTGCTCCTCATCTACGTATTCCGGGTTGGCCTGCAGGCGGTCGAGCTGAAAACTCGTCTCCTCCCAGAGGTCTCTGAGGTCCCGCACATCGCCGCGAAGAACATCCTCATCGTTGTAGCGGACAGTCACTCCCATGCTCTCCGTCGTGACACCTATGGCCACGCAGGGCACATCAGCTTGCTGAAACGCATCGAGAACGACGGATTCGACAACCGCGTCGACCTCTAGAACCAGGCCGAGCTCTTCGGAAAAGAGGAACGGGATGGCACCAGCCGCGTTCCCGTCGGTGATTTCGACGTCAATACCATGATTGCCCGCGAACGCCATCTCGAGGAGCGTGGTGATGAGGCCGCCATCGCTGCGGTCATGGCCGGCCGACACGTAACCTGCTTTCAACATCTCCTGCACGGTGTTGAAGGCGCGCTTCAGAAGCCCGGCGTTCTCGACATCCGGGGACTCATCGCCGACTTGATTGAACACCTGGGCCAGAGATGAGCCACCGAGCCGGTGCTTGCCGCCGCCCAGATCGACATACAGAAGACGCCCCTCGCCTGGAAGCTTGAGGTCAGGCGTGACGATCTTGTCGACTTCTGGGCACGTGACGTAAGCCGAGATGACTAGCGAGCCCGGGGCTTTGACGGTCTCGTCTGCGTTCGGTCCGGCGGGGGCACGCGCGGCCATGGATATGCTGTCTTTTCCGCCGTCCACTGCGATGCCGAGCTCCAGCATGATATCGCACATCGCCTCCGCGGCGTCGTGGAGCGCGGCGCCCTCGCCCGGCAGTTTGGCCGCCCACATCCAGTTACCCGAGCACCTCACGTCCTCCAATGCACTCACCTGTGCCCAGACCAGGTTGGTCAGTGCCTCAGCGACGCTCATCCTAGCCATGGCACCCATGTCCACCAAGCCCTTGATCGGCTGCTCGCCGATGGCGGTGGCGGCGCCCGTGATCCCGAAGTGGCTTTGGGCGATCACCGCGACATCCGCGACGGTAAGCTGGAGTGGGCCTGCGCACTGTTGGCGCGCGATCAGGCCCGTCACACTCCGATCGACCTTGGTCGTGAGGAATCGTTTAGACCCTACGGAAAGAAGCCGAAGCACTCGGTCGAGGGCGTCGTCGACTTTCAGCGCGGCAGGCAACTCCAGTGGCTTGAGCTCCGGCGGAATGCGCTCGAGCTGGAACTTCTTCTGTGGCATGTCCCCAAGCACATCCTCCAGGTCGAGATTTACCGGCGTAGAGCTTCCCTGCTCATCATACACGACGATCTTGCCGTCGCCGGTCACTCGTCCGACGAACGCGAACGGGACTTTTTCCCGTTCACAAAAAGCGCGGAACAGGTCGGCATGTTCCGGCCTGAGCAACAGCGCATCGTTCTCCTGGTACTCCGCGCCCCAGATCTCCAGCACGGAAAGTGTGTCGTCGCCCAGCGGAATCTCGCGGACATCGATTCGCGCACCGGCCGGGTCCACGATTTCCTTCAATACGTTGCAGTTGCCCCCAGCCCCCTGGTCGTGAATGCTGACGATGGGATTGCGATCACCCAACTCGACGCAAGCACGAATCACCCGGTTCAGCTTTTGCTCCATCTCGGCGTCGCCACGCTGAACCGCGTTGAAGTCGAGCTCCGCGACGTTCTCGCCCTGGACCATGCTGGACGCGGCGCCGCCGCCCATCCCAATGCGGTAGGCGGGGCCGCCGACCTTCGCGACGAGCATCTCCGGCTCAGGACTATCCTTCTCGGTATGTCGAGCGTCGATCTGGCCGATACCGCCGCTGAACATGATCGGCTTGATCCACTCGCGGCGTTCGCCATTGGGAAGCCGAAGCCCGAACGACCGCGTGTAACCCTGGATGACCGGCTCGCCGAATTTGTTGCCGTAATCCGAGGCGCCGTTGCTCGCCTCGATCTCGATCTCGAGCGGGGTCGCGAGGTTGCCCGGATACTCGAAGCCGGTGTCCTCCCAAGGAAGCTCGTAGCCCGGAACGTGGAGATTGCCAACGCAGTAAGCCGCGGTACCGGCCACGTAGAGAGACCCCTTTCCGGCGGCGTGGACGTCGCGGAGACGACCGCCCGTTCCGGTCTCGGCTCCCGGGAATGGTGCCACCCCACTGGGGAAGTTATGGGTCTCCGCCGTGAAGATGATGTGATAATCCAAGTGCGACGCGATGAACGGCGCGGGCTCGCCGGGCCTCGCCGGCACGATGGTCGAGATGGGGTAGCCGCGAATCGCGCTCGAATTGTCGCTGAAGGCGATGACGCTGTTATTCGGATTCGCCTTCAATGGCTCCTGTATCAGAGCGATCAGATGCTTCGGGATCTCCTGCCCATCGATAATCAGGCGCCCTTTGAAGAACCAGTGGCGCGAATGCTCGCTATTCGACTGCGCTATGTCGAAACACTCAACATTGGTCGGGTCGCGGCCGACCTTATTGACGAACAGGTCCGTATAGTAATCGAGATCCCAATCGTCGAAGGCGAGCCCCATCTCCTGGTTAATTCGCTCCAGCGCGGCTCGCCCGTCTCGCGTCAGAGGAACCGTGTACGTCGGCTCGGGCTCGACGCCCGTCGCGAAGCTCTCAAGCGGTTCCGGATAAGGACACTCCGTCATGCGGTCATGCACCATACCCAGAAACTCTTGCCGCTGCCCTTCGTTCAGCGGGACGGTCGAGCGAACCCGGTACCGCCTCGAGCGTTCGATCCGGCGGATCTTCTCCAACCCACAGGCGTGGCAGATCGAGACCGCGTTGGTGGACCAGGCCGTGCTGAAGTTCATCCGCGGACCCACCTCGAGGACGTCGCCGTCCGAGCCCAGGAAGCTCTCCAGCCCGAACTGCTCCGGCTCGAAGGTCTCACGCAGTAGCCAGGCGAGGATACCCAGCTGGTGAGCGCTCAAACCGGAGGCCGCATCGACGTTGAAGCAGTACTCGGAGTCGATTCCCCGGATATCGGGCGAGATCTGCTGACGGGCTGTTTGCAGGAGCGATTGCCTCCCGGCTGCCGTCAGTCCGGGCGCTCTATTCAGTCCGGGCGCTCTATATAGACGTAGGAGGCTCATGCTTTTCTAGTAACAAGGCCGGCGCCGATGCGCCAGAGGCCCACCGCCGAGTGCCGTCTTTCTTGCCGTACTCCTATGGGACGGCCTAGGTTGGGGCACCCTCGGTCCCCCTAACGGAGCCGAGAGGCGGCGCAGCATAATTATAGACACGACAGACATTTTACCTCGATGGGCTTTCGCAGGATTCTGGCAATAAAACTCCGCGAGGTCGGAGATGTGGTGATCTGGACGTCAGCGCTTCAGAATCTCCGCAGTCTATCGCCGGAAGCCACAATCGACGTGCTCGTGAGAGAGCAGGTCGAGCCAGTGCTCCGGGGACAGCCCTGGATCGATCGGGTCCATACGGTGCAGTCGCGAAGACCTCTACACCTAGCACGCAGGCTGATTGCTCTGAGAGCGGAGAACTACGATCTCGCCCTAGGCTTCTACGCGACCAACACGCTCTGTCGGCTCATTCCCCTCGTCGGTGCGAGACAACGTGTTCTATACCACCACAAACATGCCAGCACTCCGCGTTTCTCGACGTTCAAGCTACCCGATCCCGGAAGACTGGAAAATGCGATTCTCCGCGATCATCAGGTTGTTCGCGCCCTCGGATTGGAATCCGAACCTACTCGGCCCAAGTTGGAGTTGAGTACTGTGGAACGATCCCGGGCGCGCGAAAGCTTGCTTCCCCATTTCCCCGACTTGGGCAAGGAAGGGTTCAAGTTGCTCGGGCTGCTTCCCGGAGGCAGCCGAGAGACCAAGAGATACCCCAAGGATCTTTGGCTCAGACTGCTCGAGCGGATGGCGGATACTCAGCCGCATGTCCGTGCTGCCGTGTTCGTGGACTCGGAGCTGTCCGTCGAGTGGGGGTTACGCGCCATCTGTGAGGCGAGAGGGATCCCGCTCTTCGATGACCTAGACCTGCGCGAGCTGATTGGCCTGCTCAGCTGGACGGACGTGATAGTCTGCAACGATTCGGGACCTAAGCACATCGCAGTAGCCTTGGGAGCAAGATCCCTAACCCTCTTCGGGCCCACCGAGGTCGGTGAGTGGCACCCCTACGACCAACGGATCCATCCGGTCGTTCGCGAGGACGTCCCGTGTCGAGACCTCGGCCCGCAGGACAACGAGCCCTTTCGCTATTGCACCGTGCCCCGGTGCGACCACCTGAGCTGCCTTCGTCAGATTGACCCGGACGCAGTGTGGACCAGGGCTCGTGAGCTGTTGGCCAGCCTGGACAAGCCGTAAGACGGTCTCGAGTCGCTCCGTGTGGAGTCCCTTTCAGCAACGTCTGGCTCCCTGTCACAGATCAGCGCGTCCACTTAGACTGCGATAGACGCTAATCAGGAGGTAACCATGCTGGCAAAGGTATTTCCCAAGAATGAGCACACCGTGGAGCGGGTGCTGCGCGTTCTGATCGGAGCGGGCCTATTGAGCCTGGTCTTTGTGGGCCCGCAGACGGCTTGGGGCTGGATCGGCATTCTCCCGCTGGTCACAGGCCTGGTGGGCTCGTGTCCGGCTTACACGCTGTTCGGGATTAGCACCTGTCGCCGCACTGGATAGCTACAGTCAGGCGTGGCCCCCGCCGGACTGCCAGCGATACTTGGACAGAGGAACCCGACCTCGAGCGTCGAACTCTACACCTTCCTCTTCCAGTAACGTTTTCTGAATCCACTCGTACTGTGGATCCATGCGCTTGCTGATTTCGCCCCGCGCATTGATCACACGTTGCCACGGAACCCCGCTCTCGTCGGAAAGTGCATTCAAGGCATATCCAACCTGGCGAGCGTGGCCGGGGATTCCGGCCAGCGCCGCGACCTGACCGTAGGTCGCGACGCGGCCTTCAGGGATGGACCTCACTACATCGTAGATGCGCGCGTAGCTTACGCGCCCAGCCATGCAGAGCCTATTCGACCTCGATCGGGACGAGGTAGCGGATAGTGTCCCACGTCAATCCGAGCGTGGCGCCCCCATCCATCGTCTCGATCCCAATGTTGAACCGCTCAACCGGGTGCGGGAGCTCCTGCTTGGTGAGATCGACGCGCACGAGGTCCTGCTCGGCATCGTATTGCGTCCCCCACTGCCCGGTCTGCTTGTTGATGATCAGCTGAGCCGACCCCTCGGTGAAGATGCTCCAGAGCGTGTACGACCCGGCAGGAACGGCGGCGCCGCCGATGACCAGATCGCGGTCCGTCGTGAACGACGTGGCGGCGTTCGCGCCAGTTCGCCAGACCTCGCTCCACGGCACCAGACTGCCCCAAATCTCGCGGCCGCGCTTGGCAGGCCGGCTGTACACGATTTCCAAGTTCGCATCGCCCACTTCCACCTGAACTGTAGCTTGCGGCGATGCCGGCCCCATACCCTCGCCACGGGCATCCCGCGCGGCGTAGTCAGCGGCAAGCGCGTCGAAGTCGATGCCTGCCGCACGCTGCCCCACAACCTTCATCGTAGTATGCTCGCCGGAGCGATGCAGAATTTCTCCCTCCGGCGTAATCCGCGCATAGAACGGACTGCCGAAAAAGTCGAAGCTGATGACGTCCTCGTCCACGCGCTGGATGGCGTTGGGCTGGATTCGGCCCCGCGCCGGCACGATGAAGTGGACCGGGTACTCGTCACCGCCGGCCGCCACCGCCTGCCTGACGGCCTGCTCGAGAACAGCGAAGGAAATCGGCGTCTTCCCCGCAGTCGGAATTGTCCCGTCCGGAACGGCGATTCGGACCGAGCTGGCGTCAGGGCCGACGACCTCCACCGTGGCGCTGTCACCCTCGATGACCACGTCGAAGGTGATTGGTGGGTGCCCGTCCGGATTCTCGGGCGGTGTCGTCCACTCGACATGCATGGCCGAGATACTACCGTCCGGTGCCAGGGTCGCGTTGTAGTGAGCGACCTGGGTCATCGGGGACCGGATCAGGAACTTGCCCTCAAACCAATCAACCGTGCGCGAGTATGTCTCGACGGACACGGTGTCGTTGCCCAGTGTCTCGACGAACGCCACCTGCTCGGCGCCTGTCGAGCACCCGGCAACGACAAGGCCAAAGCTGGAGGCAAGTAACAGGCTGGTGCATCGCATCATATCTCTCCTTCAAGGTGATTCACGGTGCATTCTCATTTCCACTCCATGACACCGACGGTCACCAGGTCGTCCAGATAGCGAGCGATGGTCCCGATGGTGACAGGACCAAACTCAGCAGCGAGAGCGTCCCGAATATCAGTGACAGTGCGGCTGCCGTCAACGAAGTTCACCAGCTCGAAGCGCGCGCTTCCCGAAAGCCCAAACTCGTCCGACGCATACCACGCCGCTTCTTCCTGAGACAAACGGCTTGCCGGAAGGTCAAAATCGAGCGGGCCACGGGTCAACCGAACCGGTACCCTTCTGTCTTCTTCCTCGGTCCGCTCGGCCGGCGCCACGCCGCGTCGCGGCAAGTTCCCCTGCTCGCGCAGCGACGCGATCAGGTCCGCCTGGCGCGCTTCGATCTGCCCGTGAGCCGCCGTGACCGCCGCCTGCACGCCGGGCGCGTCGTTGAAGAGAAGAACCGACGCCACAGCCTCCTTCTCCCACTGCGCGGCGTGCATCACGGTGTTCCGCGCCTCGAAAAAGGCCTGGTACGGTCCGATTCCAGGCAGCTCTCGCATCAACCTCAACCCCCGCAGCGCCGCCTCACCAAGCCGATCGCTGGAGTTGGCCTCGACCAGGAAGACTAGGTCGAGTGCTTCCTGCTCCGTCAGGTCCGAAAGGTAGAGTAGGGCCGCCGTGGCGATGATTTCGCTCCTCTCTAGCTCCACCGGATCGACCTTGTCGGGCGTGTCTTCGGACGTGTGGTGCGTGTAATCGCTGTGTCCGATCATCACCCCGGGAATCTTGCGGTCGATGAACATCATGTGATCGCTGCCACCGCTGTATGGCGTTACACGATAGTTGAGCTGGGAAAGGCTGCCGCGCAGCGTGCGGATGTTCATGCGCGACACCATTTCCGCCATGTTCTCCACAACATCGTTTAGCGCCGACGGTATCGATGACGGGGTCCGCGTGATGTTCATGCGCGAATGGAGCAACTCGAGATCTTCACCGACCATGTCGAGATTGATGCTGGCCAGGTAGCTGCCACCGAGAGCCGGCCCCACCATCTCGGGGTGCTCGTCGATGTACGCCATCGTCCCGTTCCACTCTGGGACCCAGATGAAGCGCAGCGTCCGCCTCGGCCGCGGCAGGCGACCCTGATCGACCAGCCTTTTCAGCGTAGTTGCGATGTCCAGCATCGCGGCGGAGCCGCTGGCGTTGTCGTTCGCCGACTCCTTGGGATGGTCGAGGTGAGCGGCGAACACCAGTTCCTCGTCCGGTCTCTCCGAGCCCTCGATCCGGGCAACCGGGACATCCATGAAGTACGACTCGAGACCGACACCTGAGGCACTGCCGTGCAACACCACACGCTGACCCGACTCGACCATCTCGCGCAGCTTCTTGCCCTGACGATTAGTCAGATTGAATCCGAAGGTGACGTGCTCCAGTTCCTCTGTAAGCGGCCACATTCCGGTGTACTGCAGCATGTCGGGGTGTTCCGCAGCACGGTAGTCGTCCAGGTAGCATACCACGGCCGCCGCACCGTACTTGATCACGGCATGTCGGTGCACTTCACCGCCGTAGCCGGTGGCCAGAACGAACTTGCCAGCGACGTCCTTACCCTCGTAGTCGGCATCACTGGTCCCGACCCCGACCCAAACCAACTCGGCGGTCACATCACCGGGGTTCGAGTAGGTAATCAGGCTCATGGCGATCTCGGGATACCCGACGATCCGCTCATCGTGGGGCTCCACCATTCTCAACTCGGCCGCGTCGATGTCCCAGCCCGACGGCGACTGCCACGTCTGGTAAACGATTTCGCCATCGGACGGGAACGACTCGATCCACGCGTCGCTCTCACCGTAACCGTACTCCCGCAGCTGAGAGAGCACGTACTGGGCGGCGTCGCGGTAGCCGCGAGACCCCTGGATGCGATGATGCCGCGTGATCTGGATCACGTGCTCCTTCGCGATCTCGCCGCTCAATGCTTCATGAAGCAGACCACGCCGCTCGGCGTCGAGCAGAGCCTCAAAGCTCTGCGCCGTAGCGGTGGAGGCAGCGATCAACACCACCAGTAGTCCGAGTAGGCTGCGCCGGATCATGACGCACACTCCTTGTATGTCGGTGTCCTTAGCTCGAGCACACTAGACGAGCGTGCTCCTTAGTATCCCGAGTGACTTCTCGACATCGGCCTCGCTGAAGACGAGCGGCGGCCGGAACCGCAGCGACTTGGGTCCGCTGGTTAGTGTGGCCAGTCCTTCGTCCCAGCATTCCTGACGCACGCGATCGCGGGTCTCGCCGTCCGGGAAGTCGAAAGCGAGCATCAGACCCCGGCCCCGCACATTGCTCATCACCGGGAACTCGGCCGCCAGGTTCTCGAGTCCTTGCCTGAACAGGCACCCGACCTTGCCAGCATTCTGCACCAGGCCGTCTTCTTCCATGATTTCCAGGTAACGAGCACAACGGACCATGTCGACGAGGTTGCCGCCCCAGGTCGAGTTAATCCGGGACGAGACCCGGAAGACGTTCCTCTCGACCTCATCGATCCGCCCAGTGCTCATGATACCGCAGACCTGCGTCTTCTTGCCAAAGGCGACGATGTCCGGCACGGCCTCTAGCTGTTGAAAAGCCCACATGGTGCCCGTCGCGCCCATCCCGGTCTGGACTTCATCGTAGATCAACAATGCATCGTACTCGTCAGCGTACTTCCTGAGCTTGCGCAAGAACTCGGGCCGGAAGTGGTTGTCCCCTCCCTCGCCCTGGATCGGCTCGATGAGGATCGCCGCGATACCATGCGGATCTGTCGCGAAGGCCTCCTCGATCTCTTGGCACGACGCAGCCTCGGCAAACTCCGCCGCTTCCTCGTCCAACGGGAAACTCAACGTCGGGTTCGATACACGCGGCCAGTCAAACTTGGGGAAGTCCGCGATCTTAACTGGGTCCGTATTGGTGACCGAAAGCGTGTAGCCGCTTCGTCCGTGGAATGCGTCGACGAAGTGCAGGATCTTATCTCCACCCCCGTTAATGCCTTTGGCTCGGTTCTTCTGCGCCTTCCAATCGAACGCGGCCTTCATCGCGTTCTCAACAGCCAAGGCTCCACCGGCGATGAAGAACAAATGCTCGAACTCGTCCGGCACCGCGTGCTTACGGAATGTTTCGACGAAGGCAGCAAACTCTCGAGAGTAAACATCGCTGTTTGCGGGGTTGGCCAGCGCGGCAATCATCAGCGAACGGCGGAAGCCTTCGTCGTCAAGCTTCGGGTGATTGTGGCCTATCGGCAACGTGGCAAAGTACCCGTAGCAATCTAGATACTCCTTTCCCTCCAGCGCGTCCACGATGACCGGCCCATGCGACTTCTGTAGGTCGATCACGATGTGGAAGCCATCGACCAGGATGTTACTCTCCAGAATCGGAAAGACTCTATCGGAAGGTACCGTAATCTCGCTCATCGTTCTCTCCAATCGGGTGCGTAATCCGCACGGTCCACGTGCTCAACTGAACGACCCAGGCACACCGCGTGGCTGATGCCCGACCATCTTGCCCGAGTCTCGTGTCTGTCAGCGTGGGGCACTTGAGCGGGAACGTCAGTGTTCAGAGACCGACGACCCCTCGGCCGCGGGCGTTCCAGGCGGTGTGGGAGTTAGGCGCGGTTGGGTGGCGCGAAGATCCCGGGGCGCTCGTCCTCGGGGAGGGGCCGCGAGGGAGGCTGGAAGCAGGGGGCGATCCCCCTAAATCGTGTCCTACCAAATATATCCATGGTTCAGCAAATATTCGGACTCGGCTCGCTTCTGTCTTGCCCGGAAACTTCAATGTGGCTCAAATCTACTGATCCATAACCCTGTTGTCTAACTGCACCGAGACGGCACTGCGGCGCCGGCTACGGTTGCAGCCACCGACGATCTATCGCAGTCGAAGCGTCCTCATGGTCGGCCCTCTGGACTACAGCCCGCCGTCGCTCAGGTCCAGGTCATCGAATCCACCGCGTTGGTCCAGCAGCAAGCAGGTGAGCGTGAGTGCGAAACCGATGCCAACAATTCCCAACAGCACCATCATCATCGGGTCTCTATAAATGAGGAAGAACATCAGCAGACCGACCAGGATGATCGTCCGGACGACCAGCGTCGTCGGGTACAACGGCAACGCGCGTAGCCGGATGATCTGGACCACGAAGAGTCCGAGGGCCAGCAACAGAAGTCCCACGAACCGCACCATGACGTCGCTATAGTCCCCGTTAGAGAGAAACAGCTCGAGCGTCGCCTGCGGTAAGACCAGGAAACCGATGCCTCCCAACAACAAGTAGCCGGCTAGATATAAGAGACTGAGTCGCGTTCTGTTCATCGCTAACCACCATAGAACACTTTGTCGCCCAGATCGCGGAGCGCCAGCGTCAACTCGTCCGGCCGGCCCTCTGGCTCTTCCGAGACTCCCGCGTCGACGACTTCGCCCACAAAGATGGAATGGTCGCCGCGCTCTATCGTCTCGATAAGGACGCACTCCACATAGCCCGGACAACTCCCGATGATCGGCGCGCCCGTGCTCCCGCCGTAGAAGTCCACGCCGCCGATCGTATTGCCCTCGCGTTCCACGGGTTTGAAAAATGCGTAAGCCGTCGCCGCCTGACTCTTGCCCAGTACATTCAGTGCAAAGGCTCCCGCTTCCTTGATTATGGAGTGCGCCCCCGAGTCGGCTTTTACCCCGACGACGATGAGTGGCGGCTCGAACGAGACCTGGGTCACCCAGTTCACAGTCGCCGCCGCGACTCGGCCGTCTTCCGCCTCACCGGTCAGGACGTAGAGCCCATAAGGGATCATCCGCAGAGTAGTCTTCTTGGCACCCGGATCCATGTCTATCTCACCGTTATGGTCGTAAGGTTGTGTTCTACGTCACCGCAGTGTTATCTCAACCCGGAATACAGGCGTCGAAGATAGGCCGGATAAGGCCAGATCACCAGAAAGCGGAATCTGAGCCCGACTCGAACACGTAGGGCTGTTGGGAATGGGTCTTCCCAGAGATCACCGAACATGCACGGAGGGATTGAACAGATGAAACCATTCAGAACTTGTGCGTTCGGCCTGCTGGCGCTGTGGGCTGCGGCTTGTGGCGACATCGAGCGAGAATGGGCCGGCAGCGTCATAGACAGCGCCGGTGTCGCCATCGTCTCCAATACAGCCGACGGAGTCTGGTCGCCCGGCGACGTGTGGACCCTGGAAGAGGAACTGCGAATCGGCGCCCTCGAAGGTGACCCCGACTATCAGTTCGGGCAGATCAGTTGGCTCGCGGTGGACGCGGACGGGGCGATCTATGTATTGGATTCACAGGCACAGCACATCCAGGTCTACTCTCCCGAGGGGGAGTATCGGCAGACGATCGGCCAGAGAGGTGGCGGCCCCGGTGAGTTGCAGCAGGCAGGTTTCTTGTTCATGGGGCCGGGTGACACACTACTGGTCCCCGACATCGGCAATCGGCGCGTCAACCGCTACGCGCCCGACGGTTCCAGCACCGGGAGTTTCCCCCTTGCACTCGAACAGGGGCTCCCTCTCCTCTTCAAAGCGACTTCCACCGGTATCATAGCCGAGCAAGTCCGCCCCTTCTCGCTGCCGGGGCAACCGGCTCTCGAGAACCCCGAGGATGCCATCGTACTCTTGCAGCCCGATGGCACGATCATCGACACGGTGAAGACGTTCCCATCTGGCGGGACATTCAGCCTTGGCGGGCCCACGCCGGAGATCAACATCTACTCAGTCGAGCCGATCTGGGAGATCACCGATGAGTTGCAGCTGCTGTACGGCGTAAACGACGCATACCGGATTGGCATATACTCGAGCGATGGGTCGCTGGAGCGCATCGTCACCATGCCTTCCGAGCCGAGACCGGTAACGGACGCGGACAGAGATGCCGTGATGGGGTATCTCGAGCAGGCCTGGCTGGACGCCGGAGTACCCGCGCAGACGCTGCCTCAGCTCAAGAGCATGGTGCACTTCGCCGAGACCTTTCCAGCCTTCAGCTTCATATCATCGGGCCCGGTGGGTACGATCTGGGTACAGCACGTTCAGCCCGCATCGGAACTCAGTGAGGAAGAGCTCGAGAGCTACGATCTACTCCAGGACACCGGAGCGCCGGACTGGGACGTGTTCGATACGGAGGGCAAGTTCCTCGGCGTTGTGTCGATGCCCCCGCGCTTCGCGCCACGCGTCTTCATCAACGACCGGATCTACGGCGTCTGGCGTGACAAGCTCGACGTGCAGCACGTGGTCCGACTGAAAATCGTCGGAGATTTGAGCGTCGGCGCCACCTGACGGGCCACCGGCGCTGGCGATGGGGTCACCGTCGCCAGCGCCGGTCCCGCCAGGCCCTACTCGAGGCCGCCTGCCGCCACTGATTAGAAGGCGATCACTAGCCCTCGCGCCGATCCGCTCTCACGGTCCTGAGCTCGGACTCCAGCCGCTGCTGCCATTCGCCGGAAATCGCATCGTTGGATAGGCCACGCAGATAGACAGCCTCGGCCTCGTCCAGATTTCCCTGTAGCCTGTAGATCCCGCCCAACAACAGGTACGCGTCCGCGTAGGTGGCGTGCTCTTCAATGACCTCAACCAGAACGCTTATCGCATCATCCGTATCGCCATGCTGGTGCAGATAGAAGCCCAGCGTGTAGGCGTATTCTGGCTCCTCGGGTCGCAGCTCCACGGCGCTGCGGCACCAACTCAGTGCCTCCTCAATGCGATCGGCGGAGAGAAGGACACACAGGTTGTACGCCGCCAACGCGTCCGGACGGCTCTCCATCGCCCTCCGAAATGCCGCTTCCGCCTCGCGCATTCTTCCCTGCTCGCCCAGCAACAGTCCGAGGCTCAGGCTTGCGGTGGGATGGCCGGGCTCGACTTCCAAGGCTCGAAGTAACGCCCGTTCAGCTCCGGCGCTGTTTCCCAACATGTTGTACCCGATGGCCACATTGATCAGCGGCGCGACGGCCCTCGGCTCCACCTTATGAGCTCTCTCGTATGCGGCGACCGCCTGCTCCAGTTCGCCACGACGCATGTAGAAGTTGCCCAAACTGAAGTGCCCGCTCCAGCGGTCCGGCCGGACTTGGTTGGCGGCAACGTACTCTGCCGTCGCTGTCTCCAGGACCAAGCGGTCATCATCGGACAGCGAGTCCAGAGGATACCCTGCAAGGGCCTCTGCGGCATTAACGCGTACGAGCCGGAATTCATCGCCCGCCGCCTCGAGCAACGCCGGAACCGTCTCGGGATTCAGGTAGCCACCCAAAGCCACCGCTGCGTTCGCCCGCACGAGTGGCGACGCTGCCTTCAGAGCCACCAAGGTCGCGGGCCATATTCGAGAATCCTGTGATTCCATCAGCAACCGAAGCAGCGACGCCCTGTATACCTCGTTCTCATCTTCGTTCGTTACGAATTCGAGCATAGCCGGTAGCGGAGACCAGTCACCCCGGCGGGCCGCGTCGATCAGGCGCGTGCGGCGAAGGACCGGCGCCTGATAATCGCGGTCCCGCCACTCACGAACCCAACCATCGGCCCAAGCGGCATCGCGGTCACTGTGACACAAGTTGCAGGCGTTGGGTGAGCCGAACTCCAGAGTGACCGAGGGCGTTGGAGGCCGCATTGAGTGATCGCTTCGCACCATCCGCGCGAATGTCGTTTGCGGCATGTGGCAAGCAACGCATTCACTGCCCGCGCTGCCAGCGGGATGGCGAGTGTGCGCCGTGGGATCCGTCACCTTGTTCTCGTGGCAGGGAACGCACGCACCATTGGGATCGTCCACGAACAGGTAGCGTCCACTTGATGTATGGCAGTGCAGGCAGCCGAAATCTTCCGATTGAAGACACGGGCTCGTCAGCCACAGCGTGTAAGTGTAGTTCTCGCCAAGATCACGCCCATCGGGAAAGAAATCCGGATGCTCCAGTGTGCTCAAATCGAAGTGGTCGAAATAACGATCGCCCGGCCGGAAAGAGTTTGTCAGCGGGTACATTTTCGCATGGCACGGAGCACACGACGCGTTGAGCTGGCCGACCGTGAAATCCTTGACCGCGATTATCTTGGGGTCATCGGGCTTCGCTCCTTCCGGCAACGCCCTGAACAGCTGGATATGCTCCTCGGCGGGACCGTGGCACGCCTCGCAGTTTATGCCCGGTTCGGCCCAGGCGGTCTGATAACTGTCGGTCTCCAGGTCGTACGACGTCGAGAGTTGACTGACGTGACAGCTGTAGCAAGCGGTATTGAAAGTGAGCAGGCGATCGGTCCACTCCAGCGCCGCGTCTTCGTCGTCGTCGAAGTGGCGCACCATGCTCTCCATCGCGGCGAACCACACTCCCTCACGGACATCGAAGGCCAGGGGAAGAACCTGCAACCGGCCCCGCTCCATGGGCGTCAAAAAGTAGTAGACGTTCTTGCCACCCAGCGCTTGCTCCATTCGATACCTTCTGCTTCCCTCTGGGCCATCCTCACGTACCCATCCCGACTCGTCATCGAACTCTACGCCGTACCTATTCTGACCGATGGCGATGTCATCGCCCGTTGTCACCAGTTCTTCCCGGGCAAGCTCTGAGGTGAACGGCTGCATCGCCAGACCGTGGTGCGAGGGCGCCCACAACTGGTAGAACGTCTCGTGGCACTCACGGCAGCTCACCGAGCCCGTGTACCCGTCCACCTCCCACGGCGGCAGGTCAGCTCGCTCCTGGTCGCCCGCCCGGTCCACACAACCGAACAAGAGAAACGACGCACATACCACGGCCAGAGGAACCTTCATTCGCTCATCATTTCAGTCTTCATCCAATCAGCCAAAGGCGCCGGCATCGGTTTTCCACCGTAGAATACGTCATCCATCCGGACTGCCAAGCGCCTGAACAGCGATGAGTTTCGTACACCCCAACGCACCAGATTGTGCATCGGGTTGGAGGGGTGGGAATACGGACACACCGAAACACAACGCCCACAATCCGTTCCAATCTTGCACCACAAAGTGAAGCATGCTTCCTGGTCGATCTGCCAGCGCCGCACCCCATCGATAATCGCCCTATCGTCAAATGATATCGCATTGCTTGGGCACACTTCGGCGCACTTCCTACAGCGTACGCAGAAATCGATCATCGTGTAGTCGAAGCCGCGTTCATCGGTCACCAGTGGTAGGTCGGTCGTCACGACAGCGATCCGCACCCGCGGCCCCAGCTCCGGCGTCATCAGCAGACCCATTCGCCCGATCTCTCCTAGACCGGCGTCCCGAGCGACCAGTGGACACACCACACGATAGTTGCCGTCGATATGGGCACGAGATGGATAGCCCAGGTTACGGATGAAAGCGGCCAACTGGACGGCGATGGCTCCTGAGCTCAAATACTGCTGCGCCGACTCCATCACGGTGGGACCCATCGGCGCGCGATCCATCATCTCCTTGTCCATCTCGACGGTGAAAGCGATGGCGTATTCGTGGTCCAAGTTGACCGGTTTCCCGAAATCCTCTCCGCGACCGATAGTCGTGTAGAGATGATAGCTTCTCAATCTGGTGACGCCGACGGACACCACACCCAGCTTGCGCGTCCACTCCCTGATGAACCTGGTAACCTCCGCTGGATCGCAGACGACCTTTTCCCCGGACGGTTCTCCCTCAACGGCGGGCCTCAGGGCCTCGACCGTCGTAAACGTCGCATCGGCGGCCGAGAACAAGTAGGGATTGTACTGCGTCGTCCCTCTTTGCAGCAGACCCGGGTGAGCTCTGAACGAATCATCCAAGCTCTTCTTGTCGGGGTTGGCCGCGTAGTATTCTTCAAACCTCGCTGTGCCCGGCCACAGCAGACGACGTGAGAACATGATGTCCCGTTCATCTATCCTGCCGGCAGGCGTATCATCTTCGGTGATTCTCTTCTGCCCGATTGGTACGACGAGAATCAGGACGCCCAGTGACGATAGCACGAACAGTCCGGCGGCAAAGAACGCCCTGGACTCGAAATCGAGGAGTCCGACAAGCAGATACGGTGCAGGAAGAACGAGAGAGAGAACTGCCGCCAGTGCGGCGGCCCGCAACTCACGCTCCATGACGGAGACGAACGCGGCATAAACGAGCGCCAGGAACATCAAGGCACCCAGAGCAACAGTAGCTGCATACAGAACAACGGGACCGGTGACAGACATATTCCAATATCAGAAGGTATAGCCTAACCCAGCCCACAAATGCAGAGCCACGTTCGAAGCCGAAACCCTACCACCTGTAACCGCGATATCGATCCAGCCCACCGTCAACTGGCTCTCAGCTTCCACCGATAGCCCCGCCACTATCGGCCAACGCTTTCCCGCCCCAACCAAAAATGCAGGGCCACCGATCTCGTACCCGCCCTGGGTCGAATAGTCTTCGCCCCGAACCGTTCCAGTCACGTGGGGGAGGACCACGCCCGCACCAGCCCGTAGCGTCAGCGGTCGGGTCTCTCTCGCGTAGTTGACCGTCAATATGTTGAAGCCGTGAGTGACCTCGAATCGCTGTACCTGAGCGGGAGGGTTTGCTAGGTACATCTTGTGATGGATGAGCTGTAGCTCCCACGCAGACTTCGAGCTGCGAGCCCCCACGCGTATCGCCCAGTAGAACGGCTGGTCCAGGGGTCGCGTCTCGTAGTCACCAGTCAGCTCAATAGTCTCCGCGCCCGTCTGCTCGAGCGTCAGTGGCGTGTTGAAGCTGATCGCGGTACCGCCAAAAACCTCGATCGCTAAACGAACCTGTCCCTTCGCCGGAGTGGCGACCAGGAGAGCCGCGGCGAGCAAGGTTCCCAAGCGTCGCATCGCGGGCCCGATTACTGGTGTGTTGGCTCGTAGAGCTCAATGCGGTTGCCGTCTGCATCGCGGACCCAGGCGAAGCAGCCGTATTCCTCGTCTTGACGCTGAATCGGCTTGACCCCCCGGCCGGCCAGGTGATCCAGGACCGCCCCCAAGTCTCGTACTCGCAAGTTCACCATGAAGGGCTGATCCCCGTACATGCTCTCGGGCTCCGGACCGCCTTCGTGCTTCGGGATCGGGACGCTCGCCTGCATGATCGCGAAGGTCGTATCCATCTTACGGGACGGGTCCTCCGGGTCGAGGCCCCAAAACATCTGATAGAACGCTCCCTCACCCGCGCGTTCAAAGCTCAGGTCTAGGTGCTCCTGGTACCATTTGGCCAGGCGCTCCGGATCGCTCGAGAAGATGAACGCTCCGCCTACACCATCGATCATCTGACTGCTCCTATAGGTTGTCAGCCCTGTCTACGCTACATCCAGTTCTCCATGAACTTCTCGCCGCCCTCGTGCTCGTCTACGAGAGCCTGAAAGATGGCTCTTAAGTGCTCAATGGGAAACGTCCCTATCACCATACGATTATTCAGGATCATGGTCGGTGTCGACCGGATCCCATGCGAGTACATCTCCGACGTCTTTTCGTACTCGGCACCGGTCTCGATCAGACTTTGAAGGAGAGCTATGGTGGCTGCATCCTCGACCCCGGCCTCGACATCATGTCTGCGCGCCAACTCCGCCCGCCACTCTTCTGTCTTGGCTGCCTGGAAGTTAGCGAACACCTCGTCATGAATGGCGTTGAACTTCGCTGGGTCGTACGCCGCCATATACGACAGGTCGCAAGCCCCCGGGTGCTTGTTCTTCTCCACAACCTGATTGCACTCGGCGTCCAGCGGAAAGAATTGGAAGACTACATTGATCTTTCCTTTGAACTCTTCCTTCAACTGCACCAACTGCTCGTGAAGGTACAGACAATCGGAGCACAGCAGGTCCGCGTACTCGATTACCTGAATCGGCGCGTCCTCGAAGTGTTCCGTCGACCTAGCAGTCCAATACGGTGAGAGCACGCTCGGCAACTCGACCTTCGGCAAACTGAAGTACTGCTCCACGATCCGTGCCGCCACTCCACCGGACTGAGCGTCCTTCTTGGCTTGATGGTAGAGCGCCGCACCGTAGGCGCCCAAGGCAACCACGACCCCGAACGTCGCCAGGTACTTCAGCGACGGATGGAACCACCTCGCGATGAAGCTCGGCTTGTCTCCGTCTATACCGTACTTCCAGAACAGAGCAAGACTGAGGAATGAGAATACGTAGAAGCCGCTGCACAGCAGACATAGGCTCCCCATCCCAAACACGGACCAGAGCAGAAGAACTACGACTCCGGTGGCGTTGAGAAGCGACAGAGTCTTGTTGGTCCTCTCGAATCCAGGCGATGGGAATACCGCTCCCAACGCGACCAGACCTCCCACCATCATCCCGAAATAGCCGAGTGGCACACCGCCGATCTGCGAGATCGAAGAAAAGGCCGAGCTGTCGCAGTTGAAGAACGCGCCGATGTCGCAGAAGGAACCTTCCCAGATCGAGGCCGGATAGTTGGCATCGAAGAAATGCTTGATCGTCAGAATCGAGGCGAAGCCCATCCCCACACCCATGATAAAGCTGAGCGTGCGTCGCCCGAGATTTCTGCCCAGCGTCAACGACTCATCCATCGATGCCTCCTACGTTGAGAGCGCGGGAAGGCCCACTCCGCTGGCCTCGCACGATATGAAACTCGAGCACAGAAGCGCAAAGACCGCGCCTCACCCACTCGGACTGCTAACTCCTTGCCGTCACTACACCTAGAGGGGAAGGACCGGCGCAATCCGGCGCCATTCCCAAGCCGCAGGCCCGTCTCAGTGGGGCAGTTTGGGACAGTCACCCGTCCGCCGGACCCTGCCTCCGGGCATCGATCATAGCATCCAGGCTGTATCTTCCCGGCCCGACGAACATGAAGCCGACGAAAAGAAACAGGTTCTTTACGGCGTGTCCGGGGTTCCCGCGTCCCGTTACGTAGTGTTGGGTCGCGGCGATGAACATCGTGAAAGCCAGCAGCGCGCACGCCGGCCTGAAGAACAGGCCCAAAGCGATCAGCACACCGCAGATCGACTCCGAAAAGGCCGCCATGAAGCCAAAGAAGGTATGGCCGAAGCTGATCCCCACATACTCCATCGCGCCGCCAACGTCCGCCCAGCGCTCCGGGCCACCCGTGAGCTTCCCCCAGCCGTGATAGAACAGAAAGCCCATTCCGAAGCCGATGCGCACGATCAGCAACCCAACATCTCTGTATTTTTCCAAGTAGTTCCACACCATGGGGCCGGTCCTTTCTCGAGGTACAATGGCTAACGCACTGCCTATCAGGAGATGATCGCCGTGAATCGTTCTCGATCTCTAAGCATAGACAGCCCGCGCCTCCAAACCGCTGGGCCTAGGCTCTAGGATCTGTTGCCACAACACGGACTCTACTAGTTTGCGTGGCCTAGGTTCAACCATGCCCCACCCCGGCTTGCCGAAGCCGCGGCCTCGTAACAACTCGACCCTAGCATACCGATGACTCCCAGGGGGAGATGATGGTGACTCACGAACCGCACAAAATAAAGACCGTTCGACTGCTTTCCTTTCCGTCCGTGGACGAGCGCAAGAAATACCTTGCGGAGGCCGACTTCAACGTCTTCTACCTGACTCCATCGCAAGTCACGTTCGACATGTGCTCCCTGGGCGCCAACGCGTTCAGTCAGGAACAGCTCGCCGGACACCTCATCGGCGATGAGGCTTACGCTGGGTCCCGCAACTTCGAGACGCTGGAGATTGCCGTCCGCGAGGTATTGGGCCACCACTATGTTTGCCCCACCCACAACAACCTCGGTTCCGTCAAGCTCATCGTCTCGACCATGGTGCCGGCTAATTCGGTGATACCCAGCAACGCCCGTACAAAGCTCGATGTCCTCGATCCCTTGGGGATTCAATACCCCGACATGCGAAGCCACGACGAACCTGTCTTCACCGGCAACGTTAACCTCGAAAGGCTCGACGAGACCCTGGCGAACAGTGACGTTGCCTTCGTCGGCGTGCAAGCGTTCGCCGACGGGCAGCACCCCTTCAGCCTCGAGAACCTCCGCGCGATTCGTTCGTTGGCGGACAAGTACGGAAAACGTTTGATCTGCGACGGCTCGCGCATCATTGAAAATGCCTGGTACATCCAACGCCACGAGCCCGGCCAAGCCGACCGCTCCATAGCGGAGATCGTCAAGCAGATCGTTAAGACTTGTAACGTCTTTCTGATCGACGGCGCGCAGGACCCCAAATCCAATACCGGCGGCATCATCACGACCGACAACCCGGACGTCCACGAGAAGCTCATGAACGAAGTCGTCGTGTTCGAAGGACTCCACACCTACGGCGGCATGGCCGGCCGCACTATGGAGGTCCTCGCCCGCGGCTTGCTCGAGATGTGCGAAGAGGGCGAGGTGCATTGGGTGATGCATCAGACCGAGCAATTCACGAAAACCCTGCGTGACGCCGGCGTGCCACTAGAGCGAGGGTGCGACGGCGCGTACATCAAGGCCGATGAGTTCCTAAGTCACATCCCGCACTTTCAGCAGGACACTTTCTCCGTTGCTCTCTACCTCATATCCGGTGTCCGTGCGATAGCGAGCGGCCTGGTTGGTCGTGACAGCTTGGTCCCGGTCCAGATTCCTCGACTGGCAATGATGAACGAGCAACTCGACCAGGTGGCCGAGGCGATCATCAGCCTCTACAACCAACGCGACAGAGTGACGGGACTGCAGGCCACCGTCATCGGTACGTGGCGCGACGAAATGCAGTACCAGTGGGTCTATCCGAACTTGGATGCCTACGAATTCGACACATTCCCGTATGAGATACACACCATTGAGAGGGTGGGCGTACTGACCCGCGGCCAGCGCGAGAAAGCGATACGCGCAGCGGGGTACAACACGTTCTTGCTACGCTCGGCCGATGTCACCATCGACTTTCTGACCGACTCCGGCACCTCGGCAATGAGTACCGACCAGTGGTCTGCTTACGAAGGAGTTCGTGCCAGCGCTACGACGAGTGACGAGTACTACCGGCTGGTAGAGGTCCTTCAGGACCTCACCGGCTATGAATACATCATTCCAACCCACCAGGGCCGCGCTGCCGAGCACATCCTCAGCCAGATCTGCATCGAAGAGGGCCAGCTTGTCCCAGGTAACATGTACTTCACGACCACTAAGCTGCACCAGGAACTGGCTGGCGGCGTGTTCGTGGACGTCATCGTGGATGAGGCCCACGATTCGGAGAGCGTCTACCCCTGGAAAGGGAACATCGACTTGGCCAAGCTCGAAGCTCTGGTCAAGGAGCACGGCCCAAGAAAGATCGCCTACGTCTCCTTTGAGCATTCTGTGAACATGGCCGGCGGTCAGCCCGTCAGCATGGACAACATGAAGGAAGTCTACGAATTCTGCAGCTCAGCGGGCATTCCCGTCTTTTTCGATGCTACGCGCTTCGCAGAAAACGCCTACATGATCCAGAGCCGAGATCCTCGCTATGCCAACACCAAGGTGAAGGATATCCTGCGAGAGATGATGCTATACGGAGATGGCTGCACGGTCAGTGGGAAGAAAGACTTCATCATCAACATCGGAGGCGTCCTCTGCTTCCGCAGCGATGCCGAGCTGGCCACAAGAGCGAACGAGATGCTTCGAGTCTACGAAGGCAATATCACTGACGGGGGCTTGGCGACCGCAGACCTCGCCGCCATCGCACGTGGTGTTGAAGAGATGGTCGAGGACCGTTACATCAAATCCCGCGTTCAGCAGACCCAGTATCTCGGGCAACTCCTCCTAGAATCGAGCATCCCCATCGTCACGCCACCCGGTAGCCACGCCATCTTCCTGGATGCCAAGCGCTTTTTGCCACATCTCGACCAGGACGAATTCCCGGCCCAGCGGCTGGCGGCGGAGATCTACGTCGAGACTGGCGTGCGAGCGATGGAGCGCGGCAACGTTTCTAAGGGCCGCAACCCCGAAACCGGCGAGAACTATAGACCGGCCCTGGAGTTGGTGCGGCTGACCATTCCACGCCGTGTGTACACCAACGACCATATTCAGGCCGTGGCCGAGGGGATCAAGCGTGTCTTCGAGCGCAGGGGAGAGATCAAGGGGTTGAAGTTCGTCTACGAGCCATCGAAACTTCGATTCTTCCAGGGACGTTTCGAATCTCTATAGAGCGGGCATCGCCGCGATACGGGGTCAGGCCGACTCCCGCACCGCTCTGTCACCCGTCACCTTCAAACCTGGTGAGAAGGTCGCAAGGTCCTGAAGGAACGCCGACTTGTTCTCGGGTGAGATCATGACACCGTAGCGAGAACCACGGTATCGAATCCGCAGACGATCCAGCGAACACGCCGGGCTCGAGAGGATGTTCCGCGTGGGGTGGATCTCCTCGATGGAGTCCAGCGGAACCGTCCAACGGAACGGGCCGGATCGAATAAGAAGCTCATTGCCCGACAGCTTGTACGACGTGGAGTACAGCACCCAGATCACGAAAGCGCCCGACGCCCCCATCAACAGAGCAAAGCCCAACCGAACGCCTAGAGATGCCGGCTCTTGCCAAAAAGAAACGGCTGCGAAGACCATGCCTAAGACACTCACCCACAACAATGCCCCGAGCCAGCCGTCCCGCTTCGACGGATACACCGCCCGCCTGCCCTCATAAGCCATCGCTTCCCTCCAGTTCAATCACCGGGCTCATAATATATACAACCGTGGCATTCAGCCGACCATCAATTCTACGGCCGCCTCGACCCGCGGCGCGAGACACGCCATCTCGTATCGCCGCAAAAAAAAAGGAGCGCTCCAAGGAGCGCTCCGATCTTAGCACGAGGCCTCGACGCCGCTACCTACGCTCGTAGACCTCGGTATGACCATCCTCATCGAAACTCACAACATTGTACGGCTGGGGGTTCGGCCCTTCCATCCCGGGTGAGCCCACCGGCATTCCAGGTACGGAGAGCCCCACCACATCAGGTTTCTCTTCCAACAATCGCACGATGACATCTGCCGGGACATGCCCCTCGATGACGTAACCCTCCACGATCGCCGTGTGACATCCCTCTAGGGCTTGCGGCACGCCGTACTCTGACTTGATCTCGACGAGCTGTGCGTTCATAACGTCCTTGGCAACCACTTCAAAATCGTTGGCTTGCAGGTGACCCACCCACTTGGTACAGCAGCCTCAAGTGGGAGTCTTGTACACCGTGACGGTCGGGCTGGCCGGGGCCGGCGTCGAGAACAAAGTCGCGGCGGCCACCAGAGTCGCGGCAGCAGCTACACCAGCGATCACCTTATGTGTTCCAGTCAGCTTCATAGAATCCTCCAGTTGGAGCGTGCACGAAAGACTCGATTATCGGTCTAATCGAGCCGCCGCGCAAGCTCTGTCTCACCGGGCTTTCCGGTACAGCGCGTTGACCGTGACACGCCTGCCTGTATCTGTCGGTGCGACCACCGTCTCGGTCGGAACGACTGGGTACAGGCCGTGGCAGGACATTTCGGCATCCAGCGCCTCCGACTTCAATAGGAACAATGACCCCGATGCAAAACCGTCGTACAAATGCTCCTCGCCTTTCACCGACCGTAGCGCCTCTCCCATCGGCTCCGAGTCGGGATGAAAGCTGGACACCAATAACTGCCCTCCGGGCACCAGCACGCGCGCTGACTCGCTGAGCGCCTTGTCGAATTCCCCCCGCGTCGCCGCGCTGTGGTACACTCCCAGCGCGACGACTAGCTCGAAAGATCCCGACGCGAAGTTCTCCAAGTCAGCCATTCGCCCCTGTCTCACTCTTCTCTCAGCCTCTCGCGTGCCAAGGACCGCCGCCACCCGGTTGCGGGTCCTCTCCACCATCGCGCCGGAAGCATCTATCGCGTGAACGTCGAAGCCGCGCTCTGCAAGCACCGCCGTATTACGACCGCCTGCACAACCGAGGTCTAGGACTCGCACGCTCGGCGGGTGATCGAACGAGTCGAGCATCAGCAGCAGCCGGCGATCCGCCGCACGCGCTGCGAATTCCTCAACCTTATCGGGTCTTTCCCAATAGAATCGTGAATTGGACATGCCCTCGCCTGTGCCCAGGTGTGCCTGTTTAGCCAACATCCGACACCGCGGCGCGGTGAATCTATAAGCCGATGACTTGTCTCAGGAAATGGCTAGAGTACTGCAGATGATGCAGCAAGATCAGGTAGTAGACAAGAAAGGCACCGAAGATGGCGACCACTGCCAACGGGTGCCGCCGGTAGCGCCAGAGGAAGAGCGAGCCCAGAGAGACTAGACCGAGCTTCGCCAGCACGAATGCAATGGCGTTCTCGTGCGCGAGATCTCTCAGCAACGCATTCGCTTCTACGGCCATACCGGTTCGGACCCACAAGAGCGTGAACACTGCGTCCAGTAGGTTGAGCCAGAGTATGCCTTTAACGATGCCGTTGAGCCAGCGAAACTGCTGAGGAGTCCCCACAGTCAGCGACTCGGATCGAGCCAGCGCCGGCGCACGGCTGGGGCCTGAGTACATCGTCACACCTCAGGAGCGGGGTTAAAGCGCCGCGATCCCACGAATCCTGACCATCCGAAACGCAGGATCCGATCCGCTGCGTGGATCTGGCCTCCTAAGGTGCTGCGGCACAACATCTTATCAGGTGCAGACACTCCCGGATGCCCGCCTTCGTAATGCCCGGTGTTGCGGGAAAGCCGCGTGAGCTAGTCTCCGCCGTACCTCGCTCGTTGCCTGGCTGCGATCTCGACCAACCGCCGCAGTTCCTGGATCGGCTCTGGGCTGTCATCGACCTGAAGCCGTAGCACAACGTCGTTGTTCAGCCAGACCCCACCATCCTCCTTCACGATCAGCATGGCAGCCGACTGCATGCCGCGACGGTCGCCACCCGCGGCCTGCCCGGCCTCGAGGGAAGCGAGAAGCTTGAACGACAGGTGGTCCTCGGTCTCTTCGAACGCCCGCACCATATCTTTGACCACGCCCGGGCCGGCCAAAATGTTACCCTGGGCCGAACAGTGCTCGCCGATCTCATGCCCCGCCCATTCGCTCGCCTTCGGGCCTGTATAGGTCGCGACCTCACCCTTCGCGCTCAGCACAGAGAACTGACGGCCGGCTTCCGGCCAGTCTTCCGGATAGGGATCGGGATCGTCTCTCAGTATTCTCTCGACGACCTCTGTCGCTGTCAGTCCCTGACGTAACAGCTCCAGACCTTGAGGGCCATAGCTCACATCGACCCAGGCCTGTGTGGCAACCACTCCGACTCCCGCCTCGCCCCAGATCACCCCGTTGCCCACTGAAAACACCCTAGACTGAACAGCAACCCCTACCTCACCGGTCTCCGGGTCGAAGCCTACGATCGAGAACGTCGCAACCTCCGGCCAACGAGCGTCAGGCGCTTCCCTAGCAACCTGAGCGTGCGCCACGCCCGCCAGTGCGCAAAGGCAACCCGTAACGATCCACGCCGAGATTAGACGCGGAAACTGACAGATCGACATTATATCGGCCCTCATTCTGTGGTTGATGTGTCAGAGCGTCTACGCGACCACGTGACTCGCATGACGACATTTCCTAAGTTTCGCTGAGATCGTTTGTGCCGAAGAATCAAGCTGGGGCTGGCAAGGCCCGCGCCGCAACCGCCCGCTCCTCTTCCGGGCGTTAAACGAATGACTGCGCATCTGAGTCACGGATTGCTCGAAGGACTTGAGCGGAGCGAGATCGCCGCTTGGGGTGACTTCTACCGGGCAGCTTCTGCAGAATCCATAGAACGCTGTGGCCTGCAGGTATCCGAGCCGGATGGGGCGCCGCTGATCGCCATCGCGTCGGTAGCTGACGTTCTTGGCCTGAATCGTGTCGCCGGTTTGGGCATGGGTAAGACCGTAGAAGCGGAGGATATTCACGATCTTGTCGCCCGGTTCACGGCGGCGGGTGTACCACGTTTCTTCGTCCAATTGGGTCCACAAGCCGAAGGCCCTGACCTCACCGCCTTGCTGGTGCAGCACGGGTTCCGTCACTACAACAATTGGGTGAAGCTGTACCGTGACGCTGCCCCGGCACCCGAGGTTGCCACCGACCTAACGGTCCGCGTGATCGATCGGGACGGCGCTGCGGAGTTCGGCCGTATCGTAGCCGACTGCTTCGGCTGGCCGGAGGCTACCTCTCATTGGGTGGCCGACCTCGTCGGCCGTTCAGGTTGGCTGCATTATATGGCGTATGACGGACCGATCCCCGTTGCAACAGCAGCGCTCTACATCTACCACGATTATGCTTGGATAGACTTTGCTACAACGCTCTCTGAGTATCGAGGCCGCGGTGCACAAGGTGCCCTGCTCGCGCATCGCATCGAAGATGCCCGCCAACGTGGTTGCCTTTATCTAGTCGTCGAGACGGCCGAGGAAACGCCTCAGAAGTCGGCACCATCGTTCCGCAACATGCGGCGCTACGGCTTTCAAGAAGCCTACGTCAGGCCGAACTACATCTACTCTTCCCAGCCTGCTCCGGCCTAACGCGACTTCGACTTACGGCGCGTGAACTTGAGCCCCGACCACGTTTCATCGATCGCGCAGATCTTGTAGTCGACGAGGCCAGCGGCAAGGCCCGTGCTACGAACATCGGTCTGCGATACATCGGTCGCCCACCCAGACGTCTTCTTGGGCCACGCGATCCAGATCCCATCCTCACCGGCCAACGCACCCAACGTTCCGACTCGAGCCCCCAGCTCTTTCAGCGACTTCGTGAACCAGATGACGAGGTCGCAGTGGCCGCGCGCCTTGCGACGCAGCGTCACACCGTCAGGCAGCTTGCCGAGCGTCTTCTCAAACCCCTCTGGAGCATTCACCAGGACGACGACAGAGTCCGCCTTGATGCCGAGTTTCTTGGGCAGAGGCGTACCGGAATAGCCGGCCAGACTGGACTTCGGTACCACCGGGTCCGTTGGGGGATTGGCGATGGCCCGCTTCAGCGCGCTTCCTACCCGACTCCAGCTCGTGTAGACCGCATCCGGCAACTGCTTTCTGACACGCTCGACCTTCGCCTGATCACCATCCACGAACACCAGCGGCAGGTGGCGCGTGCTCTTGCTATGCCGGACCATCAGTCCTACGTCGCGACCTTGAGACGGTAACCGACTGAGGTCGATGACGACGGCGGCCGGAGTGGACTCCCTCAGCCGGCGCATGAAACTGCCCGAAAGCGGCTCGGACAACACCCGATAGCCTGCGGCCCTCAGTGTTTCCGCTCGCTTCTCCGCTTCGTCGGCATTCCAGTGGATCAAGCGAACGTGGGACATGTGCTAGGGCCTCCAATTCTTGTACTGATGATGGGCCGGCTCAAGCCCAGTTTCGTCCCCGTACCGCTTCATCTGTTTAGCCAGCCACTGGATCCACTCGTCAAACTTCTGCTGTTCCTGTTCGTCTCGGACGGCCTGCGCCCACGTACCCAGTTTGCCCCAGGTCGTTTGGACGACTCCGCCCATCAACTCCCAGACCAAATCGAACGAGACGATCCGACGATGCACCATGATCGCTACCGACTCCAAGGTGAGGCTTACGAGCATCGCCGCATCCTCGTACTCCGTTCCCTTCGCCCGCAGCTCCTTGGCCGTGATCCCATCGGGCAGCGAGAGCACCAGGCGCAAGGCATGGCCAAACGCAGGTTTCTCGAAGGACCTCGCCAATTCGATCGCCGCCATGTCTCTCCGATGCTGTCGAAACTGCATGACCTGGATAACGGCGAACGCCAGTCCCCCAACTACGATCAAGACACCTATGATCTCCGCCAGGTTGGCCGCCGTATTCAGGTCCATACAGATCTCCTTCGAGCGTTCCGCTTGCCCACCTTCACTTATCTTCCTCCCCCCACACCTCGGTCTCGAAGCCGAAAAGCCGGACGTCGTCCGTCTCCCATGCATCCGCTGGCAGGCCCGCCTTCTTGCACACGGCTACGAGAAACCCTTCGCGGTCCCATCCGAAACGTGCCGGCACTTGCGGCAACAACAATCCCAATCTTCGCCCTCTGACGATCATCAAGCCGTGTCGGCCTACAACTACTTCCTCGGGTCGGATGGGCCTCAGCGGCGTTAGCGCGCTGATCTCGATGGTAAGATCCGCGACCTCTCCGATCGTGACTGGAGGAAAGCGCGTGTCATCGACAGCGGCCGCGACTACCATGCTCATTACAGACTCGATGAGCGGTCGGCGTGCCTCGCACTCGCCTCGGCAGCCTCGCAATTCGTCCGAATCGCGGCGGCGAAGGGTCACAAACGTCGCCCGCGGCCGGAGCTGTGCCGGGGAATCGGCCTCGTACTCAGTGGCCGCTTCCTCGTTCAGATGATCTAGAAGGGCCTGTCGCGCGATACGAAGCAGCGACTGCTTGTCCCTCGTAGACAGGACCTGTGCAGGGTCGTGCACTGGTTGTTCCATGTGAGTCTCGGTCTACGAGTAGTAGTCGACTTTGCACCCACACCCGTCCCACATACGCTCGTACTGATCCAGCCTCTGCTGCACGAAGCTGCGTACCTCCTCGGCATCGGCAAAACGACGTAAGACTCGCTCGCCCACCGACGGCTCCTCAACGGCAGCCAAACCCATGATACCTCGCACGATCAGCAGATCGCCGGCCACAAAGGTGCCGTGCCGCTCCAACTCCTCGAACTCGTGCGCCAGTTTCTCCCACTCCGTGACGGGGATTGAAACGATCCCCTCAGCCTCGAGGGAGCGGCTTAGTTCCTCGATCGTCATAACGTCAATCGCCATTCAAATAGGGCGATCTCCGGCACGGACCCGAGCCGTATCGGCAGCCCTGACCACCCCAGCCCGCGCGACACGTACATCTCAGGGCCTGCGCCACCATACCAACCGGCTACATAGCGCCCACTACCCCTGGGCCGTATCGGTGCCAATCCAAGAAATGCGACCTGGCCCCCATGCGTGTGTCCCGACAGCAAGTACTGCGGTACACGTGCACTTCCCTGCCCCGGATCACGATCGGCTGAATCCCGCCGCGTCGAATTCTCAAAACTGATCGCATCCCGGTGCGCCGGACAGTGAGCCAGCAGCAGGTGGTTGTCCACAGCCGGCCATTCATCGAAGGCCTCGGCAATATCGGGTTCGCCGCCCACGAAGTCATCCAGTCCCGTAACAAGCAACTTCGCGCCCTCGTGCTCGTGGACGACTGACTCGTTTACCAGAAGGTGGCAGCCGGCCGCCTCGTAGACGGAACGAAGACCCTGCAATTCCACGCAACACCAGTGCTCCCAATTCCCCAATATCGCGTACTTCGCAAGCCCAGGATCCAGTAGGCGGAGGAAATCACGTAGGACGGGGAGTCTGTGAGCCCGGTCGACCGAGTCTCCCGTGAACACCACCACGTCCGGGCACAGATCTTCAACATTCGCCGCCACCCGCTCCTCCAAATCATCGATCGCGTGCAGATGAAGATCGGAGATTTGCACGATGGTGAGGACAGGTCCTACCGACCCCGCGTCTCGGCCAATGAAATGCCGCGTGACCTCTAAGCGCTTCGGCTCGAGGATCAATGCCTCGACGCCAGCAGCAGCCAAAGCCATCCCGCCCAGCGAAGCTATCATCCTACGGCGCGTGACCACCAAGGCGGCGACCTCCTCATCTTCAGCCCCACTGCGCTCCCCTCGGTACTCATATTCGCCCAACCGCCTTGAGATGTCGACCTCGAGCGCTCTACAGTTCGATTTCGGCTTTGAAGACAACGACGGCTCGGCCCGCCACCCGCACCACAATCGGCGCGGAATCCTCCACTTCCACGTCCACCTCAACTACCCCAGGTCGGCCCAGTGCCTCGCCTTGCCGGGCCCGAAACGCCACTGAACCGGCAACCGGCTCCACCAGACCGTGCTCAACGACATAGGCGCCGAGCGGTCCGTTGGCGTTGCCGGTCACAGGATCCTCTGCGATGCCTATCGCCGGCGCGAACATCCGGCCATGAGCCAGCACATCGGTCTCACCGAGATCCAGTGTGAAGACGTAGTAGCCGTTGCAGCCGATCCGGCCGCTCAGTTCTGCAAGCCCAGCCAGGTTCGGACTCAACGAGTCCAGTACATCTCTTGAACGGACCCCGATGAGAACCTTGGAGTGCCCCGTAGACACCGTCTGTACCGGGCACCGCTCGTCCAACTCGCCGGCCATCAGCCCCAGCGCGGTCACAATCTCCGCGACTCGATCCGCCGCAAAGGGCTCCTCGAACTCCACGGCCCCCTGAGTCATGACGATCCGGTAGCCGCTGTCGTCGCTAATCACGTCGACCGGTAGAATCCCGACTCCGATCTTCTGCCTTACCGTACAAGAGGGCAGTGCATTCTCGACTGCTCTCACGTGGTGAGCCGCGATCGTCGCATGACCGCAAGACGGAACTTCGGTTGTCGGCGTGAAGAACCTCACTCGAACGTCATGATCGGATGCTTGAGGCGACAGAACGAAGGCCGTCTCCGAGTTGCCAAGCTCTCTGGCAATCCGCTGCATCTGATCGGGACTCAGCCCATCGGCGTTCGGCACGACCCCGGCAGGATTGCCCGTGAATCTCTCAGTCGTGAATGCGTCGACCTGGTACAGCCGATAGCGTTTCATCCTCTGCCAAACTCCAAGCTGTGAGCCGCCTGCATGTCATGGCGACGACACCGTCACCAATCCTCTGCGCATCCCGGCTATCGTCTCCGGTGGCACCCTGCAGCAGCCACCGATTACGCTTGCACCGCTCCGTGCCCACCCGCCGGCCGCTTCTTGCCAGTCAATTCCTGTCGGAGTGTCCAGCCAATCCTTGCGCAGCGGATCGTACCGCTCGCCCGAATTTGGATAGACGATAATAGGTTTGTCGGTAACTCTACCTAGCTCGGCGATCAAGGGCGAGATGAGTTCTGGCGACGTGCAGTTGACGCCCATAGCCGCTACACGCGGCTGGGTGTCACAGACGCGCGCTGCATCAACCAGCCGGCTGCCGTCTCTCAAGTGCATCGCATCGCAGCACGTGAAGCTCAACCACGCCCATGTGGCTGGAGTCTCCTCGAGAAGCCGAATGAATACCTGAGCCTCTTGCCGCGACGGTATAGTCTCGCAGGCCAGTAGATCAGCTCCGCAGTTGGCCAGTATGTGCCATCTATCGCGGTGAAATCCGTACAGGTCGCCGTCGCTGATCTCGTAGAGCCCCGTATACTCCGACCCGTCGGCCAGGTAAGCACCGTATGGCCCCACGCTCGCTGCAACCAAAGGTCGGAGGCGACCGCTTCGGTTCTCGTTCCTGCCCCAGAAGGCCTCGCGAGCCTCGATCGCCAAATCGACCGATCGACGCAGCAGTTCGATTCCCTCGGACTCGCTCAGGCCACGCCTGCAAAACCCACCTACTGTCGCCTGGTAGGTCGCACTGGTGATGCAGTCCGCACCCGACTCGAGGAAATCGAGATGAACCCTTCGAATCAGGTCCGGTTGCTCGAGCAATACGCTGGCAGACCAGAGCTCATCGTCAAGATCACAGCCGGCCGCCTCCAGTGCCGTGGCGAGCCCGCCGTCCAGCACTGCGATGCCTTGGTGCCTTACGATCCTGAGAAGAGGATTCTCCATCCAGGAGAGTCACTTCGCGGGTAATGTCCGGACGAATCCCGCGGCCAGGCCAATCCAATCTCGGAGGTCGTGGTCCGTCGCGTGACCCTCGGGCGCGACGTATACGAACCCAGTCAACGGCTTGCCCGTGAAATCCATCGGCCGTGCATGGGGACGCGCGAGTGCTGCTTCGTATCGCTCGGGGCCAACGCGCGCAACCAGATCCTCACCGACGACACCACAGCACATATTCCCGGCCAACATGAACGAAAGTCCACCGAACATCTTTCGCTCCGTCAGGCCCGGATTGCCCGCGAGTACTCCGCGAACTCGCTCGGCCAGTTTCCTATCGTACGCCACTACCGCCCTTAACCCGCTGTTTGAGCCTGGCCTCAGATGTCGCGCTTGCTCCTGCTAGCCGAGGCCTCTTTGAACCGAGCGACGAACGTCTCAACGTCGTCCGCCGCGATGCAATCGCCGATCAACTCCAAAGGGAGATCGTCCAGCTTCTTGAACCGCACGCACGACTTGCCAACATCGAATCGCTTTCCTGTGGACTTATAGGCGGTCTCGAACTCGCGGCGCGCCGCATCGCTCATATACATCCCCGTGAGGTAGACGGCCATGTGGTTCCTTTGCGATGCCAAGGCCGAGTACATCAGAGGCTGTCCGTTATAGGTCTCCGGGCAAGTCTCGAGCGGCACCTGGTACGTGATCATCCCCCAGTTCATGACTTCCTCATAGCCCTCCGGGAGGCGCTCGAGGATGGTCCTGCGAACGGCCTGGATCGCCTCTCTACGATCGTCGGGCAATCCGGACAGGTACTCTTCTACGCTGGCAGCATCTGAACGCATGGGTCTCCTCGCAAAATCTATGTAGATGCAGCGCCATGGGGTACGTCACTCGAAGCCGAACTCCAGTAATATGGGGTAGTGGTCCGCATGTGCAGAGGTACAACCGCCATCGCCTCGCAGACCGCGCAGCTCTCCCGTGCCCGACCCCGGCACAACAATCCACGTGGCCTTCGATGTGCCACCCTCGAAGGTACCGGCATGCCGAAGGATAAAGCTACCCGAGCAGTCCCCGCTACGGCCGACTATCCCTTCCAGGCCGACGAAACTGGCGCTGCCGTCCTCGCGGTGGACCATCAGCTGCTCCGCGGCCCCCTCGCCCTCGATATCACCGTGGAACGACTTGGTTGCTCGCGCGTGCGTTAGCTTCCCCCCCTCTCGACCTCAGGCCTCTCTGTAGATCCAACCACCCACGAGCGCAGCGATGATCATCCCGACCAGACCTATAAGACCCCAGTAGATGAGCAAATGGCCGGAGTACAAGCCAACCATGTAGTATCCCAGCAGCGAAACAACGTAGCCGCCGATCCACAGCACGCCCGCCACGATGACCGCCGTCTTCGGGCCCGGGCCAAAGCGACTTCGCCCCACAGCATAGAAAAAGACAATCGTCAGCCCCACGATCAGACTGACCAGGACGGTTAGCACCACCATGCCGGCGCTCATTTCCATCGACAGGTTGTGTGACGCCAGCGCGGCTTCCATTTCCGACATATAGAAAACACTGCCCACGCCCTCGAGAACCCATATCAAGATCCCAGCGACAGCACCGCCGGCGATCCAACGGCCTACGTTGATACCACCCATGTCCTTCCTCCTGTTGATCGCTGACCTACCGACGTCGGCCCAGGAAATCCGGCACTTCGCCCAGCCGCACTCCATCCGCTCGCTCGCCCTCGGTTAATCCTAACCCGCTATGTTCGCGAGTGTCGTAGAATCGAGGCAGCCAAGAACAAATACAAGCCGCCCGGGGCTCGACTAGCCCGAAGAACTACCGTGGACAAAGAACCGGGCGACGATTCCTGCGATCGAACCCACCGCCGCCGTTACCGCTTCTCCACCTCCAATACCCTCCGACTCGCCGACCTCCGCAAGGTACCCCTCCAGTTGTGCACGAGTGACATGCGCACCGAAGCACTTCTCGCAGCGATTGAAGCGAAGCGTCCCCCAGTTGCAGGGGTGTAGTCGCGGCGCGTTGCACCGCGGACAGTCCGCCTGAACCGCAGCGGCCCCCGCGTCTCTACATCGCCCAGCCCAGTCAACACCGGTTGACGCGGCCCCGCGATGGGCCAGGTAGTCTGCAAGCTCCCGCGGGTCAAACCAGAGGTCTCCGCACTCAGGGCATCTGTCGATTTCCAGTCTGTCGTAGGTCTGCGGCTCGAGCCTAGATCCACACCCGGGACACCCGAGACCTTCAGCCGATTCTGTCATACATTCATCCCTGTCGTCTTGCTCGTTCAGACATTCTTCGGCCCGGCCGTTCTGAGGCCCCAAAGCAACCAGAACATTCCGAGGAGCGCAAAAGTAATCGGAAGAAGCAGGCTATCCGTCGTCAGGCCATCTTCGATTCTCCGCCAGAATACTATTACAGCGCTGACCAAACAGATCACGCCTGCAGTGACGAATAGCAGGCGGCCTTTCGTGTTCTTTGCCATCTAATCCTCCGGGCGTTCCCGATCTTGTCCTCGATATCGCACTCAACCGCCTCACGCACGGTCACAGCTACAGGAATCGGATTCTCGCCGTTTCGAGCACTCGGAAGTCACGTTCGGCCCAGTAATGGCAAAGCTGCAGAGGGCAGCTCGCGCGTGCAAGCCGAGCACTTGGTTACCGAAACGTCGATCGATACGTTAGTGACTGCTAGAGTACTCACATCAGTGGAGAGCAAATGTCTATAAGGCCGGTCAAGGAAATCGTTGAAGCCAAGTCCACCGTCGAAGGCGCCGGCGTCAAACTGCGCCGTGCGTTCGGCTTCGGAAAGACCGAGGACTTCGACCCCTTTCTCTTATTCGACGACTTTCGAAACGAGAATCCCAGCGACTATCTCGCCGGCTTCCCCTGGCACCCGCACCGTGGCATCGAGACGATCACATATGTGCTCGCTGGCACGGTCGACCACGGCGATAGCCTGGGCAACAGCGGCACCCTGGGCGCCGGCGACGTACAGTGGATGACGGCCGGCAGCGGGATCCTGCATCAAGAGATGCCGCACGGCGACCCACAGGGTAAGATGCATGGATTCCAGCTCTGGGCGAACTTGCCCTCCTCCCTGAAGATGACCACTCCCCGCTACCAGGACGTATCATCCGGCGATATCCCTGAAGTGACCGACGACGACGGGACCCGGGTTCGAATCGTCTGCGGGAGCTTCTGGGGGGAAACCGGCCCAGTAGACGGCATCGCGGCGGATCCCCGCTACCTGGACGTATGGGTCCCACCGGGTCAGCGGAAGACTCTGCCCGTAGAAACGCACCGCCACGCGTTCGCCTACGTCTTCGCCGGCGACGGCACCTTCCGCGACGCTTCCCAGCCTCGGGACGTCCGAACGGAAGCGGTCGGATCGGCCGATGCACCACCGACCGCGGATGCCGGAAACCGCTCCCTCGTGCTGTTCGACAACGGCGACGAAGTCACCGTGCAGGCCGGAGAGGAAGGTATTCGCTTCTTGTTGGTCTCGGGTAAGCCGATCGAGGAACCCGTCGCCTGGTACGGACCCATAGTCATGAACACCCAGGAACAGCTGCGGCAGGCCTACGCCGAGCTCCAGCAAGGGAACTTCATCAAACACGGCTGAACGCCTGGCCGATTCTCGACCAAGTCCACCAACTCAGCCGCCGGCCGCCCGCACGGGCCCGCTCCCTCTTCACGGAAGCCAAAACGTGACAAAAATCTCGGAAGACCTTGACGGCAGGGGTTTTGGCTTTAAAATGACTCTGGGTCTAAACGTGATAATATTCTCATTAGTGCCCTGGCCTACAGTATTGTTCCCAGGAGGAGGTTTTGCCCAAGAAAGAGCCGCAGCGACTTCGTAGGGTGGTTCTCGAACGGCTGATGCGGTACTACCGCTGGCTGTCGGAGCCCAAGCGGAAGCCACTCAAGACCGTTACGAGCGCTCAAATTGCCGAGGCCCTGGATATCGACGCCACTCAGGTCCGCAAGGATTTCGGTGCCATTGGTCTCTTGGGGATGGGGCGCGTCGGGTTCGATGTCGGTGAAGTGTGCCGTGGCATACGATATGTGTTGGGCTTCGACGAGACGTACGAGGCGGTGTTGATCGGGGCAGGCCATTTGGGCAGCGCCCTCTTGGCTTACGATGGCTTTGAAGGCTATGGCATGGACATAGTGGCGGTGTTCGACAACGACCCTAAGAAGATTGGTAGCACGGTTGCGGGGCAAACTGTGAAGCCCATGAGAAGCCTGAAGCCCTTCGTTCGCAAGCACGATATCCGTCTTGCCATCTTGACCACGCCCGTCGCTGTGTCTCAGCAACTGACGGATCGCGTAGTCTCGGCCGGCGTCAAGGCGATATGGAACTTCACGCCCACCCGGCTCACGGTCCCCCCCGACGTTTTGGTCCGCAACGAGCACATCTCATTGGGACTGTCCCAGATCGCCTACCACCTCACGCATTAGCTTTCGAGTTGCCATGCTGATCATCGTTGCGCACGGAAGCCACGATTCGAGCTGGCGTGCTTCGGTCGAGCGCGTGGCCGAATCGCTTCAGGCGGACCTCGGCCCGGACAAACTGCAGCTCGCGTACATGGACTGTACGCCTCCGACTCTCGATGATGTCGTCTCCAAAGCCGTCCAGGCAGGCGCCAGACAGATTCGCGTGTTGCCGCTATTCCTCGCCGACGAGGGTCACGTCAACCGGGACATCCGCCCCGCGGTCGATGCGGTCCGTGCCGCCCATCCTTCAGTAGAAGTCGACCTCTTGCCGGCTATGGGCCAAAACCGTTTCTTCCGAGAGATGCTTGCCAAGATAGCTGTAGAGCCTGAGCCGGAAGCTTGACCACCGCACGGAGTAGGTCTCCGGGGACAGTCTACCTGGTTGGCGCAGGCCCCGGTCATCCCGGTTTGATTACCTACCGCGGCATCGAGTGCCTGAAGCTGGCCGATGTGGTGTTGTATGACTACCTCGTCAATCCGGCGGTGCTTGAGCACGCCAACCTCGCTGCGGAGTTGGTGGGCCTGGGCCATCACAAGCTCGGGCGCGCCCTCGCCCCCGACGAGATCACCGCTCGGATGCTCAAGGAAGCCCAGGAAGGTCGCACTGTGGTGCGGTTGAAGGGCGGAGACCCATCGGTGTTCGGTCGAGGTGCTGACGAAGAGGAGGCTCTGCGCGAAGCCGGCATTCCATATGAGATCGTTCCAGGTATAACGGCTGGCCTCGCCGTCGCAGCCTATTGTGAAATCCCCATCACACATCACGAGGAGGCCTCGGCCGTAGCCATCATCACGGGGCGAGAACGCGACGAAAAAGGCGAATCCCACTTACGTAGCGGCCTCGCCCAGTTCCCCGGCACGCTCATCTACTATATGGGCGTGCGTCGCGCCGCTGAGTGGAGCACAGCGCTAATCGAGGAAGGCAAGCCACCCGAGACACCCGTGGCGATCGTCCGCTGGTGCTCCCGAGCGCAACAGCAAACGATCCGCTGCACCTTAGGTACGGTCGTGGAAGTCATTGAAAAGCAACAGGTTGTGCCACCGGCCGTCTTCGTGGTCGGCTCGGTAGTCGACCGCGCCCCGCAAGTCTCTTGGTTCGAAAACCGCCCGTTGATCAGTGCGCGTGTCCTGGTGACGGGATCGCCGGGTACTGCCGAGCCCCTTCGCGACGGGCTATACGTCCTGGGAGCCGAGGTGATCACGCGGCCAGTGATTCGTGTCAACGACCCACCGGATTGGGCGCCAGTCGATGCGGCGCTGGAGCGGCTCGACCAATACGACTGGTTAGTGTTCTCCAGCGCCAATGGCGTGGACTACCTGTTTCGGCGGCTTGACGCTTTGGGCGGCGACGTTCGCCGGTTAGGCCGGGCTAAGCTTGCGGCGATAGGCTCCGGTACCGCGGAAAGGCTGGCCCGGTACAGTCTGCGGGCTGATCTCGTGCCTGACCAGTTTGTGGCCGAGTCGCTGGCCGAGGCCCTCGTGGCCGAGGCGGGCGGCCGCCGCTTCCTCTTGGCACGCACGAACCGTGGTCGCCAGGTACTGCCCAACGAGCTGGAACGCGCGGGAGCCCAGGTCGACCAGATCGTCGTGTACGGGAGTTTCGATGTTGAGGAGCCCGACCCTAGCATGGTCGCGGCGTTGTCGTCTGGGGAAATCGATTGGGTGACGGTGACCAGCTCCGCTATCGCCCGCTCCGTGGTTCGACTCTACGGAGATGCCCTGCGGCAGTCTCGCCTCGCCAGCATCGGTCCGATGACCTCTAAGACGCTGCGCGAGCTGGGCTACGAGCCGGCGGTGGAGGCATCGCCTCATTCTACAAGCGGGTTGATCGATGCCATCGTCCGCGGCGGCCTTTCACGAGACTAGCGCCGCCTCCACTCTTCAGCAGCGAACTACCCGGACAGTGCACGCTCAGCCAGCTCGGACACGTTCGTTTGCTCAAGCGTACCCTTTATGTATAGAGCGACGCTTCCATAGTCGGACAGCAAGTCCGAGCGATCGCCCAAGGTAGCCGCCTGACCCACCCGACCCAGGCACCAGACGGCCGTGCCCCGAACCTGGGGGTCCGGATCATCGAGTGCTGCAATCACCGCCCCTCGAACGCTATCGACATGGTATCCTGCAAGAGGGCCCAGTCTCCCGATCGCCCACAAGGCGCCGGCACGAAAGTGCTCCAAGTCCTCCTCTTCTATGCTCACGAGGAGGTGGACCGCGATCGACAGGTAATCACCGAACAGTTCAGGTTCGTGGAAAACAATCTCCGCCATGGCCTCCGGAGCGTGCCAACAAATGCCGCCAGATTCCTCACTGATCAGCCAGTAGAGGCGACGCAGCTGCTCACGGACGAAATCGGGATCATCGCGGGCGACACGCTTGGCCGCGACGCCCAGCGCCTCGATGGCACGCCAGCAAATCTGCGGGTTTGTGTCAAAGGTGAGCGAGACGAGGCTGGGTAAGACACGCCGTCTCTTCGCTGCAAGGTCGGCGATCTGCTCGAAGTGTCCCTCTTCGAGCAGATCGCGCAGTGTCGTTTTCAGGGACATGCGCGTCTAGTGCATCTCCCACTTGATAAACGGCTCTTTGACATCCACCATCGCATTCACGATCAGCTCAACGAGGCCGCCGTAAGTGATGTTGCTCTTCTCCAGGACGTCATAGTACTGCAACAGGTCCCGGAGCTGGCCCTTGCAGTTGGAGCACGGCGCGCAGAGATACTTCGGGACCTCCGGTTTGGGCTGGTCGGCGAATGCGTCGAGGATCTGCTGGAGTTTCATGCGCCCGGCAACGCTCACACGCCAGTCCGTGAAGTTATTGGGAGACATGACGGCGAACCCACTTCCGCCGCCACAGCAGTAGTTATCGACGCCGTGCGGTGTCATTTCCCGGAACTGCGGGCACAGATGCCTCAGGATGCGACGCTGCGGTTCCACGATACCAAGGTTGCGCACGATGTTGCACGGGTCATGTAGGGTTACCGGGAAGTCGTTCTTGGACGGGTCGAACTCGATCTTCCCGCTGAACACGATCTTCTCTAGGAGCGTCAGGCAGCTCTCGCGCCTGACCGCCAGGTCACCGGTCAACACACGATCCGAGACTGTCATCATCGCCTTGTGCTGGTGCCCGCACTCGCCGGCTACGATCTTGTTCACCTTAAGTTTTTTGGCCGACTCGGCGTGCTTCACTGCCACCCGTGCCAGTTGGACGTCGTCATAGAACAACCCGTAGTTGACCCCGTCGTAGGCAACCTCATCCGAGGAAAGAGTCCAATCGATCCCTGCCGCATTTAGAATGATGGCAAACGCACCAGGGTTTTCAGGCCAAGAGAGGATCTCGCCGGCGTTATGGATCAGAAGAACGTCCGCGCCTTCTTTATCCCAAGGGGTCGTCACCTCGATACCCGTCTCGTCCGCCATGTCCTCGTCGATAAACTCGATGTTGTCCTTCACCACCACCTGGTTCATACCCGTGGAAGAGCCCACCTCGAGTTGGAGAACCGTGCCCTTCTCATGCAACTCCTTGGCGGCCCAACCCAGCTCCTGGCTGAACAGCTTCCGCAGCTCCCGGCTGACTAGACCGTTGTCGATCCCGATCGGGCAGGCTTGAGCGCAACGACGGCACAAAGTACATCGATAGCTGAGCTCGTACAGTCGGGTGATCGTGGTCCAGTTGAGGTCGATGTCTCCATGCGTGAACCTGGAGAACAGCCTCCCGCCCGGCTTCGTGTACTTGGCGACCAGCCGGCGCAACACCTCCGCGCGGTACGTTGGCCGATAGATCTCTTTCCCGCCGCTCGACGTGAATACGGGACACGCCTCGTTGCAGCTCTGGCAATTAACGCAGTACTCCAGCGAGAGTATCAGCGGCTGTAAGAACGTCCAGTTGTTGTTCTTCTCGAGCAGCTTCTTCAGGCCCGCACGAAACTTCTCGACGTACTCCCTTTCCTCAGCCTCGTCTTTGGCTTTCGGAAGGCTCACCGCGACGACACCGTCCAAGTTGCAGACCACATTGTTCGTGGTTGCCTCACTGAGCTCCTTCCAGGCCGGCTCGTCCTCGCCGTAGGGTGGCGGTAACGGTGTCAGATCCTCAGGGATTATAGGACACAGCACCTCATCACCCCGTTTGCCTATGTCCTTAACCCGCACTTTCTTGGTGCTCACGTCTTCTTCTCCTCGGTCGCAACATCTACCCAGTTCTTAATTCCATTAGCGTTTACATGGGGAGCCCCCCACGTTACGGGCTGCTCCAACAAGCGATTCGCCTCCCGCTCCAGCCGCCCGCCTACTCTCAACGGTTCATCTTCCCAGCGGACCTGGTGGTACGTGAAGTATTTCGCCACGAAGTGCATCATCCGCGTGAACGGCAGATAGGCCAGAAACACAAGAGCCAACAAAACGTGCGCCTGCAGGATGCCGGTTAGCTCTACCGACATATCGGCTGTCACCAGAGCCGCGCCGAAATCCCACACGCTGCCCGCAAGATTCCGCGAGGCCACTAGAGCAAGCCCCCCGGTTACAAAGACGGCCAACAGGAGTATGAGATTGAACAGAGCCACTGGGGTCGTGTAACCTCGAAATCGCGGATCAACAAAGCGGCTGACGAGCAGGCCGAAAGCGCCGACGGCTCCCAGCGCGAAACCCGAACCCGCCAGCATCGAAATGCCGCCCCTCCACTCCCCTGCAGTCTGCACCCCAGCCAGTTCGAGGCCGCCACTGAGCAAGAGCAATCCACCAGCAGCGACAAGCACATACATCCCTGTATGGAACGGGAAGGAGAACCACCACAGTCGGCGATTGTTCTCCCACACGCTCTTGAGCAACAGGATCTCCTGCAGCATGAACGACGCTTCTTTGGTCAGATCTTTCTCGCGCGGCTTCGTCCACCACTCGAATTCCTCGAGATACGATCCGCCGTAATGACTCTTGCCCCTCTCGTGGGGTACCGGGGCCAGCTCCCAACGGAGATGCATCGGAAGCTTCGCCATCCTGATCGTCCTCACAAGGAACGCCGCGACGAAAATCGCCAACAATACCCACGAGACGACTATCAATAGTGTGGAGCCGAGCATTCAACTTTCCTCTTCGCTCGAGTGATACTTCTTTCTTTGCATGAGCTCTCGAATGGCCACGCCTGCATCCTCGACGTCGTTCTGGTCGTATAACAACCGCTTGATGTCCTGGGTGCACAACGAGCCGAATCGGTATACCGCACACTGCCGGCACTCGTTGCCTTGCGGTGCGCAGTCGAGACCCTTGATCGCCCAGCACGGTCGGGTGCTGTCCTTGTAGGCTGGGCAGGCCTTCCGCATTCTCGCCGTGCAAGGAAGCAATTCCCAGCACGGCAGCAGCGCCTGCATCCGGCGAATCCCTTTGATATTGAGACCCAAATCCTGGATCAGGTGGTGGATGTTGCGGACTCGGCCGATGTCCTCGTGAGAGAATAGGCGATGGCCCGAGGACGTACGGTGCGCAATGATGAGTCCTTCATTCTCGTATTTCCGCACGGCGGAAACAGAGAGTCCTACCTGCTGTGCCAGAACCCCGATGGAGATCAGCGGGTCTTCGATCTCGTGGTGCGCTGTCGGTTCGGGCACGAAAAAAGCCCTCCGGTGCCACGTTTGATGACCGGTCAGGGCTCACCCTAATCTACATGAAACGGTGTAGAAAATCTACACGCTAGGCTGTGGATGTTCTCTATTAACTAAGTTAACTAGTGTCCGGTTCTCAAATCGCAAAAGCTTGCACCGTAAAGAGATACAGAGGCGGAAAGTCAGCTGGAGCTGGGAAAGCGGTTTAGCCCGTCAGCTCTCTCACCTTGCGCACAAACTGCTCGGCGTCAACCGGCTTCGAGATATATCCCTCGGGTGGCGGAACCTGGCGCCGGCTGGAAATGAAGCGCTCGAATTCCTCCGAAATGCCGGTAATGATGATGACCGGAACGTCTTTGAATCGCTCGTCCTCTTTCAGCTTCCGATAGACCGCCACACCCGACTTCTCCGGCATGGAGATGTCCAGGGAGACGAGATCGGGGATCTCCTCCTCGAGCGATGCGATAGCCTCGGCGCCATCGTTGGCGGTCGTGGCCGTAAAGCCATTGTCCTCCAACACGGTGGTGAGATACTCCCGAGCATCGGGGTCATCATCCACCACCAGCACGGTCTTAGCGTCATCGGTCATGTGCCGCATCCATTTCAGACGGGTGGGAGTCCTCCGACTCTTCTGGCGGAGGCCTCTTGCGGGGTAGATGCACAATGAATCGCGTCCCTACACCGGGATGCGACTCCAACTCGATCCTACCCCCGTGGGCGCGCGTGATACGATCGGCGATAAAGAGCCCTAGCCCGGTTCCCTCCATTCCCTTCGAGGAGAAGAACATCGTAAACGCCTTCTCCTTTGTCTCCTGGTCCATCCCGATGCCGTTGTCCTCGATCTCGAACTGGACGAAATCGGAAAGTCCCTGCAGTCGAACCGTTACCCCATGCTCCGGCTTCTTCCCATCGAGCCTGCAGGCGTCTATTGAGTTCTCGATCAAGTTCACGAGCAGCGAACGGACTGCCTGAGCATCGCCCTCGAACGCACCCGCGGTAGCGTCGAGCACGGTGCTCAATCGCACACCCTGCTCCGTAGCCCGCGTCTCCATGAGGCGGCAAACATCTTCCGCCACCTCTACCGCAGAGAGCGGCTCCCAGGCGGGCACGCGGTCCTTCGCGTAGTAGAGAATATCCGATACCATGCTTTGAATTCGGGATACGTTGCGTTGGACGGTACCCCATCCTCTTTCTACCCGCGCCTTGTCCTCCTTCTTGAAGCCGGAATCGACCAGATACATCCCGCCGGCAAGCCCGTTGAGCAGCCCTTTCAGCCCGTGCGATACGGAACCGATCAGAAGCCCCAACGACGTGAGGCGGTCCTCCAACTGCCGGACTTGAGTGATGTTCGCGCTCATCTCCATCACCCCGGTGATACGACCCTGGCCATCACAGATGGGAGCGGCTGTGACGAGCACATTCTGGTGGCGACCATCCAGTGAGGTAACAACCTCTTCACGCGTGTGAGGCGCACAGTCTTCAAGCGTCTCTTGGACCGGGCAGGGGACACAGGGCTCTGACCGATGTTTGTAAACCTCGTAGCACTTGCGGCCGAGGCACGCGCCGAAGTCTTCATGGAACGCCCGGTTGGCCTCGACGATGTTCAGCTCGCGGTCTTGAATCGAGATATAGCAGGGCACTTCGTCGAACAATAGATGATAGCGCCGTTGACTCCGGCGTAGTTGGCGCTCGAGGTGCTTGAGTTCGGTGATGTCGGTGGACATCTCCATAACGGCCGTGATCTTGCCGTCATCGTCGCGGATGGGGGTGGCCTCAACGAGAACCGAAATCTGCCTCCCGTCCAGACTCTTAACCTGCTCTTCGCTGCGGTGCCGCTGCCCGTCGTGGAACGCCCTCGCAACCGGGCAAATCTCACACCGCTCGGAACGACCCTTGTAGACCTGATAGCAGAACCGGCCCTCGATATCGCCGAAGTCCCAGCGGAATCGCTCGTTGGCTTCGATGATCCGAAAGTCGCGATCCTGCACCGTGAGGTAGCACGGCAGCGCGTCGAAATAGACATGGTAGTCGTTATTCATCGCGACATCCGAGCAGGTTCTTATTCGCCTCCCGGCCCTACCCCCACCCAGCCAACCCCAACTTCAGCCTAACTTTCAGCTGGGGCTGCAGCCTCCTCGTGGGCCAACTCCAGAATCCTGCGAACCGCAAGCACGAGGGAGTCCTCGGTCACCGGCTTGTCCATATAGCCTTCTGGCTTCCTCACATGGCGGTCGTAGATCAGCTTGCGCAGCTCGGGCCTGCCGGTGATCACACAGATCTTCAAGCTCTCGAGCTCTGGGTCCTCACGCAAGATCTCGTACACTTCGCCCACATCCCGGCCAGGCATGGCCAAGTCCAGTGTCAGCAGATCCGGCTTCTCGGCCCGGGCCAGCTCCAGCGCCTCCTCAGCGTTGGCCGCCCGCAGCACCTTGGCACCGTTGTCCTCGAAGACCGTCGCCAGGAATTCGACTTGATCGGGTTCATCATCTGCTACAAGCAGCGTTCGGCCGGCGAGCGCCAGAACCGCTACGAGCTCTTCCTCGACCGGAACGGCTACCTTCGGCTCGATGACAATAGCGTTGGCCACCAGGTTGACTAACTGCGTCACCTCCATGCCCAGCTCGTAGTGGCGGATGACATCGGTCAGGCCATCGACACAGTTGTGGCACGAGGTGACGACGATTTCGGCGCCCGTCTCCTTGAGCTGATTCGCTTTAATGATGCCCGACTTCAGCCGCCGCGGCGTGTATTCCGACATGGACATGGCGCCGCCGCCGCCCGTACAGCAGTAGTTCTCGGTGCGGTTTGGATACATCTCGCGGAAGTCGCTGCACACCAACTCGAGCAGCTCGCGGGGCTCCTCGTACATGCCACAGCTCCGGGCCATGTTGCAGGAGTCGTGATAAGTGACGGGCCTGGAGTTCTTGCTCTTGTCTACTTTGATCCGGCCTTCTTTGATATACCGGAGCATCGTAAAGACCGAACTCTCCATGACGAACGGCACATCGTACTTAGCCCAGTTGGGGCCCTCGCAGCGCGTTGACCGGTACCCGTGGCCGCACTCAGAGATCACCAGCTCCTTTCCGCGAAGCTCTACGACCTTCTCGTACAATCGTTGAGCCACGGACCCGCCCAGCGCGTCGTCACCGGAGAAGAGCCCGAAGTTGGTCATGTCCCAGCCTTCGCTGGCCATGGTCCACTTCTCTCCGGCCACGTGAAAGATCTTGGCTGCGTCGGCAATGCTGCGCGGATCGTACTTCACTTCCCGTGGGTTGATGGAGTAGACCACATCGCAATCGGGCTGGTCGATGGGGATCGCCACGTCCGGGTCGTCGAGCTCATCCTGCAGCTCTTCCTCCATCCACTCTAGCGTCTCGAGGTAGTCTTCCTTGAGCACGCCCATCTGGTTCCCGATCTCCCACTGGTCCTTGCTGACCACCGCCACGCCTTCCGGCATGATCCCCACCGACACCAACAGTCCCCGTGCCATCCGGTTGAACGTCGCCAGGTCCACACCCATCGGGCAGTTCAGCGAACAGCGTCGGCAGTTGGTGCACTTGCCGAACACGGTATCCTTCAGTTCCTCCAGCTCTTCGTCGGTCCACACAGTGTCGGCCTTGACCCACTTGGGGAACAGGCGCCCGGTCCAGTCGTAGTGACGCTTGAACAACTTGCGAATCTGGTCGCCTTTGTAGGCCGGGGCATAGCTCGGGTCGCCGGGGTTCGCCAGCACATAGTGACAGGATTCGGTGCACATACCGCAGTGCACGCACGCCAGAAGCGAGCCGACCATCTGCCGGTTCAATTTCTGGCCCATCCGTTCGATGACTTGCTCGGCTTTATAAGATCTGGTCGCGGTTTTGCTCATCGGGTCGTCCCTTTCCATCGCCCCTACACCCCTAGCCAGCACGCCGCACCGGGTAAACTCCCCGGTACCCCAGAGTCTTGCCGAGGTAGTAGCGAGTGAAGGGGTAATAGAGGTAATGGGAGATCTTGCTGAACGGCACATACACAAGGAAGAAGGCCGTCAGGATGAAGTAGGTCAGCAGGTGCCACTCGCCGCCGCTGGTCTGGTTCGGTACTGCCAATAGCGCGAAAAAGAACCATGTCGTCAGCAGCACCAGCGAGAAATAGTCGTCAGGCGAACTGATCGCCCGCATATACGGGTTGCTCACTCGTCGGATGATCCTGATCACCCCCACCAAAAACGCGCCAGCGATTACGATCTGGAGAATCAGCACCAAGGCCTGATTCTCGAGAAGCCCAGGGCCGTAAGGGATGATGAAGGAAAGGGCGATCGCCGTGGTTACCCCCAGATGAAACACCACGAACTGGGCGTAGATCAGGTACTGCCGTCGCGTACTCTCCATAGCCCAGGGCATGGCGATGTTAGCCCAGGAATAGAGGATACCCTTCGTCGGGGTCGTACCCTTCGGCCCGGTGGCTGCCTGGCGCTCAGTGCCCGCCTTGAACTTCAGGAACCAGACGATACGAGTCGTATACACCAAACCCATGAACCCCAGGGCGACCTCTTGAAGAGTGTGCTCGGAAAAATGCAGAAGCTCGCTCATGGCATGCTCTCGAGTTGGGCCTTGAAAGCTTCATACTGGCCGGTGTCAAACACACAGATAATCACTTCCTTGACAGTGGTCTCGCCCTCCAGGAAGCCCTTGATCACTTCGAGCATCACCCGGGCACACAGGTCCGATGGGACCCCATAGTACCCTGCACCCATCGCTGGAAAAGCCAATCGCTCAACCCCTACCTCCTGCGCCCGTTTCAGAGAGTTGAGGACCGTCGTCCGAAGCTTCGCTTCCGTGTTCTCCTCCTGGAACTTAGGGCCGACGGCATGAATGATGTGCTTGGCCTTGAGTTTACCCGCAGCCGAAACAACGGCCTCGCCGAGTGCGACTGGCGCCAGCTCGTCCAGTTCCTTTTGGATCGAGGGTCCGCCCCTCACGCTGATCGCGCCTCCGAAACCCGTACCGAGGGCTAGATCAGACTGGGCATAAAACACGAAGGCATCGACGTCCAGATCAGTGACGTCGTCCTTAGTCAGGCGCACGAAGCTCTGGTTTATCTGAATGCCCTCTTCTACTTCGTTGGTCACTTCAAACCTCCCTCGCGATGATAAACCGGGCGGCTTTCACGTCACCGACCCACATCCGATTGTCATTCGTCCCTCGCCGTCACGCTGCATCGCTCGCCGTCCTACCGCCCGTCACCCTCTCGGCAAGCTCCTCGATCTGCTTGGCGGTGAACGGGACACGGATCGTGGGCAGCGCGAGTCTCTCTACCGCCTCCTCGTCTCCGTCTCGACGCGCCACGAAAACCTTCACACCGGGTATCCGGTCGTCTCCTATCACGGATGCCGGTAGCGTACCCTCTCTGACCTCGGGTAGATCGCTGTCCATCACCACCACAGCCGGGCGGACATCTCCAATCAACGCGGAACCCTCGTACCCGGATCTCGCGAAATGTAGAAATATTCTCTCGGGGTCCTTCTGCTTGTCGATTCGGCGGGCGAGTGCCTCGTCGCGCGTAATGACCAGCACTGTCGTCGCCATGCCCTTGCACGCGCGATAGAACGGACAGTCCTGGCAGCTGGCGCTGCAGAGGTCGCCTTTGTGCCCGGCTTGCTCACACAGCTCGGCCAGTCTGTAGCAGTACTGTGCCTGCGATTGGTAGACGAGGCAGTTGAGGCAGGGCTCGGGAGGGGAATCAGAGACTCCGAAATACTCCCAACAGCGCTGAGGGAGATGCCCTCCCGCCGCTCGGGTGGACGTCGCATCACCCGGCTCATCCCCGTTCGATTTAGCCAGCCCCAACTCAACGCAGGCCTCCCGAGAAACCCGGTAGTGCCCACCCACAGTCCGGGTGGCACGTAGCTTGCCTTTCTTGATCCACTTCAGTACGGCGTCCGGCGTAACGCCGCAGAGCTTGGCCACTTCACCAGTGGTGAGCAGGGTATCCATGGCTCGTTCCACCAAGTATGGCATTTATGGATACGCGCTTCCGCGCATCCCGTGCCTCGAGCCCTCTCTAGATCGGAGAGAGCTCAGTCTGTATGAAATGATCGTGCAATAATTCTGCCGCTAGAAAAGGCCAGTTTTACAGACGAATCCAGCAGATCCGCGCTACCCATAAAAGCCATAATGCCCCAGGATGTGGCGACGCTGTCGGCCTATTTCGCCAGATCGCCAGTCTCGCGGCCCCGGGCCGCCGCCCGGACGAGGCTCGGGGCCCAGCTCTCGGTACCCAGGGCATGCACGTGAGTGTAGCAGGCCAGCACGTTACGATGGACCAAACCGTCCCGCTCACCGTCAAAGCCGTGGCCTCGCTCCACACGGAAGGCGAAGCTGAGATCCTCTGAAGACGATTCCATATAGGTGTAGTGGAACTCGTGCCCGCGAAGCGCGTCCCCAACCGTATAGAATGGATTGTCCTCGATGGTCTCCAGCGTGGTGTACCCGTGTCCCTGGGGCTTGCTGCGGAAGGAGAAGACAACGGGAAGCGCACCCACCATCGGATATTCATTTCCCTCGTACAGAAGCCTCTCACCCAGGTAGACCGTGCCGCCGCACTCGGCGTAGACCGGCAGGCCACCCTCGATCGACCGACGTAGCCAGTCCAGAAATGGCTGATTCTCCGCCAGCACAGGAGCCAGGGTCTCCGGGAAACCGCCTCCTATATAGAGCGCGTCTACCGGCGGCAGTTCCGAATCACGTATCGGGGATATCTCGATCAACCGTGCGCCCTGGGAGATTAGGGCCTCGAGGTTCTCGGGGTAGTAGAACTGAAACGCCGCGTCACGGAAGATGCCGATCCGGACCACCTCCGCCTTCGCCTCCGCCTTCACGACCGTACGCTCCGCCAACTCGACGGCGGGAGCTGTCCCGGCCAGTCCCCACACCGCTTCCAGGTCGATGTGTTCTTCGGCCACGGCGGCGGCCTGTTCGATGGCGCCTACCAACTGGCCATGTTCCTGCGGAGGGACGAGGCCCAGATGTCGCTCGGGAAGAAGATGCTCGCGAATCCGGGGAATCACTCCAACCACCGGCAGATCGCAGTCATTCTCCACTGCTTCGCGTAGAACGGCAGCATGGCGTGGGCTGGCCGCCTGGTTCAAAACCACTCCTGCCAATGCGACTCGGGGGTCGAGGTTTTGGCAGCCCAAGACGATGGCGGCGACCGTACGCGTCACCTTCGTACAGTCTACGGCTAGTACTACCGGAGTCTGCAACAGTCTGGCTAGCTCGGCCGTGCTATAGCTACCCTGGGCATCCATGCCGTCGTAGAGACCGCGATTGCCCTCGATGACGGCCACGTCCGATTGGGCGCTCGTGTCCACGAAGGACCGCAGCGCCGCCTCCGGCGACATGAGGAAGAGGTCGAGATTGCGGCAAGGCTGGCCCGCGGCCAGGGAAAGCCACGCCGCGTCGATGTAATCGGGTCCCTTCTTATATGGCGCAACGCGGCGGCCCTGCTTGCGCCAAGCCGCCGCGAGTCCGAGAGAGATGAGTGTCTTTCCGCTTCCGCCACGCACCCCAGCGACTGTAATCCGGGGAACGTCCACAGCTCAGACCATTTCGATGAAGCCGCAGGGACAAATCTCCGCGCACTTCTTACAGCCCGTGCAGTTCGCCATCTTGAATGGATAGAGTTCGCCCCTGTTCAACGGCTTCTCGATGGCCTGATCCTGACAGTACATCCAGCACTTCTCGCAGTCGAAGCAATAGCCGCAGCTCATACAGCGCTGCGCCTCTTTGACTACCTGATCCTGCGTGAACCCGAGATTGACCTCGAGATCCACCGCATCCAGCCGCTTGTCAACGTCGATGGCGGTGGGCTCTCCGCGCTCCTGCTTCTCGTAGTGATCAAGAAGCATCTTATCGGTTCGGATGAGCGGCATGTCACCGTTCCCCGCAGGGGTGCCGGTGAACCTGCGGATGATTGCCTCGGCCGCCCGACGACCATGGCCCACCGCCGTGGTGACCAAGTCCAGTTGCGTCACATCACCGCCCGCCCAGATGCCGTCGACCTTGGTCGCGCCCACGTCGTCCACCTTGATCCAGTCCCTGCCCTCGATGAGCGACTCAAAGCCCGAGAAGTCCGGCTGCTGGCTGACCGCCGAGATGACCGCGCTGGCCGGAATCTCGAATTCCGATCCTTCGATGGGGACCGGCCGACGACGACCGGAGGAATCGGGCTCGCCTAGCTCCATGCGGATGGCCTTCATAGCCACCACGCGGCCGTTCTCCTGCCTGAAGCCGATCGGTGCGGCCAAGAACTCGATCGTGATCCCCTCGTTGATCGCCTCCTCGACTTCGTCCTTGATCGCCGGCATCTCAGCAAGTGTGCGGCGATAGAGAACCGTCACATTCGCACCGAGGCGCTTACAGATCCGCGCAGCATCGATCGCGGTATCGCCGCCACCGACCACGATGGCCACCACGTCCTTCCCCAGCTCCAACTTCTCGCCATGGTGGAAACGACTGAGAAAGTCCACTCCCGAGTACACGTTGGGAGCATCCTCCCCTTCGACGCCAAGGCTGACTCCCTGCTGGGCGCCAAGGGCCACATAGACGGCCTGATACTCCTGCTTGAGATCCTCGACGTTCGAATCCTTGCCGATCTTCACTTCGCACTTCAATTCCACTCCGACGTCGAGGATCTTCTGAATCTCGGCGTCGAGAACTTCCTCGGGAAGTCGATAGCCCGGGATGCCGTAGCGCAACATTCCCCCGGCCTTCTCCATCGCCTCGAACACCGTCACACTGTAGCCGCGCCGGGCCAACTGGTAGGCGCAGGACAGGCCGCTAGGTCCGCCACCCACCACGGCGACCTTCTCGGACTTCCTCTCGTCGCTCAGCCTCTTCAGCGCCAACCCTCTCTCGATGCCGTAGTCGCCGATCGCCCTTTCGACTTTGTTGATGTTGACCGCGCCCTCCAGCTCCTTGCGGTTGCATTCGGTCTCGCACGGCGCCGGGCAAACACGTCCACACACCGCTGGGAACGGGCTGGTGTCGGTATAGATATAGAAGGCTTCTTCGAAGGCCTGATCCATGGACTTCCCCAGCCGTTCCGCCTGGCCGATAGTCGTCACGAACTGCCGGATTAGGTTGCCGCTGGGGCAAGTGTGGTGGCACGGAGGCTTCTTCTCCACGTGTTTGGGCCGCAATGGGGACTGCTCACGCGACGCTCCGCCGGAAAAGCCTCTCGCCTTGAAATCCTTCTTCTTTTTTTTGACTACCTTAGCCATAACTTACCCCGCGCCACGCGTGGTTCTAACGCTCGTTATTCCCAAGCGCACTCCCCCCTCAACAACCAGGGGATGCGCATCGTGTCAGATTGTTCGAACAGCAGGCATAGCTATGCCATGCTCAGCCGCCGCCCCCCTCTTCCGGAGGAAGTTCGATGTAGCTACCGCCGAAGTATGTGTAGACGCACCGCCCGGAATCCATCAACGTGCGGATGGCTCCCTTGCATAGCTTCTTGTCGACTTCGTCTTCACCGAACTTCTGAATCATCGCCTTGGTCAAGTCGGAGGCCTTGAACTTTTTCTTGCCCTGGTACTCCTTGACCATCTCGTACATGGCGTCCGCGACTTGCTCGGTCGTGACAGCCATCGCGTGCCTCCTATTGTCTAAGCTGTGCGGACCGCTTGTAACTGAGGCCCGCATATTTGAAGTCGTCGATGTGTTCCTTCTCGAACTCGATCCCCGTCATCTTGAAGAAGCGGGGCCAGCCGATTCGATCGATGAACTCACCCATGCGCTCGTACTTGCGAGCGTTCTTCACCCAAACTTCCACGAGGTTCCGTACTGCGTCCGTCACCTCCGGCCAGCGCGGTGGATTGTTCGGCAGGAACGGGATCGCCAGCTTCGAGAACGTCGGTTCCGAGCGGGCATTGGAGACCTTCCCGCCAACCCAGATCGACACACCGTCGTTCAGCGCGTCCGCCATCGGCAGCGACGGACAGACTGTGAAGCAGTTCGCGCAAAACATGCACAACTCCTCATCGATCTCCACGGAGGTCTTCCCGTCTACCGTCGCCGGTCGGATCGCTGCCGTGGGGCAAGACGCCACCACGTTGGGGATCTCGCAGATCTTGTTGAGGTTGTCGTGCTGGATCTTCGGCGGCCTGCGGTGGATGCCGAGGATCGCGATATCCGAGCAGTGAACTGCACCGCACATGTTGAGGCAGCACGCCAGAGCGATGCGCAGCTTACCAGGTACCTCCATCCCGGTGAAGTAACCGCACAGATCGTCCATCACGGCCTTCACTACGCCCGACGCGTCCGTCGCGGCCGAATGGCAGTGCACCCAGCCCTGCGTGTGGACGATGTTGGAGATGGCATTGCCGATGCCGCCCACCGGGTGGCCTAGCTCCTCGAGGTCCTTGATCAATGGGTCGATATTGGACTCATCTGTGATCAGGAACTCGACGTTGTTGCGGCTCGTGAACCGTAGGTGGCCATCGCAGTACTTGTCCGCCAGGTCGGCGAAATCACGGATCCGGCCAACCCCCATCAACCGCGGTGAGGCCGCACGCACGGTGAAAAGCTTGTCCCCGGATTCGCCAGTGTGGACCATCACGCCGGGCCTTAGAATCTCATGGTATTTCCACTTCCCGTAGTTCGCCTTGATGATGGGAGGCAGAAACTTCTCGTAGTTCGGAGGCCCGATATCGGTTAATCTCTCAGTAGCCATTATGCTTCTACCTCCTCTTCCTCCTCTTCGAAGTACTCTTCGTAGAAGACGTAGGGGTTCTCTCTAGGATGGGCGATCATTTCGGGAACGGGCTCTACCTCGATCTGCTCAAGGAAATTCCCGAGGCCGACGCGCTGCATGAACTCGCCGACGCGTTCGCGGTTCTTGCCGTGCTCGCCCCAGAAGTCCCAGATACGCTCGATAAGGTCTTTGATTTCATCGTAGGGGGGCTCGATCTTGATAAACGGAATCAGGACCGATGAGAGCAACGCGCCCTCGACGATCGGCGCCTTGGCACCGAGCAAGATGGTTGCGCCTCGATCGTCGCCGGGGCTCAAGGCCTTGGGCATCGTGTTGATGCAGTGCATACACTTCACACAGTTCTCGTCGTCGATCTTGAGCTCTGTTCCGTCCCACTCGATGCATTTTGTGGGGCAGTTGTTGCAGACATCTCGCTGAATGTTGAGGCCGGCGTCCTCAGCCGCCTTCACTTCCGCCTGGTCAATCTTGATCTGGTCACGCCAGGTCCCGATGATCGACATGTCCGCGCGTGCAATCGAAGCCACACAGTCGTTCGGGCAACCCGCACATTTCACCTTGAACTTGTACGGGAAGGCCGGGCGGTGAAGCTCGTCCTGGAAGTGGTGCGTGAGATCATTGGTGAGGTGCAACGTGTCATAGCAGGCCCACTCGCACCGAGCCGGACCTACGCAACAACTCGGCGTACGCATGTCCGAACCCGAGCCACCAAGGTCGAACCCGGCCTGCGTGAGCTCCGCGAATGTGGGCTCGAGCTCGTCCGTGGTCGTTCCCAACAGGATGATGTCACCGGTGGACCCATGCATGTTAGTGAGACCGGACCCGTGGCGTTCCCAGATATCGCAGATCGTCCGCAGCGCGTCGGAGGTATAGAACCAACCGCTCGGCATGTTGACGCGCAGCGTGTGGAAGTGCGCGATTTCGGGGAACTCTTCCTGCAGGTCATTGTAGCGGCCGATTACGCCTCCGCCATAACCCATGACCCCGACGATTCCGCCGTGCTTCCAGTGGCCGATCTTCTCCTCATAGGACCGCTCCAGAAGTCTCAGAAGGGCCCCACACTGCTCGCTCTTCTCGGCCGTTCTCTTGATCTCGGAAACGAAACTGGGCCACGGCCCCTTCTCCAGCTCGTCCAGCATCGGGGTGCCGTTCTTGCCTTTCTCTGCCATCGTTAGCTCCTTTCGGACGGGCATGATGGCGCGTCCACTGCCCCTTTTTGGTCAGGTCGCTTCCAAGCGTTCCCTGACGTTGACCACCACCTTGTACAAAACTGTCAAAACAAAAAACCCGAGTGCATAAACACCGACGCTAATCGCTATCTCAGGAGCCGTCGGCGCGTATTCAGTGATCTGTCCCAACGGCGACGGAATGAACCCCGTGACCACCATCGCCAGACCCTTCTCGATCCAAATAGCAAGGATGACCGCGGCGCACAGGGGTGCCAGCAGCCTCTCCTGCCTGCGAACGCTCGGTATCAACAGACATACTACGGTCACCGTCGTCAGCACTGCGCCGATCCACATCCACGGGACCAGGGCGGAGTGCCCCTCGAGCCCAACGAAGAGATACTCGAAGGCATGCAGATGGTGCGGCATGTCGCTGTAGATCCCGGTGAACAGCTCTACGAGGACGAAAAACAGATTGACCACCATGGCGTAAGCCACGATCGTGGCCAGCTTCTGTATCGCCTCCCAACCCGGGTCGAACCGGGTGAAGCGCCTCAGGATGAGAGCGAGTAGGATCAGCAGACTGGGACCTGATGCGAATGCCGAGGCCAAGAAACGCGGTGCCAAGATCGCCGTCATCCAGAACGTCCTAGCTTCCAAGCCCGAATACAGGAACGCCGTCACCGTGTGGATGCTGATTGCCCACGGAATCGACAAGTAGATCAGCGGCTTTACCCACCTGGGCGGCGGTGCTCCCTTGCGCTCCGCCTCGAAGGTCATGACCCCGATGACTAGATTCAGCAGTAAGTAGCCGAAGAGCACCTGCGTGTCCCAGAACATTAGCGAATTCGGGGACGGGTGTAGGAACACGTTCATGACGCGCATCGGCTGGCCCATGTCCACCAGAATGAACAGGGCGCACATGAGCACCGCCGAAACGGCCAGCCCCTCCCCGAGGATCACCATCCGGCCGAACGCTTTGTAGTTGTGCAGGTAGTAAGGCAGGACCACCATGACGGCCGAGGCCGCCACACCGACTAGGAAGGTGAACTGCGAAATGTAGAGCCCCCAAGTCACATCCTGGCTCATTCCGGTGATATGCAGACCCTCGCTCAGCTGCCGGCCATAGGCCGCCAAGCCGACAACCACCAGCGCTCCCCAGATTCCCAAGAGAACCCAGTATTTCCTGCCGCCACGGAATGCGTCCTGCAGCATTACAGTCTCCCCACTCCGCCCAGTCCTGTGTTTGACGAGCTACACGACATAGAAAACGTTGGGACCCGTCCCAAGACTGACCCTCCTACTGATTGTATGTTTCTCGCCCAAGATTCGGTTGACCTCCGAATCTGGGTCCGCCAGGTTTCCGAACGTCAAGGCCCCTTCACCACCTGCCACCGCATGCACTGCTTCTACGCAAGCTGGCTGTTTTCCCTCACGTAGCCTCTCCGCGCAGAAGTTGCACTTCTCCACCACACCCTTGGTGCGCGTGGGGAAGTCCGACGGCATCTCTCCGTTGTCGTCTCTCTGTATGAATGCCCGTGGGTCTCTCCAATTGAAACTTCGGGATCCATACGGACAGGCAGCCATGCAATAGCGACAGCCTATGCACCGATGCTGATCCATCATTACGATCCCATCGCTCTCCCGCTTCCAGGTCGCCTTGGTGGGGCAGACCCGCACGCAGGGCGGGTTCGTGCAGTGGTTGCACAGCACGAGCACAGGCATCTCCCTCATCTCGGCCGGGCTGTGCTCGTGAACCTGATCCGGAAACACGTCTTGGTACTTCTCGTCCCAGATCCAGTCGATCTCGTCGTCCGGGTCGGGGATGTCCGGCACGTTGTGTTCCCGGTGGCAAGCCGCGGCAGAGACCGCGCGCACCTCATCGTTGAGGCACTTCTCCAGATCGACCACCATCGCCCACTGACTCGAAGACTGTGCCTCTTCCTCCGAACCGTGCTGCGTGATGGCCAAGGCACCGCGAACGAACGGGAGGCCACAGCCCAGACCCAGCACCGCGCACCCGGCCTCTTTCAGGAACGTGCGGCGATCCTCGCTCATCGCTCGCCTCCCCCGGGCTCGACGTGGCAGTCCCAGCACCGCGGCGCGACGTCAGCGTAGTCGTGGCACCGCTGGCAGAACGTCTCCCGGTTGTTGTGACAGTCCATGCAGGTACCGGTGAGGCTCATCGTGTACGTCTCGCCGGATGTAGACGTGTATTCAGTGTCGCCCTCGCGAACCACCGCGTTCCGCCATTGGTTCAACAGCTCCATGTGCCGTGCGGTCATGAACTCGGTGTCTTCCACACACTGGGTCTCATTCTCGGGCATCTCGAGATCGGGGCGACCCGCTTCGCCAGCTGCGCCCAACGCCTGCCACGTAGGGAACGCCGCCAGTACCAGAACGACGACCACAGCGATCAGGACCTTCGTTCTATCACTCATGGGCAGCCACCTCTACCACTTTGTCCTCTCCCTCAGCATCCTCCATGCCGGGGATCGGCTCCAATCGCAGGTTGTGCGTGCGCTTCGACTCGCCCTCGAACACCATCGCGTTGGCCACGAGCTCGCTGATGCCGGTTACCTCGACACCCGGTGCCCAGTAGTCACACACCGTCACGAGTGTCGCCCGATCGATGGCGCACATCGCCGCCAGCTGGTTCACCCCGTGCCGCTCCTGCACGTATCGCACGGCGCTGCCCCGGGGCAGACCGCCGCGCAATCGCATCTCCATGTTCTCGTCGGTTCCCAGCCCGGCACCGCCACCGCAACAGAACGTCTGCTCGCGGATGGTGTTCTCGGGCATCTCGAAGAAGTTGTTGCACACGTTGCGGATCACATAACGCGGTTCCTCCAGAATACCCATCCCTCGTGCGGGATTGCAGGAATCGTGGAAGGTCACGCGTATGTGATCGTTCCTGGACGGATCCAGTTTCAGTTTACCGTGGCGGATCGCGTCGGCGAGGAACTCCATGATGTGGACGACTTTGGCCGAGCGCGCGTTCTCGAATACCGTGCCCGTCAGCGGCGACTTCGGCACCTCGAGAAAGTCGGCGGGACCGGTCATCGTGTTCATGTACTGATGGATCACCCGCCACATGTGTCCGCACTCGCCACCCAGAATCCACTTGACTCCGAGACGCTTGGCCTCGGCGTAGATCTTCGAGTTCAGTCGTTTCATCGCCTCGTGCGAGGTGAACAACCCGAAGTTCCCGCCGTCAGACGCATAGGTGCTCCACGTGTAGTCGATCCCCAGCTCGTGGAACAGCAGCATGTAGGCCATGCAAGTGTAGATACCGGGCGCCGCTACGAAGTCGCCCGAAGGCGTAAAGAACAAGATCTCGGCACCCTTCTTGTTGATGGGGATGTCGATGCGGATACCGGTCGCCTCCTCGATGTCGTCCGCCATGAAGTCCAGCGTGTCCTTCAGGCCGTGAGGCTGGATGCCGAGGTGATTCCCGTAACGATAGCAGTTCGCCACCGGCTCGATGACCCAGTTCACGTACAGGCCAAGCAGACCTAATAGCTCCCGGCCCATCATCGTGATCTCGGCCGTGTCGATCCCGTAGGGACAGAAGACCGAGCATCGCCGGCATTCCGTGCACTGGTAGAAGTAGTAGAACCACTCCTTGATCACTTCAGGCGTAAGCTCGCGACCACCCGCCAGCTTGCCGAACACCTTACCCAGGGCCGTAAAGTCCTTGCGATAGACGGACCGCAGCAGCTCGGCCCGCAGCACCGGCATGTTCTTGGGGTCGCCGCTGCCGATGAAGAAATGGCACTTGTCGGCGCAGGCGCCGCACCGGACACAGGTGTCCATGAAAATCTTGAAGCTGCGGTACTTGCTCAGCCGCTCCGCCATCCCCTCCAGAACGGTTTTCTTCCACCCCTCCGGGAGCTGCCAATCCTCATCGGTCACAGCCCAGTCCCGCGGATACGGAAGATCAAAGACCGTGAGGTTCTTGGCCTTGCCCGGGTAAATGAACGTACCCGGCCTGAAGTCGACCGGCGTGTCCATCCACGATGTCTTGGGCGGCTCCCAATCCACCTTCAGCAGTTCTTCCTGCTGGTAATACTCCATTTCGTCCGGCTTTGGACTCTTGCGCGTCATTGTCGCTCCACCGGAATCCCGGCCCGTATCATCTTCTCCCTGAGGTCGTCCTCGTATTCCTCGTACGTGTGAACCTTCACGGGATAGTCCCAGGGATTGATGTGTCTCACCGCTCGGTTGTTGTTCGCCATGTTTCGGGTCGGGCTCATGAAGACGCCCGCCATATGCACTAACTTGCTGAATGGGAAGTAGGCCAGCAGCACGCAGACCAGAAACAGATGCCCGTAAAAGATCGGGCTGACCGAGTCGGCCACCACCGGCGAGAAGCGCGCCAGGCCCAGCGCCATCTCCTTCACGCTGGCGATGTCCGTCTTCGCCAGGTGCCGCAGCCAGATCCCGCTGACACCGATAGCCAGCATCAGCAACAGTGGGAAGTAATCATTCACCAAGGAGATGTACCGCACCTGGCTAATCGCCAGCCGGCGATACAGTAGATAGACCAGGCCCACCACGAATACGATCGAGGTTACGTATACGACCGGTAGTCCGACTTCCATGAACCCATCGGTCGCCTCCAAGAACGTCACGAAGAATGGCACCGGGTTCGTAAACAGACGGAGGTGTCGGATCAATACGATCAACAGCGACCAATGCATCGCCATCCCCGCCACCCACAGTGCTAAGTCGGTCGCGTAGACCAACCGCCGACCCTCGACCATCTCGGTCTTCGTGTTCTTCAACAGCGATCGGAAGAAGAGCACCTCCAGAGCCATTCTCCCTATCACCGTGAGCGTATTGTGCGGATTGTCCAGCTTCTGCTGCTTGATCCAGGAAAGGGACTTCTCCTGACCACTCGTTGTCGGTATGCGGAAAGGAACAGGCACCTTGGCCCAACCCAGGACTCGGTAGATGAGCCCACCTACGAACAACACGAGCGCGGCATAAGGAATTCCCACGCCGAACAGCCACCCCAATCCCGACGCTCCGCCCGCGAGCCCCAACAGGAAAAGGCCAACCACCGCCACCAAGGCGACCAGCACGTTCATCGGAGACCCTCTCGCTGCACGTTCCCTCCGTCTCGTTTCGATTCGATTTGGACGAGCTCCGGCTCGGGATCCTGCTGGTTCACTTTGCCTATCACCCAGGATACCTGTCGCTTCACCTCGTTGATGCGAAGCTGGTGGACCTGCTCGCGACACTCGACGTACGCGTCAAACGCCGCAAGCGTGATCTCATCAATCTGCGCGTCCAGCTCCCCGAGTTCCCTCGAATACTGTGGATCCGAAACCGCGCCTCCCAACTCCGCCCGGACCACGTCCTTCAAGCGGAAGACGAACTCCACTGCCTGCGAAGGCGCAAACTGCTGCACGGCCCTGATCTTCATGATCTCATAGAGAGACTCACGAATCCCCTCGTCGTCCGTTCCTTCGAGCAGGACGTCGAGAATGCGCTCGGTACCCATACGCAGGCTGTGTCCCACAGGATTGGCGAACGGGTCTTTCTCGCTCGCGAAGACCGCGCCGGAATCCCCCGGATACGTCGCCAGTACGACGCCCAACCACCTGCGGGCGATTACCTCCCGCTTCTCCAGCAGTAGCTGCCGGAGTGTCATCGTCAGACCTCCGTCGACGCCTGTATCAGACGCAGCCCGTCGGCTTCGGCAGACCCGCTACCTTGCAGGCACCCTTCGCCGGGCCGCTGGGAAACAGATCGTAGATCTCCTTCAGCTTGAAGCCGGTCGTCTTGCAGAGCTTGCGGATCATCGGCGCCATGTTGTACTCGAGATAGTACTCACGGAGGTAGTTGACGACCTTCCAATGATCGTCAGTCATCTCGTCGACGCCCTCGGTCTTCGCCAGGTCTGCTGCAACGCCCAGATCCCACGCGTCGGGGTCCTGAATGAACCCGTCCTCGTCGATCTCGATCATCTTCCCACCGAATTCTTTCTGTTCCATCGGAGCCCTCCGTTCGAAATCCTGCCTACCTTCATCCCAACAGTTGTTGACTACACGAAGTCGACATCCACCCTCGGTGGATGGGTTAGTGTCTCATGAATCGAACACTTCTCGGCTATACGCCGAACGGCGTCCATCCGATCTTCCGGAAACCCATTCGGGAGCTCTACATCGACAACGATGGCACCTACCCGCTTCGGGTCGTCTGCAAGCTCGAAGGTAAGGTCGACGCCGACATCGCCGTCGTTGTATCCCTGCCTGTCGCAGTAGCTTTGTACCATCATCGCTATGCAAGCGCCAAGGGAGCCGGCGAGCAGCTCTGCCGGCGTGAAGCCCTCAGCCCGGCCCCCGTCTTCCACAGACATATCGCTGACAACGTCACGTCCACGTACGTGGATGTTGAACTCCAGATTGCCTTGCCGCGTGACGCTGATGAGGTCCATTCCGTCGCCCTTTACGCTCGTTCTCTACTTCCCTGTCACGCGCCCCGTTGCTGCACCATGCAACTTGACTTCGACTTTCTGGTCAAGGCCCGCATAGTAGTCGCGCAGAATCGCAACGACTTCGGGTTTGCTGAATTCGGAAGGAACGTTCTTGCCTTCCGACAGCAACTTGCGCAGCATCGTTCCGGAAAGAAGAAGTCGTGAGCCTGATACGTAGTTACCATCGTCATCCAAGACGGCTTTGTCTTCGTTCGGCGAGGTCTTCATCGAAGCCATCTCACCGAGCTTGTAGTCGTAAAAAGTCCAGTCCATTTTGAGCGGCTGCGTTTCCAGCGCACCTGCCGGAAGCTCGTCGAAGATCTCCTGGGCGTCGAACGGTCCATAGTAATCACCGACACCGGCGTGATCTCTGCCCACGATCAGGTGGCTGCAGCCGTAGTTCTGGCGGAACAGCGCATGTAGGAGCGCCTCGCGCGGACCCGCGTAACGCATGTCCAGCGGATATCCACCTTGCACGACCCGCTCCGGCCTGAAGTAGTTCTGCACCAGCGCGTCGATGCACTTTACCCTAACATCCGCCGGAATGTCACCGGGCTTCAGCTCGCCGAGAAGCTGGTGGACGTAGACGCCGTCGGTGACCTCGATGGCGACCTTGGCCAGATAGGCGTGAGAGTTATGCATCGGGTTACGAAGCTGTAGTGCCGAGACCGAACTCCAGCCGCGCTCGGTGAAGATCGCTCGAGACTCGGCCGGCCGCTGATAGATGCCCGGGAACTCATCGGGGAAGAAGCTCTCGCTCAAGACCCTGAGGGGCCCGCCCAGGTTCACTTCCTTCTGAGCCAGCACCATGGCCACTCCGGGGTGTTCCGGATCCGTGGTCTTGAAGACCTCCTTGCACTCCAGTTCCTTGTCGATACTGTACTTATCGTTCACCGTCATGATGGCCATCGCGGTGCCACGCTTTTCATCGAACAGCGTGATCTCTTCACCACCTGCGATGGCATCCGCGTCTTCCTTTGTGACGGATACGGTGACGGGGATGGGCCAGAACACTCCGTCCGTCATCCGCATATCCGTGACCACGCCCTTCCAATCCGCTTCTCCCATGAAGCCATCCAGGGGGGTGAATCCTCCGATTCCCATCATGATGGCGTCGCCCGTCTCCCGGGACGTGATGGGGATCTTGCGAAGTGTTTCAGCGCGCTTCTGCTCCTCGCTCAACTCCTTGCCCTCGAGCAACAACGGCTTCAGCTTCTTCTCTTTGCCATGCGCATTGACGAGTTTGGACATCGCTCTTCCCTCTGTGGGCGTTGTGGTTGTTGCTGCTATCCTGTATCCGGGAGATCCGGCTCCTCGCGATCTCCAGTTTCGGGTTTCAGTTCTCGACCGCGACCTCCTCCACGGCCGGCGTGACTAGCACCTCCACCGGGCCGCTCCCTATCAACTCTGTCGGCCGACGTGCTCCGTTCGCGCGCCCGGTGTGCTCGGCGTACACCATGGCCACAGTGCGATACACTATGTGGGCGAACTTGGAGTACGGCAGATACACCAGCAGCTGGAACACGAGCACCAGGTGTACGAAGTAGAGCGCGTACGCCACCGACACCGCCGCCGACGCGGACTCCGTGTCGATGGCGAACCGCAGTATCTCGACAACGAAACCCGTCACTCCAACACCCAACAGCAGACAGATGAACATCCAATCGAACGCCGTGCTCGTCAGTGCATCGTTCGGGTCGCGCAGTCGATCCACTATGGCCTTCGTACAGCCGAAGACCAGCAGCACACCGCCAACGTTGGCCAAGACCTTCATGGGGTGCGCCAGGTCGAACGGATACATGGATTCGATGCCCAGGTGCGGGAACGCGTACAGATCGAACGTGGCCCAGATCGTGACGACGAACAGCGCCAAGAATCCGTAGAAGGCCGTCATGTGTGTGATTCGCCCCGAGGGCTGCGCGCTGCATTTGGCGAACCGGTCGTGGGCGATGACCGAGGCGGCGGCCAGTACGATGCTCCTAGTCAGCCCGATCGGCGGTGCCGGCGACCCGTCCAGAACGTCGGCGGCTTTCATCGCCCGCCAGAACCGGGCGATACCCACGAGTGCCGCGAAGAACGCGAGCGCCGTGAAGAACGCGAAAAAGCCGATCAACAGCCAGTGCGGGAAGAACTCGGCGTAGAAGCCGTGGGGTTCACCGAAGGCTAGAGCGTCCTCGATCGGCCCGCGGACCATGAGCGCCAGGGCCAGCAGCGCTGCCGTGAAAGCCATCGAGACCGGCTGCATCTTGACGTCGTTCACCCAGCGGCTGAGGAACTTCGGGGCAGAATAGTGCCGCACCGCCCACTGGCGTACCGCGGCCAACACGTCGCCCGGTCGAGCGCGGCGTGGACACTTGAGCGAACAATCGTTGCATCGATGGCAAAGCCAAACGTCGGGATCCGACGCGAGGCGGTCCTTCAAGCCCCACTGGGCCCAGATCATCTCCTTTCGCGGGAACGGCCGACGGTCACTTGCCAGCGCGCATGCGACCGAGCAAGTGGCACATTGGTAGCACTTCTTCAGATCGCTTCCGCCCGAGGAGATGATCTCCTCGACGAACTTTCGATCCGGCACCAGCAGGCTGGCGTTGGACATCCCCCTATGCTCCCTAAAACCCCTTGAACGGGTTCAACCCAATCTCGTCAATCTGTTCGGCAAACTCGTTGATGATTTCCGGTAGCCTCTCGTAGTCGGAAATCGTTAGCTCCTCGAGACGGACACGCTCCTCCTCGAGTGCGAGCTGCTTGAGCTTATCACGAATGTTTTCGCTCCGCGTGCCCATCAACTCGCTGCCACGGATGAAGTGGCACTGGTATTCATCACCCGACTTACATCCCATGAGGAGAATGCCGTCGAAGCCACTCGACAAAGCATCCGCCACCCAGACGGTGTTGATCGAGCCCAAGCATCGGACGGGGACGATCCGGATGAAGGCGCTGTGCTGGATCCGCTTGAGACCCGCGAGATCCAAAGCTGGATACGCATCGTTTTCGCACAGCAAGCCGAGCAGACGCGGCTTCTCCTCGAACTCGTCGGGGATATCCACCGCTTTGATCATCGAGCCGATGATGTCCGGCGAGTAGTCCTTGAACGAGATGATCCGCTCGGGGCAGCAGCCCATGCAGATACCGCAGCGACGGCAGCGGGTGAGGTTGACGAGCGGCGTGCCCTTCTCGTCTTCGTTCAACGTGCCGAACGGACATTCCTCGGTACAACGCTTACACTGGGTGCAGCGCTGCAGGAAGAAGTCCGGATACGACATGTCGCCCCACCGGGGGTGCACCGCAGCACCCTCGCTGGTCAGCTCGACACTCTGAATCGCCTTCAGCGCAGCGCCTGCGCCGTCCTCCATCGATACCAGCGAATCGTTCGGCGCTCGCACGCACCCGGCCGCGTAGATACCGGTGCGGCGTGTCTCGTACGGGAAGCAAATGAAATGAGAGTCTGGGAAGTCGTATTTCAGACTTGGCAGGTCCGGACCCTGGCGATAGTCCAGATTCAGAATCTCGGTTCCTTCCAGGTGTCCAAGTTCCTGCGCCGTCTCCTTCGCCGCTTCCAATTGCGCGCCTGCTTCGCCCTTCTCGATGATCGCCTTGGCGTCAGTCAGCTTCCGCAGACCTTCGCCGTCAGCCGCCGTAGGTACCAGACCGGTCGCCAGCACCACGAGGTCCGCTTCGATGCGGATCTGCTCACCCAGCAGCGTGTTTTCGGCTTCGACCTGCAGATTGCCGCCATTCACCTCCTCGACTCCGACGACCTCGGCTTTGGTGAAGAAGATGCCGGGGTCTTCCTGAGCTGAGCGGTAGAAGCCTTCGTACTGTCCCGGTGTGCGGATATCCTTATATAGGATGTAAGCCTCGGCCTCCGAGTCGAATTTCCGAGCCACCATGGCCTGCTTGATGGTCACCCTGCAGCAGACCGCCGAGCAGTAGGGCAGGTGATCTTCGTCACGCGAACCGGCGCATTGGATGAAGAGGATCCGGCGAGCTGGCTTGCCGTCGCTCGGTCGCGTGATTGCGCCGCCCGCGATTAGCTCCTCCATCTCCACGTTGGTGATCACGTTGGGATAGTCGTAACCCAGGTGTCCGAGCCGCGAGGCGTCGTACGGTTTCCAGCCGGTAGCCTGGACGATGGCACCGACGCGGAGTTCCGAGCTCGAGCCGTTGGCTTTCAGTAAGACGTCGAACTGGCCGGGTCCACCGGTGATCTTCTCAATGGTCGTATCGGTGTGGACCCTGATCCGCTCGTGGCCTTCGACTTCGCCGATGCTCCCGCTGAGGTCCACGGGCTCGAGCTGCTTGTACGGGGGGCTGAGGGGGAATCGCCAGGCGAACTTGGCCGCCCAGCCGCCCAGCTGCGACTCCTTCTCCACCAGCACCACGTCGTAGCCGGCGGCGGCAGATTCGAGGGCTGCCGTCATCCCGGTCACGCCGCCACCGACGACCAGGATCGTCTTGTCGACTTCCTCGTCGAACGGCTCAGGGAGGGACGCTTTCTTCGCCCGAGTGACACCCATGCGCAGGTAGTCTGCGGCGAGCATCTGCGTGTCCTCGTCGTTGGCCTCGTGGCTCCAGACCACGTGCTCGCGCAGGTTCACCCGCTCGGTGCGGCAACCATCGAAGGTGAAATCGTCGACCTTGAATCGAGGCGTGCACGCGGCAACGACCAGCGCGCTGGCACCCTCCTGAATATCGGCTCTGATCAGCTCGAGACCCGCATCGCCACAAAGGCACTCGTGCTCGCGACAGAGATCGGCTTCCAAGTCTCCAGTGGCGAGCTCACACAGCTCCTCGATGTCCAGCGACTCGCCGATCTCGCACCCACGACATATATAGACAGCGACCTTCTTATCCACCCTTCACTCCCCGAAGCTCTTCAGAGCCTTCATGGCGACGCCGGTGGCGTCTCTCACACATGTGGCTACGTCCGTGGGGCGCTTCGCGCATCCGGCCGCCAGCAACCCCGGGTGGCCCTGCTCGGTCGTCAGGAATCCGAACTCGTCCGTCTTCAAACCGCCTTCCACCTGCACGCCGCCTCCCGCGACTGGCACCAGTCCTGTCGCAAGCACGACCAGGTCGACCTTCTGTCTGATCTTCTCGGCGGTGAGCGCATCCTCGGCCTCGACTTCCAATGACCCGTCGGACACCTCGGTGATCTTCGCCACCTTGCCCTTGATCAGGCTCAGCTCCTCGTCCTTCTCGGTCGCAACGAAGAAGTCCTCGAGGCGTCCCGGCGCACGGATATCGATGTAGAAGACATAGATCTGTGCGTCGGGGTACTGCTCGCGGACGTACCGGACCTGTTTGAGGGATCCAAGGCAGCAGACCCCGGAACAGTGCGCCAAGTAGTTCTCGTCGCGAGAACCGGCACACTGCACGAACGCCACGCTCTCGATCCCCCCTCCGTCCGAAGGCCTCTGGATCTTGCCGCCCGTGGGCCCGTTCACCGAGGCCAGACGCTCCATCATCACGTTGGTGATGACGTTCGGATACGTGCCGAACCCCAGGTTGTCGATCTGCCGCGCATCGTACGGGTCCCAACCCGTCGCCCAGATCACAGCCTGGACCTCCAGTTCGATCGTCTCGGGCTGCATGTCCAGCTCGATGGCATCGTACGGACAGGCATCTACGCACTTTGCGCATTCGTTCCCCGGACAGACGCTACCGTCGATGACGAACCGTAGGGGGTGAGCCATCTCGAAAGGCAGATAGGCCGCCTTGGTGTTGCTCATCCCGAGGTTGAATTCGTCGGCGCGCTCCACTGGGCAGACCGCAGCGCATTCGCCGCATGCCGTGCACTTGGAGTTCACTAAGCGCGGCATGCACTGAATCGTGGCCTTGTAGTTCCTGGGTCCGCCGCTGATGCTCTCGACCTGCGACAGCGTCAGGATCCGAACCCGCGGACTGGTCCTCAGGCGACGGTAGTGGATCTCCAAACCGCAGGTCGGCGGGCAGAGCTTAGGAAAGTACTGGGCAAACTGAGCCACGCGGCCGCCGAGGTAGGGGTTCTTTTCAACTACGACCACCTCGCAGCCTGCTTCGGAAGCTTCGATGGCCGCGGAAATACCGCTTATGCCGCCACCGACGACCAGGACCGTTCCCCGCTTCCCATTTCCGCTCATCGTTAATCTTCGTTGGCGGCTGCTGCCGCCTTCTTGCCAAACACTGCCTTCTTATCGAGCGAGCCCTTGAACGCCTCGAGAACATCCGCCTTGGCCTTGACGGTCGGCTCGCCGAAGAGGCTGAAGCGCAGCCAAAGGAACGCGAAACGCAGGAGCGCCTCGTCCTCGTAACGCATTTCCTCGACGAAGTCCTCATCCACGTCGAACCGCTGCAGCAGCGTGCTGTTGAATACGAATTCCCGGAACTTGTCCAGGTCGTAACACGCCGTGAACAGCATGTGCATCTTCTCGGGAGAGAGGGTGCCGCCACCCTCGAAGAACTCGTGGAGCGTCAGTTCCTTGTACGCTTCGCCCCACTCGTCGTATTCATCGATACCCTGGTCGTCGAGCCACTCACGAACCGTCCACTCGTGCGACTCCTCGAACCCGCAGCAGCCTTGCTCGTGCAGCAGGAAGTAAAACCGGTCTCCCCGCCAGCCGTCGGGTGTGTCCTTCTGAGCCGCCAGGCCCAACGGATACATGCGACACGGCCAGGGCCGGTCCGCGTAGATGCCGCATCCACCTTCGGTCAGGAATTGACAAGTCTTTTCCTCGTCGTCGCCCATCCGCAACATGACGACCGGGGTCTTCATATCCTTCTGAACGGGAAGGAGAGCGTACTTATCGAGAAACTCGCCGGAAGTCATACCCAAGCGTCGCTTCATGCGCAGCACGTCGTACGGAGACAAGAATATGTTGACGTCACTGCAGCACTTGTTGAAACAGTAAACACCGGGGTGGCACCCGAAGTTGAACTTGTCGTCTTGGCCGAGCCTGGGGTGATCTTCTAGGATCTTCTCCTGTAATCTTTGACGCGGGTCCTTCGTGTCGGGGGCGTCGTGCTGGTCGGTCATTCATCTTCTCCTTCATCGTCCTCCACGATCATCTCCCGCGTCGCAGAGTCCGACCAGACCGGAATCATCGACGAGGCACCCGTGCCGGGATTGACCATGTATCTATACGAGCCCTGTTGGCCGAACTGCTGCTCCATCCACTCCCACCCCTCTCGGTAGTACGAGCAGTCGTCGTTGAAGCAGACGAACAAGAAATCTTCAAGCCACGTGGCGCCGTCCGGGACAGTCCATTTCTTGAGGCGGTGGCCACAATGCGGGCAAGTTCCGGTGGCTTCAGTCATAGGGCTCCTCGATCGATCTCTTGTTGTGGGGGCGACTCGAGATTGGTCGATCAACCTGCCGGTGTGGCTTCTGTGAGCGGCGCTAAGCATGACATCGGTCCAAGGGTCAAGAGCACCGGGGATCGTCAGGCGTCTCTAGGCGACGCCTGACGATCCCGGCACCGGTTATCTACTGCGTGATGTACTTGACGGGCTTCTTCATCATGTTCCAATCGCCCGTGTTCCTGTCATAGGTGCAATTGCAGAACGCAAGCCAATTATCATTGTCCATGCTCGGCTTGTCCGAGCGGAAGTAATAGCCCGGCCAGCGCGTCTCTTCCCGGAACAGAATCGAACGCATGTGAGCATCCGCCTGATACACGCGGTGGACGTTCTCCCAACAGCGCATCAACTCGTGCAGGTTGGAGGCGGCCAACTTGTCGGCGTCTTCCTTCAAGAACGCCAGCAACTCCTGACCCTTCTCCAGCAGCTTGTCGCTGGTCTTGAACTGACTGGACACACCACCCGCATACTCGTCCATAATCTTCTGCAAGCGATACATGAACTGCGTCGGACGGATGTAGTTGGGATTGATGTCCGCGTCGGTCGTCATGCTGCTGTGTGCCTCAAAAGTCTCCAGCGGCTTGAGGATCTCGGTCTTCAGTGCGTCGACTTCGGCCTGGTCCACCACCGGAGCATCGGGGTTATCGATGACGTAAGAGATCGCCGCCTTGGCTGCGATCCTGCCCTCGGCGTGCGAGCCGGACGAGAATTTGTGGCTGGAGGCTCCCGACGCATCGCCCGCGGCGAACATGCCACTGACCGTAGTCATGTGCGGGTAACCCCAGAAGTACTCACTCTTCGTCTCGTCAGTCTGTAGGTCCTCCGGGCCGGAGACCCACGCGCCCGACGCTCCAGAATGCGACCCGATGAAGTACGGATCACAGGCCATGATTTCCGAAGGCTTCCTCTCTGGCTCGACGTTCGTGGCGGCCCAGAGGATCGCCTGCGAGATCGTCATGTCTAGGAAGTCCTCCCAAGCCTCGGCCTCGAGCTCCTTCAGCTTCTTCTTCGCCGCCTTCTCGTCAGGCGCCTGATCCGCGATCTTCTTGATCGCGTCGGCGGTCTGCATGTAGATGGGGCTCTTGCCGTCCATCACGTCCAGCATCATTAGCCAATTGCGAATATTGGCCGGCCGCGGCTTCACCTTGCCGTAGGGCTCCCACTTGTCGAGCTCGGCGGCGTTGTCCTTCATGTAATCGCCGCCCTCGGCGTTCGTCGCGATCGACTTGAACAGCAGGAACCACGCACCCACAGGACCATAGGCATCCTTGAATCGTACCGGGATGAAGCGCACTTCCTGGCAGGTCATCTCGGCACCGCCATAAATCGTGAAGAAGGCGCTGGCGCCGGAGTTGAATGGCGGATACCACGAGCGGCCGAAGCCCTCGCCCGTCGAACGCGGCTTGAACACGTGCACCGCGCCGCCCATGGCGACCAGCGTGGCTTTCGCCTTGAACACGTAGATCTTGTTCTCTCTGACGCTGAAGCCAATCGCGCCCACGCACTTGCCGTCCTTGACCAGCGGGTGCGTGATGAAGACGCGCTCGAAGTATTCGCCGCCGGCTTCCGCCAGCGCGTTCTTCGCGGCTTCAGCCACGATGACTTTGTAGGACTCGCCGTTGATCATCAGTTGCCAGCGGCCCTCGTGTACGTAGTTGCCTTCCTTGTCCTTCCAGATGGGCAGGCCCCACTTCTCGAACAGGTGGACCGTCGAGTCCACGTGGCGAGCGATGCTGGCCACGAGGTCCTCGCGCGTGATCCCCATGAGGTCGTTGCGAACGTAGTCGATGTAATCCTTCAGCGTGTTGTTGCCGCTGTTCAGGTCCACGTACTGGTTGATGGCCGAGAGGCCCATGGCGACCGCACCCGAGCGGTCCATGGCCGCCTTGTCGACCAAGGTGACCTTCAAACCGTTCTTCTTCGCCCAGTAGGACGCTTCGACCGCCGCCCCGCACGCGGCCATCCCGCCGCCGCAGATCAGCAGGTCGGTTTCGACCGTTACGGTTTCAAAATCCGGCATTTTTTCTTATCTCCTTTGTTCGTCTTCCGAAGAGATCAGACACCAATTTGCAAACCGACCCCGACTACAGCGTCAGGACCTTGTCCATCTTTACCGGGCCTCGCTCGGTGTTCAGGCCTTCCGGCTCGCACATTAGCGTCGGGCTCTTCAAGTCGTCGTCGCCTGTCGGATAATGATCGAACGGTTGAGCCTTCCCTTCCTCGACGCCCCTGCGGATCGGGAACTTGAAGCGTTTCGGCTTGATCTCCTTGCTCCGGAACTGGAGGGTCCACATGATGTCTTCGCTGCTGCGCATC
>Ga0209536_100000237_pt1 | contig 87662 bp, 78 predicted proteins | sample DeeMarSeWOR28_12_FD_187461 | JGI IMG/M metagenome (GOLD analysis project Ga0209536, IMG submission 187461) | Marine sediment microbial communities from White Oak River estuary, North Carolina - WOR-2-8_12 (SPAdes) (version 2) | ecosystem: Environmental > Aquatic > Marine > Intertidal zone >... | reverse complement strand
CCCGGTCTTCCGGCGACCTGCAGCCCCGCGTGCTCTGAGTAAGCTCCGCAAACGGGCCCCACGGGACAAGTCGCCCGGCTGCAACGACCAGCCGGGCGACGGGCAGAACTCAGGTGACGGCCCTTGCGACATCGCTCCTCCGTCCGCGCCGGAGCACCCAGTCCCAGTTGATGAACAGCAGGGCAAGCCACTCCTCACCGACGTGGATATTGAGGGTGAGCACGGTACCGAGGCTGAACACGAGAGCCATCGGGAGCAGCACGTACCGCGCCCGCCTACTGAACAGCGCTCCGACGAACGCCGCCTGAAAGACCAGCGCGCCGACGCCCATACCCAGGCACAGGAGCGGATGTTCCGCGATCCATAGGCCGAGCTCTCCGAACCGCCAGCGGTCCCCGAGATTGAACGCGAGCAGCCATTGGCGGATGTTGTCGGCGGCGGCCCACGTCGGGCCGGTCATGGTCATCTTCCCGTAGAAGGCGAACAGGAAGATCTCGGCAACCAGAAGCCAAAGGAGCTTCCTGGGCCACCCGTACTCCCACGACGGACGCTGCGGCGCCGACGCCCGGGGGAGCAAGCGGAAAGCATCCGCGCACCGCGTGCAGCCGAGGATAACCAGCATGGGTGCCGCGAGTGTCATCCCACGGCCTGTTGGTTGCTGCATGCCCCAGAAGACGGTTTCGAGCGGCGCAAGGTGGTACAACAGGACTGCCGCGACGAGGCAGGCAGCGCGTGCATGTACACCGAGGATCACCGCAACGAGCGCGATCACGGCCAACCACTGGAGTGCGTATTCCAGTTGCACCGGAACATCGAAGATCAGGTACCGCCAGCGCTGACTCGCGGGCGCAGCCGCCCAAAGGCCAGGGTAGCCCGCCACGGCGGCGTAGTCTCGCGACAGCAAATGCCACAGTGCATGCAGTCCGACGATCACCCGGGCAGCTGCCAGATTCCGGGCTGTGTCTGGCACGAACCAGAACGCCCCCCACAGCTGGCTCGCCCATCGCGCTGCACTCATCGTGCGGCCATGTATTCGAAGCCCAGCATCCGCTCGTAGCTCGACGGTTCCGCGCGTCGCTTCTCGATGCCCCACGACTCCCTGTACCAACGGATACCGACAAACGGCCGGGGCGGGACGTCCGCACTGTCACGCCACTCCGCGCGAAAGAGAAGATGCGTGGGGGCCTGCAAAGGCCCAAGAAAGCGGCCGAAGCGGCCGGGGTTGCGACCTGCAAGCGCCTCTTCCCGTCTCGCGTTGGCCTGTCGGAGCAACGTCGCTCCGATTCGCGACTGATCAGCTGCGGGGAGCGTTGAGCCCCGATAGTCCATCCAGGCAAGCAACTCGGAAACGCTGAGCGGTTCCCACGCTCGGTAGTCGACGGGATGCTCGCGGCCGTCCGCGGTCACGCCGTAGAACCAAGAGAATGGCAGGGCCGGGCCCACCGCCGGGGGCGGCGGCCGTGTCATCATCGCCCAACTCGAGAACGGCCAGAGATTCCAGCGCATGAGTCCCGCCGTACAACTGACTGCGAGCACGTACACGAGGAACCCATTCACGAGCCGCTGACGCCCTTGTGTCGATGGACGGCGGCGGCTGAGCATCGCCAGTCCGATGCCACCTGCCACGAATCCCGCAAACGCACCCGCGGCCGCGACGTGGTAGAGGTCAGCCCTCGATACAGGTATCGCGACGACGACTGCGAGCGACGCCACATGAGGCTCCAGCATCCCCGTCAGCAACCACATCACGCGCTCCGAATCACCGGTCGCGGGAGGAATCGGCGTCGACCCAGCCGCACGTGCCCATCGCGACACCAGAGGTACCAGCCGAACGGCGCCGGCTCCGCCGTACCAGGATCGTGTTTCGGCTGGCACCGCACGAAGTCGAGCACGTGTCCGTACCGCACCACCCGCCCGGTCGGACTGCGGATCGGCTCCATGTACCACGGGTGCAACCCCGCCAGGAAATGCCAGACGCGTTCGACGTTCCAATGTGCGAATGGCACCATCTGAGTTCCCGGCCGCACGCGAGGGGCCGTGCTAGCCAGCCGTTCGTCCTGCGGGGTGAGCCGGGTCGTCCCTTGCTCCAAATCGCGGACTGCCTCGCGCAGCAGCGATGCGCCAGATCGCGACGCCGCCAGATAGAGCTCACTTGAAGACCAGCCACGGGGGATCGCGATCACTTCCTGCCGTACGATGGGACCGGCATCGGCCTGCCGCGTCGCCACGTGCACCGTCACCCCGCTCTCCGCATCGTTCGTGTAGTAGGTCCAGAACAGCGGATTGGGCCCACGATGCCGCGGGAGCAGCGACGGATGCACATTGAGAACTCCACGACGGGGGATGGCGAGCACCTCCTCCGGAAGGAGCCGCGGAAAGGTCGCGATGCAGACGAGATCCGGATCGACTTGTCTCAACCAGCTCGCGAGGGTCTCGTCGTCCTCCCTCCCGGCCTGCACGGTGGCGATCCGGTGACGGCGCGTCCACTCTCCAACGACGTCTCGGTGCCGGAGGCGCGCCCAGCGGGCGACGGTGCGTGCAGGACGTTTCCAGGCCGGGAGGGCATCCCGCGGCCGGACGACGCCAACGATCGCGTTCTGTTCGGCCAGCGCAGCGAGTGCTTGCACCGCCAAGGGTCCACCTGCTGCGAAGACGACAATGCGCACTGTCAATCCGATCGCGCAGAGGAGCGAGCCTCGCGCATCGCCGCCTGCGGCGGCATTCGTCCTCCCGGGTGGCTGCCACCGCGCGGCGCATCGGACACGGTCATGTGGGGCAACGCGTGATCCCCTTGCATCTTCGGGATTCCCACGCCAACCTGCGGGGGCAGATGTCCAGTGAATCGACACCGACCCCGCAGAACCCTCCCGATGGCAGTTCGCTCGAGGAATCGTGGCGTTGGCATGTCACCACCCCGGAGGAACCCGCGGCCCTCGCCGGTGTGCTGCGCCGCAGCGATCGGGTGTTCGAATGCAGCACCAGTGGACGCAGTATGGGTGCGACGCTCCCTCCAGGCTCGCGCATCCGGTTCCACTGTGGCTCGAACGATCCCCGGATCGGCGATGTCGTGGTGCTGCTCGCGGGTCGGTCCGATCTGCTCGCGCACCGGGTCGTCGGCAGGGGACGTGGCCCGCGGTGTCGGCAGTACCTGCTGACGCGTGGTGACGGTTCGCTGCTGTGCGATGAGCCCGTCCAGCGTGCGGCCGTGCTCGGGATCGTGCTCGGCAAAGCGGACGGCGAGACATGGCGCGTAATCCCTCCGCCGTACGCGCTCCCACTCTACCGTCGGATCGTGGCCGCGGCTCACCGATGGGCGATGCTCGCGACCCTGGCGATCGACGCGCGTCTGGCCACCCGGCTCGCCGCTCTCTCGTACCGGCTCCTCGAGGGCCTCAGAGCGGGCGCTCGCGTCATGCGGCGCTAGCGATCCAGCCGCGCTCGTGACCGCGCCTTCCGCTCCTTGAGCAGGGCGGAGGCTTGCTCGACCTCCGCCGGCTCGAACCCGGCAAGCAGCCGCTCCTCGTGCGCCAGGCCATACGCCACGTCGCCCGACTCAGGAAACACTTCCTCGACGGCCCGCGTGAGGTGCGTCATCGCGCTCGCGATACGCAGCAGGGTTCGGGGGTCCCGTTTGACCTCGCTGCGGATCCACCATAGCCCCAAGCCGACATGGGTGATCTCGTCGGCCGCCTGGGTGTCGAGAAGGGAAGCGAAATCCTGATCGCCCTCGACCGCCGCCTCATGCGACCCGAAGACTGCCGCATCGAGTCCGTCGGCTTCGAAGGACCGGTTGACGATCGCCAGCCGACCGACGAGTGTGTCGATCTTCTGGAGGACACGGAACTGGAAGTTCAGTACCGGATACTCGCCCACGCTGATGCCGCGCTGCTTCATGAGACGTAGGTACGCCAGCGTGTGGCGGGCCTCGTCGGCGCACTGCCCCGCGAGCGCCTTGCGGACCTCCCACGGCTCGTCCGGAAAATCCACGAGGCTCTGCGCGGCCTGCTCCATGACGTTCATTTCCTCATTCATCTGCCGGTGCAGGAATTCCCGACGGTGCTCCGGAGTACCCTCAGGATAATTGACCATCTCGTGCCAGCGATCCTTAACCTCGAATCGATCGTCACGAGCCTGCCCGGGTCCGAAGAGATCCGGATCCAGCGGTGCCGTGCGGGTTGCCGTCACGCCTTGGCCTCCTCGACGAGGCGGTGGGGGATGATCGACTGGAAACCCGCCTGGCGAAGCACGGCCTTGATCTCGTCCTCGGTGAACTCGGCCTCGAGGCGTGCCTCGATGTCGACAGCAGGCTTCTGACCGGGCGTGAGCTCGGTGCCACTCTCGTTGACCCCACCTTCCGGTGGGTCGACGGCGGCAAGCGCCTGCGCGAGGAAGCGTACCGCAGCAGCGACTTGAATCAGGACGCGAGGATTCTGCTCGGTCATCCGCTTGATCCAGCGATTCCCGAAGCGGACATGGACGATCTCGTCGGCGAGCACACCGTCCAGCAGATCTGCCGTTTCGTGGTCGCCGACATCCCGCCACACGTTGCGCAGATTGCCGAGCAAATCGATCAGGCCGGCCTCGAACGTTCGATTGATGATGGCAATTCGACCAGCGACACTCTGTAGCATACCGGCGACAGCCCACTCGAACGCACCGACCGGGAACTCCCCTTTGGCGCCCCCAAGCTCCTTGAATCGGCGGTACATGAGACCCGCATGGCGGGCTTCGTCGGCTGCCTGCATGGCGAGCAGCATCCGCAGCTCCCACGGAGCATCCGGGAAATCCGCCAGGGATTGCGCCGCCGACTCGAGCACGACGACTTCCCCGTGCATGTGGCGGTGAAGGCGCTCGCGACGAGAGACGAGCGACATGTCCGGCCGGCTCTGCATCTCCGATTCCGAATCCACCAGTGTGAAGCACGCCTCCCTCGCGGGCGGCTGACGGAGGGTGACCCCTCTGATAACCTTGGTGGGGATGGTGTCGGACGTCATCCTGCGGCCTCCCCTGCTCGCGCGTGCCGGAAGTCTACGACCTGAGTGGTGGCCGTGGCCATCGCGAGCAGCTCATTGACGAATCCGGGATCCGGTGCACGCACATCGGGCCGTTCCCGCAGCAGTGCCTGACGGTCCCCCTGCATGCGTGCCAGGTCAGCGACGACCCGCTCGATGATCCTGACCGACGGCTCGTCCATGAGTTGGTCTGCGCTGCTCAGGTACGCTCGGCAGAGTCCTTCCAGGATCGGGATGATCCCGTCGTAGAGTCCCTCGACGCGGTCGCCGGCAGACTCGGCCTCGGCAAACCGCTCGAGCACCTTGGTGAACTCGGCGGTCGGCTCCCTCGACGTGTGGACCGCCAGACGCAGCGCCGCCGTCCGTTTGCCAAACGCATCCGCATGCTGAGCGAATTCCCACAGGTGCCTGCCGAACAGCAGCTTCACTTCCATCTCGGGTGTGTTCGGGACCCAGCGAGCCAATGTCTCCATGAGATTCACTGAGATGAATCGAAATGTCGCGATCCAGTCAGCGCGTTCTCGCACACTCATCGTCATCAGTACACTCCGTGAGGCGTTCCAAAGCGTCGGCTGCGCTCTCCGGTGACGCGGAGTCAAGGAAGAAACACCGTGACGCCGCAAAAAGCGAGACGATGCGCATGGCCTGCCGCCCGACCGGGCCTGCGGCGAGCGCACTCGCATGAGGCGTGAGCCAGACCACGTCCTCGATGTTCGGCCGGAAACGCTCCAACCGTGTTCGGTCGGCGAACCGACGAAGGCATATCACATAGTCCGCCCTGGCCGGGCGGGCGGCGGCGGCGGGGAACAGCAGCCCGACGTCCGCACGGATCCGCTGACCTGAATCCGACGGGCTGGTGGACGAGGACAGGGCAGCGCGAACTCCCACGCCTGCCGGACCCTGCCGCACGTGCGCGGCGCGACGTAGCGGAACGAGTTCCTGAGATGGCACGCGTACCCCCACGATATCGTCGCCGTAGAACGCATGACCTCGGGACGCCAGCGCCAGCGACACGGATGTCTTACCCGATCCACTCACACCGAGCAGCAAGACCCCGCAACCATTCACGCGATTGGCAGCCGCATGGTAGAACAATATCCCAGCCTGCGTTGCGAGGCATCGACTCACCGCGAGACTCGCCACGAATGACTGCCAGGGACCGTGCCCGTCGATCAGGACGCGGTCTCGCGAGTACGCCACCTCGCCTACCGGATGGTCAGGATCCACGCGCCACCAGCCGTCCCGACCTGATGCCGTGGGGCGATGCCGCAGGGTGAGGATCCGGCGGGGAAAATCGGGATCCCCGAGGGGCGGCGCTCCTTCGAACTCGACCACGATGGCCCCGCGGGGCTCCAAGCGACCGACTGTGCACAGGACGTGCGGTAGTGGACCACTTTGCCCTGCCGACGACGCGCACTCACGGTAGTTCGATCGGAGGCGCGTAAGAAAGGCCTCCTCGGTCGAACGGATTCCGAGGAGGCCATCTGCAAGCACGTACCAGTCGGGCACCAACCCCTGCGCGGGGCTTCTCCACCCCTCGACTGCCTCCAGCGCCGCGGTGTTCGGGACGTGGCGGTGCAACTGGCGGTGCTCCCGGACCGAAACGGTCGCTACTTCGTGACGCGACCGATGACGATACCTAGAACCACCAGGAGATCGAACCGGTGCTCACCTGAAACCGCGCCAGCATGTCCTCCTCTGTCAACACCTCGACGGTCGGCTTGACGTACGGGCGCTTCGTAGAGTCGGTCTTCGTCATGCACACTCCTCTGCTGAGTTCACAGGGAAATTCCGCTCACCATCACACGGGAACCGCGACGCCCAACGCCGCGAACTGCTCGAGTACCTCACGTACATCCTTCTCCGCGGCTGCCGGCTCGACTCCGTCGAATGCGCGGCACAGACTCTCACGGAGCTGTTCCTCCGTCTGCGGCTCCTCCAACAAACCCCAGAGGAACGCGGCCGTCTCGTTCAGGACACAGAACTGACTGGTGCCCGGGTTGAAGAGGACGGTCTCGCCCTGCATCGGCGCGGCCTCGACGTCCGCCGTTCGTCGGTATGTCGTCACGTTCGGAAACCTCGGCAATTGGGATATAAATTGTCAACTATGTGCGTGGCAGTGATCCGGATCACCCGGATTCTTGCGTCGTCCCCGCCCGAGGCTCCCCAATCCGGCTCCGCCCCTCCGGTCGCCCAGCCAGCATCCGGAACGGTGTCACCATCTGTTCGGTGAGCGATTCCGGCATCACCAGGCCTGGGACTCCGTACGCCGCCGGTCGGTCGCGCGACTCCGCTGCCGTGCCGAACAGGAAGTCCCAGAAGCTGAATATCCCCCCGAGGTTCGTGTTGTAGTGCCGCGGGTCCGTGGAATGGTGCAGCGAATGGAATACCGGTGTGACGATGACCCGGTAGAGCGGGCCGAAACGCCAGTTCAGCTCAGCATGCTGCAGTGCTTCGAACATCCCGAACACCAGCCACAACAACGGCCACGTTGCCGTCGGGATCCCAAGGACGAGCAGCAGCGGGACGTACAAACAGATGTCGACATAGACCCGCTCGAGCAGATGGCGGCGGTTCTGCGTCAGGGTCGTCATCTCGGTTGGTGAATGGTGGACGCAGTGAAACGCCCACAATGTACGGTTCGCGTGCTGCGCGCGATGCAGCCAGTAGATGATGAAATCACCGAGCAGCCAAAAGACCGCGAGCTGCGCCCAGAGGGGCAGCTGAGCGGCTGCCTCGATACGCAGGAACGCGAACTTCGATTCGAATGCATTGTAGAGCGCGCCCCACAACACCCCGTAGATCCCCGCACGATAGAAGACCGTGTAGATGATGTCATTGAGAAACGTGCGCGAGCGAAACCGCGCGAGTCCCGTCCCATTGCGGGCCTCGAGCGCGAGAACGATGACAGTGATGACGAGAAAGTACGCGACACCCCCACTCACGGCAGAGCCGGCCAGGTCCTCGAGCCGGAGTCGTTCGATCCACATTGCCAGCTGCGAATTCGTGGACTCCATAGAGTGGTACCTCCGTACACGTCATCACCGTGCACGAGCGCGATCGCCCGTGCCGACCACCGACGCGGCTTCGAATCTGTGTTGTACCCCGGGAACCCCAGCCCTGGGCGCTAAGTCAAGGACGGTCGGCCGAACATGTCAAGAGACCGGTCGCACCCATCCACGGAAACGGGTATCTTGGCCGCGAACGCCTCAGGAAGCGAAACGGTTGTGAGTGAGCGATTTACAGTGGTTCCCGCCGGGCGTGGCCCCCGATGTGTGGCATAGCCGGCTTCGTCGGCCAGAGGGGCGGCGAGTCCGCCCTGAAGAGTGCCCTCGACGTCATGAGCCACCGCGGCCCGGATGATTCGGGGCTCCTGATCTGGCAGTCCGGGCAGGGCAACCGTGGCCGGGAGGTGGCACTCGGGAGTCGCCGCCTGGCGATCATCGATCCGACCGACGGAGGGCACCAACCGATGGTGACCCCCGATGGCCGACTCGCGCTGGTCTACAACGGCGAGATCTACAACCATGTGGAATTGCGGGCCGAGTTGGAACGCAGCGGCTACCGATTTCGAACCGGAAGCGACACCGAGGTACTGCTCGCTGCATGGCAGCGGTGGGGTCCGGATGCCATCGCACACCTGGTCGGGATGTTTGCGTTCGCTATCCACGACCGACCTGCCCGCCGACTATTCCTGGTGCGCGATTGGTTCGGGATCAAGCCGCTGTACTACGCCACGTGGCGCGAGGGTATCGCATTCGCGTCGGAGACCAGCGCTCTTCTCGAGTTCCCAGGTATCGACCGCAGTGTGCATTCCCGGCGCCTGCACACCTTCTTGACATCGATGAGCTCCGATTACGGGTCGGCGACAATGCTGGCGAGGATACGACAGGTGCCGGCCGCATCCTTGATCGCGATCGACGTCACGGACACCGTGGCTCCCGACCCGATCCAGTACTGGCGCGTGGATCTGTCGACGCGGTGCGACCTCGACTTCGACCAGGCCGCGGCGCGGTTGCGGGAGCTGTTCGCAGACAGCGTTCGGCTCCACCTCCGCAGCGACGTGCCGATCGGGTTCGCGCTCTCGGGGGGCATCGATTCCAGCGCCGTCGTCATGATCGCGCGGGAGCTGCTCGGCCCCGATGGGCCGCTGCATACGTTCTCGTACGTGAACGACCACCCGATTATCGGCGAACGGCGCTATAGCGAGCAGGTAGCTCGCGCCGCTCGGAGCGTGGCACACCCGTTCACGCTCGACGCCGAGGAACTCTCGGCAACGTTCACCGATCTGCTGGACGCACAGGGAGAGCCGTTTCCGGACCCCGTCATCTTCGCACAATACCGTCTGTTCGCGCATGCCCGGGAAGCCGGTGTGAAAGTGGTGCTCACCGGTGAGGGGGCCGATGAGATCCTCGCGGGATACGATCGGTTCGCACCCGCGAGGCTGGCGTCGGCCCTGCGCATGGGTCGATGGGATCACGCCATTCGGCTCATGCGTCACGCGACGACTGCCGGCTCGACCCAGCGGAACCTGCTCCGGGCTGCGGCACGGACGCTCGCGCCCGGTGCGCTGGTGGCGTTCATTCGCCTGCTGCGGCCGCCCCGTGCAGCGGAGGACTGGCTACGCACGCGATGGTTCGCCGAGCGGGGCGCGCACCTCGATCGGTCGCCTGGGCGCTCGAGGGTTCGAACCATGCGAGAGTCCCTGGCAGAGTCCCTCGAGCGTACGACGCTGCCCGCCCTCCTGCGCTATCAGGATCGCAATGCGATGGCATGGTCGGTCGAGAACCGCGTCCCGTTCCTGACCCGCCCTCTGGTCGAGTTCACGTTGGCACTTCCCGAGGAGTACCTGCTGACGTCCTCTGGCGTCAGGAAGGCCGTGTTTCGGAGGGCGATGGCGGGTCTGGTTCCGAGTACCGTGCTGGAGCGGCGGGGCAAGATCGGATTCTCGACCCCGGCCCCCATATGGCTCGCGGAGCTCGCGCCGTGGATCGAGCAGCGCTTGCCCGCGGCATGCGCGCTTCCCTTCGTGGACGGCGAGGCGCTTCGCCGTGAGTGGAACGCGGTTCGCTCTGACAACTCCTGGCGTGGGGCCCGCACGATCTGGCGCTGTCTCTGCGTTGCGGCGTGGCTGGAACGTCGTGGCGTGACGCTCGCGTGAGGGCCATCGAGCCAAAGCTCACCGATCGACAGAGAATCAGCTCACGCCTCCAGACTGATCACTCCGCTCGTCGCGTTGGGGTACGTCTGGCATGCAATTGGTCGTCGATGAACACCAAGGCTCCCTCGACGACCATCTTCACTAACAACGTGAGCGGCGGGACCGTCACGACCATGAGCAAGACCGTGAGCCCTTGCCTGAGATCGGCTGCGCACCACGCCGTGATGCCGACGAGCGCAACGGTGAGGGCCACGATGCGTACCGTGGCGACGACGCGATCCAGCATGTTGCCTCCAGTTGCGAGAGCGGACATCGAGCCGGGACGGCGTGGTCGGAGGTCCGGTGGGCCGCCGTTGGTAATGCGAATAAATCTATCGGGTTTTGCGCGAAGGGGAACGGCCGGCTGGTGCGCACGAGGTTGGTGAGTCAGCGAGAATGCGCCGCCTAGGAATCGAACCTAGAACCTACTGATTAAGAGTCAGTTGCTCTGCCAATTGAGCTAGCGGCGCCCAGCAGACCGGTCCGACCGGTACCTGCGGGAAAGACAAGATAGTCTGGCCGGGCGGCATTTCAACCCGCGCTGGCCTGGGATACGTGACATGCCCCCCCGCGATACGAGTCCGCAACATCCTTCGCAATCGAAGGTAGAATAGACGCACGATGGATCCCATACTCCCTCCAGTGCCCGGTTCGTGACCGTCGCGGCCGGCCTCTTCGCCCTCGCAGCCGCCACTGCGCTGCCACAGGATACCGCGGCAGTCCGGGACACCCTGGTATTCCTCGAGGAGTTTGTGGTGAGCGGTAGCCGCGCAGAGGAGATACCACGGATCGACCAGCCGATCGCCCACTCCCTCGCGAGACCATCGCTCCCGGAGCGCGCCGCCGGGGCAATCGCTGCCCACCTCCTGCTCGACGTGCCCGGCGTGCACGTGCAGCAAACCTCGGCGGGCCAGGGCGCAATCGTGCTGCGCGGCATGGTGGGCAACCAGGTGCTCATGCTCGTCAACGGCGTGCCGCTGAACAACAGCACCTACCGCGACGGGCCGGGACAGTACCTGGCCACGATCGATCCCGAGACGATTGAGCGCATCGAGGTGGTGCGCGGCCCCGCGTCGGCGCTGTACGGCTCGGATGCTCAGGGTGGTGTGGTGAACTTCATCACGCGGCCGCATCCGCAAGACGGGCCGCTCGGCGCACGGCTGAGCGGTAAGGTGTCGTCGGCCGATGGCGCGTTCCGTACCCGCGTCTCCGGTGGGGTCCAGCGCGAGCGCTGGAGCATCACGGCCGGAGGCACCGTCACGTCTGTCGGCGATCTACAACCGGGCGGTGACCTGGGACCGCAGACCCCAACGGGCTACGACGCCGTCGGGCTCGATGCCGCCGCCCGCCTGTGGCTGGACAATCATTCGCTCGCCGCCGTCGTGCAGCATTTCGCCATGCACGACGTGCCCCGCTACGATCGCTACGTGACGTTCCGTGCCCCCGCCCCCGGCAGCGACGCCGAGCACCTGTTCGATCCGCAGACCCGGCAACTCGCCTATGCCCGCCACGTGTTCCGATCCAGCGAGCGCGCCGTCCGGAAGATCGAGACCACCGTCAGCCTGGCGATCCAGCGGGAGGGGCGCCACCGCACGCGACTGCTGGACGGCGAGCCCGACTCGATCACGACCCACTGGCGGGATGACGTGTTTACCCCAGGCGTGAGCGTCGTGGGCATGAGCGAGCCAATCATCGCCGCCCGCCCAGTCGCCATCACATGGGGCACCGAGTGGTACCACGACGTGCTGGCCAGCCAGGGCTACGAAGAGAACCGGCTGACCGGAAGCGAAACCCCTCTCGCACGGCCGACAGACGATGGCGGCACGGTGCACGTGGGCAACTTCCCGGACGGCGCGGCGGCAGACCGGGTCGGCATCTTCGCCACCGCCGATGCGCCGTTGACGGGGTTCCTTCGTGCCTCGATCGGTGCGCGCTGGAGCCATTTCCGCAATCAGGCGAACGTGGGCAGCGAGTTCGGCGGTCTGGTCGAGAACGCGAGCTCGGACCTCACGGGCCAACTCGGGTTGGTCGCCGCACCGGGGCAGCGATGGCGCATTGCCGCCCGTGTGGCACAGGGCTTCCGGGCCCCCAACCTGTACGACCTGACGCGCACGGGACCGGTGCCCGGCGGTGTGGCACTCCCGAATCCAGACGCCCGACCCGAGGAATCCCTGAGCGGCGAGGTGAGCGTGCGCTACGCTGCCAACGATGCCGCCGTCGACGTCACGGCGTACTACACACGCGTCACCGATTTCATCGACCGCGTCCCCGGCGCATTTCAGGGCGACACACTGTTCAACGGCGAGCGGGTGTTCCAGGGACAAAACGTCGGGACCGCGCGCATCCGAGGGGTCGAGGCCGAAGCCATGCAATCGCTCGGACCCATCCGACTGCACGCCGGCCTGCAGTACACCTATGGAGAGCAGACCCCCGCATCCGGGGTGGAGGAACCCATGTCGAAGATTCCCCCCTTCGAAGGCTTCGCCACCCTCAGTTGGGCACTACCGTCCCATCCGATTCTGCTGGAATACGTGTTCCGCTGGGCGACCGCTCAGGGGCGGCTGGGAGTGCGGGATCTGGGAGATCCGCGAATCCCTGAGGGCGGCACGCCAGGATACACGGTGCATGGTGTCCGGATCTCCGCCGACGTCACCCAGGGACTGGCACTGGCTGCCGGGGTCGAGAACGTGTTCGATGAGCTGTACCGTAGCCACGCCAGCGGCGTCGACGCAGCGGGACGGCACGTGTGGGTCGGGGCAAACTGGATGTTCGCTGTGGACTAGGAGTAATCTGCGGGGCGCGCGGGGCGCACATGCCCCTGACCCAGCGACCCGGACGGCATGCCCCCAAGGGGAGTCGAACCCCTGTCCCCACCTTGAAAGAGTGGTGTCCTGACCGCTAGACGATGGGGGCGCGCGCACGGCCGTGCGCCATTGGTGGGAAATATAGCGGTAACGGGATTCGAACCCGTGTTTCAGCCTTGAGAGGGCTGCGTCCTAACCCCTAGACGATACCGCCACACGCCGGCATCGGACGCCGGGGCGACAAATATCACAAGAGATGGATGACCGTGCAACCCGATCGCACACGTGCCGCGAAACCATCCACCGCACGGACGCGTACGGAGCAGTAGCTTCCGCATAACCTCTTCAAGGCCAGCGACATGGACGATCTCACGCTGAGAGCCCGCACCGACATGTCCGAGCGCTCACGCGGGGTGGCGCTGATCCTCGCAGCCGTGCTGGGCGTCTTCGGCGGCCACCGGTTCTACGCCGGCAAGCCCGTCAGCGGGGTCGCCATGATCCTCACGCTGGGAGGTTTGGGGTTGTGGTGGCTGTACGACGTGATCCTCATTGCCTCCGGCGCGTTCCGCGACGACGAGGAGCGCCGCCTGGTACGCTGGTGGGAGCCCAATCCGCTGATGGATCCCGACGTGCGCAGCCTGCCGCAGCTGGACATGCTGTACGACGCCGTGGAGCAGCTCCGCTCAGAGTTGGGTGAACTCGACGAGCGCGTCGACTTCATGGAGCGAGTCCTCGCCCAAGCGAAGGAGACCCACGCCCTCCAAGCCGGCACCGAGGACAGCTAGGCTTCGCTGGAGGGCCGGTTGGCTGCAGGTCCAGCCCCCTGCTCGCACCAATCCCAGAGGCCCGATCCGGCCCGTGCCCGACCCCCGAGCAGCGCGTTACCTTTCCCCAGGCAATTCGGTCTTTCCTACGGACGGGATCGTGGAACTCAGTGATGGGGCGGTGGTTCGGCGGGTTCTGGATGGCGATGCGGAGCTGTTCGGGGTCCTGGTCGAGCGATACCGGGAGAAGTTCGGGCGCTATGCGACCTCGCTGGTAGGTGATGGAGACGCGGCCGCCGATGCGATGCAGGATGCCTTCATCCGGGCGTACGACTCGCTCGACCGCTGCCGAGAGCCCGACCGGTTCGGTTCCTGGTTCTTCCGGATCCTGACGAACCAGTGCCACGATACCCGAGACCGGCTCCGGGCCCACGCCGATCTGAGCGAGATCGACGCGGCCTCCCGAGAGCAGACGGACGCCGACGTGGAACGCGGGGAGTTGAGCGCGATCATCGCCAAGGCGCTCGACGAGCTGACAGCGGAGCAGCGTGAGGCGTTCGTGATGAAGCACGTGGATGGCCGGTCGTACGAGGAGATGGCTGAGCTGACCGGCACGGGGGTGGACGCATTGAAGATGCGGGTCCACCGCGCCCGCGACAGCCTGCGGGCCAAGTTGGAGGAACGGTTGTGAGCACTCGACGCAGGTTCAGCAGCGACGCGCACCGCTACCTCGACGGCGGTCCCCACGGGGACCTTCCCGCCGAGGAGCGGCGCGACGCCGACCGCCTGCTCGACGGCCTTCGCGCCTACGGGAGCGGCATCGAGGCGCCCGGCCCGGCACTGACGGACGCCGTGATGGCCGTGGTACGCCAACGCCCCGCCCGGCAGCAGGTGGCCGGCTGGCGATGGCTGTTCCGGCCCCAGCCGATCCGGCTCAGGCCGGTCTGGGTGCCGCTGGCCGCGGCTGCCGTCGCGGCACTTTGGCTCGTGGCGAGGCCCCCCGCGCCGAACGTCGCACCGACCGCGGCGGTGGCAGCGCGCGTCGACACGGTCTTCGTACGGTTCCAGCTCGTGGCGCCTACTGCGCAGACGGTCGCCGTGGCCGGCTCGTTCAGCGACTGGAGTGCGGACGCCTTCACCATGTCCAAGGAGAACGGCGGGGTGTGGTCCATCACCCTGCCGCTGCCCGTGGGCGAGCATCAGTATCAGTTCGTGATCGACGGTGAGCGGTGGGTGCCCGACCCGCACTCCCACGATCAGATCGACGACGGGTTCGGCGGCACAAACAGCGTGCTCGTCGTCGGACCGAGGGGAGTGGTGCAGTCATGATCGGGACGCGTTCGGTGCTCCTCCTCCTACTGCTTGCCCCGCACGCGCTCGCCGGGCAACAGCCGGATCCCGTGGAGCAGATGCGTACACGCGGCCTTCCCGAGAGTCTCGTGGCCGAGGTCGCGCAAGTCACCGCCGATGCGACGGCCCAGGGGCTGCCGGCCGATCCGCTCGTGGAGAAGGCCATCGAGGGATGGGCAAAGCGGGTTCCGGCTGATCGCATCATGGCTGCGATCCAGCAGTTCCGAATCCGCTTGCAGGAGGCGAGACAGGCACTGAGCGGCGCGGGACACGCCGAACCGCTGGGGCCGGTGGTCGCCGCGGCGGCGGAGGCCATGGCACGGGGGCTCGGGCAGGAACAGGTCGGCGTTGTGGTGGATGCCGCCCCGACGCCGGACGCCGCCGGTCGCGGCCTCAAGGTGGCCGCCGCACTGACCGCACAGGGCATCGGCACCGACCAGGCCGTCGGCATCGTCGTGCGGGCGATGCGCCGGGGGCAGGCGGACGCCGATCTCCTCGACCTTCCGTCGGTTGCCAATGCCATGCGTGCACAGGGAATGGCGCCCGGTCAGATCGGGCAGAGACTCATGCAGGGGGCCGGATCGGCCGGCGGTGCCGGTATCGGTCCCGGACAGGGAAGCCGGCCGCAGGGCGTACCTCCGGGCGGCCCACCGGAATTACCTCCAGGACAGAAAAAGAAACAACCGTGATCCTCCGCTGGCCTGCTGTCGGCGCGGCGGTCGTCCTGGTGACGACCGCCGCGCCGCTCGTTGCACAGGAGGCCTCCCTCTTCCTCGGCGGGATCCACACGACATACGCGGACAGCATCTCAGGGTCGGCCGTGACCGGGGGCATCCGGTTCCGCCACCAGTCGAGCCGGATGTGGACGCAGGCGGACGGCTACGTGAGCAGCTTCACGTCGGGAGGTTGGACTTCACAGGGTAACCTCGCATTCCTGGCGATGTTCCCCGCCGGGCGCCATGTAGCGGTGGGGGCGCGCGCGGATGGCAACGTGGCCGCGTTCGCAGGCGGCAGCTGGAGTGGCATTGGAAGCATCGGCCCGTATGCTGCCGTGTCGGGCGGCGGCTGGATCGGCGCCGTCGGTGGGACTGCCGGTGGCGTGCGGAACATCTACGGGTCGTCCAATCCCCTTCTCACCTCATCGCTCCGCGTGAGCCGACTCGCGGGCCCCGTCACGCTCGATGCACGGGTCACCGCATCCTGGTCAGATACGGTGGGCTTCGGCGACGGAATTCTCAGTGCCACCCTCACGACTCCTGCCCTTACCCTGTCGGCCTTGGGAGGAGCACGCGTGGGCGACCTGAGTGACGACCCGTGGGCACAGGGCGTACTCGAGTGGCGGCTAACACCACATGTCCAACTCGAGGCGGCGGTTGGAACCTACCCCGCGGACCTCACCGGCTTTACCGACGGGTTCTTCGTCAACGCCGGCATCCGCGTCGGCACCCGCCGCCGGCCGGTCGTTCCCGAGCAATCGGTCGCCGTGCGCCGTATCGATGCCGGAGAGGTCCAGGTGACCTTCACCCTGCGCGGCACGGACGACGTCGCGATCGCCGGAGAGTGGAATGCCTGGACGCCGATCCCGCTGTCGCGGATCGACGGGCGTCACTGGCGCGCGGTACTGCCGCTCGGCCCCGGTGCGTATCGGTTCTCGCTCATCCTCGATGGCGAACGTTGGGTGGTCCCCGAAGGGGTGCCAACGCTGCCCGACGACTTCGGAGGGGAGGTGGGGCTCCTGCTCGTGGGCGGACAGGACGACTGAGGGACCTCCCCCCACGGGCATCGACGTGTGACGAGGAGTGCCGCGTGGGGGCGCCCTCTCGGTGCCGCTGCCTACCCCTTGCCGCCGAGCTCTCGGTAGCGGAAGCAGCGCACGATGTGGTCATTGACCATCCCGACGGCCTGCATGAAGGCGTAACAGATGGTCGAGCCGACGAACGAGAACCCAATCTCCTTGAGCGCAGCGCTCATCCGGTCGGATTCCCTGGTACGTGCCGGCAGCTGCTCGAGGGTGCGCCATCGGTTCTGCTTCGTGGTGCCGTCGACGACGTCCCAGAGGAACTCCCCGAAGGAGCCGCGTGTCTCCCTGAACGCGAGATAGGCGCGCGCGTTCCGGATGGTCGCCTCGATCTTCTGCCGATTGCGCACGATACCGGCGTCGCCAAGCAGACGCGTAACGCTCCGACTGTTGTAGCGCGCCACCCGCTCCGGATCGAAGCCATCGAACGCCCGGCGGAAGTGCTCGCGCTTGTTGAGGATGGTGGACCAGCTCAAACCTGCCTGAAAGCCGTCGAGCGCGAGATGCTCGAACAACTCGCGGTCGTCGCGCACCGGCACGCCCCACTCCTGGTCGTGGTAGACCACCATGCGTGGGCTCGAGAGCGGCCAGGCGCAGCGGGGAAGCTCGGGATCACGCATCGGCAGTCGCTCGCGGTGGAGGTGGCAGCTCAGTCGAGGAGCCACGACGCCGCTGCGGCGAGATCGCGTACCACGGCAACAGGTCTCGTCTCCTCCGCGGTGGCCTCGCCCCCGCGATCGACCCAAAGCACCGGAAGGCCGCGGTCGTGCGCCGGGACGACATCGTGGTACAGGCTCTGCGCCACGTGCAGCCACGAGTGCCCGGCCGTCCGTGCAGCGACGGCGGCGAAGTGCGCCGGTCGTGGTTTGTACGACCGCACCTGCTGCGCCGTCACGATGAAAGCGAACTCGACGTCGAGGTGCCGGCAGGTACCTGCGATCAGATCGTCGTCGACGTTCGAGAGGATTCCGAGCGTACGTCCGGCGTCACGCATGCGCTGCAGTGCCGGGTTCGTGTCGGGAAACACCGGCCAGTCCGGTAGGCTCTCCGGGAGAAACCGCGCTCGGTCCAGGTCGATCATCCACCCAACACGGCGGCCGACCTCGACCGCCGTTCGCTGCAGCACCTCGCGATACGGGCGAAAGGTCTCACCCTGCACTGCCGGTTCCACCTCGGCATAGGATGACAGCACCGCAGACCGCTCGAGCGCGACCCCGTCACGGGCCGCCTCCGCTCGAAAGGCCTCGAAGATGCCCGTCTGCCAGTCGACGAGCGTCCCGTAGCAATCGAACGTGATGACGCGATAGGGCTCGGTCACGCCTCCGGCCCTGTCAGGAGCGCCGCTGCGTCGTCCCCATTCACAGGCTGCGAGAATAGGAAGCCCTGCCCCTGCTCGCACGCGAGGTCACGCAGGCCCTCGAGCTGTGACGAGGTCTCTACCCCCTCCGCGATGACGCGGATCCCCAGATCGCGGGCGAGGCGGATGATCGCTTCCACGACGATCGAGCGGGTTCCCGGCTCGCCAAGGCTGGTGATGAACGATCGGTCGATCTTGAGCGTCTGGATCTGCAGCCGGGAGAGATACGAGAGGGAGGAGTAGCCCGTCCCGAAATCGTCGATCTGGACTTGAACGCCAAGATCGTTGAGTCGCTGGACCACGTCGGTGCTGAAGTCCGGGTCGTTCATCAGCACCGTTTCGGTCACTTCCAATTTGAGCCGATGCGGCTCGATACCCGATTCCTCGAGGGCGACACGGACATCATCCACCAGGTCGGCCTGCTGCAACTGACGAGCCGAGAGGTTCACCGATATCGTGAGATCGGTCCGATCGGGCAGCTGCTCCGCCCAGCGCGCCATCTGCGAGCAGGCTTCCCGCAGCACCCACCGTCCGAACGGAATGATCACCCCCGTCTCCTCGGCGACCGGCACGAACTCCGCCGGTGACACGAGCCCCCGTTCCGGATGCTCCCAGCGCGCGAGCGCCTCGAACCCGATGATACGGCGGGAGTCGAGCGAGACGACAGGCAGGTACGCCAAGCGAAACTGTCCGTCCTGGAGCGCAGCGCGGAGATCCGACTCGATCTCGAGCACGCGCATGGCCCGGTCGTGCATCTCCTGGTCGAACACTTCGAACCGGCCACGCCCGCGGGCCTTTGCCCGGTACATCGCCGTGTCCGCATCGCGCAGCACATGTTCCGCTTCGACACCGGTCGTGCTGGTGGCAATACCGACGCTCGCCATGGCGAACACACGATGGTCATTCAGGTGGAACGGCGCCTGGAGGGCCTCCTGCACCCGCTCCGCGACCCGGACCGCATCGCTGGCGCCCGAGATGTTGTCCACGAGGACGCAGAATTCGTCTCCCGCCAAGCGGGCTACCACGTCGCCTGGTCTCAGGCACTTCTCGAGCCGTTGGGCGACACCGATGAGCAGTCGGTCGCCCGTGTCGTGGCCCAGGCTGTCGTTCACGACCTTGAAGCGGTCGAGATCCATGAACAGCACGGCGAACTGATACTCCTGGCGACGCTGGACGCGGCGGGCCGCACGCTGCAACAGGTTCATGAAGAACGCGCGGTTCGGCAGTCCGGTGAGGGGATCGTACAGCGCGTCGCGTGCGAGCGACTCCTCGATGCGCTTCCGCTCGGAAACGTCGGTGAGCGATCCCGCCATCCGGTGCGGCTTTCCTTCCGGATCGCGGACAGCGAGCCCTCGCATGAGCACCCACCGATAGGTTCCATCCCGGTGCCGGACCCGGTGCTCGCTCTGAAACTGCTCGCTCTCCCCGGTGAGGTGCATGTCGAGCTCGAGCATGACCTGCTCCCGATCCTCCGGATGGATCCGGTCGAGCCACCAGTCGATGGTCTCCTCGATCTCGATCATCTCGTAGCCGAGGATTCCCGTCCAGCGATCGGAGTAGAATGCTGCCCCGCCCTGCACTTCCCAGTCCCACAGTCCGTCGTTGGCCCCGCGCGCCGCGAGGGCATATCGTTCCTCGCTGGCGCGCAGCGCCGCCTCCGCATGCTTGCGACGCGTGATGTCCTCACATGTCGTGACGATCCCCATGATCGAGCCGTCGACGTCCCGCACGACGTCGGACATGAGCTGCACGGGGAACACCGAGCCGTCCTTACGCACGTTCACCGACTCGCGGCGCCAGCTGGTCACGGCACTGAGCTGGCTCGACGACATGGGCATGGCATGGCTCTCCGCGGCAAACACGCGCGCGTCCTTGCCGATCAGCTCCTCGAGATTCCACCCGTGCATTTCCGCTTCGGCGGGATTCACGTACACGATCTTGCCCTCGGTATCGGTCACCGTGACGCCGAGCTGGGTGGTTTCGACCGCTTTCCTGAGCCGCCGCAGGGAGCGCTCCATACGGTTGCGCTCCGTCATGTCACGGTAGATGCCGAAGACGGCCACCTGCCCCTCGCCATAGCGTACGGGCACACCGGTGATGGCGACCTCGACCGATGAGCCATCCTGGCGCATCCGCGTCGTCTCGACGCTCACCTTCTCCCCTTGCGCGATTCGCTGGGTGAGCGCGTGTGCCTCATCCTTTCGATCTGGACCGGCTATGACGTCGTCGATGACCTTGCCCTCGATCACTTCGACCGCATACCCGAACAACTCGGTGAAGGGGGTATTCACCCGTACGACCCGGGACTCGGCATCCAGCAAGACGATCGCTTCGGGAGAGTTCTCGAACAGCTCGGTGAGGTACGCTTGCTCGGCGCCGTACTGCGCACTCATGCGCTCGTGACGGGCCACGGTGCGGTGAAGCAGTAGGACCGTCAACAGGAACGCAACGGCGGCGCCCAATACCGGCAGATCGTCGACCCGGATCGTCGTGTCGACATCACTCCGCAGAATCAGCACCATGTGCGCCAGTGCCACCACTGCAAGGAGAGCGAAGACGACTTGGTGCGAGCGGCGCCGGCTTCGTAACACGATCATGCCGGCCCACCCCACACCGACGAGCAGGGCGGCGAAAGCGACGAGGAGGAAAACGTTCATTCGGCACCGGTTGGATGGGCGGTCTGCTGCGGTGCGGCTCGCGGGCCCGCAGCCTGAGATCGGAATCCCGCGAAAGATGAGGCACGACTGCCGAGAATGCCACCCGTCCCAACGGCATCACGGACCGACGTCGCGTCGGTGTACGCGGGCCGGGGATGGCGGCTGCAGAGCGGTGCGCGCGCAGTTATCATGCACGTGACATCCCGGATGACGGGATGCCGACGTCACTCCGCTCCATCGACCGGAGGCAGCGCCATGAGTCTCACCCTCACGTTTCTCGGACATGCAGGGTTTCTGCTGACCGACGACCGCCACACCGTAGCGATCGACCCATTCCTCACCGGGAATCCCGTAGCGACCACGAAGCCAGAGGACGTGCACTGCGATGCGATCGTCCTCACCCACGGGCACGGGGACCATCTCGGTGACACGGTCGCCATCGCCATGGCCACTGGGGCGACGGTGTACGCGGCCAACGAGATCATCGAATACCTGGGCGAGCACGGAATCTCGGGGGAGCCGGGCAACCCGGGCGGCAAAATCGCCGGCCCATTCGGCTGGGTGGCATTCACTCAGGCGTTCCACTCGTCGTCATACGAGGGGCGCTATCTCGGCATGCCCTGCGGGGCAATCGTTCATCTCGGTGGAACGACTGTGTATCATCTCGGCGATACGACGCTGTTCTCCGACATGAAGCTCCTTGGCGAGATCTACCGGCCGGACGTCGCCCTGGTCCCGGTCGGCGACCGCTTCACGATGGGAGCGGAACTCGGGACGATGGCGGCGGAGTTCATCAAGCCCAAGGTCGCCATCCCCATCCACTACGGAACCTGGCCACTCCTGGCCGCGGATGCGAAGGGATTTGCGCCCAAGGGTGTCGACGTGAAGGTGATGCAGCCCGGCGAGAGCTGGACGTACGTCTGACTACCGCTCAGGCGTCGACGAGGACGAATGGCGCGCGCGGTGAGGACGCGGCCTCCGGATGTCGAGTGCTCAGGGGGGTGAGGGAGTCGTGACCGTCCTCCCAGTCGTCCACCATCCGGCCTACGAAGTCGACTTCGGACCGCACGTCTTCCCGACGGCGAAGTACCGACTCGTACGCAACCGGCTCGTGCATGAGGGAGTGGTCGCCGAGGCGGACATCAATGCCCCGGAGCCCGTGCGCGACGCAGATGTGCTGCTGGCCCACTCGACCGCGTACGTGCGCAAGATCCGGCTGGGCGCGCTGTCCGTCAGTGAGCAAATCGCGCTCGAGGTACCGTTCTCGCCAGCCCTGCGCGAGGCGATGTGGCTGTGCGCCGGCGGCACGTACCTCGCCGGCCGGCTGGCGCTCGAGCACGGAATCGCGTTTCACCTGGGCGGCGGATTCCATCACGCGTTTTCGGACCACGGCGAGGGTTTCTGCCTCATCAACGACGTCGCGGTCGCCATCCGCATGCTCATCCGTGACGAAGCGATCGGGCGCGCGGTCGTCGTGGACTGCGACGTCCATCACGGCAACGGTACCGCCGCGATCTTTCACAGCGATCCGGCAGTGTTCACGCTCTCGATGCACCAGGAGCACAACTACCCCGCCTGGAAGCCCCCCAGCGATCTCGACCTTGGCCTGGAGGACCATACGGGGGATGCCGAGTACCTCAGCCTGCTCGTGGAGCATCTCCCCCGGATCGTCGAGCAGCATCGACCCGACCTTGCCTTCTACCTGGCAGGAGCCGACCCGTACGCCGAGGACCAGTTGGGCGGACTCGCCCTTACCATGGAGGGGCTCAAGAGGAGGGACGAATCGGTGCTCCGGATCCTGCGCGGAGCCGGCGTGCCCGTGGCGGTCGTGCTCGCCGGCGGTTATGCGGTGCAGCAGGACGACACGGTGGCGATTCATGCAACGACGGCCACCGTCGCAGCGACGATCATCCGAGAGACGGAGGGCCACTGACGCCGGCGTCGGCCGCACGGGTCACGACGCGAACACGGGGGCGGCTCTGCGAGCCGCCCCCGTGCACTCCCCCCGGGAACTCCCGGCGCTCAGGACTGCGCCTGCGAGGCCCGCTCGAGATAGAGGATGATGTCCTGGACGTCCGCCTGCGGCGGCGACTCTCTGAGCATCTGCACCATGTGCTGTCGCATGCGCATCACGACCGCCGCCCAATCCTTGGCCGAGTGCTGACTCGGGTCGGGCAGCTCGTGGCAGCGACTGCACGTGTCGGTGAAGAGATCGCGTCCCGGACCGCCCGGAAGGCCCGTCGAAGCGACGACCAGGGCATTGTCGAGCACGTAGTTCAGGATGAGGACGCGCTCCGCCGACTCCGGTACCGGGACGTTGTAGCTCGCCGGCAATCCCTCAGTGCGGAACCACATGCGCCGGAGCACGACAGGCCAATCCGTCGCCGAATGTGCGGCGGGGCTCGGAATGCCGTGACACGCCCCACAGTATTCCACGTACGTCGCCGCCGCATCGGAGTCTCGATCGGGCAGCTCGTCCGCCGCGACCCCCGTCGGCAACCCGATGGCCGCCGAGGCGGCGATGAGATCGGTCGTGGGCGGCTGCTCCTGACCGGTCTCGTCGGCCGGCGGCGCTGGCTGACACGCGGCCAGCCAACCGATGGCAAGCGGCAGCACCACAGCTGCGCTCGTGGAACGACGCGTCACGAACCTCACCATGTTGTCCTCACCAGAGAATGCCATTGAACGGACTACACAATCTGTTGCCAAGAAACCATGAAGACTAGATGAACGCCGCCTTCACTCACCGGCTCACGGGCTCGGGATCGAGCCGTTCCACTAGGATATCCCTGGCGATCGCCGGGTCGAGCGCCAGCTCGGTCTCGCCGACGCGAAGCACCGGAGCCGGCCGCTGCTGCACCACCGATATCTCCGCACCCGGCACGACGCCGAACACGGCCAGGTTGTTCTGCCGCGACGCGGTGCCACCTCCGAGGCAGAGCACCCGGGCGCGCTCCGACGCCCGGAGGTCGCGGACCGTGAGCACGTGCTCTGGCAGATCCTGCTGCGGTCGGCGACCGCCCCGGAGGAGTCCCGCAAGCCACGAGACGGCCTTGGGCTTCTCGGCGAACTCGTACTGGCAGTTGGGACAGCGGCTGAGCGTGCACGTCGCCCCGAGCGGGCACCCATGGTGACACAGGGTGTCCTCCTTGGAGAACTCGAATCCGCAAAACGGACAGGTCAGATACTCGCCAGCCATGTCCCGATCCGATGCACCGCGCCGCCCACGAAGAAGGCGAACGGGAAGATGAACGCCGCCATGCGCCACGCCACACGCATCCCATGCTCCTTGGCGATCATGAGGAAGTTCGCAAAGCACGGCATGAACAGCGTGATCGTCACCATGGCGACCAGAATCTGATGCGGTCCGAGGGCCGGTACCGGCCCGGTCGCCGCATCGAGGATGTACACGGCGCCGAAATCCCGCCGCATGAACCCGATCAGGAACGCGTTGGCCATCTCCCGCGGCAGACCAAGCCAGCCCGTTACCAGCGGTTCCATGGCGTGCCCGATCACCGTGAGCGCATGCACCTTGTCCAGCAGGAACAACACGGCGGTGCCGACGATGAAGAGCGGGATCACCTCCCGCAAGTACCAGTTCAGCCGGCTGGCGGTCTTCACCAGGACGTTGGACAGCTGCGGACGCCGCATCGGCGGAATCTCGAGGATGAAGTCGCCGGGCTCGCCACCGACCACACGGGCGGTGAGCCAGCCGACGAGGACGATCACGCCCACTACGATGCTGAGCCATACCAGCGCTCCCGCCGGGGAAAGCGTGGCCATCAGCGCCAAGAGAACGCCGAGCTGGGCAGAGCACGGTACGGCCAGCGCCAGCAGCATCGTCGTGACGATCCGTTCCTTGCGAGTCTCGAGGATGCGTGTGCTCATCGTCGCCATCGTGTCGCAGCCGAGCCCGAGGATCATCGGCAGGACCGCCTTGCCGTTCAGGCCCATGAACCGGAACACTCGGTTCACCATGATGGCCATGCGAGGGAAATACCCCGAATCCTCGAGAATCCCAAACACGAGGAAGAACGTGGTGACGATCGGGAGTACGATCGCGAGCGCGTAACTGAGCGCCATCGTCACCGCGCCGAACGGCCCGACGAGGAAGTCGTGGACGAACTGCAGGGTCTCCTGCCAGGCGGTGAGCCCTGGAGCGGTCACGCGGTACTCCGTGCCGAGCACGGTGCGCTCGATCGTCAGCAGCGATACGTCGTGTGCAGGTGACGCCGGCACCGCGAGATCCAACTCGACCGGCGCCACGTGATGCTCGTGCGGGAAGGGCAGCAGCGCGTCGACGGCACGGATGACGGCGGGACTCACCCGTTGCTCGAACACACCCACTTCGAGCGCATCCACCAGGGTGCCCGCCCCGAACAATCCCACGAACCAGAACACACCGAACAGGACGACCGCCAGGAACAGCAGTCCCTGCACGGGATGCATGGCCCAGAAGCCGAGCCGCACCTGCAGGGAGGCATGGTCGGGCCGCTCAATCGAGTACGTCTCCGCGAGGATCTCGTTCACGCGGTCGAGCCGCGCGCGATTGCGCTCGTATGCGCCACCCGGCATTTCGCCCACGACGAGGGCGGCTGTGGGCGGACGCGCCCGATCGAGGGCAGCGATGAGGTCGGCCGTTCCCTCGTTTCGTGGCGCGACCGTCGTCACGACGGGCACGCCGAGGATGCTGCTGAGGCGCTCGACGTCGATTCGCCCGCCCCGCGCTTCGAGCTCGTCGAACATGTTGAGCACGAGCACGAGTGGACGTCCCATCTCGGCGAGTTGGAGCGTCAGCAGCAGCGCCCGTCGCAGGTTCTTCGCATCGGCGACCTGCACGACGGTGGCGTCATCGTACTCGGCGAGGACACTGCGGGTGACCTCGGCGTCGTCGCTCCGCTGCGAGAGATCGTTGATACCCGGCGTGTCGATGATCTCGCGGCGCCGGCCACCGAAGTTGGCCTGGGCCTTCACGATCTCGACGGTGGTGCCAGGGAGGTTGGAGACGGTGACGTACTTTGACGTCAGGTTCTTGAACAGCAGGCTCTTCCCGACGTTCGGGTTGCCCACCAGCACGGTGACCGGCCCGGCGGCCGTACGTGCCTCGCCCGTGCCGTCCGCTGCGCGGCCATCGATCGCGCGCACCGTCACGGCGGCATCCTCCGTGGGTTTCGGCGCTGAAGCACCTCGGTTACGGGGCCGCACATCTTGAATGATTAGTCGATGAGTCGGCTTTCCGCGACTCAATCCTGGATGAAGGAACGTTCACCACGCGGGAACAAACAAGGGGCCCGCAGTGGCGGGCCCCTTGCTACATTGGCGACCGAGCGGCCTAGTTCGTGGCCGCCGGCGATGCCTTGCGTGGGACCATCTCTTCGCGCATGGCGAGGTGGTACACGGTGGCGGCGACCACCACCGCCGCCTGTTGCAGATCCTCGAGCACCAGATTGTCGTAGGTATCCACGTCTGTGTGGTGGCTGCGGATGCCGTACTCGATCGGGTCCTGAATGAAGTTGAACCCCGGGATTCCCGCCCCGTCGAACGCGAGGTGGTCCGTGCCGCCCGTGTTTCCATGCCGCACCGCCACGACCCCGAGATCGCGGAACGGCCACAGGATCTGCTCGAAGATCGGAATCGCCTGCTCGTTCATCTGGTCCCAGATGCCCCGAATCTTTCCCGTGCCGTTGTCGACGTTGACGTAGGCCGAGATGCGGTCGTGCAGCTCGGGGTGGTTCTGCACCCAGTTGCGTGAGCCAAGCAGCCCCTGCTCCTCACCGCTCCAGAGTGCGATGCGGATGGTGCGGCGAGGCTGGACACCCAGCGTCTGCAAGATGCGCATCGCCTCCATCATGACCACCGAACCGGCGGCGTTGTCCGCTGCGCCGCCGCCGTAGTGCCACGAATCGAGGTGCGCACCCAGCATGACGTATTCGCCCGCCATATCACTGCCGGGGAGATCGGCCAGCGTGTTGTACGCCTGGAGATCGTCGTCGAAGAACCGGTTGCGGATATCGATCTCGAGCTCGACCGGGATGCCTGCTTCTACGTTGCGGTAGATCTGGTTGTACCGCTCTCGCGACACCACCAGTTCGGGGATCGGGTCCGGCCCGTCGGCCTCCCGACCGGCGCTGTTTCCTCCACCGCGCACGACCGAGAAGTTGCGTGACGACGGTCGCAAGACGACGGCGACGCCTTCCTCGCGCAGCATGTCGGCCATCTGCTGCCGTACCTCGCGCATGCGCATCCACCGCTCGCGCATCTCGGCCATCCGGGCCTGCCGCTCCTGCGCCCGACGGGCGCGTTCCTCCGCCTCCAGCGGATCGGGTTGTGCCAGCAACTCGTCGAGCGGGGTGCGCCGCGGGGCAGCTTCCCATTCAGGCTCGACGTCGGGCGGGCTCTCCGCCAGCACGATCGCGCCACGCAACCGCCCGCGGTAGCGCTCGAGGTCCTCCACGCTGTCGGCCTGCACGATCACGGCGCTGCCGGTGATGGTGCCGTCGGTGCTTCCGGTCCACGCCACCGGCTGCCCGTCGAGCGGCTGCACGAACGGCGTGCGAATCATGCCGCTGTAGAACACGCGCTCCCACCCGCGCCCGAACTCACCCCACGGCTCGATCGTGACGTTCGCGAGCCCCCAGTCGCGGAACTGCTGCGCCGTCCACTCGTTCGCCTCCGTCATCTGCGGCGAGCCCGTGAGGCGCGGCCCGATCACCTCCGTCAGGTACCGGGCCATTGCCGGAAGCTGCGATCGCTCGAGTCCCTCCTCGCGAATCTGACGCACGACGTCCATGTCGACCGCCTCCCGGGCGATCTGGGCTGCGCCGCTCGCGGGTACCACGAGCACGGCAAGCACCCCCGTCAGCATCCGTACCGCGCGCATCATGTCATCGTCCTCCGAGCACGAAGTGGTCAAGCAAAAATCGATAGAAGCTATGGATAGTAGCTGCCGACGCAGGCACCCGCAAACGTGCCATCTGCCAAGCGAGCCCGCCAATCTCAGGAGGGCCGGCGCAGCACCACCGCGGCGTTGATACCCCCGAACCCGAACGAGTTGGACACGACAAACTCCGGCGCGCGGTCGAGCCCGCCGTTCGAGAGGTAGTCGAGATCGCACGCAGGATCGGGCTCCCGCAGGTTGATCGTGGGAGGCAGCCAGCCGCGGTCCATGCCCAGCGCACAGATCGCGGCCTCGATCGCCCCAGAGGCACCAAGCGGGTGCCCGTAGTACCCTTTGGTACCGCTGATCGCCAACCGGCGCGCGTGGTCTCCGAACACCTGCTTGAACGCGGCCGTTTCGGTCGAGTCGTTGAGCGGGGTCGACGATCCGTGGGCGTTCACGTATGCGATCTCGTGCGGCGCCACGTGCGCGTCATCGAGCGCCAGCCGGACAGCGCGCGCCGCCTCACGGCCGTCGGGCTTGGGTGCCGACATGTGATACGCGTCGTTCGTGAGGGCGTAGCCGAGCACCTCTGCATAGATCCTGGCGCCGCGCGCGATCGCACGTCCCTTCTCCTCGAGGACGAGGACCGCGGCTCCCTCCCCCATCACGAAGCCGTCTCGGCCGGCGTCGAATGGGCGGCACGCCGTTTCGGGATCGTCATTGCGGGTAGACATCGCACGAATGAGAGTGAACGCCCCAAAGCTGAGCGGGGCCAGCGGGGCCTCGGCACCACCGGCAAGCATCACATCGGCCCGGTCCGCCCGGATCACATGGAATGCGTCGCCCACTCCGATGGTGCCGGACGCGCAGGACATGCCGTTCGTCGCATTGGGACCGGACACGCCGAGATGAATCGCGATGTTACACGACACCGCACCGCCGAACACGGCAGTCGCCAGCGTCGGCGCCACGTGCCGGAGTCCGTGCCGCATGTACACGCCTGCCTGGAACTCGGCTTCGGCAACGCCGCCGAGCGCCGATCCCATCATGACGCCAACCCGATCGCGGTCTTCCCTGGTCACGTCGAGTTCGGCGTCCTCGACCGCGAGCTGGGCCGAGGTCACGCCGAGCTGTGAGAACCGGTCGAGCCGCCGGGTGGCCTTCTCCGGTAGATGGTCCGATCCGACGAAGTCATCGATCTCCGCCGCAACGTGCGACTTGAACGGTGTTGGATCGAACCGGGTGATCGTGCGCACGGCGGACCGCTGCGCCTTGAGGCCGGCCCACAGACCTTCCACACCCGTGCCGATCGGCGTCACACAGCCAATACCGGTAATCACGACCTCACGCACGTAGCTCCGCCTTCCGCTTGACGCCGGCCAGCGTGCGCGACGCGATGCCGTGGATGAACACGGGCCCGATCACCCACTCGGCGGCGATCCGGCCGATGACGGGCCACGCCGGACCGGTCCACTCGTGCACGATCGTCACGTCCACGAGCCGCTCCCTCGGCACGAGCCGCCAGACGACATCCATCCCGCGGGTGATCCCGCCGATGTGCCGGTACCGCACTTCGAGCGCTGCCGCGTCGATCTCCATCTCGGACAGCCACCAGGTGGGGTACTTGAGCAGACCGAACGGCCGCCACGCCGCCATCTCGACACGGCCGCCGTCGTCACGCCGTTCCCGCATGCGGACCCAGCGGTAGTGCGGCAGGAACTCGGGCCAGCGCTCCACGTCGGCGGCCACGCGGAACACCTGGTCGGGCGGTGCGGCAATAGTGATCTGGTCAAGTGTGCGCACGGTCGATCCTCCAATGGGCCACGACCCTGAATCCCGGGCGGCGGTGCACCCTTGCGGTCACCCCAGCCATCACGCACAGATCCGTCAACTCATCCGCGGTGAAGCCGCGCCGGACCGAAACGACCCCGTCCGTCCGGCTCACCGGGTGGAACCGGAGCGCATGCGCGGCAAGCCAGATTCCCGCGGCGGCCACCCGGGCGCGACGCAGATCGGAGATGACTACCCCGATCCGGGCGATGCGGTCCAGCTCCCGTACGAGGCTCACACCGGCTGCGCGGGTGAAGTGGTGCAGCAACTGGCTCGCGACGACGACATCTACCGCGCCGTCCGCGAAGGGCAGACGGAAGCCGTCGCCCACGAGCGCCCGTTGCTTGCGCTCGCCGGCCATCTGCGCCGCCTCGCGGTGCCAGTCGATCGCGATTCCGGACATCGTACCGCCACGACGAGCCAACGCGTCACCCAATGCGACGAGCACGTCACCCGCGCCCGCCCCGACATCGGCGACGGTGAGCGATCGCCCGGCGATGCCCCCATCGAGCAGGCGGACTACCCCCCAAACAACCGCTGCACGGCCGCCGAACAGCCGATTGGACTGGGCGATGTCGGCGAGGGTGGCGCGCGCTGTGACGCGGTCCAGCGTAGGCGTATCGAGCGCCTCCGAGCCAACGGTCGAGAGCGCGAACGGCGACCTTGGCTCTCGCGGATCTGTCACAAGACGAGCTTCGCAAGGAAGGATGGCCGCAGCACGGCGCGGGGGGGCACGAAGTCACCCGTCACTCCGACCAGTAGATCGGCCATGCGCGGTCGCCGCGCGAGGCGGTCCGCCACGCGCTCGAACAAGACCGGCCGGTCGATGGCGAACGCGATCGCGCGCTCGATCAGCCACTTACTCCGGAAGACGTCTCGCCGAGCCTGGTCGTATACGGCGAGCGCTTCGGCCGAAAGCGTGTCTCGCTCGATCAGGTCGCCCACGTGCTCGACCACGAGCTCCGCGCCACGGAGGGCGGCGTAGACTCCCTCACCGGTGAACGGGTCGTAGAAATCCGCCGCATCGCCCACGAGCACGGCGCGATCGGCGGTGGCCCGCAGGGTGGTGCGGGCAAACGGCCCAGCGGCAAGTACCGGTCCTACGACTTCCGCATGCCGCATCCGCTCCATGACGCCGCCAAACCGGTGCAGCCCCGACTCGAACCGCTCGCGAGCGCTGGAGCCCGGGATCGGCCCGCGTGCATCGAGCACCACTGCGACATTCACGAGATCAGGGCCCACCGGTGCAAGACCGACGTACGCTCCCCTCCCGACGTGCATCTCTCCCACGTCGGCTACTCCAGCGACACCGGCCATGTGGGTCACGAACGCGACCCGTCGCCGCCGTCCACGCCGAGTGAGTCCGAGTTGCTCTGCCACACGCGAATTGAGTCCGTCGGCACCCACCACCAGCCGTGCGGTGAGCGTGCGTGTGCCAGCGCCATCGCGGATCTCGACGGTTCGGCGGCCGTTCGCCCCCCCGATGCGCTCGAGCCGGGTCCGTTCCATCACCCGCGCCCCCCGTACCGCGGCCGCAGCGACGAGGTCCGCATCGAGCACCGTGCGCGGGAGCGCAAGCCCGCGATCGCTGAACCCGCGAAACGGCACAGCTCCCGCAAAGCGGCCCGTGAAGCGGCGGCCGGCCGGACTCACGACGGTCATGCCGGCGAGCTCCTGCGCCCTCTCCCGTACCCGGATCAGCACGCCCAGCCGTTCGAGCACCCGACCGGCCTCGGGGCTCAAGTACTCGGCGCACGGCTTCGCCCGGGGAAACGCCGCCCGATCGATCAGCGCGGCGTTCAGACCGCGTTCGGCCAGCAAGGCGGCAGTCGCGCTCCCGGCTGGGCCTGCTCCCACGACGACGACGTCGAACTCGGATCCGCTCACGACGGAGCGTGCCGTTTCGGTCGGGGGGAGTTCCGTACGAAGGGGGAAATCGCCAAACTGATGCTCATGTACCGTGGACCCTCGCGTGTGAAGCCGCGTGCGAACTATACGCGGGACACCGCGGAACGCGAAGCGTGACGCGCGATCCCGCACCCCCGCCGGAAGAGCTGCTGCCCGCGCTCGACCTCGACCGGCACCTGCGTGATCCGGCGATCAAGCAGCGCTTCGTCACCACCATGTTCGACGTGATCGCCGGCCGCTACGACCGCTTCACGCGCCTGTTCTCGTACGGGATGGACGCGGGCTGGAAGCGCCAGCTCATTGAGGAACTGCTCCCCGACGGCCGTCCGGCACTCGCAGTCGACCTCGCCAGCGGCACGGGTGATCTGGCGCTCGCTGCGGCCGTGCGCCGTCCGACTGCCCGCGTGCTGGCGCTCGACGTGTCGCGGCGCATGGTGCAGCTCGCGGCGGCGCGGATGGCGGTGCTCGACGGGCGCGTGGGCGTCGGCATGGGCGACATGGTGAGCCTTCCCCTCCCCGACGGCTGCGCGGACCTGGTGACGGTCGGCTACGGTATCCGCAACGCACCCACGCCCGACGCCGCGCTGTCCGAGATCGCGCGGGTGCTGCGTCCCGGCGGGCAGCTGCTCGTGCTCGACTTCTACCGGCCGCGCCGCCCGCTGTGGCGGGCATTGTTCCTCTGGTATCTGCGAATCGCCGGTAGCCTCGTCGGCTGGCTGTGGCACGGCGCACCAGTGGCCTACGGGTACATCGCTCCGTCGGTCGCGGGCTACCTCTCGGCGGAAGCGTTCAGCGGCGCCCTCGACGCGCATGGTCTCACCGTGCGGCGGGTGCGGAAGAAGCTGTTCGGTGGCGTGGCCCTGCACGCCGCCGTGCGCCGCTGAGCCCGGCCGTCACGCGCGACGCTACCACCGTCGTGGCATGTCGGCCAGCACCCGGAAGGCGTCGCGCGCGATGAGCAACTCCTCGTTGGTCGGGATCACGTACGCCTCCAGCGTCGACTCGTCTGTCGTGATCTTCCCCTCTCGTCCGTCTGCGATCGCCTCGTTGCGCTCGTTGTCGATCACCAGGCCGAGTCGATCGAGACCGGTGCAGATCCGGTGGCGTACGGCAGGTGCGTTTTCGCCGATCCCGCCCGCGAACACGACCGCGCGGCAGCGACCCATCTCGGCGAGATACGCACCGATGTAGCGGCGGACCCGTCGGCAGAAGATCTCGATCGCCAGCCGCGCACGGCGGTCCTGGTGCTCGGCCTCTTCGTCCAGCAGCTCACGCATGTCGCTCGTGAGCCCCGAGAGGCCGAGCAGTCCCGACTGCTTGTTGAGCAGCGTGTCGATTTCCGACACGCTCATCCCCTCCTTGATCGAGAGATACTCGATGATCGACGGATCGATGTCGCCGGCCCGGGTCCCCATCACCAGGCCTTCGAGCGGCGTGAAGCCCATCGACGTATGAAACGAGCGGCCTTCCCTGATGGCGCACGCCGAACAGCCGTTGCCCAAGTGCAGCGTGATGATGTCGACGTCTTCCTGCGCCAGTTGGTGCAGCTGGCGGTATCGGTAGGCCACGTAGCGGTGCGACGTCCCGTGGAATCCGTAACGGCGTACCTTGTGACGCCGATACAGCTGGTAGGGAATCGCATAGAGGTACGACTCCTCCGGCATCGTCGCGTGGAACGAGGTGTCGAACACGGCGACCTGCGGGACCCCTTCGCCCAGCAATTCCTGCGCCGCCCGGATGCCCTTGAGGTTGTGCGGGTTGTGCAGCGGCGCTAGCTCGATGCAGTCCTCGATTCCGTCGATCACGTCCTGATTGATCCGCACGGACTTGCGGAATCGCTCCGCGCCGTGCACTACGCGGTGCCCCACGGCGTGAATGTCGCTGAGAGACGTGATGTGCTCGATGTTCGAGGCACGGGAAACGATCCAGCGGAGAATGCGATCGATTGCCGCACGGTGGTCGCGCAGCGGCTCGGCGTGTCGCTCTTTGGGGTGCCCGTCGGCCTGAAACGTGATGAGTGCCTGGCCACCGATCCGCTCGATGACCCCAATCGCGAGCCGCCGGTCACGGTCGCTCTCGATCGCCTCCCGGTCGGTCTCGATGATCTGAAACTTTACCGTGGACGAGCCACAATTCAGGACCAGAATGTTCACAGCGCTCCCCCTCCCTGTGTCACCGCTCGCGGGCGACGCCTAACCGCCCATCCGCCTTCCACCCTTCACTCTTCACCCTTCACTCTGTAGTCAGCGAATCTCGATCAGCCCCGCATCCACCGCGTTCTCGAGGTATGCCCGCACAGCCTCGGGCTCGACCGTGCCGTAGTAATGCTCACCCGCCTCCCGCGCCTCGGCGGCGACGTAGCGGTAGATGTCGAGCCCGGTCCGCTCGCCGTCCACGGCGTTCATGATCTCGAATCCCATCAGGCCATGCAGTCCGCGCACACCCCGCATCCGTCCGCGTCCGTCCAGGAACTCGGCCGGACCGGCGATGAGTACCGGGTGCATCAATTCGAGTGCCCGCTCGACGTCTGACAGTTCCCGTCGGGGTGGCCGCTGATTCGTCGTCTGCCGATAGGCCAACTCGATCTCCCGCCGCATCTGGTCATGGCGCCGGTCCAGTTCTCGCGCGAAGCGGTCCGCCATTTCCGCAGCCGCGGGATCCACCTCTGCGAGGGAGGCGACCGCGAGCCGTTCCCGCTCCGTGGCGTAATCGACTTGGTCCACCGCCTTGTGCCACGCGGCCTGCTTGTCGGCGTCCGTCGCAATCCACTGGAGCGCTCGCTCGAGATTTCGTCCCATCCGCTCGAGCCCCTTGCCCACGGTCGTCGCCGCAAGGACCGGGACATCGTCCGCAGCGGCATCGGCCATCGCATAGGCGATGAGGCCCCCCGCGGCGGCGCTTCGGCCCAGCTGCGTGCGGTCGATGTTCCACAGGTCGTCGTCGCTCGAGTGGATGAAGCGGTCCGGCATGTTGGTGAAGCTGACGCCCGGCACGCCGATCGGCGCCTCGAGGAACGTCATGTGATCGCTCGAGGTGTGGAAGAAGATCATGTCCGCGTTGTAGCGGTGCATGCTTCCGAGGTGCGCGAGGTGCGGCTTCGGATACAGCATCGTGCCCGCTTGGGCCTGTGCCAGCTCGTAGGTGTTGGCGGCGACCATGTAATCCACCACCGACTCGACGACGTCGTTGAAGAAGTGGAACCGGGTGGCCGGCAGGCGCGTGACGTTCTGCTTGCGCATGATGTCCTGCGACTGGTCGGCGCCGACCATGTCCTGGTTCACGTTCACCCACATCTCCTGATGCGCCTCGGGATGGTCGGCGAAGTACTGTCGCTGACTCGAGATCTCGGTGACCCACCAGAACCGGATGTCGCGGCGGGGGCGCGGGATGCGACCGTCCGCGATCAGCCGGGCGAGCGCCCGGCCGATCTCGAGCGTGTTCGCCGAGCCGCTCGCGTCGTCGTTGGCCGAAAAGCCCTCTTCCTGGAGGTGGCCGGTCAACACGATGTCTTGGCCGAGGTCCGGTTCGCTGCCCCGTATGAAGGCCTCCACCATGACCTGCCACGGCTCGCTCCCCTGCTCGGAGTCGAACGCGCTCTCCACCACCGCGCGGACGACGATCGGCTCGTCGCTTTGCCGCAGCCGGTTGCGCAGGGCCGCCCCCTGACGCGTGGACAGATTGAACGCCCACGTCGGCTCGCAACCGTCCATATCCCCGGGCGAGATTGACATCCAGCGCAGTTGGTCGGGGCGCGACAGACCCGCGCCGCTCGTGCCCACGTCCGGCGAGAACGGGCTGGGATACCACGCGACGCCGAGCGCGCCCTGGTCGCATACGAGCCGCATCGCCTGAAATGCCGAGCCGTAGGTGAGCAGCACCTTGCCCGCCAGGTCCTTGCCGGCGAGGTCCGCTTCCAACCCTTCGCCAATGTCGACCAGCTCGCCGGTAACGTCTGCCGGCCGGCTGTTGTCGGCGAGGTGGAGCACGTTCTGGATCGTGCTCGCGATCCGTTCCGGCTGGGGATTCACGATCCAGAGATCGGCGAAGCTGGCATTCCACGGCCGGCCGCGCGCCGGCTGCTTGATGAGTTGCACGTCGCTGAGGCCGAAGGCCCGCGCCTTCTCCGCGACATACTCCGCTACGCGCCACAGACCGTCCGCGCCGCCGCGCGGCCGGTGGAACTGCGTCATGAAGCGGATGTACTCGTAAGCGGCGTCCCCCGAGATCTCCTGCGAGATCAGCTGCGTCCGCTCAGCGTCCAGCACGGGCAGGTCCTGACTGCGGGCGGCGGCAGCGACGAGCAAGGCGATCGAGGCAACGGCAATCGCACGCGACAACGGCTGCATGGCGGGTCCTCCGATTGGGACGGCGTGGCGGGACGCACCGCGCGTCCCGTGCGTTCAAAGCTAGTTGGGCGTCACACGTTTGGCGTAGATACACGCCGAGCACCAGCGCGTGCCGTGCGCCCCTCCGCGGGCTGCAGTTCGCTGGTCGATCGGGCATCCCGAGAGGGGCTACTACTCACTGACGCCCGCTGCGGTACCACCCAGCCCAACCGCAAACCGAGCTTTGGCAAGACCCTCGCGGTTACATTCCCGCCGAATGAACTCGTCACCTCCCACCGCGAACCGCGCCCACCACGACCCTGCGGGCGGGTTCCGCAACCCCTGGCCGTCCGCCGAGCCGCACGGTCTGCGTGAGTTCCTGCGGTGGATGCGGACCTACGATCGGCGGCCCGATCCGACCAAGCGCGGTAGGCTATCGACCGCGGAGCCGGCGTTTCTCCATCCGCGAGCGTCCGTGGACACGCTCACCCTGACCTGGATCGGGCACTCCACGTTCCTGATCCAGATCGGCGGCCTGAACGTGCTCACCGACCCGATGTGGAGCGAGTTCGCCTCACCCGTGCGCGTGATCGGGCCGCGCCGATACACGGCGCCGGGGATTGCTCTCGACGAGCTGCCGCCGATCGATCTGGTGGTGCAGTCGCACGACCACTACGACCATCTGGACCTGCCGACCGTGGGCGCGCTCGCCAGGCGGTCTCCCGACGCCGAGTGGCTGGCGCCGCTCGGCCTCTCGCGCTGGCTCGAGCAGCGTGGAATCCGGCGGGTGCGGGAGCTGGACTGGTGGGACGAGGCGGACGTGGCCGCGCTACGCGTAGGCGCCGTGCCAGCCCAGCACTTTTCCGGACGCGGTCCCCGGCGCAATCGTGCCCTGTGGTGCGGCTGGACGCTGCAAGCCGCCGCATCCGATCGCGCGGTCTACTTCGTGGGCGACACCGGCTTCTTCCCGAGCTTCGGCGAGATCGCCGAGCGGCGCGGGCCGTTCGATGCGGTGCTGATGCCGATCGGCGCGTACGACCCGCGCTGGTTCATGCGCCCGGCGCACCTGGATCCCGAGGAGGCGGTGCGCGCGTACGAGGCAATCGCGTTCAAGCAGTCCGGCCGGCCGCTCCACTTCGTGGCGATGCACTGGGGCACGTTCAAGCTCACCGAGGAGCCGCTCCTCGAGCCAGCCGAGCGGTTGCGGTCTGAATGGACGAGAGCCGCGCTCCCCGTGCCATTACTACATGTGCTGCGGCACGGGGAGACGCGGCAGATCGCGGCCAACGCTCGGGAGGGCGCGGATTACCCTCCACCCGGCGCGTAGCGCAGGATCACTCCCCCCGACCCCACGGCGTACACGTCGTCGTCGGCCGCTCCCCACACATCGCGCAGGTCGCCCGCCGGCAGGCCCGGCGGCGGGGTCTCGAGATTCCACGCGTTCCCGTCGAAGTGGTAGATGACCTGCCCCTCCCCCACGACGAACACCTGGCCCGTCGGACTGACCCACACCCCGTAGAAGTCCCGCGTCTCGCCCGCGATCGACTCGTCGGTCCAGTGCGTGCCGTCGAAGTGGTAGATCGCGCCGTCCTCACCGACCGCATAGACCTGGTAGTACCCGCTGCCCGCGACGGTCCACACATCGTGGAGCGGCTTGTTCATCCACTGTTGGGTCTCGTTGGTCCACTGGCTGCCGTCGTAGTGGTACACCGAGTAGGACTGCTGCCGCAGCACCGCCCAGATGTCGTTGGCCGCGTTACCGCTCACCCCCGTCAGCTCGCTCATCCCCAGGTCGATCGACAGCGTATCGAATGCGCTGCCATCCCAGTGCTTGGCATTGGGGAAGTCCGTCGACACCCCGGTCCCCACGAAGTACACGTCGTCCAGCGCGCTGCCCCACACCGCCCCGTAGGTCACGATCCAACCCTCGTCCGCCTTCTGCCAGATCCCGCCGTCCATCCGCAGGATTGCGCCCGTCTCGCCATACGTGCCCGGGGGCGGCGGAATGTTGCCCACCGCCCACGCCGCCGTGTCGGCGCCGTCGCTGTACGCCCAGATGTCCTTCAGGTCGACGTCCGCGAACACCGTCCCCGAAGCGGGCCACTGGCAGTCCCCGACGGAGGCGATCACCGAGCCGCCGTCACCCGCCACGTAGATCAGGCTGCCCGACACGCCCGACACGCCGTACCAGTCGTTACTCCCGCCGGGAGCGCAGCTGCTCCAGACAGGCACACTGCCGCCCACGCCCTCACCGCGCCACACCACCGACGTTGGGCACGCGAGTGTGAGGTTCGGATCTGCGGGATCCGCGGGCTCCTTGAGCGATGCCAGCGAGCGCGTGCACTCGAAGGCGCCGCCCGCGTCCGGTGCGAAGCGCACCGGGATGTCCTTCGACTCGCCGGGTCCGATCACGCCGGCCGTGTCCGCCGGATCGATGGTGAACACGCGGCAATCGGCCGTCGGGGTGTCGAGCACATACGTGAACTGGTTACCCGCGATCGGGGCATCGGTCTCGTTGCGGATGGTCAGGGTCAGCACACTCGAGCTGCCGACCTGCACCTGACCGTAGTCGAGCTCGGCGCCTGGCTCGAGCCCACACGCGGGCGCAACGCTCGTCGCCGTCACGGTCAGGTGCGGTCCAGGAGGCGGAGTGAAAAAGTGCGTGTAGGAGTCCGCCGCGTCGCCCAGGACGAGATCGAACTCACAGAACCAGTCACCCGGTTCGGTCGGATCGAAGTGGACGGTGAACTCCCTGGACTCACCCATCGGGATGACTGCAGTGCTCGGTTCGACGCGGAACGCCGAGGGGCATGTCGCGTCCGACCGTCGCTTGAAGCCGTCGACCGGCAAAGCCGGCTCGGTCCCACCGATCTCTCTGTCCATGCGATTGGTGATACGAATCCCCTTGCCGCCCAACTCGCCCACCAGAACCGTGCCGCCTGCGATCTCGCTCGGCTCGACCGAGAACATCGGGGAGACGATACCGGATCCGGTCCACGTGAGCTGGGCGGCACAGGGCCGCGCAATATCTAGGTTCTGCGTGCCGATGAGATAGTCCTGGTACTTGTGATACCACATCTGGAGCCGGCACTCGTAGCTCTGAGCCGCATCCGGCTGGAAGCGAACTGGCACGGTGAGTTCCCCAGCTGCATTGAGTCGCACACCTGCGTACAACCCACCTGTGGGAATGGTGAAGACTCCACAGTCGCCGTCGGGTATCGCTCCCATCCTGAAGTAGTTCTGCGCGTCGTCGACTTCATTCAAGTTCCTGAACGTCAGCATCGTGTCACGGTAGGCCCCGAGTGCAACTGAACCGAACTCGATATCGGCGGAGGGCTGCAGATCGCAGATTGGACTGACCTCCGGATCAAACAGCTCGTCGTCGCAGCTCCACGACACCATGAACACGCAGCCCAGGCCAAGCAGCATCAGTGCCTTCACGAGCAGCGCACGCATGAATCCCGTCCTTCCCAGAGCCGGATCGTGATTGGGTCGCCTCTACTGAGATCACAGATTCCGGCCCTGAAGCGGCTCACGGCGCAGCGGAGGCGCGATGAGCCGATCGGGAGCGCCCTCCTGTTGATGGGGTGAACCCTGCATTCAGCGAGTGCCGATGCGGCCCTGGGTGGTGGAACTCATGCAGCAGCACGGACTGGTCGGCTTCGCGTCGCTGGTGCCGACGCCCGGGGCCGTGTACGGCGCGACCATGCTGGCGGTCGTGACCGCGTTCCTCGTACGTACATCGCGGATCGGCCTCCCACTCACCCGCGCCCTTTCGGCAAGCATCGCAGGCACCCTCGGCGTCATCGTGGGCGGGCATCTCTACTACGCGCTGGGCACCGGCAGCCTCGCCACAGCGGGACCAGTCGATTGGATCACGCGCGAGGGGGCTGGCTCGTGGGGCGGCTACCTGGGCTGCACGCTCGCCATGGCGGCGTACCTCACGTGGCAGCGCCTCGAGGCGTGGCCGTACCTCGACGTGCTGGGCTCCGTGGGCCCTCTCGCCGCGGTCGTCGGCCGGTGGGGCTGCCTGCTCGCGGGCTGTGATTTCGGCCGGATCACCTCGGTCGCCTGGGGCGTCCACTACCCGGCCGGCAGCCTCGCGTTCCGTGCCCACGGCGCGAGCGGATTGCTCCCACTCGACGCCACGCAGTCGCTGGCCGTTCACCCGCTGACGCTCTACCTGAGCCTCAACGGCCTGCTGGTCTTCCTGGCCGTGAGCGCGGTGTGGCGCCGCTGGCGCGACGTACCCGGCGTAACGCTCGCCTCGTTCTGGGTGCTGTACGGCACCTCCCGCTTCTTCTGGGAGTTCCTCAGGGAGCCGGCTGCGGGTGGGGGCGGTTCGCATCTCTCGCTGTCTCAGGGCATGGCGCTCCTCGCAGTTGGCATCGGAGGCGTGATCGGGCTCACGGTTCTCCGCAGAGAACGCATCCGCCGGCCCGCCGTCACGGCGAGCACCTGATGCCCTCTCAGTTCCGCACTGGAACGCGGCTTGCGTGAGAATTCGTCTTCGTTGGGAAGGATTTCCCCGAGTGCTTCACTCACGCTTGCCCAGCGGCTGGTGAGCGTCCGAGATTTGAGTATCCGCAAACGCGGAGGTGAGGATGGGAGACGGACTGGGAGCGCCAATCTGGTGCGGTATTGTCGCGGTGGCGGTCGGTGCAGCGGGCCTGATGGTCAATGTGTACCTCGGCCTCGGGCTCCTCGTCCTGGCAGTGGCGTGGTTCGGCCGCGCCTGCTACCGGGACTACAGCGGGGCTGAGCGCTAGCAAGCACCCCGACAATTCCGCCGATGGCATGAGCGGCCACACGGTCCGGCACGGAGTGCGTACCTCGGTCGCGTGCCGCGTGGTGGTCGTGTATCCGGCTCATCCGTAACCCTTCGCTCCACCTCAGCTGAGGCGCCACTGCTACCGGTACGAGCCTCAGTGCTAGTCCCCACGTGCAACCCTGCTCCCGCCGGCAGTGTCTACTCGACATAGGAGATATCGAACGACATATTAGTTATCCAGCATAGCGATCTCGCCGATCGACGAGGGAGTGACCATGCGCCTCACCCGAGCCTTGCTCCTGGCGGCCAGCACGGCGTTCGTCGCGGCCGCGCTCGGTCCCCCCCTCACTGCTCAGCAACTCTCCGGCAACGGCATCGCGCCCGACACCCCACCCGCCATGACCGCCACACGGGCCGCGCCCGAGGCCCCCCGACTCGACGGACGGCTCGACGACCCCATATGGCAGTCCGCCGCGATCGCCACGGGATTCCGCCAGCGGGAGCCGCACGACGGCGAGGAGCCCACCGAGCCCACCGAGGTCCGGATCGTCTACACCGAAGAGGCGCTGTACGTGAGTGCCCGCCTGTTCGACTCGCAGCCGGACCGAGTGGTGGGCCGGCTCGGCCGGCGGGACAGCTACACATCGAGCGACGAGTTTTGGGTGGCGATCGACTCGTACCACGACCACCGCACGGCGTTCTGCTTCGGCGTGAACCCGGCCGGTGTCCGGTCTGACGAGATCACGACCAACGACGATCCTCACGGTGACGAATCCTGGGACCCCGTCTGGGAGGTGGCCGCGCGCACGGACACCCTGGGGTGGGTCGCGGAGATGCGGATTCCGTTCTCACAGCTGCGCTTCTCGAGCGCCGAGGAACAGCTCTGGGGGATCAACTTCTACCGTCGGGTCTTCCGCAACAACGAAGAGACCGTGTGGAGCTGGGTAGCCAACACCGAGCAGGGTTTCGCCTCGCAGTTCGGACACGTACAGGGCATCGTGGGCATCGAGGCGCCGCGCCGAGTGGAGCTGCTGCCGTACGTCGTGACCCAGAGCGAGTTCGTCGAAGGCGTCGACCCCGACAACCCGTTTCATGACGGCAGCACACAGGGCGTGACGGGTGGGCTCGATCTCAAGTACGGCGTGACGAGCAATCTCACACTCGACGCCACCATCAATCCTGACTTCGGCCAGGTGGAGGCGGACCCGGCCGTCGTCAACCTGTCGGCCTTCGAGACCTTCTTCGACGAGCGCAGGCCGTTCTTCGTGGAAGGTGCGAATCTCTTTCAGTTCGGAGCGGGCAGTGGCGGCTTCGTGTTCGGTGCACCGCAACTGTTCTACTCCCGCCGGATCGGTGCCGCGCCGTCCCGGCCGGCGTTCGAGCCAGATGGCTACGTCGACAACCCGACCGCGACATCGATCATCGGCGCCGGCAAGCTCTCCGGGCGGACCGCAGGTTGGTCGATCGGACTACTCGACGCGATCACCGCGCGCGAGTTCGCACGCGTGCAGGTTCCGGGCAGCGAACCGGAATCGCGGCCGGTGGAGCCACTCACCAACTTCACGGTCGCCAGCCTGCGCCGGGATTTTCGCGGTGGGAGCACGGGCATCGGCGCGCTGGGCACGATGGTCCACCGCGACGTGAGCGACTCCGTGTTCGCGACCATGGGCTCGGCAGCCTACTCGGGGGGTGTGGACTTCTTTCACCGCTTTGGCGGCAACCAGTTCGCCGTGAGCGGGACGATCTCCGGCTCTCTCGTGCGAGGCGACTCGGTCGCGATCCTCAGCACCCAGCGGTCCTCGGCGCGCTACTTCCAGCGACCGGACCAGGACTACGTCGCGGTCGATCCGTCCCGCACGTCGCTCGCGGGGTACGCCACGTCCGTCCAGCTGGGAAAGGTGTCGGGGAATTGGGTATACGGCACCGACTTCTACGCGTACTCGCCGGGATTCGAGATCAACGACGCCGGCTTTCAGAGTCAGACCGATCGCATCTTTCATGGCATGCGCGTCACCCGCCGTTGGCTCGAGCCCGGTCGCGTGTTCCGGCGCTTCAGCGTCACGTCCACATTTGCGCAGCAGTGGAACTTCGGCGGCACGCGCAGCTTCCGGTCATTGTACACGGGTGTCTCGGGGCAACTGCGCAACTATTGGCAGTTCAGCCTCGGGGGCAACCTCAATGCCACCGGCATGAGCGACAAGGCAACGCGGGGCGGGCCGCTGCTGGAAAGCCCGGCCAGCCGGTCGGCCCGCGTCTGGATGGGCACCGACCTACGGAAAGCCGTCGCCATTGCTGCGGCATCGAACTACGCGCGTAGCGACGTGGGGGGGTGGGAGATCGCGGTCGCATCGGAAGTGCAGCTCCGCCCGAGCAGCGCGGTACGGATCGGGTTCCTGCCCGGGTGGACCCGGGGGCGCTCGATGGCCTTCTACGTCACGCAGCGGCGGGACGGGACCGCCACCGCCACGTACGGCGGGCGATACCTGTTCGCCCAGCTGGAGCAGACCGAGGTCGATCTCACCGTGCGGCTGGACGTCGCGCTCTCACCGAGCCTGTCCATTCAGCTGTGGGCCCAACCGTTCATCGCATCGGGCGACTACACCGACTTCAAGGAGCTGGCGCGTCCCGCGTCGTTCGACTTCCTCCGGTATGGAATCGACGGCGCGTCGACGATCACCTTCGACGAAGAGACGAACCGCTATACCGTCGATCCGGACGGTGCCGGCGAGGCTCCCGTCATCACCTTCGACAACCCGGACTTCATGGTTCGGTCGCTGCGCAGCAACCTCGTCGTGCGGTGGGAGTACGTACGTGGTTCGACCCTGTTCGTGGTGTGGAACCACGGGCGCAGCGGTGGCTCGAGCGACCCGAGCTTTCGGCTGGGAGACCAGCTCGGGAACCTCTGGGACGACGACGCGCAGAACACCCTGCTCGTCAAGGTCAACTACTGGCTGAGTCGGTAGGAGGCACGAGGGCTCTGCGAAGGCTCCGATCGGCAGGGATCATCCCTGCCCGCTTACGCCGCCGCGGATCCGGACCCACCCTTCGGCACCCCCACGTATCGGGGCGTGCGCCGCTTGTAGTCCCGGTACACGTCACCGAACCGGCGCTCGAGGTGCTCCTCCTCGATCAACACGATCAGGTGAACGACAACCCAGTACTCTGCCAGCGCGATCCACGCGAGCGGAGTACGGCCCAGTAGGGCGTACCCGAACAGGAGCAGGAAGTACGTCACGTACTGCGGGTTGCGGGAATAGCGGTACGGACCCGAGGTCACGAGGTGCGGCTGGCGCCGACCCGTCCACATGTTGGCCGAAAAGTGGCGCAGCGGCCAGAGACAGCCGAGCAGTCCCGCGACCATGATGCCAAAGCAGACCTGCTCGAAGAGTGTGTGGGGGACCCACACCATCGGAAACGCGTAGCCCAGCACCAGGTGCGGCATGAGAAAGGCAAGACAGACGGCCCAAAAACCGAGCACCGTCGTGTGGCCGTGCCGGCGGTAGTCCGCCCGATACTTGAGAAGACCGAGCGCAACGACTGGCGGTGAGAGGACGAGAAAGAGAAGCGCGAGATCCACGGGCATAGCCTCCCATGCGGAGCCGCTGCTCGGCGTTACTGACAAAACCGTACCTCCGGTGCACTTTGTCAAATGGCGTGCACGTGACACCGACCGGTCGTGTCGGCATCCGTGGCGGAGGGAGCACTGGGCGCAGAGGGGATCGGACGATGAACGACGCGCTGGAGCAGCTGCAACGCGCACTCGGCGATCGCTACCGCTTCGAGCGCGAGATCGGCGCGGGAGGCATGGCCACCGTGTATCTCGCGCGCGACGTGCGGCACGATCGCGACGTCGCCGTGAAGGTCCTCAAACCCGATCTCGCCCGGGCTGTGGGTACCGAGCGGTTCCTCCATGAGATCCGGATCACGGCACGACTGAATCACCCACACATCCTCCCGTTGCTGGACAGCGGCCGCACGGGCGGACCGTCGGACCGACAATCGGAAGCGGGCCCCGGTGAGACAGGCACCGAACCGCCCGCCCCCACGACCGTCGAGTCTCTCTTCTACGTCATGCCCTACGTGGCGGGCGGCTCGTTGCGGCGGCGTCTCGGGCGCGGCCCACTGCTCCTCGACGACGCGCTGCGCATCGCCGGCGACGTGGCCTCTGCACTCGAACATGCGCACCGGAACGGTATCGTCCACCGCGACGTGAAGCCGGAGAACATCCTCTTCTCCGAAGGGCTCGCCGTCGTATCCGATTTCGGGATCGCCAAAGCGCTCGCGTCACCCGGCGGCGGCGGCGTCACCGTAACGGGATTCCCGCTGGGCACGCCTGGCTACATGAGCCCCGAGCAGGCCGCGGGGCGCGCCGGACCCGACCCTCGCACGGACGTGTTCGGCCTCGCGTGCGTCGTGTACGAGATGCTCATGGGTGAGACACCGGAGCTGTGGGCCGGCGACGAAGAGTTGCGGCTCGGCCGATTCGTCGATGCGTCGCCGGCGCACCGCGCCCTGCTGGATGACCTGCCGCCGCGCATCGAGCAGGCGCTCGTGTGCGCACTGGCAATGCGCCCGTCGAGTCGATTCGCCTCGCCGGCTGCGTTTGTCGAGGCGCTGTCGACCGGCAGCGCCCGCGGCGTGGTCCTGCCGGAACCGGACGTCCGCAGCCTCCTCGATCGCGCGGCCGAGCTCGATGGCACGGCGCAGCCGACCGAGCCCGGGGCCCTTTCACTGGGCGGGGTCGAGCGCATCGGTGCAGAGGCCGGAATCCCGCCGGCCCGCGTCCGCGATGCCGCCCGGGATCTGCAACTGGCACCGGACGCCCCGGCCGTGCCGGGGCGTCCCCGCATCACGAAAGTTCCGGTCCGTCAGCCGTCAGGGAAGATCTTCGTGAACCGCGAGGTCGAGGGCGAGCTGCCGGCGGACGCGCACGATGCCCTCGTGGGGCGCATCGAGTCGGTCCTCGGCTTTGCGGGATCGGTCTCGGGCGTGGGCCGCTCGCTCCGTTGGAATGCGACGGTGCCGGGATTCATCGGACGTGACGTGCGCGTATCCGTCGGCGTGGAGGAGGGGAAGACGCGCATCCACATCGAGGAGCACGTTGAGCTGCGGGGCGCATCGATATTCCTTCCCGGTTGGGGCGTCGGTGGCGGGATTGCGGTCGCCGTGCTCGGGATGGCTCTCGGTCTCTATCCCGAGCAAGCCCTGCCGTTCATCGCCGTCCCGGCCGCCTTCGTCGGCGCCGCCGGGACGATAACCGGGGTGATCAGCGGCCTGGTGCGCAAGCGCCGGCCGGAGCTGGAGGCACTGGCGGATCGATTGGCATCGGGCGCTGCCCGAGCCATCGCGGAGGGTGGGAACCGGGGGCAGCGCGGGCTACCCCCGTCCGGGCGCTAGCTCGAGGAGCGGCGATTGCGCCGCTGGCGGCGCCGTGCCGCCACACTCTTCAGCCGCCGCACCGTGCTGGGCTTCACGTAGTAGCGCTTGTTCCGGACGTCCTTCAGAATCCCTGCCCGCTGCACCTTCCGGCGGAACAGTTTGAGCGCCCACTCGAACGAATCGTTGTCGTCGATGATGACTTCAGCCATGGGTCTGATCCTCGATATCCGATCGGACCGCGACGGCGTCCCGGGGCCCGCGCCGGCATCGCCGGCTCTGCCCCGGAATGCGCTATCGCGGTTCAGTCCTCGAGCTTGGTGACATTCTGCGCTGCCGGGCCCTTGGTGCCCTGCACAACCTCGAATTCGACGCGCTGACCTTCGCGCAGGGTCTTGAAGCCCTCAGCGTCGATGGCCGAATGATGGACGAAACAGTCCTTCTCCCCGTCATCGCGTGACAGGAAGCCGTACCCCTTCGCGTCGTTGAACCACTTGACCTTACCCACGATACGCATACGCCGCTCCGCTTGATCTCGGTGCTGTGCTTCCTCGGAGTCCGGGCGTACCGTGCTGCCGAGCCGCCATCACCGTGTTCTGCGGGAATCCCCCCCGCTGGGGTCGCCGGTGCTCTCAGTTCGCCCCCCGACACCGGGGCATAAAAAAATGGAGCGGGACCTTCCGTCCTGCGGGTGCCCGCTTTGGCGATCCGGCATCAGCCTGCCAGCCCCCGGTGCACCCTAGGTTGGCTGACAGCGGTACAAATTAGCAATCCCAGGGTGTGGACGCCAGAGTATCTTCGCCCACGCGTTGGGCTTACGGCTCTCCCGCCGGCCGTCCCCCCGACCGGACCCGGGGCCAGATGGCGCCGGTCAGATCCCGCAGGCGCCGCGCTGTGCCGGGGTCCGCCCTCAGGCGATCGAACAGCGCCGACTGGAGCACTCGTCGTTCGACACCGAGGGGGGAGAGCCGGTATGCCTCCTCCAGCCATCGGAGCGCGTCCTCCATGGCTCCCGTCCAGGCGTAGTAGCAGGCCAGATCTTCCACCCGGACGACATTCGTGTAGACGGTATCGACCGCCGGTCCGGCAACGAATCGCTCGAGCGAGTCCACGATCGCCGCCGCCTCGCCTCGGCGCCCCAGGGCCCAGAGGCAGAGTGCGCGCACACCCTCGTGGGGTCCAAGCTCCATGGTCGCGCACTCCTCCGCCCGGTCCGCCAGCAGCAGCGCCCGGCCTTCCATGGCACGGGAGATCGTCAGTTCGGGCTCCAGCTCGGTCGCGCGTCGCGTCGACTCGATGACCAGGTCGTACTGCCCGAGCGGAAACGCGGCGTAGGCCAGGCTCAGGTGACGCGCCGGCGAGAATGGATCGAGATCGATCGCCCGGCGGATCGCCACCAGCGCCTCCTCCTCACGCCCCTGTTCCAGCAGCACCGCTCCCGACCAGGCCATCGACTGGGCCGAGTTCGGCTCGGGCTCGAGCGCCCGACTGAAGTCGCGCGCCGCGTCCTTCGTGGGTCCGAAGGCTCGGCTCACGACGTATCCCCTCGCGCCGTAGGCCCTGGCGTACGAGGGATCGAGGCGGATGGCCTCGTTGGCCGCCATCAGGGCCCGACGGGCCGTCTCGTACCCCTCCAGTCCGATCTCGTATCGGTAGAACAGCGCCAGGATGTAGGCGGTCGAGAGGCCCTCAAACGCCGGCGCCGAGGTCGAATCGAGCCGCACCGCCTCGCGGAAGTGGCCGATCGCACGGCCGATACCGGCCGGCGTGCGTCGGCCGAGCCAATGCTTGCCGAGCAGATACTGCTGGGAGGCCGGCCCCCCGCGTGGCACGAGCTGCGGCCTGGCGGCGAGCCCGACGCTGTTCGTGATCAGTCCGACCATCCCGGAGCCGAGTTGGCCCAGCACCTCGCGCTCATTGCGCGATTCCACCCACCAGGCATCACTGCCGATCAGCCGCCCCGAGCTGGCCTCGACCAGCTCAGCTTCCAGACGAACCCGGCCACCCACATCTCGGAACGTCGGCACCAGCACCAGCCGCACTCCGAGGGCCGCGCCGAGATCGGCCAGCGTCATGCTGTCGGGCGCCCGCGCGAGCACCGAGGCGTAGGCCGACGCCTTCAGCTCGGGGATCTTCTGTAGGCTGGCAATGACGTCGTACGTCAGCGCGCCGCCCATACGGTCGTACCAGCGGTCATCAGTGAGGTTGCGCACCGGCATGACCGACACCGAGTCGGCGTAGCGCCCCACACCCACCGTTAGCTCGGCACGCGCGTCGCGGGTGAGTTGGCGGACGCCGGCGATCACGATCGCAGCCGCCGCGACCACCACGGCCGCCACGCGCCAACCTGACCGTCGTATCCGAGCCATGATCGGCGGACCTGACGGGATCCGGATGGAGCTCGACGTCTGGCCACTACGCAGCACCATGAGCATTTCGGCCATCTCAGCCGCCGACTGGAACCGGTCGCTCGGCGACTTGGCCAACGCGCGCTGCACTGCGGCATCGATCTCCGGCGCCAGCCCGGACTGCCGCGCGCGGATGGATGGCGGCGGGCTGCTCAGGTGCCGCGCCAGCACCTCGTCGGAGGTGCCGGCGGCGAACGGCGGTTCGCCGGAGAGCATCTCGTACAACACGCACCCGAGGGCATAGACGTCGGTGCGTCCGTCGATCTCGCGAGATCCGGTTGCCTGTTCGGGGCTCATGTACGACGGCGTCCCGACCGTGATCCCGGACTCTGTGATCTGATCGGCACCGGCGGCGCTGACCGCGCGGGCGACGCCGAAGTCAGTCACCAGCGCGTAGCCGTCGTGCAGCAGGATGTTCTCCGGCTTGACGTCGCGGTGCACGATGTTGTTGCGGTGCGCGTGCTCGAGTGCTTCGGCGACCTCCGCCGCAATGTGCAGCGCGGCACTCGGGGCAAGCGGGCCCTCGCGTCGCAACCGCTCACGCAGCGTCTCACCACGCACGAACGGCATCACGTAATAGAGGAAATCGCCCGCCTCGCCGGCGGCGAAGATCGGCACAATGTGCGGGTGCGCCAGGCTCGAGAGCAGGTCGATCTCGCGCAGGAAGCGCTCGTGCCCGAGGCGCTGCGCGACACCCGGCATGAGGACCTTGATGGCAACGTGCCGGTTGGGCTGCCGCTCACGCGCCAGCACGACGGTCGCCATGCCGCCGCGACCGATCTCACGCTCGACGGTGTAGCGCTCCGGCAATGCCTCCTGGATGCGCTGCAGCAGTTCGTCCATGTCCTCCAGGCCTCACACCTGCCGCGGGCGGCGGGAAGGGCCGCCTGCAGCGTCCAACCGCTCACTCCGGTGCAAGTATGGACGGCATCGCACTGGTTGACAAGCACGCTGTCGACCAATGCGTCGGCTGGGGTGTCGCCGCTAACTCAGGAGGCCGACGATTCCGGCGGCGCCGTGAACAGGTCGATCTGGGGCGGTGCCAACGGCAGTTCGAGGTGACGCAGCACGTCGTCGATCCAGTGCTCCCGTCGTTCCGGCTCGAGACGGAGGCAGGATACGGCAAATGCTTCGATCAACTGGTCGAGCACGCGATCGATCTCGGCCTGAAACGTGGCGCTCACGTCGCGCGTACCGTCGAAGGACGGCGTCTGCAGCACGGGAACCTTGCACAACGCGGTATAAGTTTTCACCCATCGCCTGACCAACGGGTCGTACTCGCGCCGCCGGCCAACGCGGTGAACCATGTAGGCGTAGTTGTCGAGCACCGAACGGTCACAGATCACCGCCTCGTAGCGCGCACAGGCGGTAATCTCGCCGGCGATCTGGGTGTGGAGAATCCAGGCCTGCGCCTCGAGCGTCGTCTCCCGGTTGATCGGCAGTGGCGCGTCGCGCGCGACCTCTTTCACGATGTCCACGCCAAGGTCGAGCCGCTTCAATCGGGCAGCCAGATCGAAGCACAGGGTCGTCTTCCCGACGCCATGCGTGCCGATGAAGGCGACCTTCACATTCGCATCGCTCCCGCCTCGGCCTCGGATCGCGCGCGCCGCGTGGTGCGGACGAAATCGCCGAAGTGGAGACACTCCTCGAGCCGGCACGACCAGGCGAGCCGACCGTTCCACACCGTCATGTCGGGGCACCCGTCACACATGTTCTGACGCCCGTCCGGCAAGATGTCGATCGGTTGGATGACCATGATCGACTGCATGTGCAGCCGGTGCAGCAGCGCAGCGGGATCGCGCAGCGCCTGGCCACACGCGCGTCTCAGACCCCGATCGAACGGCCACAGCCACAGCATCGATCGGCCACGACGCAACACGGACGGCGACGCATACGCCAGGTACCGCCCCGTGCGCAGGTGGTGCAACACCTGGCTCAGCTCGGCCGCCTTCGGACCCAGATAGCCGTGGATCCGCTTCTTGGTCCCGATCCTCGTGGTGAGGAGCCACTTGAACGAGTCCGGTCGCTCGGTCCCGTTCAGATAAGCGCACGGCTGGAAGTCGGGAATGCGCTGGCGGATCTTCGCCACCACCTCCGGCGCCGAGATGTCGATCCGCCGCTCAGGCACCGGATACGCATATGCCAACGGGCTCATGTCGAGTTGCTGCCCGCCCACGAAGTAGTCGTACTCACCCTCGAGCACCGCAGCCCGGTAACAGATGAACACCATCACATGCACGATGTCGATATGCTGCTGCGCCCAGTCGACCAGATCGGGCACCGCATCGAGCGTGTCGTCGAACACCGTCGAGTTGAACGCGCACGACAGGCCTCCGACTCGCGCAACCACCTCGGCGTAGTGCAGGCGCAGCGTGTTGTGCTCCTGCTCGGTCTTGCCCTTCCAGTGCGGCCGTCCCTGCTTGCTGTCGATGTGAAACGTGAGCCCCATCAATCCCGCGCGCTTGAGGTCGCGCAGGAGTTCCTCGTTCAGCGCCAGCCCGTTGGTGTTCAGGATGGGTTTCCACCCCTGCTCGGCCGCCATGCGCACGATGTCGACGATCTGTGGATGGCACAGTGGATCACCGCCCGCAATCGAGAGCCCGTCCACCGTGCGGTAGCGTGCGAATACCGCGAACTCGTCGGCTATCTCGTCCAGACCCTTGTGGGCCGTCACGTTGGCCCGGTAGCAGCCCTCACACGCCAGATTGCACTGCGCAGTGGGTTCGAGCCAGGCGATGGCGTTGTCGGGCAGACTCCAGGGCAGGCGGTACAGCGAGCGGTGGTCGAGCGTAGGCTGCATCGTAGCACCATTCCTCTCCAAAGTCGTTCCCACCCCACACGCGAGATGCGCATGGTACACGAGTGCACTCAAGATATTCGCGTCCCAGTGCACGGGAAGCGGCTTGAATGCCGACACGCGCGCTTTGAAACCCTTCTGGGACCATGGCTGTCAGAATCGACTCCGCTCGCTTGCGTCGTCGCAGCCGGAGGCCATGTTGAGAGGTGCAAAGGACTGCCGGTGGGACTCCCATCGACGGCGACGAACTTCGCGGCAGGAGGCCGGGGTGACCAGGCAAGCTGGTGCGACGGCGTCCGAGTCATCGAGCAGACCGTACCGCAGGCGGCACGTGTCCCTCACGCGTGACGTGGTGGTACGTGTGCTCCTCGAAGCGGCGTCGCGCCACGCCGATTGGCCGCGGCGGCTGCTCCTGTGTCACTATGGAGCCCGCCTTGGCGGTCTCGGCCTCAACGCCGGGACGACCGGCAACCTGTCGGTACTGCTGCGCGACGGTGCCACGATCTTCATCACGCCGCGCGGCGTCGACAAGGCCGGCCTCGAGCCACACCAGATCCGACGGCTATCGTTGCACGAGGGGGACCAGAGCACTGTAGGAGCGAGTAGCGAGCTGCCGCTGCACCGAGCGAGCTATCGCGCACGATCCGACGTCGGTGCGGTCATCCATGCCCATCCTCCGGCACTCACCGCGCTCCCGCTCCGCGGGCTGGACCTCACCGCGACGCTTCCCGAATCCGGTACGGCGCTGGGGGGGATCGCGCACATTCCCTACGTGCCGGCCGGCTCGGAGGAACTGGCACGCCTGGTCGGCACCGCCATTGCGGGCGGCGCCTCACTGCTCCTCCTCGAGCGGCACGGGATCGTCTCCGTCGGTCGCTCCCTGGATGAGGCGTGCGGTCGGATCGAGCAGGGAGAGCTCGCAGCCCTGACCACTCTGATGGCCGCTGGGGTGCTCGGCGTCGGCGCGGGGTGATTCGCGTGTGCCGGGGATTCCGGCGGCAAGGCGTTGCTGTCCCCCGACTTGCGAGTGCGGCCTCGCCAAACTAGACTGGCCCGTTCACCGGGGTGCGGCATCGGTGGTGGCCCGAATGCCTACCCGCGCCGGCATCGCTCATCATCCAGAGAGAGATCCGTCAGCCCGTGGCCCGACCGACTGCCCTCGCTGCCTCGTGCGCCCTGCTAGCCCTCCTGCCCGTCACGGCAGCTACCCAGCAGGCCCGCGATGCGATGTACCCGCTTGCGGCGCCTTCAGTCGCTGCCGAGCCTTCACCCACACCGGCACAGCAGATCCGGGAGCTGAGCGGCACGAAGGACTTCCTGCGTGCCGGGGTCGGCGTGCTGGCGGTGAACGCTGCGGTCTATTCCTACAATCGGTTCGTCGCGAAGGCGTTCAACGTCGTCGACGGGGACACGATCTACTGGGCGGAGACGAGCTGGTCGGACTTCGTGACGAACCTGCGCGAAGGCTTCGAGTGGGACGACAACCAGTTCATCAACAATCAGTTCGCCCATCCGTATCACGGCAACCTGTACTACAATGCCGCCCGGTCGAGCGGGTTCAGCTATTGGGAATCCGCTCCGTTCGCCGTCGCCGGCAGCCTCATATGGGAGTACATCGGCGAGGTGTACCGCCCTGCGCTCAATGACTGGATCAACACGAGTCTGGGCGGCATCGCGCTGGGTGAGATGACCTACCGCGCCTCCTCGCTCATCCTCGACAACGGCGATCGGGGGACGTCGCGCGTGTTTCGCGAGGCGGGGGCCTTCCTGGTCAACCCCGTCCGCGGGATCAACCGACTCGTCACGGGCGATGCGTTCCGCACGGGGCCGAACGTTCCGGATCGGACCCCGCCGGCGCTCGGTGCGCTATTCTCGGCCGGCTACCGACGCCTCGGCGAGGCCGGATCGCTCAGCGGCGACAGCGCGACCGACCATGCATTCTTCGAGTTGGACATCCGCTACGGCGAGCCATTCCACCACGAGACCAGCAAGCCGTTCGACTTCTTCCAAGTCGGTATCCAGGTCAATACCGGCGACAAGACCAGCATCGGTCAGGCACGCGTACGGGGCCTCCTCGCCAGTGCCACCCTCAAGGAGTGGGAGACCGGCGAGCTGATGATCGGTGCCTTCCAGCATTTCGACTACCTCGACAACGCCGCGTTCGAGCTTGGTGGCCAGAGCTTCGGCGCCGCACTCATGTACGATCGACACTTGGCAGATCACTGGCGGGTGGCGCTGGCGCTGCATGCCAATGCGACCGTCATGGGCGCCGTGTCTTCGGAGTACGGCTTCGTCACCGGCCGGGACTACGACTACGGCCCGGGACTCAACAGCAAGTTCGAGGTGTTCCTCACCCACCGTGGATTCCCCATGGTGGGACTGAGCGGGGAGCTGCACTGGGTCCGCACCATGAACGGACTGCCGACCAACCACATCGCGCGGTACTACCAGGCGTTCGCAGAATACCCCGTGCTCGGACACCTGAGCCTCGGTGCGGAGGGTATCCTGTTCAAGCGCAACACCTACATGGGCAACCTCCTCGGCATAGAGTTCCCTGACTTTTCCCGCAGTGCCCCGCAACTGCGCATCTATGGCAGTTGGCTCCTCTCGGCGGGGGAACAGTGAAGTCCATCATGCAGGTCTCCCGGGCGCTCGGCATCTGTGGCGCACTCCTGGCGGCGGCGCTGCCGGCCGAGGCGCAGTCGGGGTGGTCCAACGATCGACCCGACGCCCGTCTACCGCTGGGGCTCCCGGGGCACTACGAACTGTCCAGCGGGCAGTTGGCGCTCTCGTACCAGTATCGCCGGGACTACTACAGCGACTACCGCGCCGACGCGTTCGGCGTCCTGCTCGAACCGGTGTCGGCGGAGGAGCTGCTGGGCCAATACCCGACGGTGCCCAAGCGGATGAGACAGCACACGCACCTGTTCGCCGCCGCGTTCGCCCCGCTCGACGGCATGGTGATCAGCGCGCAGCTCCCGCTGCACAGCTACGGCATGGACGTGCTGACGGACAGCGTCAGCGGGTTCTCGCAGCGGTCATCGGGAATCGGCGACCTGTCGATCGCGGGCAGCTATCGTCTGCTGCAGTGGGCGCGCCAGCGCTTCGACGTCCACTTCGGGGCCGGCTTCCCGACGGGCAGCCTCGATTCGGCCGACGCGGCGGTCGATTCGCTTCCGTATGCGATGCGATTCGCCTCCGGGACCTGGGTCTGGTCGCCGGGGTTCACCTACCTCGGTCAGGGTACCGGTGTCTCGTGGGGCTTTCAGTTGTACTGGTCGTTTCCCGTGGGGGCCAATGCGCGTAACTACCGGCTCGGGGGCGGCCACTATGCCTCAACCTGGCTTGCGGGCGCGTGGGCCGACTGGATCTCCTCGTCCGTCCGGCTCGCCTACCGCTCGTGGGGCGCGGTCGACGGATACGACCCCGCCCTCGATCCTGAGCGGTCGCCGCTCGAAGATCCCCTGTCCACACCCGGTCGATACGTCGACGGCTGGATCGGCACGAATCTCCGCATTCCGTACGGCCCGCTCGCCGGTCACGCGCTGTCGGTCGAGGTCGGCTACCCCCTCTACATCGAAGCCAACTCGCTCCGTAGCCGCTGGTATCTGACCGCTGGCTGGCAGTACGCCTTCCGGCTCCTCGACCGTTGAGGGCAGCCTCCGCCCGCGCGCACGTCGTCACACGATCCGCCGTCATCCTCGTCGTGGCCGTACACGCCGTGGGCTGCGGCGCGCCAGGACATGGACGCGACGCCGCCCGCACGAGCTTCGCGGGGCTGATCGAGCACCTGTCCGAAGCCGGCGCCTACTTCGACACCGACAACGTGATCTCCAACGAGACGTCGTATCTGCATGCGATCGATGTACTCGAAGAGGCGGGCATACGGGGAGGTGCCTACCTCGGCGTCGGGCCCGACCAGAACTTCTCCTACATTGCCGCGGTCCGGCCCGAGATCGCGTTCATCGTCGACATCCGGCGCGACAACATGCTGCAGCACCTGCTGTTCAAAGCGCTGTTCGCGGCCTCGGACGATCGACTCGAGTACCTGTGCCTCCTCGTCGGCCGGCCGGCGCCGCATGGTCGAGAGAGTTGGCGGGATTCCAGCGTCGCCGCACTCGCGCGGTATGTCGATACGGTCGAGGTGCGACGCGGAGCGAGTCAGGCGGCTCGCGATACCGTCGCCGACCTCGTGAGGAGCTTCGGCGTGCCGCTCAGCGATGAGGACCGCGCGACGATCACCCGCGTTCACGAGACGTTCATCGAGGCCGGGCTGGACCTGCGCTTCCAGAGCCATGGGCGACCGCCCCGGCCACACTATCCGACGCTCCGCCAGTTGGTCCTCGAGACCGACCGCCGCGGGCGGCAGGTGAGCTACCTGGCGTCAGAGGAGCGCTGGCACGTGGTGGATGACCTGCAGGACCGCGACCGGGTGATCCCCGTTGTCGGCGATTTCGCGGGCGACCATGCCCTTCGGGCAATCGCCGACCTGCTCCGTGCGCGCGGCATTCCCGTGTCGGCGTTCTACACATCGAACGTCGAGTTCTATCTCATGGGTGACGGCACCTTCGGGCAGTTCGCCGCGAACGTGGCCGGACTCCCCGTCGCCGATCGCAGCGGGCTGATCCGCAGCTTCTTCGGGCGGAACTTCGGGTACGTGCATCCCGAGGCCGTGCCCGGCTACTACAGCGTGCAGTTGGTGCAGGATCTCCACGACTTCGTGGCGACCGTGGAGGGTGGCGGGTATCGCTCGTACGTGGACTTGGTCATGCAGCAAGCCTCCGTCCCTGCACGCCCTCCACGCTAGGGGAGGGCCGCCAGGCTCCTCAATCGTGAATCCCGAGGATGGCAGCCTGCGTTACCCCCGGGCCCGTCAGACCGTCTCTTGCGTGTGCACCGCGCACCCGCACCGGGAGAGTCAGCAATGGATCCGCACCTCGAAGCGACGGATTGGCGTGCCAATGACGTCTCGTGGAACGAGGCCCTCGAGCGAGGCTGGAGTCTGAGGGAGCTCGAGCGCGAGTACATCCTCGCCGTCCTTGAGCACACGGGCGGGCACCGCAGTCGCGCAGCGCGTATCCTCGGGATCGACCGCCGGACGCTGTATCGCAAACTCCGTGAGTTCGAGAGCGTCACCGCCGTGACGTGAGCAGCCCTCGGCGGCGGGGAGCGCTGCGAGCAGCGTCATCTCCCCCTCCGGGTTCATCGAGCCCGGGACATCGTACCCGCTCCCCGCTGTCGTCTCCGCGTCTCCGCTTCCCGAAACGCATCGTCGAGCAGGAGCAGCTCGGATCAGCCCGCGGCTGGATCGGGCTTCCGCACCTCGCGGATGGACGCTACGACCAAGGCTCCCTGCTCCGACTGATAGGGCGCCAGGCTGATCTCCACCGGCAGCTCCCGGCCGTCCTTGCAGCGGGCGACGAGCTCGAGGTGCTGTCCCATCGGCCGCACGTGGGGCCGCTCACTGTAGCGGGCACGGTCCGTGACGTGCACTTCCCGGAACCGCTCGGGTAGCAGCAGTTCCACGGGCTGCCCCAAGACCTCCTCACGCGTGTACCTCAACATGCCCTGGGCACGCGCGTTGAACTCGACGATCCGCCCCTCGGCGTCGACGATGATGATCCCGTCGGGCATAGCGTCGGTCAACGACGAATGAGCGAACCGGTCGGGACTCGGGTCGTGCGGCGGTCGATCGGGCACAGAAGCCTCTGACAGTGGCGGCGCGATGAATGTCGGGCGCGCTCGGAAGATAATGCCGGGGCAAACCGGCGCGCCCCTGAACCTACCGTCAAGGTCGGGATTCCTCCGCCGTCCCGGTGGATGGAGCACCGCTCGCTGCCATGGCCTCGAGGTGCTCGGCGATCTGCCGCCCCGTCACCGGGATCGCCCAGGTGGTCCCCGACGACGTACCGACGTACAGCGTGAACCCGTCCGGCCACGCCGCGAGAATCCCGTCGGGCAGCACCACGACATACCGCGCATGACACTCCGGTGTCGGGAACAGCGTCTCGAGAATGGCCCGGAAGAGGTCGTCCTCCTGTGTCATGTCGCAGACGACCGGCTCCTCCGGCAGCACGTCCACCGTCCGTCCGTCGATCTCCCCGAAGCCGGACAACTCGGCATCCATCCAGTCCTCGGCGCCGGCAACGACGTCCAGGATGAGGTCGTGGATAGGTGCTGCCGCCTCGGGATCGACCACCGTGCTCAACTCGTAGCGGGCAGACGGATGGGCTCCGTCGTCCAACCGGACGACGGAGTCGGGGCCCGCGATGCGAAGGACGTCCGGCGTGAGGCGCTCGACCTCGGTGCGCGATCCACACGCGGCGAGCACGACACCGAGCAACAGGAATCCGGCTGTGCGACGAGTATCACGCACGCTCCCCTCCTCACGTACTGATAGCGTGCGTGACCGTACCGGGTTCCGACGGGGGGCTACTCCTCGGTCTCTTCCACCCGGGCGGAGGCGTAGATCAGATTCGTCCCCGGCTCCGGGAATGCGGTCCAGTGTAGCCGCACCCACGTGCCGTCCTTCCGCTTGTAGCGGTTGCTGAAGAACAGCGTGGGCGCGCCCCTGGCGAGGTTGTCCGTCTCCGCGACGGTGACGTCACGGTCCTCGGGGTGCGTGAACTCCACGAACGGTCTCGACAGCAACTCCTCGACCGAGTAGCCCAGCGTCTCCTCCCAGGCGGGGTTCACGACCTTGAAGTACCCCTTGGTGTCCGCGATGCACAGGAGATCGACGGCGTAATTGAACAGCCGCTCGAAGTTGTAGTCCGTGTCCGGGTCCGCCACGTACACGCCTGCGCCGCAGGCGTGGCAGTAGCGGGCTCGCGGGACCAACTCGGTCTTGCACCGCCGGCATCTGCCCGTCGTTTCGCTCATCGCCGCGGTCTCCTGCGTGATGGGAGGATCTCCTGACGCACTCATAGAGAATCCACCGGAAGCGCGCCCGCCGCAAGCGCACCGCACACGCGTCTCGGCCGGTGCGGCTAGGCCTCCCGCTCGGTGCTCGTGATGGTCCTCACGCTCCGTGCAACCGACACGACCGTGTCCCACTCACTCGTCACGACGTCCTGTCCGTGGGCGAGCGCATTGCGGAGTGTCTCCAGTTGCCGCACGAGCCGCTTCGCCTGTCGCTTCGACTCGACCCCGAAGAAGACGTACCACCCCTCGTACCGCGTCGCCAGCCAGCCGACGTCGCCGAACTGCAGCGCATCGACCGTCGCCAGGGCATGCCCGCGCCGGCTGCGCTCGTCCTTGAGCGCCCGAGCCTTTTCGAGCCGAGCCGGGGAGATCGCGTCGCGCCAGCCGGGATCACGTCTGATCCGCTCGCGGGCCCTCGCTTCCAGGAACGTGATGATGCCGAACAGCCACGCCCGGAACACCAGCGTATCGAGCCGCCCACGATCGAGGTGATCCTCCCAGCCCGCCACGCCCACGCGCCCGTGCTGGGCAACGGCGATCACCACGTCGGCGAGCCTCGCCTCCGGCTCGATCTCGACACGCGAAGCCTCCCCCCCGGGCTCGTGCGGCTGCCCCCCTAGCGGCTGCGACGCCCCGGCCAGGTGCCGAACGCGAAACACGTCGTCGAAATCCGCGAGCGCGTGCTGGTACAGGGACCGCCTCCTCAGCCGACGTATCGCCCGGACCGCTCAGCTGCCGTTTCGACGCAGGAACGCCTCGAGCCGATCGAGTCCCAGATCGATCTGCTGCATGCTGGTCGCAAACGACATCCGGACGTGCGCGTCGTTGCCGAAGGCGATACCCGGCACGACCGCGACGTGCGCCTCGTCCAGCAAGCGATCGGCAAACTCCACCGACCCGTTGACGCCGAGTCGGTCGTAGGCGCCGAGCACGTTGGGAAAACAGTAGAACGCCCCGGTGGGCTCCACGCACGTGAGCCCCGGCATCGCGCTGAGTCGCCGGTGCATGTGGGCGGCCCGTCGGGCAAACTCGGTGCGCATCGTGGCTACGCAACTCTGATCGCCGGTCAGCGCTTCGGCCAGGGCAAGCTGCGTAAAGGTCGCCGCACCGCTCGTGCGTTGGCTCTGCAGCTTGGCCATCGCGTCGATGATGTAGCGCGGGCCGGCTGCGAACCCGATCCGCCAGCCGGTCATGGCGTACGTCTTGGAACCCCCGGAGATGGTCACGGTCTTCCCGTAGGCGTCCGGGCCGGTGGCCGCGATGCTGAGATGCGGCACGCCGCCATACGTCAGGCGGTCGTAGATCTCGTCGGAGAGCACGAGGATGTCCAGACCCTCGAGAAACGCCGCGATCCGACGGATCTTGTCGGGCGTGTAGGTGAACCCGCCCGGGTTGTTCGGCGAGTTGAGCACGAGCATCCTAGTGCGCTCCGTGATCGCCCCTTCGAGCTGCCCCACGGTCAGCTCGAAGTTGTGCACTTCGTCGCCGTGCACGAACACCGGCACAGCACCGGCCAGCTTGATCTGCTCCGGATACGAGACCCAGTACGGCACCGGCAGGATGACCTCGTCGCCCGGCTCGAGGACCGACATGAAGGTCATCTGCACGGCGTCCTTCGCGCCGGCCGTCACGATGACCTGCGACGGGTCGTACGTCAGACCATTCTCTCGCTCGAGCTTGAGGCATGCCGCCGCTTTCGCCGCGGGCAGACCGGAGGACGGCTTGGAGTACTTCGTTTTCCCTTCGAGAATCGCCGTGATGGCAACCTGCTTGATGTGATCCGGCGTGTCGAAGTCCGGCTCACCCGCCGCCATACTGACCACGTCGATGCCATCGGCCTTCATACGGGCCGCCTTGGCAGAGACCGCCAGTGTTGCGGACTCGGCGAGCTGGGCCGTGCGGTGGGACACTCTCATTGCTGCCTTCTCCTCCACTGCCGGGGTCGACGCAGGGTGCTAAGGTAACCGCCCGCAACCGCGCGTGGCTCCCCGCCAGGGGCGAGGGCCGCCGCGAGGGCGCAGGGACCAGCGACCAGGAAGAATGTTACACCGGAAAGGAAGACGGCCCCGCGTCTGCTCGACTCCCGCGGGGCCGCCACGCCGGGACTTCGCGAAACGTCGCTTCGCTTCGGGCCGTCGCGCCCGGCCCGTACCGCACCGCCCGACGTAATTTCAAAATGGGAAACCCCGTGATCCCGTCAAGCACGAGCGCGGCATTCCGGATTCCCGGAAAGGGATGTCGACAAGTCCGGATATGATTTGGGCTTGCTCCACGCGGGGAGTGCCTCGCTTCCCACGGCCGTGCCGCCCCGGCGGCGGGGTGGCCGGCAGCCTCGGCCGGTCAGGTTCGGCGACGCGAGCGCGATCCCGCCGATCGCGTGTCGCCGGTGAGCAACGAGAGCACCGCGATCTCGTCCTTTCTCAACTGCCCGCGGCGACGAGGTCGCCGCTTGGTCGAGGTAGGGGGCGGCGTCGGCGCGACGATACCCTGCTCGTACGCCTCGATGACGCGAGGGTGCACGTAGTATTTGCGGCATACCGCGCGCGTGTTACCCAATCGCTCGGCAACCAGATCGACGGCTGCGATCACGTTCGCCCGCCGCTGCTTGCCCGCGGCGGCCGGTCCCATCTCGCGCAGGGCCGTGGCGGCGTACATCGTGCCCGCCCACGTCCGGAAGTCCTTGGCGGTGAATTCCTGTCCGGTGATGTCTCGCAGGTACCGGTTGATGTCGCCCGAGTCCACCTTCTGTCGGCGGCCGTTTCCATCCAGGTACTGGAACAGCTCCTGTCCCGGCAACGTCTGACAGTGCTGCACGATCGCGGCGACCCGCCGATCGGTGACGCCGACGGCGTGGAGCACCCCGCTCTTCCCGCGAAACTCGAACGTGAGACGCGAGCCCGAGACCGCGACGTGCCGCCGGCGCAGCGTGGTGAGCCCGAACGATCGGTTGGCACGCACATACGCGTCCGACCCGACGCGGATCAGGCTCTTCTCGAGCAAGCGCACGACGGTGGCGAGGACCTTCTCCCGCGGCAGGTCCGGCCGTCCCAGGTCCCGCTCGACCCGCTCGCGGATCTTCGGCAGCACCTCGCTGAACGCGAACATGCGGTCGAACTTCGTTTCGTCGCGCACCGCGCGGTACTGCGGGTGGTAGCGATACTGCTTGCGCCCCTTCGCGTCCCGCCCCGTGGCCTGCAGGTGCCCCCGCGCCGTCGGGCAGATCCACACGTCCGTCCACGCCGGGGGGATCGCCAGCGAGCGGATGCGGGCGAGTTGCTCCGCATCGCGCACCGGCTGTCCGGCCGTGTCGACATACCGGAACCCCGAGCGGGTACGCCGGCGGCGGATGCCGGGGCGGGCGTCGGTGACGTACTGGAGTCCGGCGGCCTTGGCAGCCTCGCGCAACGGTGAGCCTCCTGGTGAGTCGTCTCCCGCCTGCGGAATCCGGCGGTGGTCACCTGCAAAGATGAGGACGGCGACGCGCCTGCCGCCACTTGCAATCCCGTGCGTGCCGCTCGGACGGTATCCACGCCCCCTCTCGCTGGCACCCGCCATCGCGCGGCCGTATGGTTGTTGATGGGCAACAGTCGACCGAGCGGCATGGGGCCCGCCGTGCGCTCGACAAGGGCGAGGAGGTGGCGATGAACACCAACACCAGCGAGCGACCTGCAGCCGGCATCATCGGACGCACGCTGCGCCTCATGCTCGGACTCCTGCTCGGATGGATGCTGTTCACGGTGCTCCGCTCGGAGTCGCCGGCGTTCGGTCTCAGGGTGCTGGGCATCTTCGCCGGCATCACGCTCTGCTACACCCTGGTCCACCTCGCCATCGGGCGCTCGGGCAGCAGGCTGCACGCGTGGCTCGGCAGCACCCTCATGCTCCTACCCTTCGTCGTGCTGTTCGCAGCGGGGGGTCCGAGCGCTCAGCTCGCCGCTATCGGGTTCTCGGCCATTTCGCTCGTCGTACAGACCATCCGCGCGGACGCCGGTTGCATGCTCATGGCTCTCCCGGCGCTGCTCTCGCGCAGGCCGAGTCACCTTGCCAGCATCGTCTTCGCACCCATCGACCTGATCGAGCGGAATCTGACGGGTCCGGGTGGGCTTCCGGGATAGACGGGCGGATGGACGGTTAGACGGACAGACGGGTGGCGGTCAGCGAGGCCGCTGCGGGGAGCGCGTGCCTTGCGCCGCGGCGTGTGGCAACGGTGTCAGGCCTGCAGATACGGCTGGTCCCAGGCGACTTCGAAGAGCCCCTCACAGTCGTCGCAGCGCATCGCCTGCGGCCGCCCAAGGATCAACTGCCGGTAGGTGCAGTTGGGACAGACGGCGTACCCTTTCGCCCAGAAGCGCGGAATGACATCCGCGTTGCCGGCGTTGGCGACCACCGTCCAGCGCGTCGGTCGGTCGGTGGTGATCTCCATGTGGCGCACCGGGACGGTCTTGTGCCGGCCGTTGACCTGCACCACGACCTCGGACTGTGTCAGGTTGGTCGCGCGATACCAAGCACCGCGGCGCAGGCCGCAATCGACGTCCTGGCACAGGCGGGCCCAGCGGGTCTTGGACATGGCACTGATCCTCCAAACGAACGCATGCGAATAGTGCCATATCCGTCCCAAAAATGCCGTGCGGTGCGTCACACCCCACGGAATCCGGGGATCCGCCGTGCGCTCGGGCGGCGGGCACCCGACCACCTGCCGGGGACCTGGCCACTGCCGACGCGACGTGCTCCGTGCCGCTGCCGGTGTGCGCTTACGGATCGTCCCAGTCGACCGTAAAGCGCTGGTCGCACTCGTCGCAGCGCATCGCCCGTGGATACCCGGCCAGCAACTGTCGGTGGCTGCAGTGGGGACAGACCGCGTACCCCCTCGTCCAAAACGCTGACAGAGCCCGACCGTTCCCGCCGTTGCCGCCGTTGGCGACCAGCGTCCACCGCGTCGGGCGATTGGACGTGATCTCCATGTGGCGCAGCGGGACCGTCCGGTGTCCGCCGTTGACCCGCACCTCGACCTCGGATGGGGTGAAGCTCGTCGCTCGATACCAGGCGCCGCGGCGCAGGCCGCAGTTGACGTCCTTGCACAAACGGGCCCATCGGGTCTTGGGCATGGCGGACATCCTGTGAGCGATCTCACTCCAATGATGTGGTGTTCACCACCGAAACTCCGTGAGCTTCGTCACAGACCAGGGGCCGCCGAGAGCGTTCGCGCCCGCGCACGGGCCGGAGCGGAATGGCTTGTGAAGCGAAGAACGCCTCTGATGGATCACGACTGGTGAGTGGAGACTGCGGCCGAACCGCTGCTGCGGAGGAACGTGACGGCAGCGGTCGATACCTACCTCCTCGGCCGGCGCACGGAGGTTCCCGGCCGCCGCAGGATGCGCGGAAGCACGTTCTTAAGACGAAGACTCGCCGAGGACATCCTACCGAAGCGCGACAGCAGTCTCTCGAGCAAACCGGTCTGCGCCTCGCTCCACCAGACACCCCTGAGCGACGAGACACTATGTCCCATAGTGATTGCAGTCACGGTCAGCGAACAGGCCGGCGACTACCCTGACGCTGTGCCGCGGTCGCTCATGACGGTGAGTACCGCAGTCGATTCGTCGCTGCTCAGAGCAAAGCCGCCGAAAGGCGGGGACGCAGAGCCACGGGACTACCGCGGTGCCTCGCCGCCATGTCCGCCGGGCCGCCAGCGATCACGCTCCGGCGATCGACGTCGCGCCCCGGGAACGCGACGCTCGCCGCCTCAACGGCTGGCGCCCGACCCGTCGTCGGGTGCAGGAGGGTCTGATCGTGTCGGCCACACCTGCATCGGAAGTGCTGCACTCCCTCACGGGGGCCGAGCCGGTGTCATGGCAACCTCGAACACTGGGTGGAGGGGGAGCGAGGCGGCACCGGCCGAGAATCGCCCTCTATTCCCCAGGCATGGTCGGACTTGGCCACATTCGCCGGCATCTGCTGATCGCACAGGCATTCATGGATGCACCGACGCCTCCGGTGGTGCTCCTGCTCGCCGAGGCGCGCGAGGCGGGGGCGCTGGCCATGCCGGACGGCGTGGACTGCTTCACGCTACCGGGAATCCGCAAGGACATTGACGGACAGTGCCATCCTCGGCACCTGGATCTTCCGCTGCCTTCGCTCGTCGCGCTGCGGCAGGCAGCGATCCGGGCCGTGCTACATCAGTTCGCTCCCGACGTCCTGATCGTCGATCACCTTCCGCTCGGGGCACTGGGAGAGTTGGAGCCCGCCCTATCCGCGGCCCGGGCGACGGGGCGGGCGCGCTGCGTCCTGGGTCTTCGGGACGTGCTGGATGAGCCACACGTGGTGCGACAGGATTGGCAGCGTTCGCGGGCACTGGCTGCGATTCGCGACTACTATGACGCCATTTGGATCTACGGCGATCCCGGGGTCTACGACGGTGCGCGAGAGTACGGTTTCCCCGCGGACATCCGCGCCAAGGTGCACTACACCGGCTACCTCGACTCGCGCCGCCGGTTGGGGTGCGAAGCGACATCGTCGACGGAGCTGGCGGAGACCCTGCGTCTGCCCAGCGGCGAGCTCGTTGTGTGCACGGTCGGGGGCGGTCATGACGGGGGGCCGCTGGCCGAGGCGTTCGTGCGGGCCGCGTTCCCGCCCAACACGCACGGCGTGCTCATCAGCGGGCCGTTCATGCCGCCTGCCGTCCGCCGCCAGCTCCATCGGCGCGCGGCGCGCAACCCGCGTGTTCGGATCTTCGACTTCGTATCCGAGCCTGCGCGCCTGCTGCGCAGGGCCGATCGGATCATCTCGATGGGCGGCTACAACAGCGTGTGCGACATCCTGTCATTCCGCAAGCCCGCGCTCGTCATTCCGCGGGCGCGGCCGCGCCGCGAGCAACTGCTGCGGGCCGAGCGACTTGAGACGCTAGGCGCATTCGACGTACTCCATCCGAGTGCGGTGAGTCCCCACTCTATCAGCGAGTGGCTAGCGCGCCGGCCGGCGGAGTCGCACTCGCCGCCGCGCGTTGACGTGAGCGGTTTGCGACGGTTGCCGAGACTCCTTGGCAGTCTGCTGCTCGCACAGGCTGGGCCAGGCGCGGCGGCGGCGCACGGCGCCTGCGTCGTTCGGCAGGCGGGGTGACACCGATGTCGTCGACGGGAACGGTTCTCCCCACCGGATCGCTCCGGATCGCGGTCTTCACCCATGACACGTTCGGACTGGGCCACGTGCGGCGGTGTCTCCACATCGTCCGCTCGCTGGCTGCCCGCCGGCCCGATTCGTCGATCCTCTTCCTCACGGGCTCGCCGGCGCTCCACCTGTTCCGGTCGCTGCCGCCGAACGTGGACATGATCAAGATCCCCACCGTGGTGAAGACCGGGGCGAAGGCGTTCCGTCCTCCGCACCTTCAGATCCCGATCGTGGAACTGGCGGGATTGCGTCGCGGAATCATGCTGGAGGCCGTACGAGGATTCGGGCCCGACGTGTTCCTGGTCGACAACTTCCCCCTCGGGTCACAGGGCGAACTGTATGCAATCCTCCAGGAGCTGCACCGTACCCGGTGCCGCACCGTCCTCGGTCTTCGAGACGTCCTCGATACACCCGAGGCCGTGCGCGCCGACTGGGAGCGCCAGGGGATGCACGAGATCCTCGACCGCTACTACGATCGGATCCTGGTGTACGGGATGCGCGAGGTGTTCGACGTCGGGGAGTCGTACGGGCTTGCGCCGCAGGTCTCGCGCAGGGTGCGCTACTGCGGTTACGTGACCGATGACGGGCCGGTGGGGGATGTCGACGCGAGCGGGGTCGTGCCGACGCCGTTCGTGATGGCGACCGGGGGAGGCGGCGGTGATGCATTTCCCTTGCTCCAGACCTTCGTGCGGGCCCTGCCCAGCCTGCCGGAGTTACCGGTCCTCATCGTCACGGGTCCGCTCATGAGCGAGACGCTCCGCACCAAGCTCGCCAAGACGGTCAACGGACGATCCTCCGTGATCGTCCGTGACTACCTGCCGGATCTCCGGGGCTATCTCGCTAGGGCAGCGGCGGTCGTGTCGATGTGCGGGTACAACACGGCCGCGGAGATAGTGGCCACGCGGGCACGGGCCGTGGTCGCTCCGCGAACCTGGCAGTACGGGGAGCACAGCCGACGTCACACGGCGGGTGCCGAGGGCGAGCAGCTCCTCCGGGCCCGGGCGCTCGCTCGGCTCGGGCTCGTGGACTGCATCGAGCCCGGAGACCTGAATCCCGAGCGGCTTGCCGAGCACGTGCGCACGCTCCTCGGCGCCGGGGCGCCCCCTCACACCGAGCTCGACCTCGGGGGACGAGAGCGCGTCGTCGATCATCTCCTGGAAACGAACCAGTCCCTGTCGGGTGGGTCTCATGGCTGCGACTGACGCGCCGATGATTGCCTACGTCCTGCGGAAGTTCCCGGTCCTCTCCGAAACGTTCGTGCTCAATGAGATGCTCGCCCTCGAGGCGGCGGGTGTCCGGTTGCACGTCTTCTCGTTGCTGCGGCCGAACGATCCCCGCTTTCACGAGAATCTCCCGAAGCTCAAGGCGAACGTGTCGTTCGTACCCGACCTGACCGATATCCGCAAGCTGCTGCGCCACCATGGGCGGCTGTGGGCCCGGAAGCCGCGGAGCTACACCCGGACGGCGCTCTATGCGGTGGGTCGGGGGCGCGGATCCCTGCTGTGGCGGTTCGTCCAGGCCGGGTACATCGCGAATGAGGTCTCCAGGCTCCGGATCAGGCATCTGCACGCTCATTTCGCACACGATCCGACGACCGTCGCCCTGCTCGCCTCGGGGCTGAGCGGCGTGCCGTTCAGCTTCACTGCACATGCCGTGGACATCTACAAGGCGGGAGTCAGCCGCCGCCTGCTGGCCGGCAAGATCGACGCTGCGCGGTTCGTGGTCACCGTGAGCGACTTCAACAAGCGCTACCTGGGGAACGTCGCTCCCCGGGCGGCCGACAAGGTCGTACGAATCTACAACGGCATCGATCTGGAGCGGTTTGCACCGAACGGCACGATGCCCCAGGCCCCCTTCCGGATCGTGACCGTTGCGCGGCTCGTGGAAAAGAAGGGTCTCCTGGTGTTGGTGGAGGCCTGCCGCCTGCTCCGCGATCGGGGGGTGCCGTTCGCGTGCGACATCATCGGCAAGGGCATCATGCGACCGGTGATCGAGCGCCGCATCAAGGAGGCGGGACTGCGCAAGCACGTGCGCCTCCTCGGACCGCGAACGCAGGATGAGGTGCGCGAGCGGTACCACGCCTCCCACCTCTACGTCCTCCCGTGTATCGTCGCGGCCAACGGGAATCGGGACGGTCTGCCCGTCTCGCTCGTGGAGGCGCTGGCAAGCGGGCTGCCGGTCGTCACGACGCCGGTGACGGGGATTCCGGAAGTCGTGCGCGACCGGCACAACGGCCTCCTTGTGCCGTCCGGCGACCCGGCAGCGCTGGCCGATGCCATCGAGTCGCTCGTCGGCGATGCCGAGCTGTACGGACGACTCGCTCGGACTGCCCGTGCGTCCGTGGCGCGCGCGTTCGACCAGCGAGAGACCGTGACCGCGCTACGGTCATTGCTCGCGGGGGCGGCTGCATGAGGATCCTCTACGTCTGCGCCGACCGCGGCATTCCCATCGACGGCCCGAAGGGCGCGGCCGCTCATGTGCGGAGCACAGTCCGGGCGCTCGAGGCTCTCGGGCACGAGGTGCTGGTGCTGGCCGGCGAGGTGGGGGACGGCGGGCTCGACTGTCACGTGCGAGCGCTGCCCGTCCCGGATCTCGTGCCGCGGATCACGACGCACGTCGATCCGCGATCCGCCAGGGCCCTGGGCCACCTCTGGACGAACGTGGCCGTGAGCGAATCCGTGACCGAGGCGATGGAGCGATTCCGTCCCCAGCTCGTGTACGAGCGCTACAGCCCATTCGGAGTGGCCACCGGGGTGACGGCCGCGGCCCGCGGGCTCAGGCACCTTCTCGAGGTCAACGCGCCGCTTGCGTGGGAGGGAGCGCGATTCCGCCGGCAGGCCTTCGGCGAGGTGGCAGCGGTGCTGGAGCGCGCCGCGTTCGGTGCCGCCGGCGGCATCATCGCCGTCAGCCGCGAGCTCAAGGACACGCTCGTCGCCGCAGGTGTCGTGGCCGCGAAGATCGCCGTCGTCCCCAACGGAGTGGATCCGGATGTGTTCGCGCCCGTGGGACCGGCCGCCGACGTGGGACCCGGAGCCGGGGCGGTGACCGTCGGGTTTGTCGGTAGCCTGAAACCATGGCATGGACTCGCCATCCTGGTGGAGGCGTTCCGTCGTCTCGCCCCGGATACACGCTATCACCTGCTTATTGTCGGCGATGGACCCGAAGCCGCGACCATTCGGGCACTGGCGGCCGAGCTGCCGGGGCGCGTCACGCACATCCGCGCCGTGCGCCACGAGGACGTGCCGAGGTTCCTCAGGGCCATGGACATCGCCGTGGCCCCCTACCCGAGGCTCGAGCGGTTCTACTACTCCCCGCTCAAGGTCCTCGAATACATGGCGACCGGGCGCGCGATCGTCGCCAGCGCCATCGGGCAGCCGCGGGAACTGCTCCGCACCGACGAAACCGGGGTGCTCGTTCCGCCCGGCGACGTTGCGGCCCTGGCTGGCGCGATCCGCTGCCTTGCGCACGACCGCGAGCGGCGTCGAGCCCTTGGGGCCGCGGCGGCTCAGGAAGCGGCCTCCCGGCACCGATGGATCGACCGGGCCGCGCAGATCGTTGGCTTGGCACAGGCGGCCGCGTGACGAACCGCGTCCGATCGAGCGCGTTCGGACTGCGCCGGGTCCGCCGGACCGTGGAGCGCCGGGCCCGGCAGTGGTCCGACTTCGGCCGCATGTGGAGCCGCCTGGCTCCCTACCTGCGGCGCCAGCGGGGCCGGTTCATCCTCGCCACCCTGTGCGGCGTCGGTTTCACGGCGGCCGGCCTCGCGGAGCCCTGGACGCTGAAGCTCATTCTCGACAATGTCGTGCTGTCCCGACCGCTGTCGGGCGCGTTCGCCCCGCTCGGGGCGATGGTCGATGGGAACCGGCTGGCGCTGCTCAACGTCCTCGTCGTCGCGATCCTGCTGATCGCAGCCGCGCGCGGATCGCTCTACTACTTCCAGCAGCTGCTCACCGCCAGGGTGGGGCAGCAGGTCACCACGCAGATGCGCGCGGAGCTGTACGGTCACCTGCAGCGTCTGTCGTTCACCTTCCACGACCGGCGCCGGACGGGCGACCTGCTCGCCCGGCTCACGAGCGACATCCGTCTGCTGCGCGACATCTTCGTGTCCCTGCCCATCGCGATCACGAGCGAGTTGTTTCTCGTCGTCGGCATGACAGCGGTGATGTTCGTGATCGACGCGCAGCTCACCCTCCTGGCCCTGGCCGTGGTGCCGGCGCTTGCGGTGAGTCTTCGGCTGTACCAGAAGCCGATGCGCAAGGCGATTCGACGCCAGCGCGAGCGGGAGGGCGACATCGCGTCGATCGCCTCCGAGGTGCTCGGCGCGATCAAAGTGGTGCAGGGGTTCCACCGCGAGCAGCACGAGGTCGATCGCTTCAATCTCCAGAATCGCCGCAGCCTCCGGACCGGCCTCAAGGCTGCTCGCCTGGAGGCGAAGCTCCGCTGGTACGCAGAGGTTACGGTCGCCGTCGTGACCGCTCTCGTCCTCGGCATCGCCGCCCGGCGGGTGCTCGCGGGAGCGCTGTCACCCGGCGATCTCATCGTGTTCGTGAGCTACCTGCGCACGTTCAATCGACCCCTTCGGCGCGTCTCCCGCATGGCCGAGCGGAGCGCACGCGGCGTGACGGCGGGCGAGCGCGTCCTCGAGCTGCTTGCCGTCGAGCCGGAAGTGCGCGACGCGAAGGATGCGATTGTGGCGCCGCAGTTCCTCGGCCAAGTCCGATTCGACGACGTGCACTTCCAGCATCGGAAGCACCGACCCGTGCTGATGGACGTCCGCCTGACCATCGAGCCGGGCGAACGCGTCGGCCTCGTCGGACCCACCGGCGTCGGCAAGTCGACGCTGGTGAGTCTGATCCCGCGGTTCTACGATCCGACCTCGGGTCGCGTCCTGATCGACGGTCGCGACGTGCGGGACTACACGCTGCCCTCGCTGCGCAGCCAGATCAGCCTGGTGTTCCAGGAGCCCGTGCTGTTCGCGACCACCGTCGCCGAGAACATCGCCTACGGGTGCCCCGACGCTACGGAGCAGGATATCGTCGCGGCCGCCCAGCGCGCCGGAATCGATCCGGTCATCAGCGCCCTGCCTGACGGCTATGCGACGGTGCTCGGCGAGCGGGGCGGCACCCTCAGCGGGGGGCAGCGACAGTGCGTGGCCATCGCACGCGCAATCATCAAGGACGCGCCGATCGTGATCCTGGACGAGCCGTTGGTCGGGCTCGACGGCCGTTCTTCCGATCTGGTCCTGCGAGCGCTGACCGAGCTCATGCACGGGCGGACGGTCATCATCATCTCGCACCGACTGGTCAATCTCCAGACGGTCGACCGGATCGTGCACCTCGACGACGGGCAGGTCGTCGATCAGGGAAGCCATGCTGACCTGGTCGCCCGTGACCGTCGATACTGCACCCTCATGCGCGCCGCAGGCGCAAAGGCCGCCTCGTGATGCAGATCCACGATCCCAAGTTCCCTGGCCTGCCGCATGCGCTGGACCCGGACGCTATCGTGGATGCGCTCCGCGCCGCCCTGCCGGAGTGTGCGGAGGACATTACCGTCGAGGACGGCACGGTCGTCGACGTGCGGTACCGCCCCGGCGGGCCGTGCTGGGTGCTCTACCGGCTGAAGCTTCGTCGGGACGGTGGTCGGTCGAGGCGCCAGCTCGTTTCCGGCGAGGTGCTTCCGGCCGGCGGCCGGCCGAGTCAGCCTCCGCGACAGCTGCTCGCCCGCTACGCGGCACATGAAGGCGCACTGCTGCGGACACCGGTCGTCCACCTTCCGCGGATCCCGATGGCCCTCCATGCGTACCCCGTCGACGCCTCCCTGCCCGGGCTGTTCGACGCCGCGGAGCCGGATGCGATGCGGCGGCATCTGGACCGGCTCTGGGAGCGACGAGGGGTGCGCGTGCGACAGGTGGTCACCACCCCGCTCGGGTACACCCCTCACGCGCGCGCGGCGTTTCGCTACGAGGTGCTGTCCGAGGCCAGATCGAGCGGAGTCCCCGAGTTGAGGCGCCTGATCGGGAAGATGCATGCGAAGAAGCCCGCCGAGCGCCTGTTCGCCGATCAGTGGGCCGTGTGGCGGGCGGCGCGCGGGCGCGTCAGGATGGCTCCGCCCGTCGGGTACCTCGGAGGCGTGGGCCTGACCCTGCAGGAGCAGGTACGCGGAGAGCGTCTCGGCGGCCTCGTCGACGCGCCGGAGTTCGGCCGGTGGGTGCGGCTGACCGCGAGGGCGCTCGCGTCACTCCACGAGCTGGAGGTGCCGCTCAGGACCCGTCGCCGCCCGGACGAAGAGGCGGCGAGCGTCCAGCGGTGGGCCGGTGTGCTGCTGACGATCCGGCCGGACCTCGCGGCGCGGGTCGGCCGCCTGCGTGACCGATTGAGCGCGGCCGTGGAGGCGCGCACGACGCTCTCGAGTCCGATCCACGCCGACTTCCATCACACGAACGTCCTCGTCGACGGAGAGAGGGTGACCGTCATCGATTTCGACGAGATGGCGTTCGGCGACCCAATGGTGGACGTGGGGCGATTCCTCGCGTCGCTCCGGGTGCCCGGGCGTCGCGCGTTCGGCAGCGTGCGGGCCCTCAACGACACCGGCGACGTCTTCCTCCAGGAGTATTTACGCCGCCGGGGGGGCGACGAGAAGCGGGCGCGCCTGTTCGAAGCGGCGGCGCTTCTCATCGCCGCGGGATCGTCGTTCCGGATCCAGCGCGCCACCTGGGTCGAGGAGGTCAGCGAGCTGGTGGAGGAAGCTGAGCGGGTGTTCGCCCTCGCGTCGCCCGCGGCGCGCGTGGCAAAGCCGACGACGGATCGCCCGCGCCTGACGCTGGAAGAGCGGGCGCAATGGGCAGCCGACGGCGTGTTCATGCAGGCCAGTCTGGCGCCGCACGTGCAGGAGCGGTACGGCGCCGAGGTCACCGACTGCGACGTCACGCCCCAAGACGCAGCGGGGCCGGGGCGGCGCCTTGTGTACGATCTGCGCGGCTGGCGCGGCACCCGGAGATGGAGGGTGAAACTCGAGGGAGCGGTGCGGCAACGGGGAGGGTTGCGGCGGTTCTCCGAACGGCTGGAGCTGCTACGGGCCGCCATCGCTGGGACGCCTGCCGGGTTGACCTTGCCCCGGCCAGTCGGCCACGTGCCCACCATCGGGGTGCTCGTGTGGGAACCGCCCGCGGGCACACGGCTGTCGGCCGTAATCGGCACACCGCGTGGCACGTCCGCCGCTCGGCGGTTCGGACAGGGACTCGCCGCCCTGCACGAGGTGCGGGCCGCGCTAGAGTGTTCCCCCTGGACCATCGAGCAGGAAGTGGACGGGGTCCGAGCCCGCCTTGACCGGACCGTGCGCGATGGCCTCCGCCGGCGTGCGGGGGACGTCCTCGACACCGTCGAGCGGGAAGGCCGCGCGCTTCCCGCGAAGTTCGCTCCCGCCCTGCGTACTCTGCCGCCCCAGCACGTGCTGTGCGACGACGGGCGCATCGGTCTGCGGCGCGTGGACGACGTCGGCCTGGCGCATCCGTCGTTGGATGCCGCCGACTTCCTAGCCCGCGTCACGCTGCTCGCGCTGACGGTCCCGGCGGAGGCGCGGGCCTGGACCGCGGTGGGCGGCTCGTTCCGGGAAGCGTACGAGGCGTCCGTGGGATGGCGGCCAATCGGTCTGTGCACCCTCGAGGCGGGCGCACTCGTGCGACTCGCCTGCCGCGAGGCCGGGCGCGGCCGGGCCGACGGCGTGGCGGAATGGCTGATCGCCGCCGCGGAAAGGACACTGGCTGCATGAGGCAGGCCGCCAGGGACGCCAGAGAGCGCCACGAGGCAATGCCGAGTGGGACCGCGAGGGCACGTCGCAATCTCGTGCGCGCACTCGCCCGCCACTGCCAGGGGGCGACCATCGTCGTCGCCCCCGAGCAGGACGATCTCGTCGCCCAGTTGCGCGCTCGGGGGATCGCGGCACGACCGGCGACGTCTCCATCTGAGGGTGGCTCTGTGGGAGCCGTCAGCGATTCCTCGGTGTCGACGGTCCTCGTTGCCGCGCTCGATCCGCCGGTAACGCTGCGGTACATCACTGAGGTGACGACGTCGGCGTGGCAAGCGGTGGCGCCCGGGGGGCGACTGATCGTGGCGGCCCCCAATCCCGCCGCATTGCCGAAGGCCGCGGTGCCCGACCAACGCCTGAACCGGCGGCGGTTGACCCGCCTCCTGCGGACCCTGCATGAGCCTCGCCTACTCACGGAGCAGCCCTATCGCTGGCTCGCGATGTCGGTGCGCAAGCCCGCTCCTGGCGCCCCCCGGCTCAAGCGTCCCCGGCGCGACCGCTACGCGGCGACGGCCGCACTCTGTCGTGGCAGCGTGGTCGAGCTGGGCTGCGGCGCGGGTGACCTCGCGGCGATGATCGCCGAGCGGGGCCATCCAGTCGTGGGCGTCGACATCAGCGCACGGAAGATCGCCGCGGCGCGGGCCGCCTTTCCCGAGCTGACGTTCAAGGTCGCCGACATGCTGACCGTCGACCTAGCAGACGAGCCGTTCGATACGGCGGTGATCGCGGAGGTGCTCGAGCATGTCGATGACCGGACGGGCGACGCCATGCTCGAGCGGGCCTGGGGGATGGTGAGATCGGGCGGCCGTCTCATCGTGAGCGTGCCGAACGAAGACTGCGTCCCGCATCGGAATCACATCCGGGAATTCGACGCGCGGGGCCTGGCGGCGCAGCTGTGTCGGTTCGGTCGACCCCAGGGTGTGGCGGATCAGCCCTTCAAGTGGCTCCTCATGTATGTGCGCAAGGAGACCTGAGTGGTGACGTCCGCCACACCACTCGCAGTGTCGGTCCTGATGCTGCTGCAAGCCCAGGGAAGCGAGCCGCGTCTGATGCTCGAGGGGCGTGGCGTCAGCCTCGCTGCGGAAGCGATCCACGTCGACGGCGAAGCGGTGTTTCCCCTCACGCTGCTCGGCGTCTTCGGCCCGGAGGTCCGGCATACCGGGAACGGGATGGAACTCCTGCTGCTGGGGGACACGCTGCGCGTCGAGCCGCCCAACATCTACCTCGTGCACGCAGAGCGCTGGCAGCGGTTGGTCCACGGGTCGTATCGCCTGAACGGCGAGCTGTTCGTGCCGGAGGAGTTTCTCACACGGTGGCTCGTGGAGCGGCACCCGCACCGTCTCCGGTACGCCTCCCGCAACCTCCGCCTCAAGGGCGATGCGGGATGGGCGAAGGACGCACCGGTCTCGGATGTGCCACGTCCCAAACCCGACGTCTGGGCGCGGATGGCACCACCGCGTAGCCCGCCGGCCGAGGACGACGACGACGAGTCCGTATCGGGATCCCTCGCCGGTTTCGTCGACGTGCGGCTCTCGACCGTGTACGACACCAATATCGACCATGAGGCGGTGCCCGTCGCGTCACACGGCGGCATCGTGCGGCTTGCGACGGGGCTCCAGACCGCGCGATCGGACCCGTTTCTTCGAGCGGAGTACCAGCTGGCGGTGCACCGCTTTCCGAACGCCGATTCCGATCGCTGGAACCGTGTCACGCATGACGCGAATGTCGAGCTGCTGGTCCCACTCGGGCGCGCGCTTGAGCTCCTTGTCGGTGGCGAGATGCGGCTCGGTGCGCATACCGAGGATCTCGAGCGGGTGAACCAGTTCACGGTCTATCCCGAGCTGGAGGTCCGCTTCAGCCGGGAAGTGCGCTTCGGCGTGTACGCGGCCCAGCGGATGCGGCGATACGCCGAGAGCATCGGTCGTGACGTCACGAACCAGCTCGTCGGTGCGGAGTTGCAGCATCGCTGGGGCGCGTCACGCGGTCGGTGGCGACTCGGTGGCCGCTACGAGCGCAACGAGTCGGATTGGGAACCGCACCGGTTCCGCCGCTTGAGAGGGCGGCTGACGCTCGAGGCTCCCCTCAGGGAATCCACGTTACTGGCACTCACGGGGGAGTATTCGTGGCGCCGCTACGAAGCGCGCATCATCGACCTCGATGCCGACGAGGTGCTACGCACCGATCGCCGGTGGACGCCGTCGGCGTATCTGTCCCAACGACTGGGCGGCCGCCGGTGGGAGCTCCGCCTCGGATACGAATACGAGTACAATCAATCCAACGATTCGGCCGAAACGTACCGGGCGCACCGGATGGAGTTCATGATCCGGTGCCGCCTCTGACACGCACGTGACCGATCTGCTCTCGCAGGCCGATGGTTCCGGCTGGCCCGGCCGGACATCGTGTCCCGATCCCGGCGGTTGAGGTCGGTCGATGCCATGGCTCCATGCAAGGTGCTCACCCCCCGAGGAGCACCCTCCCCAACCCCAGCATCGTGGCGACGGTGCCGAGCCAGAACAGAAACATCCATTTCACCAGCTCAGCCTTGAGCTCCGCCAATCGCTGCTCGAGCTTCGCATCGAACAGCCCAAGGTTCTTGTCGTTCAGTGCCCGGAGCTGGGCCTTGAACGTCGCGTCCACGTCGTTGAGCAGCCCCACCAGCTCGTCGACGCGCTTGTCGCCGAGCCGGTCGTAGAATTCGCGGGACAGCTTTGCGGTCACCGGCATGTCCCGACGCTAACATACGCTCGGCGGGCCAGCATCATCAATCGAGTGCAGGTCGCAGCGTCACCACCGATCCTGCACCACTCCCGTCCATGCGACGGTCGACGCCGCCCCGAGCCTTCCGCGGGAGGGCAGTCGCGCGGATGAGAACAAGCACGTACTCGTGACGCGCGGGTACGCCGCGCCGACTACCGGTCCACGCAGTACCCCGACACCATGATCCGCATGTTCTCCCCAACGATCACCCACGCTCGTTCCATTCCGACGGTGACGCCGGTGAGATCTGCGCCCTCGCACTGCTCCAGGAGATCGTCGAGCAGCTCGCTCGTCGTTTCCTTGGGAAGCGGCGAGAGCCAGAGGAAGCTGAACTTCGATTTCTCGGCCGTCACCCGTTTTCCTGGCTGCGTAACGACGGTCGTCGTCACCGGATACGTTGCGCAGCCCAGCACAGCCGCGACAGCGACCAGCATGCCCGCGTAGCGTGTCTTCTTCATGTCGCCCTGCCGGTACAGGAACCCTCGCAGTGGTCACTTCGCGTCATAGCTAGATGTGTGCCGCAACGCATGTCATGGTTTGTCATGAGGTTAGCGGAAGCACAGACGGCGAAACCGTCCTCACCGTGAGACAGCGGAGAGGACAAGGTTCGTCGGCGTTCGTCAGGAGGGCGCGGCGCGGTTCTAGGGGAAGTGCCGCAGAAGCGTGGTCGGTCGAGTGACTGCCTCGTACACGATCATCGATGGATCGCACTCGCTGGATCGGCGTTCAGCACGGGGCGGCACCGCACAGCCGGAGCTTCCAGAGGGCGCCGCCCGTCCCCCGACCGGCGAGCACGAGCCAGTCCCGCTGCGGCCAGTATTGTATGGTCACGAACTCGCGATCCGCCTGGGCCACGGTCTGCCACGCCGCCAGATCCCGCGTGACCAGGATCCGCCCGTCGTCCGACAGCGCGTAGAGCCGGTCGGACGCCACGGCAGCCCAATGGAAGGTCATGAGGCCGACGGTGAACGGCAGCTCGCGCCACACGAGCTCCCCCTGCCCCGACACGATCAGGAGTCGGCCGCGCGAGCGGTCCAGCACGATGAGCGCGTCGCCGAATGACAGCAGGCGCTGATAGCACGCGCTTTGCTCGTCGGGGAAGACGGGCTTCCACTCGGTTCCGACCACAGGCTGCGCCACGAGCAGACACGAGTTCAGACTGTCGGCGCTCGTAGCGTACAGCCGACCCCGATGACCGAACACGTCATACGTGCGGTAGTCCCCCACCCCGTTCTCGTCGGTGGCGACCCGCTCCCAGTGCGCACCCAGATCCGTGGAGCGCCAGATCTCGCCGATCGAGCCCGTGAAGTCACCGCGGTGCGCGCTCGTAGCGAGGTACACCTGGCTCGTCGCGGCGTCGTGCCACGCGCCCCATGCGTGGAACACATTGGGGAGGGTGCGCCGCTTGGTCAGTCCTGTCGCGGCCGTGTACGTGTAGCTGTTGCCGGCTTCCCACCCGTCCGGGCAGCAGGGGTCCACGCCGGGAATGAACAGCACCTCACCCGCACGTTCCATGTCGAGCACTCCCTGCTCGTCCAGCGGCGCCAGCGGCCGGAGGCCCTCGTCGTCGAACGCGCCCAGCAGCGCACCATCGGCAGCTGCGGGCAAGCCCGCTCCGAAGCCCAGATACAGCGTGCCCGATACGGGAAGCATGGTGTACGCAGCGAAATCGTCGGGTACAGCTTCGAAACCGCTGTGTTGCGCGAACCAGGACGCATACGGGAACCCGGGAGCCAACTCCTGCAGTTCCGCCGGCGCGACGTCCTGCGCCGACTCGCAGTGCAGCGTGAGGAGCGACACCCCCACGAGCACCACGATGCGCCGTAGGCACGCGCGTTCACCCAGACGCAGCAACGCTGGGCTCCGAGGCCGAGAGGACCGTAACCGATAGGGTGGGACCAGGATGGCAACGCATGGACCGCAATGCCTTCGTTCCTGCAGGTGAGCGTACCGTGCCGGCGGGTAGCGCGCAACCGTGCAACAATCTGCCGACACCTGCGCTCTGTTGCCGACCCAAGCGGCTGATCCGCCTTTCCTCCTTGGCTCACTCTTCCTCCGTGTGTACGCACGGAAGAGCGATATCTCGGCGGGCGGGCGGTGCAGCGGTATGGCGCCACACGAGCACGTTGGATCCACCGCGCTCTGGCCCCCTCACCGGCGCGCTCATAGGTTGCGAAGATCATCCGCCTGGAGCCCTGCCTCGTGTCGGACCCTCTCGAGCGCCTCAGGTCGGCCTTCGGCAAGCGCGGCAGCAGCACCGGGCAGCCCGCGCGCAACGACGGCGAGACGGACGCGCTCGATCGTCTTCGCACCACCCTCGCCGACCGCTATGCCATCGAGCACGAGATCGGCAGCGGAGGCATGGCGACGGTCTATCGCGCCGAGGACCTCAAGCACCACCGTCCGGTGGCCATCAAGGCTCTGCGACCGGATCTCTCCGCGACGCTGGGCCCCAAGCGGTTCCTCAACGAGATCCGCGTCGCCGCTCGGCTCAACCACCCGCACATCCTGGGGCTCCACGACTCGGGCGACGCCGGTGGGTCCCTGTACTACGTCATGCCCCTCGTCGAGGGCGAGTCCCTGCGCGCCAAGATCGATCGAGAGAGGCAACTCTCGATCGACGAGGCCATAGCGCTCATCCGCCAGGCCGCATCGGCGCTCCACTACGCCCACGAGCAGAGCGTGATCCATCGCGACATCAAGCCGGAGAACATCCTGATCCACCGAGGTCTGGCGGTGGTGGCGGACTTCGGGATTGCGCTGGCGGTCACCGCCGCCGCAGGAGGCGAGCGCCTGACCGATCCCGGTCTGTCGCTCGGGACCCCGGCTTACATGAGCCCGGAGCAGGTAACGGGCGACCGAGAGGTCGATGGCCGGAGTGACATCTACTCGCTTGCATGCGTGCTGTACGAGATGCTCGCCGGCGACCCGCCCTTCCTGGCGTCGAATGCTCGCGCGGTGCTGCTGAAGCACGTGACCGATTCCGCTCCGTCGATCACGACCGTTCGCCCGCAGGTTCCACCGCCGATCGCGGCCGCCATCGCCAAGGCACTCGGCAAACACCCCGAGGATCGGTTCGATTCCGCCAAGGTGTTCGGCGAAGCGCTGTCAGCGGACCTCACCGAGGCAGAGCCGGCGGCCACGTCGATCGTGGTGCTGCCCTTCGAGAACCTGAGTCCCGATCCCGACAACGCGTTCTTCGCGGACGGTCTCACCGAGGAGCTGATCGCCGAGCTGTCCGGCGTACGGCAGCTGCGCGTCATCTCCCGTACCTCCGCGATGCAGTTCAGGGGGACCACCAAGAGCGTGCCGACCATCGCCGGCGAACTGAACGTGCGATACGTGTTGGAGGGCAGCGTGCGCCGCGCGGGCGAGAGTGTCAGGATCACCGCGCAATTGATCGATGCGTCGACCGACTCCCATCTCTGGGCCGAGCGCTACTCGGGAACGCTCGACGACATCTTCGACCTGCAGGAGCGGTTGTCCCGGCGGATCACCGAGGCGCTCCGCGTTGCGCTGACACCCGACGAAGCCCGTCGCATCGCGTGCTGCCGATTCGATGACTTTCGCGCCTTCGACGCCCTGCTCCGAGCACGGCAGGAGCTGATGACGCTCACCCCCGAGGGTATCGAGCGAGCGATCCATTTCGTGCGCCGAGCCCAGGAGATCGTGGGAGAGAACGCGCTGGTGCATGCCACGCTCGCGCGGTGCTACAGTCTGTCGTACGAATTCGGCATCAGCCACGACCGTGAGACGCTCCAGCGTGCCGACGCGCACGCCTCGAAGGCGCTCGACCTGGCACCCGACCTCGGGCTGGCGCTGTTTGCCAAGGCGCACGTCCGGCACAAGCAGGGCGAGTACCTGGAGGTCGTGCGGCTGCTCAGGCGTGCCCGGGAGACCGACAGGAACACGGATGCCCTCACGCTGCTGGCCCACGTCCTCGCCCAGGTCGGGCGAGTCGCCGAGGCACGCGAAGTGGCTGCCGAGGCCCTGCTGCTGGATCCGCTCGACCTGTTCACCCGTGCCATTCGGGGCGTGATCGACCTTCTCGACGGGCAATTCGACGCCGCCGCGTCCCGGTTTCAGGAGATCCTCGACGACCCGAGTACCCGGACTCCTCACCTCGAGTGGATGCTGGCGCAGGCGATGGCGCACGCGGGACGGCTCGAGGAGGCGAGAGCGCTGTTTGGCCGCGTGGCCGCGACCGACGCCGCACCCGTGGCGGACCTGAGCGCGCTGTACCTGCAGGCGGCCGACGGTCAGCGCGACGCCGTCGCCGCACTCCTGGTCGAGAAGCCCGTCGTGGTCGAGACCGCCAGGACCGACGAGTCGTTTCCGATCTTCATCGCCAACTGTCTCGCCATGGTGGGCGACGAGCGTGGCGCTCTCGAGTGGATCGATCAGGCCATCGCTTGGGGATTCTGCAACGATCGGTACCTCGCCGAGCACAATCCCTTCCTCCACCCGCTGCGCGGCAGCTCACGGTTCGAACAGCTGATCGACAAGGCGCGGCAGATGCGCGAGACGCTCTCCGCGTAGGGCGCTACGGGCCGGTCCGCTCCTCTCGGTCCCGATCCCACGTGCGCTTGGCTGCCAACGGTACCAGTGCCACGACGACGGCAACGAGGCTCATGTGACCTGGGACTCACGAGCTGTAGTGGCGCTCGAGGGGGGAGAAACGTCACGCGGCGATGTGGCCGAAGGGGAGGCCAGCGACGGTGATGTCTACCGGCCAAGATGGGACGCCTTCCCCGACGCGCCAAGGACAGGAACGGTCGGGATTGCCGACTGCGGCGGTGCAGCCGCGCAACACCCGCGTTCGGGTCGAGGTGACGGATGCGACCGGCCCCGAACGGTGCGATACACTCGGGACGCTGATCGCAGACGGCGGTGCTACCAGTCTTGCGATCTCGGGCCCATTGGGCACCTTTTCCGAAACGCACGCTCGTCGATGGCCTCATCGCTTGCGTCGGTCCTCACTCTGGGAGTCGTCCGATGAGTACGAGTGTCCTCTGTCTCATGGTCATCACAGGGATGACAGGCTCGGACGGTTCGGCGCTACGGCATGATCAGGATGACGTGAGCGCTCGAATCGTCAGCGCCACGAATACCCTGATGGGACGTCAGGACACGCCGCCGACCATGGAGGCAATCGTCGGTGCCGTTCTCGAACTGCTGGACATAGCAGCGGCCGTGACCCCCGACAACCAATACAAAGCGGAGATCCAAAACCGCATCGCCGTGGCCAAGGAGCGCATCAGGGACGGCTCCATCTTCGATGACAAGGCGCGACAATACCTGTCCTTTGCCTATCGGATGATGACCGATGGCAGGAAATACCAGATGCCGGAGGAACTCGACGACTTTGTCACCCCCGCCGAGCTCCAGGAGAAGACGCTACGGTACATGGAGGGCATCGTCACTGAGAGCCTTCGCTCTCTCGAAGAGGGGGACAGTCAGCGTACGGCCAGGCTCCTTCTCGAAATCGTCCTGATGGCCATCACTCCCCACCCGGGATAGGAGCCCCGACGCGCGAGGAGAAGGAACTCCACCGCAGCGCCTGTACGATTCGCTCCGAGGCCTCCGAGCATCGGGCGCCGCTTCGCCGCCCGACGTGACCCGTCAGGTCACCGCCTCGACGTGGAACCCGCTCTCCTTGAGCTCGGCCATGCGCGTGCCGTTCTCGTCCTTCACGATCTGACCGTCGAACAGGTGAACGGTTCGGTCGGAGTGCTCCGCGTACCGCGGATCGTGCGTCACCATGCAGATGGTCGCGCCGTCCACGTGCAGCTCGTCTAGGAGCCGCATGACCGCCTCCCCGTTCTTCGAATCCAGATTGCCCGTCGGCTCGTCAGCCAGGAGGATTGCCGGCCTTCCGGCCAGGGCCCGGGCGACCGCGACGCGCTGCTGCTGTCCGCCGGAGAGCTGGGACGGATAGTGCCTGGCGCGGTGCTGCATCTCGACGCGGTCGAGCGCCCACTGGACGCGGTCTCGGCGGTCGGCCACCGGCAGCTTCCGGTAGGTGAGCGGAAGGTCGACGTTCTCGTACACCGTGAGATCGCCGATGAGGTTGAACGCCTGGAAGATGAACCCGATCTGCCGGTTGCGGACGTAGGCACGGTGCGCCGCCGAGAGCGCACCGACCGGTTCACCATCCAGGACGTAGCTTCCCTCGGTGGGGGTGTCCAAGAGGCCGAGGATGGACAGCAGCGTCGTCTTCCCGCACCCTGACGGGCCTGCCACCGCCACGTACTCACCCCGCCGGATCTCGAGGTTCACGTCCGCGAGCGCGTGGGTCTCCACCTCGTCGGTGTAGAAGATCTTCCTGACGCCTTCGAGCTTGATCAATGTGTCGGTTCCGTTGGATATCATGGGACGCTCCCATCGGGCTTCGGCTGATGGGTCCTGGGCCTTGGGCTCCTGCTGCCACTCCCCCGCCACGATCTGTCTCCAATCCGTATCGCCTAGCGTATGCGAACCCGCTCGTGCCGATCCCATTGGCTCATGTCGGACAGCACGACGACGTCGCCGACCGCAAGGCCCTCCAAAATCTCCACTGCGCTGACGGACAGCCGTCCGACGCGAACCCGCGTACGCTCGGCATAGCCGTTTCCGACCATCGTGAATATTCCGATGGTGCTGTAGGGCTGTGCGTGCCACGGCCGCCCCACGTGCAACACGTCTTCCATGCGCTCCAGCTCGATCGTGCCCTCGACGGCGAGGTCCGGGCGCGCGCCCGGGGGCAACTCCCCCTCCAACGCCACCTCGACCTCGACCGCCGCGTTCTGCACGGCAGGGTCGATCCGGATCACGCGACCCGGGATGGTGTCCCGCCGCGTGTCGATCGCGACCCGCTGACCGATCGTCACGTCCCGGGCCTGCACCTGTGGTACCCGGAGTACCGCCTGGAGCTGCTCGGGCTTGACGACCTTCGCCAGCGTGTACCCGGGCAGCACCCACTGGCCCTCTTCCAGGTCCATGTCCTGCAAGACCCCGTCGGTGCCGGCCCGCACGTGCATCGAGGCAATGCGGTCCTGCTGGAAGGACACGATCCGCTCGAGGCGTGCGATCTGCGCCTCCTGCACCGCAAGCTGGTCGTCGATGGACTCGCTGTAGATGCGCAGTCGTTCCTGCTCGAGTCCGAGCCGCGTCTCGAGCTCCGCTGCCCGCTCACGCGCCCGGGACACCACCGCCTCTGCCTCCAGGCCCCGCGCCGCCAACGCTTCGGCCGCGGCCGCGTTGCGTTGCGCCTCCAAGTATTCGGCCCGTACCGTCTCCACGACCCCGGCCTGGTTGAGGCGCTGGGTCTCGAGCGTGGTGCGAAGGCTCACGAGCTGGGCCTCCGCGGCGGAGAGCTGCCGTTGCGCCTCCAGCAACTCCAATTGCACGTCGGGATTCGACAGCTCCAACAGCACCGTCGTGGCCTCGACGCGCGTGCCGGGCTCCACCAGCTTGCGCTCGACCCGTCCCGCCGTCACGGCGGGCACCCACCGGATGAACTCCGGCTCGAGCACCCCCGGGGCGCGCACCTCGCGCAGCAGCGTGCCGCGCGCAACCGTGTCCGTGTACACGAGCGATGCGTTGACGCTCGGGACCGCGCTGCTTTGGCTCCCCAGCGTCACCGCGACCACGGCGACCACCACCACTGCCCCGGCTCCCCAGAGGTACCGCGTGCGCTTGCGGCGCGGGGCGCGAGGGATGTCCATCGGCATGGCGCTACTCCGCCGCCAGGGTGAGGACGGGATCCACGCGCGTCACGCGGCGGGCGGGCACGAAGCTCGCCGCCAACCCGACGACGCCGAGGACGACGGCCACGGCTCCGAACACCGCGGGGTCGCGCGCGTTCACCTCGTACAGGATCCACTGCAGCGGGCTCGCCAGGAGGGCAGCGATGCCGATACCGATGGCAAGCCCGATCCCGAGCTGGATGAGGCCGGCGCGCATCGTGAGACCCACGAGCTGGCGTGGCTGCGCCCCCAACGCGATACGAATGCCCATCTCACGGGTACGCCGCCCCACCGCAAACGCCATCACCCCGTAGAGGCCCACCACGGCCAGGAACAGCGCCACGAAGCCGAGCATCATGAAGAGCGTGCCGAACAGACGATAGAACCAGGTTTCCTCCTCGATGACCTGCTCCATGGTGGCCACGTCGTAGATCGGCAGGTTGGGATCCACCTCGGCGACGGCGCGGCGCACGTCATCGGCGACGGCAAGCGGGGATCCCCGCGTGCGCAACGCCATGTTGACGTTGCGACCGACCCCGCTCTGTGCCAGCGGGATGTAGAAGCCCACGGGACTCTCGTTCGTGTTCTCGATACCCTCCATCATGAGATCGGGCACCACGCCGATCACGGTGAGCCACTGGGCCGTCGTGTCCCGGATGCCCATCCGGATGCGCCGCCCGAGCACCTCACCAGTGGGGTAGAAGGTGGTGGCGAAGCTTGCGTTCACGATCGCGACCGGTAGACCGCCGCGCCGATCGGCGACGGTGAACGCCCGTCCCTGCAGCACGTCCACCTCGAACGTCTCGAAGTACCCGGGCGTCACGATGCCCTCGCGGGCGTTGGGGTAGTCCTCGTCCGTCTGGTAGGTGTGTCCCTCGACCTCGAACGCGCGTGACCCGTTCCCGCGTGCCGGGAGGCCGTCGGAGAGTGTGACGGCGGCGACGCTCGGGATGGCCGCGAGACGCGGCAGGAGCTGGTCATAAAAGCCGGTCCGACTGGTCGTGTCGGGGTACGCGATGTCCGGCAGGCTCACGCGGGCGGTGAGGATACCCGCGGTCGCGTACGGCAGGTCGAGCGTGTTGAGTCGCGCCAGACTCTTCACCATGAGTCCCGAGAGGATCAAGAGGCTGCAGGACACCGCGATCTCGGCGACGACCAGTGCGCTGGTGAACCGGCTCCCTTTGAGACCCGAGGCTCCGCGGCTCTCGTCCTTGAGTGCCTCCCCGACCCCCATGCCGGAGGCCCGGAGCGCGGGGAAAATCCCGGCGAAGCCCGCCGCGAACAGGGTGACGCCGATGCCGAAGGCGAGCACACGGTGATCCGGATCGAAGGTGATCCAGAAGGGAGGAGGCGAGGCGGAGACGAGCACATCGAAGATGCCCACGCCCCTGATGCCGAGTGCGACGCCCAGCAGCCCTCCGATCCCCGCCAGCACCAGCACCTCGGTCAGGAGCTGCTGCACCAGGCGGCCTCGACTCGCGCCCAGGGCGGCCCGGACCGCGACCTCACGTGTCCGAGCGGTCGCCCGCGCCAGCTGGAGATTGGCCACGTTCGCGCACGCGATGAGGAGCACACCGACGGCGGCAGCGAGGAGGGTGAGCATCATGGGCCCGAACTGCTCGAAGATGACCTCCGGAAACTGCTGCAGCACCACGCCCACCTGGGCGTTGGTTTCCGGGTACTGCTGAGCGAGGCGGTCGGCGATGGCCGCCATCTGTGCCTGGGCCTGGTCACGCGATGCGCCCGGTCGGAGACGCGCCGTCACCAGGTAGGTCGGACCCATGTTCGTGGGACCCAGGGCACCGCGGGAGGCGGTGGCCGGATCGAAGATGAGGGGGACCCACACCTGCTGCCGGTCGGGGAAGAGGAACCCCGGCGGCATCACGCCGATGATCGTGTGCGAGACCCCGTCGGCGAACACGGCGCGTCCCAGGATGTCCGGGGACCCGCCGTACCGGTTCTGCCACACCTCGTAGCTGATGAGGATGACCGGGTCGGCGCCCGGGACGTCTTCTCCTTCGCGAAACGCGCGACCGAGGACGGGAGGCACGCGGAGGACGATGTCGAAGAGGTTCGCCGACACGGCGGCGCCTTGATAGCGCTCGGGCTGCTCACCGGGATTGGACAGGTTGATGGTGCGATAGCCGATGGCCGCGAGGCCCGTGAACACCGACTGCTGCTCTCGGAAGTCGATCAGGTCGGGGGGCCACACTCCGCGGCGGGGTGTGTTGTGAAGCGGGTCACTGGACATCACGGCGAGGACCCGCTCGGGCTCGGGTGCGGGGAGGCCCTTGAAGAGCGCGCCGTTGACGAACGAGAACACCGTCGTCGTCAATGCGATGCCCAGCGTGATGGTGGCGACGGCGATGGTGGACAAGCCCCAGTGTTTCCGCAGCATCCGCAACCCGAGGCGGAGGTCCTGTAGGAAGTTCTGCACCGGTGTCACCCCAGGTCACGGTTCGGTTGGCGCACGGCTCTCGATGATCGACGGTTGCGCTATCTCCCTATACGGCATACGCATAGGCCGGTTTCATACCGAGCGCTGGAGTCGGGATTGTGGGGGGAGCGAGAGAAGGAGGGAGGCGGGCGGAGGGAGGAGAGCGGAAGCGATTGGCGTCTGCTGCCGAGACCACCTCGCTGGCGCTACTGCAGCGTACACGCGCAAGGAGCCCCGAGCGCGGGCTGACTCCGGAATCGTCATCCCCGATCTGGCACCCGGACGGGCGACAGACTTGCGTCCCTCCCGTCGGTGGCACCCCAGCAGGAGGCGGTGCCGTCGGGTGTGAGTGCGCAACTGTGCTGAAAACGACACCGCCCGGCGCGGGGCCGGGCGGCTGTCAGCGGGAGCAAGGGCGAAGATCAGGACGACCAGCGGAGTTGCGAAGAGCCTACAGTCGCAAAGATGCCGACGGCAACGGCAGGCGATCCCAGACCTACAAAGAGCAGGACTGTCTTGAGGGTTAACCCCTCGCGCAGTCCCAACGGAAGCACACCTGAGCCCGGGGCGATCAGCCCAGGGGAATCCCATGAATTACCTGCCGTGATGTGACCCTTCGGTGCCGCGGTGCGGTATACACAGTGATGCGGCGTGCCAGCTGCCCCTGGAGAGTGCGTGTTGGGGACCGAAGCTGCCTACCGGGCAGGGAGGTGCCATGCGCTCCCCTCTGTTTGCCCTATGACGCACGACGTCACGTATCGGGAATGGCTCTGGGCGGATACACTCGAATCGGGCGGAGACTGGATGACGCGGCACGAACACGAGAAGGACGAGACCCGGACGTGGGACCTCACACAGGCTACCAGCAGCACGTGGGAGAACAGGAGTGGCGCTTTCGCGGAATCCTCACCGCGAATCGCAAATCGAACCATCGTGACCATGGAGCATGCGAAAATGCGCAGATCCCTTAAGGCGTCGCCCGTCTTAGCCGCGTTTGTTTTCGCAGCGGCAACAGTTCTCGCTGTAACCGGTTGCACTGATTATGAGGAGGTACCGGTGTTCTCACCGATCTACCTCAGTTATTCCGAGCTCCGAACGCCGGTCATGGCGGTGGACCCCGTCGATATCGGCACGACCGGCAAGATCTACGTCAAAGACAGCTCCATCTACATCAACGAGCTCAACGAGGGAATCCACGTCATCGACAACACCGACCCATCCTCGCCGGAGCAAATTGCCTTCATCCCGATCCCCGGCAACGTCGACATGGCAATTAAGGGCACCACCCTGTACGCCGACAGCTATGTGGACCTCGTCGCCGTCGACATCGCCGACCCATTGCATGCCGTTGAGGTCGCACGGATAGAAGACGCCTTTCCATATAGGACCCCATCGCCCTGGATCGCGGAAGATTTCGTCGCCCGCAGCCGAGTCGAGACTCCCGACGAGAGCATCGGCGTCGTCGTGGGATGGGAGCAGACGCGAACCGAGCGCGTGCGCACGGACCACTTCTTTGGTGTAGGTCTCGAGAGCGCGGGGGATATCGCGGCCCCCACAGGCGGGAACCGCACGGGCGCGACCGGCACAGGCGGATCGATGGCCCGGTTCACCATTGTCGA
>Ga0209536_100000236_pt1 | contig 87842 bp, 151 predicted proteins | sample DeeMarSeWOR28_12_FD_187461 | JGI IMG/M metagenome (GOLD analysis project Ga0209536, IMG submission 187461) | Marine sediment microbial communities from White Oak River estuary, North Carolina - WOR-2-8_12 (SPAdes) (version 2) | ecosystem: Environmental > Aquatic > Marine > Intertidal zone >... | reverse complement strand
GACTGCTTTGACAGAGTGGTCGATCATATAATGGATGCGGAGGGGTTATGAATTGGGATAAACCGATCGTCTCCCGTGGCCACAGAATTATGTATGAAGCACCAGCAAGGATGATCAATGGTAGCAAATCGAACGTAATCGACATAGGATGTTCAAATGGGTATGGTTATTACAGATTAATAGAGGAAAATGCCGTATCGAGGTATTTGGGCCTGGATCTTCACAAAGGCGGCATTGCAGAATTAAACGAAATAATCCAAGACAAAAGCAACCACAAAGCAATCATCGCAGATTGGCTCGAATTAAGTGATAATGAATTGTTTGTTGCTGACTACATTCTATGCGTTGAAGTGTTAGAACATATCAAAGTAGAAGATAGAAAACGATTTTTGGAAAAATGCGCTAAATACGTTAAAATGAACATGTTCTTATCGACGCCACCAAGACACCACACAAGAATTCATCATTATGGACTCTTACAGACTGATGAGTGCGTTGATCTATTAACATCGGCAGGATTCATGGTTGTGCCAATGGAAGCACAATGGACGACTCTTTATATGTGTGCCCCCATCGTCTAGTGGCAGGATATCGCGTTCTCAACGCGAAGGCCGGGGTTCGACTCCCCGTAGGGGTACTAATGACAATAGCAGCCGATATAATTGCGGCATATCTGGTCGAAAACGGTTATGATGCCAGATCATATGGCGACGATTATAATAAACATTTTGGCGAATATGTTGATATCCACCGCCCACTTCGGCATCCACTTCGGCATATAATTAGACTTCATATAGAATCAGATGAACATATTATAAAATGTGTGAGTACTATAGCGCCGATTAATCGACAAAAAGGTATCGATTTGGCACAACCAGATAGCCTAGACCTATTGCTTACCGCAATAGAAAGATGCTCGGAATGCAAAAAATGTAGACTTGTGACGAAAGAAACTAAAACCTGATAGAAGGAAAGCCAATCAAGAAACAGGAGCAGGTTCGATTCCCTGGTATACCCACCAGTGAGCGTGTCGTATAATGGTAGTACATCTGGATGACAGCCAGAAAGCGAGAGTTCGATTCTCCCCACGCTCATTAGAACTCAGCCTCTAGCCTGGATACAAATTTTAAAGATGCCACCATAGTTCAGCGGCCAGAACATCTGATTTGTACTCAGAAGACATCGGTTCGAGTCCGATTGGTGGCTTTAATTGGATAGTAAAATGAAGCGAGAAGAACACTGTCAAGAATGCTTGTTAAAGCTTGGAAGAAGATGGAACAGAGTCCATGTGTGGCTTGACGAAACAGCAAAAGATTATTTCCCATGGACAGGCCATCGCCAAATTAGGCACCATACGGATGGTGTAGAAGAGATTAGAAAAATGTGGGGAAACGAAGCGGCCAGGGCGGCAGAACTGCATATAATTGCTGATGAAGGGAAAGTGCCGACAAAAGAAGAAATAAGAAAGAAATATGGACCACTTGAAGACAATCCATTCAAGGATTTCTAAGATGGTTTGGACACTATTCTGGGATATGCATAGCGGCGGCAACACTAAAGAGCCTCCGTATGACAAAATTTATATAGAAGCACCCAAAAGCGAAGCTATAACGATATTCTACAACAGATTTGGTCATAATCCAGAACGAGTCTCATGTACGTGCTGCGGAGACGATTATGCGATTAGTACGCACAAGACATTATCAGAAGCAACTAAGTATCACCGCGTGCAGGAAAACAGAATCAATATCTCACGTAAAACTGGTATATATCCAGCCAGAGATGGAATCAAAGGAATCTCACTGAAGGCGTATGAAGCCAAGAAAGATGTCTTATTCATTAGAAGGAAAGACATCAAGAAGGGCGAGAGAGTTGGTCAAGTGCCCAGACAAGGCTACGTCTGGGTTGACTGAAATAGCCGGGATGGTGTAACGGAAACACGACGCTTTCATACGGCGTAGTCGGGGGTTCAACTCCCCCTCCCGGTATGGAAGACGAACCGGGCAGGCGCACCGGACCTGTTTTGAAAACAGTGGGCACCGCAAGGTGTGGGGTTCAAGTCCTCCGTCTTCCGTTAATGAGAGTTTTAATTTGCGGATCTAGAGATTTCCATGATATCCAGGCAATCCAAATTGTTGTGGATAATCTGGATACTAACGATATCATAGTCCATGGATGCGCACGGGGAGCAGATACCATCGCTGGTTGGTTGGCCAAACGGCGAGGATTAACAATCTTAGAGTTCCCAGCACAATGGAACAAATATGGCAAAGCCGCTGGCCCAATCAGAAACAAACAAATGCTTGATGAAGGGAAGCCAGATAAAGTGTTTGCATTCTACACGGATAAGAAGAAATCACGTGGCACGGCGAACATGGTCAAACAGGCCAAAGCAGCCGGGATACCAGTCTGGGAAAACCAATGACGAGACCTCCCGGACGGGACGCCTGATCTGTTGGCTGCTTGATTGGGAGCAGACCGCAAAATGACCGATTGAAACTGAGATGACCTTTCGGGTTCTGGATTGCATAGGCGAAAGGGCCTGTGATAACGAACAGCCGATCGAATTAATATCTTCTACTCTGTCCTTGGTCGTAAGATGAAATAGGGATTCTAAAAGTACATCCGAATCTTCCGTGATTATCCAGCTATGTCTTTCGAATCCATTTGCTAATTCCGTATTTTAGGACTATGAATAAAGCACAGAGATTGCAAGCCGGGGAGACCATCATCAGCAAGGAACCTGGCAATAGTATGATCCCAATTATTAAGAGCCGCCAGCCCGTCAAGCTTACGCCATGTAAGTGGGAGGATTGCAATAAAGGTGATATAGTTTATTGCAAAGTGAAGGGGCGGTATTATACACATCTCGTGAAAGGTAAAAGTAATGGACGAGGGCTGCTGATCGGGAACAATCACGGCAAGATAAATGGGTGGACGAAAGCAGTCTTCGGAAAAGTGACAGAAATTTTGAAGGAATAGTCATGAGCCATACATTCGTCGTAGACAGCCACACACCATCCGGGGTGATCACCAGAGGATAGTGGACTCGTTGGTGTAGCGATGGACGAAGACTTCAGAGTCCAGGCCAAGTCCGGTTGGGCCATCCAGAATTTGGGAAAGAAACCCAAATAGAAATTGGCGGGTAGAACCGGGAGGGTCCCGGCGCTGTTTGCTAAACAGATGGTCCCGTAAGGGATAGGGCTCGACTCCCTCACCCGCCGCCAAATGAACCTTGAAGGCCACTTAATAAGTGAAATATACCACGAATTCAAGTCCAAAGGACTTGAACTGGAAATATGCAATGACACGTTATTCACTCCAGACAACCGATTTGCCATGGGGATAAACGGCGACAAAATGGTATTCTGGAGTGTTGGGTATGATTATGCTATAAATACACCAACCCTTGCATATAAAATAGAGTCCGTACCTTTGGCATGCCCGCATGTGATAGAAACGATGGAAACTCTTATAAGGAATTCCCAAGGTGAAAAGAAGAGTAAGAAGGTCTAGAACTGAGGCGATCAAACGGAAAAGAATAAAAAGAGCATACAGATGTTGTACCGGATACAAATCGTTCAAGGCTTACAAAGATGACAACAGATGGCTGAAGTTACTGAGAGACACACCAACATTATGCTCTTGCGTTTGTTGTGGAAATCCTCGCAAATGGTTTGGGAAGATTACCAAACAAGAAATAAAAGCCAAAATGGACCATGAAGAGCAAATCGGCAAATGAGGCGGCTATGATATCGATAGAAGAAATCCAGCAGACATTGAAAAGCAGGAACATAAAATCACATACCACACCAGATTTAAATGGCGAAGAAGATTTGACCGGTATAATCGAAGTGTGGTATCGGAAGAGAAAACTAACATTCTATTGCTATAATTACGAAACAGTCATTATCAGGGTGTGGGGGCCCAATATTGAAACAGAAATGGCCGAGTATACGATCCAAGTCATCACAGATGTAACATCCCATGTTGACTGGCTTATTGGCGGGTAGAACCGGGAGGGTCCCGGCGCTGTTTCGAAAGCAGATGGTCCCGTAAGGGATAGGGCTCGACTCCCTCACCCGCCGCCAATGAAAAAGAAACCGTACATGAATTATTCATCGCCATTAAAATCTAAACAATACGCGTTGGCTGATCCGGATTGCTTCGACAAAATTACAGTAGACATTTTGTTGAAACCATCTACCAGGTCAGCAATCTATGATAGAAACAAATTTCTCAGATTCTTTGCTGAAAGAAATATTAAGAATCCTGGCGGAAAATTGCATCAAAGGTTACATATTCGACAACAGCGTTGTTCACCACGACAAAAATCTAGCAATTAAAATAATGGATTCCACAATCTTTGTCTGCACTATATTTTGTCACGCAACAAGTACAATTTTCCTGGAACGTGTAGTATTTAAAATTTCATTGGCAGACCCAAACTGCTTTAATAGTCTCGCTGGGTTTGTCGGCAAATATGGCGAGTAAACTGGGACGGGTTCCCAGCGCCGCTTGGAAAGCGGTTGGTTCCCACCGGAATGGGGTTCGAGTCCTCTGCTCGCCGCCAATGGATGAAGAACCAGACATTATAAAAGAGTTGTTAATCCAGATAAGGGACATACTGCGTAGCGAGTGCTTACAATTTAATGGCCCATACTGGAGTGAGGGGCGTAGGCGGGTTGGAAACAAAGGTTGGTACATTTCGGCGTATAATAGAAACCCAGACTATGTCCACGAGGCAACATGGATAGTTGTAGACGAAGATTTTGGGCAAACAATATTGTGCACAAGACATAATGGCAGAACTTCATATATTGATTTCTCATTATATGAGGAAAACTGTTTTGAAAGATTGGTTGAGGCAGCAAGGAAAACTGTTTTGAAAGATTGGTTGAGGCAGCAAAATCAGAAGTAAAACAGAGGTTCAAAATATATTAGCACCCGTTCCTAGCGGGCTGGGCGCACGCCTGCAAAGCGTGACGTTGAGGGTTCGACTCCCTCCGGGTGCTCCATTTGCCACCGTCGTCTAATGGTAGGGCATCGGTTTCGTAAGCCGGAAATATCGGTTCAATTCCGATCGGTGGCTTTAATGAAATGTAAAATCTGCCAGCGAGAGGTACCAGATGGATTTGTAGAAAAGCACCATCTCGTACCAAAATCACGTGACAAAAACAAAAACAGAGGGCTGAAGACTATCAAGGTTTGTGTTGATTGTGGAGACCAACTTCATTTACTCTTCACAAACAAAGAATTAAGAAAGCAGTACAATACTGTAGAAGCTATACTGGCAAACGAACAAGTCAGAAAATGGACTGATTGGGTAAAAAGCAAAAAGAGATTCGGGATGTGCATGGCCAAGAAGAAAAGAAAATAGCCACCTTAGTTCAATGGTAGAACGCGACTGTGGTATAGTCGAAACATCGGTTCGATCCCGATAGGTGGCTCTAATGCATTATAGGGCGACAATTTCACACCCAGGATTCGCTGAGGAACAGCATATCTACAATTCACTGGCCGATGAGTTGGCGTCAAGAGGTGTCAACAATACTGAGGTAAAGTGGGCCATCCCTGGTGGATTTGAATTACGAGTATGGATGGAGTCATTTTATCATGAATTTAGAATAGTAAACGGATTAATTAAATTCTGTGAATATGCAACGATCATGTTGCACGATCCAGATAGTCTTGACACATTAGCAGATGCAATCAAACACTGTTTATCGGCAACTCCATCGGTGTGCCAGGCATGTCCGTTGAAAGGCGAAGCATGAATGCTGCAGTGTTGGGCATGGGCAACGTGGGTACAGAAGCCACAAAGATTCTCGGCAGCATGGGTGTCAAAGTACAAGCCTTTGATGCCGACCCATCAAAACAAGCTATTACGCTTGATCTCTCAAAGAGTGAAAATATTTCCGCAGTATTACAAAAACAATGGGACATCATAGTCAACACATTACCAAGTGCCATAGGGTGGCAAGTATTAGATAAAATCATCGAATGTGGCCAAAATTGCGTCGATGTCACATTCATGCCAGAAGACCCAATGGAAGAGCTAAGCGAAAAAGCCGAGCATAGCGGATCAATCATTGTGATTGATATGGGTTTAGCACCTGGCATAACAAATATGTTGGTAGGATTGGTAAAAGAGCCAAAGAACGTGAAGATACTCGTTGGCGGCAACCCGATCCACCCAGAACCGCCACTATATTATAACGCACAATTCGCACCAAACGACGTCATCGAAGAATATACAAGACCAGCCAGGATCATACAACCACGGGGAGTGCGTATCACAGTAAACCCACTAACAGACAGAGAATTTGTATTCTTCGAGGGAGTTGGCTTACAAGAAGCTTTCCTAACTGATGGTCTTAGGACGTTATTGGGCATAAATTGCCTAGATAGTGCGGTCGAGAAAACTCTTAGATGGCCAGGGCACATAGACAGGATCAAATTGCTGCAAGAAATGAACATGCTCGACGCTAACATACTAAACTGTGGATATCAAGACGACGTAGTTACAATGAGAGTAGAAGTTGATAATAAATGCTGGGCAATGACGGCCTTCGGCGAAAATGGGAAATCGGCGATGGCCAGGACCACAGCCAGCCCAGCAGCATACGCAGCAGCAAGATTGGTTTGCAGCAACTTAAAACCAGGAGTGTACGCACCAGAAGATTTGCCACAAGAAATGATAAATGGTATTCTTGGTGACTTGAGAAAAGAAGGAATTAAAATAAATGACGACTGAATACAAATTCAACCCAAAGGCGCAAGAAAAAATTAAAGATATCGATTTCACTAAATTCACAATGCCTACCATTAGAAAAGTGTATCCAAGCACCATTGCGTCAGGCCTAATTAGCGTACAACCAATGGGCAAATTGGCATTATATAAAGGCGGCACATATTGGGTTAAATGTGCCGCCTTTGATACGTGGGAAACTTGTGTCAAAAAAGATCTTTACAGCCCAGATTACATCCCGCACTTTGGCATAACCAACGGCAATGGATATGCCATTTATGATGCCAACCACAAACCAATAATTTGTACAGATCGAAAGATTTTTAAGAAATACACAGTAAGCCCAGAAAATGCCTATATTACTGACAAACCAGTATCGTTAGCCAACCCGTATGAGCCAGTGTGCAGCCAAACCTTCTTCTTGAATTACAAGGCTACTAAGTCGATTAATCCAAAGGACGGCATGATTGGTACGAAACCGCCCGAGTGATGGAATTGGTATACATTGCCCGATTTTATTCAGGTTACCAATTGCCCGAGTGGAGGAATAGGTAGACTCACCACACTTAAAATGTGGTTTCCGCAAGGAAGTGTGGGTTCGAATCCCACCTCGGGCATCAATGCACGATGTAATCATAGTTAACACGTTCGATGGAATATTTACGGACGCAAAGCTTTACATTAATTGGAGCGCCTTTGCTGGCTCCCATGTCGCTGGTTGGCCGGTAACGCCAAGACCCGCTGCGCGTCCGATAGCTACTTTAATAACATCAGACGCTGCAATTATTAATGTTATAAACTCAGCATTCTTGAGTATTCACAGGCTTTCCGAACCGACAGATTACAAATCGCAGATCGTGGGGCCTAATTATATAATTTATGGGGCCTGGGGCAACTGTATGACCAACCGTGGCAGCTACCACAAGCAATTTAACATAATTTACGACCAGATAGTCGGAACGGCATCTGCTTCATGCAGCCCAGTTACACATAATTTTAGCGATTTTACGTTAATATCAAAGTTCGTGATGGACAGGTTCAGACCAGACGGTATATATAACTACAGTTGTGTCAGCAATGACCACAAAGGAATGGCCATAATGCTTAGCAGGAACCACAAAAACGTCACTTTCTGGGGCAACAACAACGTAGAGTTCGGTAATAAAGAAACTTACAAGCTAAGAACCACCAGCATAGCAAACCCAAAATGTGCAGAAGAAGCAGAAGGATGGCTACATGGCTGATGAAAACAGCGATCATCTCCATATTCACCGTACCAACACCATACCAAACTGGATATACGATCCAAATGAAGTAGTGGACAAACTATATGAATTCAAGATAGGCGACGATCTACCACCAGAAAATGGGCATGGATTTAAATTCGGAGTCGAATGCTGGGGTATAAAACGTAAACATTCAAATGAATTGGTGATATTCACCAATACGCACCAACCAGGAACATACGTCTTAACATCCAACACTTTGCTTTATCACGCACAAGATTTGATGATATGGCACATAGGTTAATAAAGAAGAATATATTAAGGGGATTTAGAGCGTAGAGAAGGCGACCACCAACGGGAGCGCAGGGCATTGGGGACGCGGCGTAAGGTGGGCCGCCAGCCGGTGACAGCCCGAGGGTTCGAATCCCTCCAACGCCATCAATTTTAGATGAGATAGGGGGAGACATGGACAGAATATTCTCTGGAGAGGCAAGCCGGGAGTTGTGGGAAAAGATCAACGCCATAACTGACCCCGAAGCACATGATGCCGTTTACGCTCTGGGGTGCAAGCTTCAGGAGTTTGAATCATTTGTGCGGAAAGAACTGGGACAGGTGTTTATCAGAGTGGTCCGAGAGGAACAACCACCGACGCAGGCAAACACTCAATACGAAATCAAGCCCAAGTGTAACTGTATGAACCACCGACCAGGGGCTCTTACGGCTGGGTGGGTCTGCCCGGTACACGGCCAACAGTTTTAATGAGGAGATGGACATGCAAAAGCACATACACGAGTGGAGATTCATGGGCCATGCCGGGACCAATGGAAGCATAGGGATTTATTGGTGCTGCGTGTGCGGGACCATCAAAGAGGAGTTCTACGAGTCCGACGACGAACCCAACGAGGTCCGACCAAGAATGCTCAAGGCAGAATAACCGGAGATTAACAAGAAAGCGGCAGAACCATTCCACAGATAGCTCCAGTAGTCTACCGGTTAGGACGGCGGTCTTTCACACCGCAAGAGGTGGGTTCGACTCCCCCCTGGAGCGCCAATGACAGCTGCTGAAGAATGCCAAGTTATATTGGACACCATTGCAGATTATATGTATTGTAATGGTTGGAGAAAAATCGTGTTGTCAGATGGAATTCGCAGGCAAGAGCGATCGTTCTGGCGACAGGCGCAGAGTGGTAGTAGCCATGCTATCATTAATATATCAATTATCATCCCAGACAAAGGCCCGATCACCAAAGTGTGTGTATACGCCTACAATTTTAGTCATTATTACGATATACATGACCCAAGCTTGTTTGAAAGAGTGATGAATAGAGCGCTTGCTTTGTGGCATTATGGTGGCAGTGATTGCGCTAGATTTAATCATGATAAATTCTGCACTTTGCATTGCGAAGAGACACATGAAAATAATTGTCGTTGGTGCATAAACTACGATGGCCCAGCCTGGCTCTGCTGGAAAGACACAAGCATGAAAATGCCTCATGAAACATGCAGAGAATTTATTTGCCGGATTGCTGTAGATTATAACAAAAGGAGAGCAGAATGTCGGTGGCAAGAGCACACATGCGATGAGCCAGAGTGTGAATTCTGTGACATTGGCCTAATATCAGATGAAGAAGAGGAATAACATGAAGAAAATAGTTCCTGCAGATAAAAACAAAATTGATGCGCTACGTGAATATGTAATGGTTGTTCTCGAAGCTGTAGGCCATCCAGAAGCCTACGTCACAGATGAATCCTCAATTTGGGATTTTCATCCAATAAAGAAAGGTCAAGAGGCTTGGCTGAAGAAAGTCAGTAGCAGGCTTGGGTTTAAAGTAGCCACCAGAGACTACATTTGGGAGGTAGCCGAGCAGGTTCGAGCTAAACAATGGTCAGAGTGGTAAACGAATTCAAGATCAATAGTAACGGCTGGGTGTGGGACGTGTTCGGCTCAGGGGAGTTGCTTGTGACCATGAGCAGGGATGTGTCTTGGCTCATGCGCCTTCGGGCGCGGATCTTCCTGGGGTCCAAGTGGACTCGATGCACAGAATCTTAGATTTGAAAGGTTGAACCATGGACCTAAAGGAGCGAAGGGCGGAATTTGTATACAACGCGGCAAGGCTGGCGGCAGAAGCAGCCGAGGCCCCTATTGTTCCCGCGCTGTGGGCAGACAGGGAAGATGCATTCAAGACCCAATTCATCGAGGTAATCGACAGGCAGTGTGGCGACCTCCGATCATCGTCTCCCGAGGAGCTGCATGGGGGGTGGATGCAAGCCTACATCGAAATGGGGTGGGTGTACGGGGAGGTCTATGACCGCGAGAAGAAGGTTCACCCCGACCTCGTTCCCTATGATCAACTCGAAAGCCGGGAGCGAGACAAGGATGAGGTCTTTATTGCCCTATGCGAGATCGCAAGGCAGTGGATTCATAGTTGACGAGAGGAGTGAAGATGAAAGACGATTACAACCTGATCGAAATGGAAGAGATCGCCAAGATCGCAAACATGCTCCGGGCGAACGAGGTGACCAAATTTCCGCCGATTTCCCCGGGGGATGTGCGATGCGTGATCGAGGCTATTCGTAGAATAGGCAAATGAGCGATTTTGAAAGGCAACGATGATGGGAGAATCCATTGACAATCTCTACAAAGAATGGCTTCAAAACAACTTGAAGGAAACGGGCTCGACCTTGCAGGAATTCATCCTTGAAGCTGGAATCGATGGACTTCTCTATTCGTTTGCCTCGTGGCTTCTCGACGAAGGATACGTCAAGCCAGATGGCAGCGGATCTTTCGTGAAAAGGCGTTAATCAAACGAGGACAAGAGTGATGCGACCAGGGAAGAAGAAGACAACGCACACGGCCAACTGCATCCGGTGCAGGCGGGAGTTTGTAATGAGGGTGAGTGGACACCCAGGGATATACCGGAGGCTGTGCAAGGAGTGCCAGAAGCAAGGCAAATGATTGGTTGAGGACGAAAGTCAGATGAAATACAACGGATTTACCTACATTGGAATACTGGGATGGGTTTGGCCAAGGTGGTTTTGCCGACGCGGATTGCACCTTTGGGACGAATGTTACAGCCCCATGGGTGACGACAAGGCGAAACACCATTCTCTTTTCTGTGATGCTTGCGGGAAGACCGTATATTTTCATGCCGTTGAGGATGATGGGGTGGTGAGCCCAGACATACCATGGACGACTCGTTTGTGGTGGGATGTCAAACATCTCTATTATCTCTTGCGGGACATGGACGAACCAGGCTGTTGATTGGTTGAGGACTTGTGATGGTTTACCGAGGGTACACGGTTTATCCTACATACTGGAAGCCCCCAAAGGCCAAGAAGTCTGTCGAGTGCCCCAAGTGCGGCAGGCGCGTGGGGGTCCACAAAAACGGGAATCTCTATCGACACAAACGATACTGGACCCACCCCGAGGGCGATCTCCGGTGGGAACTGTGTAAATGATTGGGAGAGTGAAGATGGACGATTGGGAAGTAGCAGAATACACAGACGACCAGATCGAGGTGATACGCGGGAAAGAGGTCCATATCGGGTTTTTCAACAACGATCCCGAGGGGCGCAAGAACGCCCATCTCGCATCAGCCGCGCCAGACATGCGGGATGCCCTTTTGGTCGTTAGGAATCGGTTTGCCGATGACGAACATCTGAGGCGATTCCCAGTGGTGTGGGAGATCGTGGAGAGGGCATTAGCGAAGGCCCAACATACGAGTTGAGGATTGGGAGAGTGAGATGGTTCGAGTGACCGAGCGTGACATGATACGGCGGGTGGCCGAGAGGTGGAAGGACCAATACTTCCATAGGCGCGGGGGAAAATGGGGCGGGCTTATGCACAATGACCCTGAGGTGATATATAACCGCCTTGCGGCCCTGGATGTCGAGAATGCCACCCCACAAGACATAGACGATGCCGGGGCGAATATCTCATGGATCTCTGGGTGGTGCAGCTTCTGTAATCTCCCAACACGGGATTACGTGGACAACGAGAAGAGATGGGACGCGTGGGCTACGATTTGCCGTCGATGTGCGGAAAAGGTGGCAACCTTATTTTCGAGTTGAGGAGTAAGGAGGAAACATGGGAGGCCCAGAGATAGCCAAGATGAAGCTGGCGCTTGACCTAAATGGCAAAGATTCCGAAACCGTCCGGTCGATTGCAGACTTCGCCCTTGATGCCCTCCTTGCCGTGAATGCTGTCAGTGGTGGGGGGCCAGAGAATTATCATGTGGTGCAGCATCAATACAATGAACTTCGTGGTGGATGGGAGTGGGTGTCTCTTGCCGAAGGCACAAACGAGTTTTGCCGGGGCTACATTGCGGCTGGTAGTGAGGTGCCGCGCTGTATCGCAATAGGGGGCGAGATGCTCGTATACCCAGAAGACCGATTCGGAGAGAGAATCGAGTCAAGATGACAAATGAAAGGGGAAGTTAAAATGGGAACCAAGTTGAATAAAGACGCCTATATGAAATTAGTCTATGAGGACATTGATTGGCTCAAAAAGAACAGCCCACATACGCTGGAGCGCGATCACATCATTATGGTGCTACAGGATTCTATCAAGCGCCATTACCCAAACCAGTGAGGCAAAACAACATGTGTAAGACATAATGGAACATCCGACCACTCTAACGCAAGGCGTTAGCACGGTCAGAATCTTAGGAAAGCAATATGGACTTCCCAGGACTATACCCCGGCTACCCCGCCACCTGGCCGTGTCCTCGATGCGGGGATGTGATCCAGCCGGGGGGATGGTGTCCCAGGTGTGTAAAGTACGGGCGGGTAGATAGACGTTCTTCTGACCTGATAGAGGTGTTGCATGGTGATCGTGGCAATTACGGTTTTTGCGGTTTTCGTGGGCGCTATGGTAACAGCCCGCTCACTTGAGAAGAGGGACTGGAACGGCGGCGCGTGTCGGTGTGGGGCCGCGTGGCTCTCATTCGATGTAGATTCTCAGGGGGGGCGGGGGTATCGCTGCCGTGGTTGCAGGCGGGTGATTTGGATTACATATCCGTTTGTGGACAAATGACGAGGGGAGTGAAGATGAATAGCAAGGCGGCAATCGTAATCCAAGTCATTCTCTTCGTGGTGATGGCCTTCTACGGGGTGGCCTTCATGGTCTTTCAGTGGCGCAACCCCAAGGCCAACACCATGACCTTCTACCGGGAGCCTGGGGCCGTCATCCGGTTCGCCAAGTTGGACAAATACCAGTAAGAGCGAAGAGGTAGGACGATGGAAGTTGTAGAGCGAGGGACGGCCCCCAAGGAAAGAACATTCCGGGGCACATGCCACGCCTGTAAATCGACCATGGAGGCGAAGGCCGCAGAGTTGAAGGTCGAGCATGGGTGCCAGCGCGATCCCGGCGACTTTGCCCACGCCGCTTGCCCCGTGTGTGGGGCCGATTTCGTGTTGTATCCCAAACCCGTAGTCAAGATGCCTTAAGAGGACAAGAGTTTGATGGGAAAATGCGCCAGGTGTAAGCGGGGGAAGAAGTGCAAAAAGCACAAGAGTTTTCACAGGAGTATCAAATGATGCCATACGGCTGCAAGCGGGCGATTGAAATAGGAGAGGCGCTGAATGCGCTGCGGAGTTGTCGCCCAGACCTGTCGGAGGCCAAGATTCTCAAGGAGGTGGAAAAGCTCTCGGCATCGGCCATGGGGACCGAGGCGGGGGTTATCCACGGATGGGCCAAAATAGCACAGATGGGCGGCATTCTCCCATTCGAGTGGGCCCCCAGAAGACGCTTTACCTACTGGCTCCGCAATCATTTTAAGCTGCCGATTTACTGGCGACTCCCGTTCACGCAGACATGGTTTTGCGCCTGGAGTGCGCCAACGGAGCCAGCCACATGGAGGGCTTGGGTGAGGGCGCTACGGATCACAATCCGGTGGGGCGAGAACCACTCAGAAATCGTGGCGGTATTGAAGCGAGGAGATATGAAGCCGAGAGCGAAAATTGAGATAGCAAAAATGCCGTGCTTGGCCTGCGGTGGCGGGGGAGCAGAGATCATCCGAACGGCGGATGGCGAAGACATTGGGACGCAGCCCTGCACCTATTGCCAAGGAAGTGGCGAGATCAAGTGCCGCACAATCAAATGATTGGGAGAGTGAAGATGCCAATTCCAGGAGAGGCCCATTGGCTGTGCAAGATTGCTCTCCGCGATGTTGCATGGGCGATCATTACCATATCTGTCGGGACAGCTATTATGGGCGCGGCAATGCTTTTGAGTTGAGGATTGGTTTTGGAGGGAACGAAGGTGGCCTATCTACACTGCCACGCCTGTGATTGGGCGCAGGATGATTTTTGGTCACGGCGATACAATCCCCTTACGAAGATGTGGGATGACATCAAGTGGCTATGGCGTCCCCGGCTCATTCGGTTCGACGCTTACATCTTTCCCGATCTGATTCGGTTTACATGGGTGCCCGTGCTTCGGTGGAAGACCAAAAAGGGCATGGCGTGTTTCTCATGGAACTGGTTGCTGCTCGAATTCGTGAAGGAGTTGAGGGTGGCGTGGCAACAACGGTGGTGGACAGCGAAGGGTTGGGAGAAGAACAAGCACAAGGCCATGTGTCCTTCATGCGGGAACCAGAATTTCGATATCGATTAAACAAACGAGTTGAGGTGATGGATGGACATCTTGTGCGGGATTTTGGGCGGAGTGGTCCTGCTGTGTGTCGGATACATCGTCCTATCTATCGTCCTGCGATGAGTGAAACACTGATTGCGATATTCAGCTACCTAAAAGATAGGCGCTATGAGGTGGAGTATATCGACAAACAAGAAGTTCAGGAGCATCGCGCAGCTGGTGGTACGGTGGTGTTTCATACTGCTGGCAAGGTGACTAAGCATGTCGAGGTGCATTTCTATGGTTTAGTGGCTTTGATTGAAAGCGTGGACCATATACTGGTTGTCAAGAATATGCACCTCCTAGGTGATGCTGAAAAGATCGATGTTCACGATCCAGACAGCTTCCAACATATAGCCAAAAGGATTGACAAAATCATTGACGAGCGAGCCCATGACATGGCTCGATGGGACTATATGGCACAATGCGATGGATAAAACAGATTTAGCAGAAGAATTACATGCGATCAGAAATGTGCTGACTGATTCTATCTTAAATGACCTCTCGGGTCCGTAGTGAAATGGCATCACACTGCTCTTTTAAAGCAGAAATTGTGCGTTCGACTCGCACCGGGCCCATAACAGGGCGGTTAGTGTAATTGGATAACACACTTGGTTCTTACCCAAGGAGATCTGCGTTCGAGTCGCAGGCCGCCCAATAATTCAAAGAGTAGGCCAGAAACTTTGAGAGTGGCAAATGAGACTGACATTCGTAACAAATCATGCAGTTGAATCTGCTAACGATCTAGGGCTCAGTGATATGCCTGACGATATATTGACTAGCCTGATAGAAGACCAGGTTAGAAATAATTTCAATTTAGCAATAAAAGTAAAACAAGGCAAAACCAATAGATGGATAATCCCAGCAGTAATGCCAAAATCTATTTGGTGTGAATCTATATGTTGCTGGGTTGTCTTATCCGAACCAACCGACAACAAAACCATAGCGAAATTCAGGTACGTTGCCAGAACCCTATTGCATGAAAATTCTCCAATAGTCAGGAAGTTGTGGCAGCATGAAGGAACAGATAACCCAGTCCGTGGCTATATTGAATATTGCAAAAATATGGAGAAGATAAATGAGTAGCACAAAATACACTATGATTGACGGAGCTATTATTGCAAATTGCTCAATACACAACAGCACAATAGCCAATACAAAAATTGATAATTGTACAATATCTGGTGCAATCCTGACATCATGCACGTTCGTTGGCCCCCCGATGATTAGCCAAGATACTGTAAAATGGGCTGAAAAGGCTAAAAAGTTACTACACAACCCCAAGTTTGACGTAAATAAAATATTAGTTGAAGCAGTTGGTTACTACCTAATGCATAATCCGAATACCGGAATGATGGAATGGTAGACATGCTTGATTCAAAATCAAGTGGGCACTAGCCCGTGTGGGTTCGACTCCCGCTTCCGGTACCAGACTCTTGAGGATTTTCTGATGACCACCAACTTTGATTCCAACTCGGCTACCACGTGGACTATCAGCAGTGACGACACTGCATGGTCTGGAACAATAACAACGGAGAATTATTCCAGCAGCGGAAATATCATCAATGGAAGTAGTGGCACTGTACCCCTGGTCAACGGAGATGCCACGTGGGCTTCATGGCCATACACAATAGAACCTACAGAAGAAGATTATAAAACGGCAATCAAACTATTACACGATCCAGAATTTGATCTGGGTAAAGTCATGCTTGAGATGGTTGCTCGTTTTCTGGCTAGGAATAAATTCAAACCAGAGGTATTTAAAGATCCAGCGATACAAAAAGCTCTAAACCCAGGAAACGAAAAATAGGTATTCAATGAAAGTAAAAAAGATTAGATTCGATTTGATTAAAGGTGTGAGAGGGCTCACAGGTGATTCGGGACCTGTTGGGCCAACTGGTTTGACAGGACCTACTGGTCCAGTAGGAGTAACAGGAATAACAGGGCCAGTCGGCCCAACAGGAATCGCTGAGGAATTCGACTTCGATAAAATAGCACATGATATTCTGGCTAACCCAGATTTCGACCCATCAAATTACTTATTTGAGGCATTCAAACAATTAGTTCAGGATCGATTGTACAAACGAGGGATTTACTATCCCCGTTCAGACAAAGAAATAGATGACCCAGATGAACTCGACGAAGAGATCCTTAGGAAATGCAACCAAAGATGAAGAGCCTTCTAGGATCGCCTCCGTGCGACAGGCGAGCAGAAGCCGTGAATTACAGAAAGCAGACATAGCGGAGTGCCGCAGAACGAATTAGATGAACTTGTCGAAAAATACTGGAAAGAATAATGCCGGTGTGCTGGAACTTGGTAGACAGGCTACGCTACGTAGGTGCTCCCCGAGGGCGTGGGAATTCGAATCTCCCCACCGGCACCAATCTCCTCGGCCCCGCCTCCGTGCGACAGGCCTTCCATTCAAACCCTCATTGCGAGGGCCGAGGGGAGCTTGCCCGAATGGTGGAATGGCAGACACGCAAGATTTAGGATCTTGTGCCCCTTTGGGCGTGCGGGTTCGAATCCCGCTTCGGGCACCAATGGACGTATTGCAAAGAGCACCACGAGGTATTTAACCAATGGAATTATCAGACGAAGACAAAAGAAAACTAGAAGAGTATATGCAAGGCCAAGGCATTCATAATCTTGATCAAGCTTGGGCTCAAGCTAAAGAATACTTGTTGGTGTTCCAAACGACATTGTCGGCATTGCAAGAAATGTACCCAGATGGGTCAGAAAAAGATTCAATCTTATGGATAACTACCAAAAAGGCCCTTGGCATAGTGATACTTGAATGCTGGAACAAATATCTGAACGATGAACATTGAATTGCTAATTGGCCATCTGCTTGGCGATTATATCTTTCAGAATGACTGGATGGCCAACCGCAAACACAAGCCTGGGTATCTTGGTCTCAAAGCATGCTTGATTCACTGTACAATATATGCATGCATGGTTACTGTGGTGATGATTGCCAGCAACTGGCAATCAAAACTAGAACCAGCGGCATCATCTATAGTCGCATTTTTGATAGCGTTTGTAACACATTTCCCAATAGATCGATGGTCACTTGGGCACAAATGGATGCAGGTATACGGGCATTCACTTGAAGGACCATTCGTGCCATGCATTTATATCGGTGTAGACAACGGGATGCACCTCTTGTTGATGTGGATCCTATTCAGCATTCTGTGAGACAACAATGAAAATAAACAACAGTATCAAGACAGATTGTGGTGAGGGATTTGTGCTAGTAGAGAAATTGGATTCAGATAATATTGTTCATATCAGCCATTTCTCTTACGATGAAGCGATAAAAGTGATGGCTTCATGGTGGGAAATGATCCACGCAGACGGTATAAACGTAGCGGCCCAAATTCAGATGCGACGTTCACAAATTAAAGGAGAAGAACATGGACGGTGAACAGACTGTTGTTGCTGTCAAGAAGGTTGTTGAATGTTTTGGCAACGGATTCGAATTTGATGATATTATCAATGCTGTTAAGACCGCCGCAGAAATCGCCGAAACGATAACTGAACTAGATGGCCCACAGAAAAAGCAGTTCGTGGTTGATGTCATAAGACAAGCCTACAAAGAAGTAAATCCTAATATACCTTGGGTCCCAGAACCAATTGAAACATGGGTTGAAGATTACGTCCTCAAAAATTTGGTACCGTCCGTAATCGAACTAATCATTGACGTAACCAAGAAGAAAGTACAAATAAATCAATAGCCCGGATGCGCCCAGGTGCTGGAATTTGGTAGACAGGCTAGCCCGAGGAGCTAGTGCGGCTGAACCGCGTGCGGGTTCGAATCCCGCTCTGGGCATCAGCGGGGAGGTGCATATTGGTTAGGCACACCGGTCTCATAAGCCGGTTCCTGAAAGGGAGTGCGCGTTCGATTCGCGTCCCCGCTATTAACAGGCGCGTAACCTAATGGTAGGGTGGCAGTTTTACACGCTGTTTGTAGGGGTTCGATTCCCCTCGCGCCTATTAACCCTTTGAGGACCAGATCATGTCAAATTGGAAAGAAGGCTTCACTTAATGTGTTTCATTAAGGAGGCCAAAATGGGTAAATGGTTGAGACACCCAAAAACCACCCAAGAGAAAAGAAAATACATCAAATGGTGCGGTAGAGCTAGGAGAAGCCCAAGGCGTTTACCAGATGCATGGGATGACATCTGCCGATCAGATCTCATCAACAACAAAAACTGGAAGAAGTACAGGAAAACACAGTACAGAATTCGCCACTTGTAGTGGCACGAGTAAGGGCGGGTCGGGGGGGATTCGTCCTTACTCAACCGGGGGCGTACCTCAGTGGCAGAGGAGCAGCCTTATAAGTTGCCTGTCGTGGGTTCGATTCCCACCGCCCTCATGAGTAATGGAAGCAATAGACATACTTTTCAAGCATCTTAAAAATGCTGGTTTAGGCGTCGTGATGCGAGACAATACCATCGTATACAACAAGCCATATATGGGGGTCAGTGATGATAATGGAAAATATTCTATTGTTGCTCCGCGCCGGTTAAGATTTGACGGCACTAAAGTTACAATATCAGGAAATATGCATGAGTCGATAACTTTAGAATTGTGCGCACCAGCATCAATCCAAGAATTAATGAATCTGCTAGATTCACCCATATTAGTGAATCCGATCATGTTCGACAATCATTGGCATGGCTTATTGGTGGCAAGCCATTCGATGGAATGTAGCATCGGCCACACTCATATTGTCAAAAGCCCCCGTAGCTTAACGAATAAAGCACCAGCTTCCGAAGCTGAAAACGAAGGTTTGACTCCTTCCGGGGGTATTAGTGAGATTACAGAGGATCAATGAACAGCGACGAATGTCTCATCTGCGGTAAAAACTGCATAGCCGAGTCACACGAACACTGTGACGGACGTAAATCCATAGAAATAGGAAGTGCAGTTCATTTTAGAGCAACTGGTAATTGGGCCTCATCGGTTTGGGACCCACTAAATGAAAGTTTATCATTACACATATTCATATGTGATGATTGTCTTAAAGAGAGAAAAGCTCGCGCAACAGTAGCAATTGACCGATATGAGGGATGGGTTAGGAGTAGAGAGGTCAGATTTGACGAATGGGAGAAAGGTGTTGGAAGGCCCACAAGAATATTTAGTTTCAAATGCTCGTGTGGTGGAGATATGGAAACCGTACCAGCCGGATTGGATGATGTGATAAGATGTAACAAATGTTTTAGAATAGGCCCAAGAGTAAAGAAAGTTCAAGGATTACACCCAAACGGTATGAGTAAAGACAAAGCCGGTGACGAGCCCCCGTCGCCAAATGGATTGGCCACCGATTCCTAATCGGTCGTACGCAGGTTCGAATCCTGCCGGGGGTACTAAACCTGTTAAGGAATACGACATTGGATAGTAGACTTAGACCAACAAATTATTCTCTTGGAGAAAAGGCAACGTTTAATAACACCATCGTTGGTGATTGGATAGCTTCGAAATCAAGCAACAGACCGTTAGAAATAATAGACAAGGGGTCAGATAATGTAAGATTATGGGACTGGGAACCGAACAAAATGGTAGAAGACAAAAGAATGACTTGTGAGGAGTTTGACGATAGTGATTTTTATCACCTAATCGTCGGGGGGAAGTAATGTCTGCTCTGAATCAAAAGACTCTAATCCTGAACAAAATGTGGATGCCAATTGGCATCTCTACCGTTAGAGAAGCCATTGTGCTACTATATAGGGATGTTGCAAAAGCTGTGTGCCCAGAGTCCTTCCAGACATACGACTTTGACGACTGGCTAGCAGTACCATCAAACGGCAATGGGTATGTGCAAACCATAAAGAGAAAGATTGCAGCCCCGTACGTGATGGTACTCAACACTTATGATAGAGTCCCGACGATCAGCACATTTTCCAAGAGGAACGTGTTGAAGAGGGACCGATACACATGCCAGTACTGCGGGAAGCAGAGCCGTGATCTCACAATCGACCATGTGCTCCCCAAATCAAAGGGCGGCGAAACTGTATGGGAAAACGTAGTCAGCGCATGCGAGGAATGCAACAAGTCAAAAGCTGACAAGGACCTCAAAAAGTCCGGAATGACACTTAGGAATGTTCCGTATCGCCCAGATCTAAACATGGCCAAAATAATTCGGAAGAGAATCAGGAACCACTCGGTCTGGCAAAAATTTATCTGATTATACTTACTGACCCGAGACGGGTATCGTTTGTTGAATTCACGACCACCGAATACGACTTCTGGCAGCTCCATCCAGAGGCGTTAACTGTAGGACATTTGCGGGTGCGGTCCCGAATCGACGGGATAGTGCTGAGGGGGAACGATGAGGTCCCCCCGCACCCCATAATTTAACTTTTAGATGAAGGAGAAGAGATGAAGACCTACAAATTCTATGGGGCCTCCGACTATCTCTTGGAAATGGAGGGGGCAGAGAGCGAGGAAATCGTGTGTTACGAGGAAGGCGCAGCCTATCACCTCAAGTCCAAAGAGGGCGAGTTGATTGTCTACGGGGTCTACGCTCCAGAGCCTACCAAGGGGGCAGCGTGGGTGATTGGGGTCAGCATGGTGGATGAGGGGCAGTGCCTACCAGAGTGGCCCATGCGCTTCGATACCCACGACCGAGGGTATAGCCCAATGTTGGTGGTGGAAGCACCCGACGACACAAAGGCCAAGATCGTCAAGTAAACAGAATTAATGGAGAATAAGAATGGAAACCGATGCTGACTTCGACAGATGGGCAGAGCACCTTCTGTCAGAGATGAACGTGAAGCGCGACCCACTACGCCGGGAGGTGGCGATCAAGATATTGCGCCAAGTCTTCGGGTTCGGCGTAGATGCTGGGAAGGCGGCACAGGCGGTCCTTGAATTGCATGCCCGTGATCGGTTTCTCGAAGGGCTGAAGAACAAGACTAAGTAGGGGGATAGCCATGTATTTACTACAAATAATAGGGCTTCTCATAGAGACTAGGGCGATGTATGCCGTCGGATGTATAGCGGTCCTGGTCGCCCTTGTCGGCGGGGCCGTTGGTTTGCTTCTTGGATTGGCACTTTAGACGGGAAGTGAGGTGAACCATGGGCAAGTGCAAGAGCTGTGGCAAGACGTTCCACTCCTGCGGGAGCTGTGGCCTTGCTTGGTATGAGTGGCATTACTGCAACGAGAAATGCAGGGACGCCCACCTGCCGACAACGGCAGAAATGCTCCGACTGCAAGGGTTCTGGAATACCCTTAACGCCGAGCAACGTAGTGTTCAGGAGAGAACTGTGAAAGTAGGTGACTACGTAGATGTCAACTGCGAAGACTGTCCAGGCATCGGGCCAGGTAGTGTATGTGCACCTAAGCTTCAGGGGAAGAAGTGTAGGATCTCGCGTGAGCATCACTGGGGACCAGAATTCTACTGGTGGGTAGAGTCGTGGGAGATGCCTGATGGATACAAGAGACCTGGTGAATACTTGTGCCCAGCATCGCAGCTCAGGGTGGAGACGACTTAACTTAACTCTGCGGGCCAGAATAGCCGGAAAGAGTCAGCGTCATACTAAACGCCTTATTTGGGTACTCGTTTTCTAGATGCGTCCCAACAGTGTGCATCTGTATAATAATGAAAGGGAGGAGAGAAAATCTCTCCTCCCTTTCTGAGTTCCCTATTCCCCATATTACCGGAAGTTGGCCTGGCCAGCATCCGTATCCCGGGCATTCTCGTGGAGATCGTCTGCGACATTCGCATCGCTCTTCTCCAGGAACTTGTCCTGGCCAATCACCACGGGGAAGTTAAGCCCGGCGATGTTCTCGGCTGCCGTCTGGAACGGCACCACAGGCCTGAGGTACCTGACAATCGGCAGGCCCCGGCGATCAGATGTGAGGTTGGTCTGCACGATATTGGCATCTCCATCGAAAGTGCTAAGAATCTGAGTCTCACGACCCGGCATGGACATGATCAACGGCCTCATCCGATTGACCATGGCCTTCACATTATTGTGCCGGATCATCTGCCGGTATGAGCGAATCCGGCGGTGAACCCTAATACTCGCATTTGCTGGCTGACTGGCCATCTCTTGTCTCCTCAAGTCAAAAGTATTTGAAAGCTGTCCAAAACGTCTAATTTAGGTTTGCTTGAAAATGCGATTTTGTAAGATATGTGGTGCAAACGACAAGGATGTTCCTTTTTACAACTCCGCCAAGTGCCGCGAATGCGCACTGGCAATCTTATCAGCCTACAATAAGAAAAGATCGGGTGACCCAAAGTTTGTAAAAGAAAGACGTGAAAGATGGAGCAAATGGTACAAGAAAAACAAGAAAAACATAACCAGAAATGCCGATACGGATTCAAAATCAAAGCAGTCGAGCCCAAGAAGGTTTCTTACCGACCAGATGTCTCATATTCGCAGGATCAGTGAGAAAAATTCGCTTAAATATGATTTATCATTAGATTTCCTAGACGATCTTTGGAGCAAACAGAACGGAAGATGTGCTATGAGCGGGATAGAAATGACGCACCAAAGGGGTGACTTGTTTGCGGTGCGGATAGATTTAAAGAGTGGGACGGATTACACGAAATCCAATGTTCAACTCATATGCGACGGCATAAAAAGAATGAAGAAGGGACACACCAACGAAGAAGTGGAAAAGTTCATTTCTGAATTGAAGTCAGTCTTTATGATCTAACTGACGATAAACTTAGCATTTCTATACTTGTCGTCAAACGGATTCTTAACCAACCCGGTTTGTATAATCTGTTTGATTTCTCTGATTCCACCCATAACTGATATCTTAGGCTCGAAGCCATGCTTTGATATAATCTTGTCAAAAGACACTGTGATGTCTCTCATATCACCACCAAACGACAAATCTTTGTATTCCACTTCAAGCGGAATCTTGGATTTGATCAAACTGATGACCTCTTCTTTAGACATATTATGCTGATTGCTCCCGACGTTCCATACATCATCATACGAGTCTAGATCCCATTCAGCAATGGCTTGATGCATGCATAAGATTACATCATACACATGACAGAACGACCGGCGATAGTTTTTCTGGTAGATTATTATCTTTCCATGAGTCAGGGCTTCGAGTACAAACTGGTTTACTATTAAGTCGAATCGTGTCCTCGGTGAAGCGCCGAACAGTGTAGATAGCCTCAAAACAAGAGGTTTACAATCGGTATTGGCATTTAACAGAAGCTCTTCTGACTCTATTTTGTTTTCGGCATATATTGATTGTGGATTTAGAGGCGATTCCTCAGTTACAGGCTTACCATCTGATGATTTACCATAATTGCTGTATGTAGATGCAAAAACGAATCTCTCCACTCCTTCGGCATTCGCAATATCAAACATTTTCTTTGTGGTATCAACATTGTAACGTTTAGACACGGAAGGGCCTACTTGCTGACAGGCCGGGAAGCCAACCAATGCTGCCAAATGTACAACTGCATCGGCACCACTGCATATCGAGCTAAGCAGACCATCTGGCATATCCATTATATCATATGGGTGCAAAGAAAATTGGTCACGATTATAGCACAGCATATGATCGCCACCGAACAATAACTTATCAATGACCGCGACTTCATACCCACTGTCTATAAACTTGCCAGTGAGAAGCGACCCGATGTAGCCCGCACCGCCAGTGATCACAATTTTCTTCATTCCGGCCATGTTTCGCCAACCACAATCATGTCATCAGTAAGGGGTCCGGTGCCAACAAACCGCAACTTGACATTATCGCCCAGCAGCGGTAATATGTTACGCTGTATCCATACCTTAAATTTGCTAGTAAGATTATCACCAATTAGCGCTGGCTGTTCCACCACGCCACGTTTGCCTGTAATTTCATGATCGACATAGTTAGCAAAATTCACCGACAAATAAATCGTGCAACCAGTGTCATTGTACTTGATCGCTTGCTTGATATTTTCTTGGCTGAATGTGAACACCCTCCTAGGAAGCTTGGTTACGGATGTCATTTCCATTATGGGTTCTGGCGACCCGCTGATTTCGGTCAGATGATCCCAACTGATTTCCTTTTGGTCACTGTATCCAGGTCCTGAATCGCCTTTGTATATCGTAATCTCCCTGCCCTCTTTCTTATATTGCTCTATTTCATCCCATACCAGATGGTGGCCGTCATCTGGGTCAAGGTATTTGTTGCTGTTAATCCTAATCGGATATGTGCGGCAATTCATGACGATATCACCAGCGTACTTTATTGGCAGCATCATATCATCGAAGCCAGCGGCAACGGTAACATTCCTACTTGTTGTAAACGGGTACATTTTCTCCAACATTAGACTTAACTGGAATCCTTGTGCTATCTCAAGGAGCCCAGCCTGACCAGCTTCCAAACGGCCTGTGATCTCCTCGGTCGTATCGCATACAAACCTTTGCAATTCTGGCACGTCTTTGGCCAACAAGACATCTGATCTGCGCAGGACGCGCCTGGCACGACAGACTCCCACCCCGTGGCAAGTAGAACCTTTCTCCATAGTTCCCGTGTGTTTGGCCGGATTTCCATCCAGATCCACTTCTCCGCGTTCAAAAGCGGCGTCTTTGCCTTGAATGATTGCGCATAGCGGGTGGATGCCTATTCTTTCCGGCGCAATATTGTTCTCTTCCATCTCGTTGAAAAAGGCCTCGTATTCCATAGAAGCGCCGGGCCCTATGTACATCTTTTCATACTTATCAGAATATGCACAGCTATTGAAGGTCTGATAAAAGTATGTTTTATCTTCGAATTTCACCCAATGTCCAGCCTGAGCCGAGAACGTGTTGCAACAAAATTGCCAATTGTCTGCGTGTTCGCAGATGAATGATGCTACTTTTCCCTTGCCAGAACTCCCTGCACTGGCATCCATGCAGATAGTCAATTTGCCTGGATGGAAGATGTCGTTAGTATTAAACATTTATTCCTCTCTTTTGTTTAATTCGTTCACGATATTATATGCCTGCTTCGGATTGACGTCGAATCTGGCATTCTTATCTATTTTACTAATCTCTTCGATGGTCTTTAGATCAACATTACCAGAGATTTTAACTGGCTTGGCAATCACTTCGCGCAGTTTCCTATAACACTCAATATGTTCTTCCAAACCGACTTTAGGCAATTCAAGATGTGGGTCTACACGAATCATATCGGGGGCGTGCTTCTTGATTGCTTCAAAACAGTTCTTAACGTTACTCCATTCAGAACTATGACATCTAAGAACAACCCTGATGCTCATGGCCGGGTTTATCGTCTGCCTGATCAACTCTTTCAGAGTCTTCAGCTCATTCATCACATCTATTTCGGCCCTCTGCGACAGTAGGATATCCATACCATCAACTTCCAACCCCATCGGATCAATGTTCTTGAGCTTATCTAGGGCAAAATTCTTACCGTTTGGGAAATCGATTGCGGAAATAATTTTATACTGCCCGCTCTTCGCTGACCTATCAACAATCATGGCCGGAACAAATTCTGGCTTCATTACAATTGCCGGGCATCTATATTTCATGGCAAAGTTCGATGTTGCGGCGGGATCAATCTCCGGAGTGATCATGTTGATTTCCATTTTCCCGGTTATATTATACATTTTTCACCTCCATGCCGGTGTTTCTATCGGGTACTTGTCCCAGTCGAGCCACGCCAAAAACATCCACTTAACTGGGTCCAACTTTACAAGACCCATATCTATGCTAACAATATGCTCTTTTAGTGAATCCCAATCTTCAAAGAAATAGCGCTCTCGTTCGTTCATATTCCGTGCAACAGCAGACAAGATCCATGTTGACGGTATGCCATTAGGACAGCAGAAGAACACAGGTTTGCCGACTCGGATTGCTTCGAATATTTCTTCGAACGTTCCAACAGTGAATTTGATGGGCAAATAACAGATCACCCAATCAACCGCGTGTACGATACGCATGCAAGCAACACGCATCATATGATTTGCTTCGATAACGTCGCTCGGCTTTATTTCGATCGTTTTGCCGTTTATTTCGTCTACCTGCGTTTCGCCGTCTAGTGCTTTTTTATATAAAGACGGATCAACATGGCATATGTCGTCCAACCATGGTGGTTTAATTAGCGGGTCGTACGATCTGACGCTTCTGGCCGATAAGAAAGAAGCCACATCCTGTCTCCAAGATGTGGCTTTCTTGTCGTGCTCAACCGGGCCTGCCAAATAGCAACTGGTGTTTTTTAATAGGTTCATGCACATTAAATACGACTACGCATGAACAGGCAAATAATGTTTATTTCCCATTTTTGCCCTTCGCCCCACCACCAAGATTATATATTGCTAATGCTTTTTGCTTCTTTTTGGCAGAACTTCTTGGGTTATCAATCACCGCCTTAAGTTCAGATCTAGTTATTTTCTCACCTTCACCCTTGCCCATCATGCGGCGCAGAGAGCCTTTGGTACCACCTTTCGAGGGCGGCTTGGCAGCTTTCTTTAACGCAGACTGCCCCCATTTCTTGCTGACGGCTTTGGCCTCAGCTCTAAGATACGGATTTGTTCCAAATCCATTCCCAAGCGACACTGGAGGCCTAGTTAGCGGGCTTGTGCTTTCAGAAATGTTATTCTTTGGTTTTGGTAGCTTTGCTGCAGATTTTGCTTTATTGATTCCCTTGTTAATAGTCTTGAATCCACTGCCAAGCACAACCTGGCCAAATTTAATGCCGCCTCCGTGGGCACCCTTGGCCGAAGTCTTTGAAGAAGTTTTACCAACATTTCCCTTGCCCATTGGCGCACCCTTTTTGGCCATAATGCGTTCCCTTAAAAATCCATTATATTTTTGCTAGCTCAGATTCTTCTTTCTTGGTCATTAATTCATTGGCTTCTCGCAAAATAGTTATATGCGCATCTATTTGGTCAAGCCTACCAAACATATCGGCAAAACCATAAGGATTATGTGATGAGCAAAAAAAGAACTTGTCTATTTCATGCTGCTTCATGCCGCGAAGAGCCCAATCATAATTTTCAGCTTCTTTATCGAATCTCTTCAGCCTATTTTCGTTTGAAACGTCAGGGTTTTGCCCATACCTATGCATTTGGCCATCAACAGCACTCATGTCACAACCATAAATGTAGATTTTGTTGTATCCCATATACAGTGCCACTTGCATTGACGCATATGTAGTAGATCTACCTATGTGAAACCCCTTAGTCATATCTCTAGAAAATCCTTTACCAGCCAATGTTCTTATTAGGATCTGCTTTGGGTGGTTTGCCCTTACCGACGATGCATTGATAATGGTGCCTTTATACCCTGGCCAATATTCTTGGTTCCTATTGTATTGGGACTGGTCACAGAATACCCAATATTTAGATGGCCAAACCCTCATGTCTGGCTTGTTCACACATAAAAAGTCAATTTTTGAATGCTCTTTCAGCTTTTCGAAATCTGCTTGATTTACGGACGGCCCACACGCAATAATAATTAATATTCTACCATGTCCGGAGCCGATCAATTCTCTTATCTTGTCGGTATGCTTCCCAAGAAGAGCATCGTGTGCTTTCCTCAGATGGCTGGGGCGGACATTAGTTAGTGACCGCTTCCTGACAACATAAGCTTTCTTCGAAACTGTTTGGACGCCACTTGGTTTTGGCCTAGCCACCGGTTTTGGCCTATTTCTTGTAACAGCTCTAACAACAGATATTGGCTTCGAATGAATCGTAGGTATTTTAACCGCGTTCTTAGGTTGTACGGATATAGATGCCGGTATCTTCGGGGTCTTGAGTAGATTAGGTCTTGGGCGTAAATTTGGTTTCAGTTTCATATAATTATTTTTGCGATGTAACGCCAATACTTGACAGAGAGTCCCAAATGTGATTTAATTGCGAGGTTGATAATTGTTCTTTGGTTTGAGACTTATTCAAGATTTTCTTAGCGTATTTATTCATCGCGTTACGCCGCCTGCTGTCTTTGTTCTTTAGGCTGTACAGGTGCCTGAAAATTGTAGTTGTCAGCAGATTAAACACTGGAGCCCTGTCGTCGAAAGTAAGCCGTCCATCCCTTATTTTGGCCATAGTAAGCACAAATGATTCGTGTGCCAGTTCTCGGTGCTCTTCTTCATTTATGGGGCGAAATTTAATTGCGATACCCATGCACATCTTGTAAATTTGTTCTTGCAACCTCTCCCAGGCATAGAGATTACCATCTTGCTGCCATTGTGTCCAATCAAATTCCAGTTCTTCTGATATCACGTACATTTTTGTCTCCTTAAGGTTATTGCGTAAAATACACTCCAGATAAATGGCCAAATATTTTGACATTTCGGGAAGAAAAAAAGAAGGAGCAGAAGATGCAAGTAGCCCGTCTTTGCGTAAGGGGAAGTCTCGTCAACTTCACCTCCAAGAACCTCAACCGGGACCAAAGCATAAACATCGATCAAATTACCAAAAGACTGATCGATGACCCGGAAATGGCCCCGCACAAAAGCGAATTCAAAAAGCAGCTAGCCAGAACAATAAAGGGTGAATACCGAGATCTTTCAGATGCCGCAGAAACTGAATTCTGGATCGCTGCATGGAGAGCAGTCCTCTCAGTAACATACCATACCCCACTAGAATACCGTGCATATGGTGAATGCTTAGTCAATGGCAAAAAATCCAGGAAAAAGGGGATCATTTATGATAACAACATCATCGAGATTGGTAACGTCTCGATATTGATTAACGAAAATTTGCCAATCCCGCCAGAGCACACAATTCATATTTGTACACCGGACAGCACCAAAACAGTCTCTATTAGTGATCGTGGTTTGTTATGTAACCCAAACGATCAGACCAAGTTTACCATAAGCAGGGATGGTCGCACAATATTGGGGCCGATGACGCCATGGTGGAACAGCCACAGACAAATTTTTAGTGGTCCGTTCGGGACGTTTGACAAAACACCAATTAGGCCAGGCGATGTTGTCGAAATTGTATCCGGACCAGATTTAGGCAAAAAAGTAACCATAACACAAGCCTTCCCATCTGGGATCAAACTTGGTTATGGTTCTAGACCAGCAATAATCGGCTCAGATCTCAAAATGATGCAGCTGGCTTATGACAAATTAAAAGACAAGTTCACTGTGTCACAAGGTAAGCCGCACTATATCGTCATCCAAGGCCTTAGTCCGATCCATCTGATCATCAGGGCCAAGACGCCCAACCTGTCGGTCATCTTTGACGATAAACAGATGTTCAAGTTGATGAAGACTTTCGGGTGGGAATTCTTTGGCCAGATACTAAAGGAGAATAAGAGACCAATGACTAAAATAACGAGAGTGGTTAAGGGTGAAGCCCAGGATGTGGCTTTGCAGCTCATCGCCTCAATGCTACAAAACTCCAAAGATTCGATCAAATTTGAAATCGATAACAATTTGATCAAAACTGAAACCAATTTGCTCCCCCGGGCAATGACAATCAAAATTGCAGAAATCAAACGCGAGTTTCTTGGTTATAACGTTAGTGTCAAAGCCGTAGAAAATGAAGGAATCTACGTATATCCAAACGGCGATCAGCCAATAATATCAAGAAAGATTGTCGAAACGAGGTTCAACCAGACGAGATCGTTTGATGAGCCACACAGCAATGATAGCGATAAGACTGTTAGGGATGTGCTAGAGTCGCAAATAGCAGACAAGGATATGTTGTCCGCAAGTTTTAACTCCTTACTTAGTAGGGATGCTATGCGTACACTACTTGAAAAACTGCCAGATCTGGCCATAAAATATATTGCCATCAAAGTGGACCCGCCAGCCGACTTCAAGAAGACCTATGGCAGCAACCCCAAAAAGGCTGATATTGCTGACTATTTAGGAATCAGCGCCAATCAAGTTAAGAGATACGAATCAATGATTAAAATCCAAATGCTTGCTCTCGGAATGGGGCCAGATTCTCCTCAAATGTAAAACGGAGGATTGACCAATGAGCTTAGCTATCGAATTGCCCGACAAATACGCGGAAGATATTAAATCTGGCAAGAAGACATATACATTCCAGCTACAAGACAAAATAAGAGTTGGCGACATAATTAATATTCATGCTGGTCCGGTCGCCAAAAAAGTTAAAATAGTCAGAAAAGTTTGGGTGCCAGAGACGCAAATGGACGACCACGTTCGCTCAGAGCTAATGGATAAAGTATCAGCAGCAGAAGGCTACAGCGGTGCTTATCAGCTAACCTTAGAATATACAGACGACGGAGAAGTGCCCAGAGAAAAATTCGGGAAAGAAGCAGATCAGGTAGCAGATCTTATGGATTTTAGTTAAACCGGCCTATTTCTTTCATACCACCCACCAGACATCGATGGGCCAATCCTAGGCCTGTTAGCACCAATTGGCGGTATCATATTGTTTATGGTTGGCATCCTAGTATTTGGTGGGAATTCCGTAATTGCATTCTTGTTACGACCAACTATATTCATTACAAATTCAATAATCGCCTTCGGTGTCTTTTTCATTTCGCTTGGCAATTTCTGCCCGTGCTGACCCATCAAACTTCTGCGGAATTCCATCAGATTGGGATGCGTAGAAGTACCAAGAAACATCCTGTTTGTGCCTAGTACAAATAAATTCCATCCTATCGTCACTACATTAGTTATTGGATCCATTTGTTCGACAAACGGAACAACTTCGACACTATTTAATAACTCTGGAATCATATATGGCATATCGAATATCATCGGCGGAAATATCATTTTATCGAATGATTCAGAGAATCCTTTATCTTTAAAATATTTAACAAGCAATCTCTTTATCAGCTCTTCTTGGATGGATCTTCTAATACGGTTCTGTGTTTTGGGATTAATCATAGTTTATATTTGCTAAATAATAGGTTCTATAAAAGAGAATCCCTCTTCCATCCTCACCAACAGTTTCGATGGAAACACATCGAGCATCTCTTGTCTGTGGCTAATGACCATTATTGTGTCAGGATGTATCCCATCCTTCTTGCAGAAGTCATTCATTATAATTGATATAAATGATTCGATACCTGTGCTATCTAATCTACCATCTACTTCGTCAAGAACCATAACGTTACACTGCTGACCATACATATCAACGTACAAGTCATACAGCGCGAACATTATCGCCATATCTATCCTCTTCTGTTCGCCACCCGAACAGAATTCATAATCCCATTTAGACGGCAATATGGACAATGTTGGTGTAAATTCGATGCCAAAATCACATTCGAATGATTCCAAGTAATATTGTACTCTCTGATTCAATGACGGAATGAGGTTAGTCAATATAAATTTCTTGATTTTCTTCCTGTCGCCATAGGCAGATTGGATATAAGTTAGGTGCGAATATAGCAATTGCAACCTGTCTCTGGCTTCAATCGCTTTGTTCATATTATCAGTCGTTGATTTTATTTGGTTCTTTATCAAATTCAATGATGCTTCATGCGGATTGTTTTCCCTGTTGAGCTCATTGATTTTGTTGTTCAGTTCTAATATTTCATTCTCAACCAATTTCCTACTGTGCTTTATTTCAAGAGCTTCGTCAATTGTCATATCCGGGATAGACTTTTGTATTTGTTCACCAACTTTACTTATTAACACATTGATTGACGAAACTTCTGAACTCAGTTTATCTATTGTTTCGATAGACGCCTCATTCTCAGACTTCATCCTGTTTACTTCTTCTTTCATCATTGTTGATGATGAATTTATTTTAATGGCTTCCTCAACAGATATAAGCCTGATGTTTTCTGCTATTTGACCGAATTTTTCATTCCATTCATCGATTTCTCTGTTTAGTCTTTCAATTTGTTCGGAAATCTCATTGATTTCCTTTTGTATGGGGTCACAGATGTGGCTGGTATGATCTGGATCTATGTTTTGTTTACAGTTTGGACATATTTTGCCAGATTGAGATTCCCATTCGGTTATAGATGATAGTTTGGCGTCCTTTGTGGCCTGCCTCATTATCAAGTTTCTTCTAAGGTTATCTATAACCGACTTAATCCTAGCTCTCTCGTCATCGTTCTTATTATTTTCAGCATTCTGCAAGCGTATGGAGTCAATATCATAACTTTCAAACCCTTTTAGTTGATCTTGATGCTTTTCTATCGTTTGAATGTTTCTCTGTATACTTGATTTCAATTGTGCAATTTGATTTGAAGTAGTATTCCTCCTGGTTTCATAATCCTTTAATTTCTCGTGGATTTTGTTGATAGCATCCCACCTGATCCTAAGTCTGTCAACGTCTGGAACTATTATTGAATCACGTTCTTTTTCTTTAAGATTTACATTTTTGCGCAGTTGCGCAAGTTTACCAGCTTTGACTTTTTCATAATCATCGGCAAGTTTCTCCATGGCGTCTTTATGCTCTTGGTGCTTAGCTAACTCAGATTCATACCCGTTTATCTTTATCGTACATTTCCCAATCGCTGATTCTGATTTCTTAGCCTTATCTTTCGAAATTAATGACCATAAATTGAGTTTATCTAAGTTTAACAACCTCTCCAGGGCAGCTTTCCTCTTTTGATCGCCCAACCCTAAGAATGGTGCTGAAAACTGCCCGAAGAACATACTAGACGTGAATATATCGAAATCAAGCCCAAATTGTCTATCTAAAAATTTTTGTGTATTGGTCGGTGTCGATAATGTCTTGTCTTCGCCGTTATAATTTATAGCCAGTTCATTATCGTTATCAGATTTCCTGGTCCTCGTGATCTTCCAACCATCGGCTGTTCTAATCGTGACATAACAATTTTTCCCAGTATACCAATTTACTACCTTGTCGCCTGGCTTCGCCTTGTTAAATGTCCTGCCAAACAAACACCATAGGATGGCTGTCGTTATTGTCGATTTCCCAGCGCCATTACTATTGCCAAAATCTCTCGAACCATTTTCTGATTTGTCACCAACTATCAGGACTGGGCCGCTATCCTCCAAGCGTACTTGGGTTTCATAGTCTCCATAACTGAGAAAATTTTTGAATTCAACACTTGATATGATCAACTTATTCATTTGGGTTCGCGTCGAACGCTTCTTCCATAATCTGCTTGTTTAATGAAAGAAGCAATTGCTTATTGAGACCTTTAGGCTTATCAAACTCGATGAATTTTTCTAATAACGACGATGGCTCCAGAGATGCTGTACCGCTAGGAACCTCTCTGTCTTCTTCTTTCGTCTTCATCCATGCTACTTTAATAGCGCCACGATCCATCAAATCTTTCCTGATTCTGTCTAATTCATCCCTCGATTTGTTCTCCTGATCAAGAAATACTCTTATGTTGTTGTTCGATACATCAACATCACTTAAATCATTTATCGGAATAGTCACATAATCTGGTGGCAACGAACCGCCTACCAGCTCTCTGCCGACATTTATATTAACGAATTTCGTCTGGTTAGTATTAAGATCAAATTCAAAGAACCCGTGGTCAACCATGCCTTCATCGAATCTAAATGGAATAGGACTACCAGGTATGTGTACATTCCCATATTCTTGCATGCAGTGGAAATGACCAGCAAACACCTTTGAGAAATTGGTGTTTGTGAAATCTATAATGCCCCAATGCTGCATCAAAAAACATGAATTATATTTCGCACCGGAAATACCGGCATGGGTCAACAATACCTCATCTCCGCTTATTTTCTCTTCCATCCTGTCTAGAACACGGCTGAACACTTCTTCTTTTTGTATAAATGGCACAATTCTGAATTTTCTGTCTTCTATACGGACTAATGCTACATCATCAATAAGGGTAACTAGCCTTTTTATCGGACGGAGCGAATTAACGTTCCACGAATGCCTCATGAACATGTCATGGTTGCCAGGAAATAACAACCATTCCTGGTTGTACTTGTACTTCGCTTCATCGAGAAAATCTGCAACACCAGATATCACTTTGATGTTTAAATTAACCCTGTCATGGAATAAGTCGCCCAAGATCACTACCACATCGATGCTATTATCGCTAGCATATTGTCTTATGGTCTTTAAAGCCCACAGGCAGTCATCAAGCTTGCCTCTGACACCACAGTGTATGTCCGCAGCTATGATAATCTTGTCCATACGCTTTATATACAGGTCAAATACCGATACGTAACAGGGTGGGAGAATTAAACAGAAGTTTTATAGGATATAAGTCTTAATTCCTTGTGGTTCAATCTAACTAACCCAAAGTATTTCCTGATGCTGTTTAGCTTCATGATTGGGAATTCTCTATCTTGAAGCATGTCACGTAAGATATTAGAGATGGTTTGCTCTAAATAAGTTGGTCCCAATGCTTTCGCATCGGAAGCCGGGTTGCTCATACATTCACCCTTCTTGATTGCGTAAATCACATTGTCAATACTATAATTTGTGGATTTTAATAACTTCTTGAGCCTACTATCGCCCTTCATTATTCTTTTTCTAACTTTTCTCTTTATAGCAGCCATTTTATCGGCTGCTTCATGTAGGTCGCACAGTCTCATGGTGTCCAGTTCATATCAACAATTTGAACATCACCAGTACTCTGAACTGGCGTTCCTGTATAACTACCGCCAATCCTGATCGAATAGCCTCTGCAGCACTGCGATCTAGTATCATTAACCATGATGCTCATGTTCACATCGACTTCAGTCCCTGACAATGGTGTAATATTAAATGTAGCATAGCCAGGAAGAGTCGTGATTTCAGAAGCACCTCCACCATCTATTTCTGCATTCTGATTATTGTCTTCAAACACCACCGTAGTATGAACTTCACATTCTTCAATAAATTGACAATTCTTTTCTTCTTTATCTTTACCCCCACAAATTTCCGGCTTCCAATCTAAACTAATAGTCGCCTGCATTGATCCAGACGATTTAAAATTGATTTTGTAGGTGTCAGTTCTACCATCTATTACACTATATTCGACGAGCGAATGGCTGTCTTCGCCAGTTGGCCCCAGAATAACAGTCCCTATTAACAAACCACCATCTTGCAATTCAAAAGCAATAGGGCTGTCACAGTCGCAATCACAATCAGGTGGGTGTGGTTGTGGAGCTTTTATGATTGGCTCCATAGCAGTCCCATCACAGGACAGGCCCTGCGCATTTGCAGCACCACTTGGAAGTTTCTCAAGACCACCACACCTCCAATGGTTGACGCCACAGGGGTTATCTCCTACATTTGGACACCAGAAGAACGGTTCTTGACAACATTGGTCATTTGGCCTCGGCGGAGTTACTATCCTAAATGGATACTTAGGATCTGTCGAGTCCCACCATTCAAATTTGTAAGAACTATACCTAGCTGCCGAAACACAATCTGGTGTTGGCTCCCATGCAGGTAGTTCTAATGGTGGTGTGCTGTATTCAGGCTGCTTATATTCATATGATCCAATGTCTTTACAACGCCTAGTAGTCACTTTGGCCGAAACATATTTTGATGACAGAATGTCTCCGATTGGCAAAGTGCTCGCACTTAGTGCCAGATTACTAACACATACATCCGTTGGTAAATCGCTTGATAGATATACTATGTTATTTGTTAAATCAGATTTCCTGACCGACACTACCGCAGAACCACTAGTGACTGATGAATCGCCTATCGTCTGAGAGGTAACTTCAAGAAAGGCCGACCCATCACTGCCAGCTGACCCCTTTGGTCCTCTCTGTCTTGCCTTATACTGCCAGCTAGCGATATCACCGTCGCCAGCTGTAAACGATAGCATCCCCCACAATCTGTTATTGTCAGGATCAAAATTAATTTCAGTGTTCGTTATGTCTACATTTATGTCATCATCATAAATAATGATAGTCAATGGTATCTGCTCATCTGGCACTTGGTTCGTCTCTTGTAGAGAATCGATTATCAGTTGTACGCGTTCTACACCAACCCCCAAACCAACAATTTGTTGATACTTATCGATAGCGTCTTCAATTTTGCCTTCTTCAACTTTACCTCTCGCTTCAAATTCTAATTCTGCCGCTTGCTTCTCAATATCTGTTAAATTTTGAGCCCCTCCAGCAGTGATGATGTCAGAGCTACTGGCAATTGAGACCAGGTATTCAACAAGGACCGTGTTGCCCCTGAACAACCTAATAGAAATATCAGTGTCTATTGGTGTATTAACTGTCGTAGAAAATTCGAAACTACCAGACGTAACGGTCGTCGGTGATTTAAATTCTTCATCGGCTGCCGGTATCCCAGCACGACCAGTTGTGCCTTTTGCTCCAGTCTCACCCTTAGGACCGACACAGCAGTTTCTCAGCAGTTTCTGATACAACCTGGGGCGATCAATTTCAATACCAAGCCTGCTGTTCGATTGTGGGTAAAACCTGATCAAATCGTCAGACGAATAAAAGTAGTAGTAATATGGAATCCTGCCAGGTGTATCAAGTTTAAATAGCCCAAAGTCTATGCCACGATCTAATAGTTCCTGGATTAAAGCCAATCTTCGATATACTTCCGGATATATCACACCATCATTTTCGTACGATACCTGTGCGGGGACTTCTATCTGCCCTCGATAAATCCATTCGTTTTTCTCAGCATTGTATTCATAAATATTTCCATTACCATCCATTACCTGGTCGCCATCTGTCATACCATATGTAGGCAATCTTGGTGGTGACGGAATTTCAACCATTCTTTTTTGGCTTCTCAATAATATAACTGCGTTTATTGCGTTCCAATTTACGTTTGATTATATTCTTCTTTGGCTTAACAACAATTGGGCTTTTGTCGTCAATTTCATAAACAGTGGTCAGTTTTGGTTTTACCATCAATACTTCATCACCGTATACTACTGGCTCTGTTGAGTCTACCCATGACACAGAAATAACTCTATTGACACCCTCGTCTAATTTAGGGTAATCTAGTGTGTGGCTAATTTCTACTTCATCATTGGAATAATACTCATCGTAACAATCTTCTACTGGTCGTTTCATCACATATGCAACAATTCTGGGCGACATCGCACCAGCTATTGTTATCACTCTTTCCCTCATTTCCCTGTCGTTGAATCTGATGCCCTCTACAATTGCATCACCACTGTTCAAAAACAGCATAAGCATTTGATAGAAAATCTTGTCTTGATTTGGGCCAACACCTATACTATATGCAACTTCTTCAAAACACAGCCTATAGATATTTTTCTTACCTATCTGCAAGTATCTTGAAAAGACCGATTTACCGGCGTTATGTCCGCCGCATACTATATGTAGCGTACGATCCACATAATTATTTACTAACGGACCAATCCGGGTCCTCTGTGATAAAATCTGCTATCTGTTTCTGTATAGATTCTATTTTCTCTTCGGCTTCTTTCTTACCCTCCCCTACTTTCTCCTCTTCGTCATCTTCCATGAGATCTAATAATTTTTGGAATTCGCCAACGTGTACCTGTTCTTCATTGGCCACATCCTTCATGACTTTTTTGACTCTTTCGTCATCTGTATATTCGGCTATTGTGTCGTAAAGATGAGTTGCTTCTTCTTCAGCACATAGTGACAGGCGAAGAGCACTAATCAGCTCTTGCTTCGTGATTTTGTCACCTGGTTTCTTGCCTGGGAACGGATGCACAAAGTCAACCATCTTATGTCTCCAGATAATCGGCATCTTCAAGCCATTTCTCTATATTTGTAGAAATAACCATCGAATCTCCATCCCTAGTTACCGCAGTAATGATCCATTCGTCATCTATTGCATAACTTTCGACAACAAAGATCATCAGACCGCGATATATCCAAGTTGAGCCCGGAAGTACCGGAGACATATTCTTCGGATCCATCAGTACCCATAATATCATAACATCAAAATTAAAACGGGGTGCTAAAGGTGTTGATCGTCGGAGATCAACACCAGGGGGCGAAGCTTCGTGAGCTTCGCCCCTGCTATATTAAAAATATTTACCGAACAACTCTTTAAGACGTCTCTCTATGTTCCCAAATGATTTTGGGTCATAATAATTATATTGCCAATGACTCGCGCCAATCCTTGGTACCATATCGCCCTTTTTACACAATCCAGTTGCCAGGTCAATCGTTCCATCATCATACACAATTATTCTAGCAAGTGCTTGAAATTGAAAACGCCATGCAATACGTGCTCTAACTGTAATTACAGCAGCAGCACTCGATCGGCCAGCCCGCCACGGGGGAGAGTGGCTGTCTATTTCAGGGTTGCCAGGAAGTTTAACATCTTGCAAAAATTTTACGAGCAGTTCTGCTACATCATAACTAGCCTTGTCTATTTCTTCATATAACACCGGCAATTTCAATATCCGTGTCTTCCAAGTAATTCGTCTTCCTTAGTGCGTTTATAAGCATCGACGTCGTCTATCATCCCAGCATCTGCATAATATTCGTTAATCCGATCTTCAAGTTGTCCTATATAATCTATGCCCTCAGCAGCGTTCAAACTGGCAAATTCGTCACCATCCAATAGTCTGCCAGTACGTTTTTCTTTGGCAAACAGTATGTCCTGGAGCATTGTATCGTCTAAATCGCCACCGACAGACACCGCAACTTCATAATCATCATCGTCAAACAGGGTGTATGGCACAACCAAATCTGGCATTCCCTGTATCACATCAGGATCTTCAGTGATTCTTTTCGCTATGTCTTCTGGTTTCATGTTGTATGCTTTAAAATGAAATCCCTAACCTTTGGGAACGATTCCGGGTCACATACATTGAATCTAAAATATAAACGCCCTTTAGATGACCACCCGGCATCGTAAGATGCAGTGTAATCGTGGTCACTCTTTGCCAGTCGCCCTGGTGTTTTCCAGATATCAATCCTACCATTTGGAGATCTTCTCCACAATTGCGGCCCAGTTTCAGGATGCCTGGTCATACCTTTTGGCACACCACGAGTTAGATGAGACCCGGCCTCCATTTGGATCCCTTCTTCCTCAAGGTATCCCCATAATGCTTTTAATAATTCTGCTTCTTGTTCATACAAATCTGATAAACCGGTTTCCTGTATCACATCAGGATCTTCAGTGATCAGGCCTGCTATTTTCTTAATATCATTCATGTTTCGCACACAATGTATTCATAAATTATCTTTGCCTCTATTTCCACGCGAACGGCGTTTGCGTTGCATTTGGTAAGGCCGCTTGCATATTTTGCCTACCAACAGAATTTAGGCTGTGTAAGAATATCTGCGGTGGCTGTCTGTCTGGGTTTTTCTCAAGCCACACGGCCACTTCGTAACCTGTACCAGGCCCAGAATCTACATATATTTCGCCACCAAGATCGTGATCCAGGAACAACACATCCCAGTCGTTGTTTGCTAGTTCATCTATAGCCTGTTCAGCGGTTCTAACCCATTTAACAACATGCCCGATAAACTTCTTCTTGAATGCCTTAATTCTGAATTGGCCAGCTTTTGAAAAGTTGTCTGGGTCATCAGGATGTGGATCATCATCTAAAATGAGTATTCTTAGCGATTCGGCCACATCTGGATCCTCAGTGATTAACATGGCTATGTCTTTTGTATTCATAGATAAATCCCAATAACAATTGTGATGATAACCGCCAGTGCAAATAAAGCCAATCCTACACAGCCATAACTAATTGGCTGCGGCTTAACTTCAATTGGCTTCTTCATGTTGTTTTTCTGTGTGACGCGAAAAGGTCCGATCCGATTTTCGACAATCCACAAGTATAATATGCCTTGTAGATTTCTCCGGTATCTTTGTATAATTCGTAAATACCAACTATTGAAGTATTATTTGGGTCACCAAACGAAATGATAGGGCCAACATAATTAAATTCATGACTAGATGCCGTACCAACTGCCGACAAGTATCGTCTTGCATCTCTAAACCAATCAACAGCTGCCTGTTTGTGGTAGTCAGGCAAAATGCCAGCAAACATCCAATCACCACGCCATTTTGGATCTCCTGTAATTTGCTGCTGCAGGTCTAGGAATGATTTTTTCATTGCAGGTGGTAATTCGTCTAGTAGATTTTCCGCTTTAGCCATATGATGTTTGTCAACCCACTCTTTGTCTCTAGCCACCATATACGCATATAGAGGCTGGCCATCCCCAAAACCACCCACGTTCGGATCATTTTCTGTGAACCTTACCTCTACGATATTACCAACAAGTCTCCCTTTCTTATATCCCGGCGTTGCGTCTTTGTTATACCAATAATAAAGAATAGGATCCCAACTCCAATATGTTTCCATAGTATCTGGGACGGCTATGCCATTTTCCAAAATCCTCAACATATTGGTTCTGTCGCCATACGATCTGTATCCATGAAAGAAATCGGCTGCAATATCCGGGTCTTCCGTAATCAGCCGAGCTATGTCTATCGGTTCCATATTCTCTCATAAAAAGGCCAGATAACCCGGCCTTTATAAACTAAGTGGCTCCCACCTAGTAAGCAAATCATTCATGTTTTTGAATACCACGATGCCACCTAGGTTATAGTCGCCCATTGCTGGTATGGTATTGGCAATCTCTTCAGGGTCTGTTATTTTTTCGATAATATTTACATACATCCACCATACGTCATAATATTCCAGCACGTGCTCGTCTGGCACTGGGTAAGCATAAAGTCCATTGTATAACATTCCAGTATCAGAATCAAATTGCTGCCAATAATAAGGACCGTCTCCTAGCTCTCTTTTGATAATCGCTATGTAATTCTTCCAGTTTTGCGGGTTGGTGGTTAATTCCAGCATCATTTCTGGGTCTGAGAGGAAAACCGTATACTTCGTCTCTGGCGGAGTTTCTGGAGGAGCCTTCTTGGGCGTTCTCATGTTCACCTGGAAAGCCACCACAGATATGGCGGCATTACGCAAATACTCGTCTACAGTATACTGCGGGTATCTTTTCTCTGCCACCTCCTTAGCATATTTTAATATCTCTACGAACTTATCTTGATCAGCAAGGATCTGCTCCTTATCATTCTCATTTAGTATTGACGCCCATTCTTGGCCCATCGCATCCATTAATGCCGCAGTCCATTTCTTTTTAATTTCGTCTTCATCAATAGCAAATGGATCTTCGATGCCTAATTCTTCCCAGTCTTCGTTAAAGATATCAGGATCTTCAGTGATCAGCCGAGCTATGTCTTTAGGATTCATATGACATTATTTTAAAAAATGCATCTCTAGCAGCTTCATAAGCTGGTTCTGACTCATTTGCGATCACGTGTTGGAAACTTCTAGCAAAAACTTCGTCACCATGGGCAGGATATAATTTGCCATTGAAGACTTCTTTATTCACCAACTCAAACCACATGTCTTGCTGTTCTTTTGACAGCATATCATACAAAACGTGTCCATATTCGTGCGCCACAATCGCAAATGCATCATCAGCATCCCTTTGGCTTATATAGATATCTTTAAAATCATAATGACTAGTGTCTTTATCTGTCCACATGACCGATGTCGGTGGAAGATCAATCCCTAGTTGGCTTGCCTTTAAACGCACCTCACTCGCTATTTCTTCTATAGACTTAGCGTTCGGGTCTTCTTCGACCAACCTGATTGTATTTTCTGGGTCAGGGCGATTCATTTCCTCTGTCTGGAAAGCCCGACGAGCAGGACCAGCGAACAATAGCTCTACTATAATCTCTGTAGCACGTTCAAATGCGTTCGGATCAGCCAAGTCTACGATGCGCGTTTTTGGCATGAAATAATTAAATAATTCAAGTTTGCCATTGTGTACAATTACAGCGCCACTGTGTGCAGATGTCGTTATATTGAGACGCACCCACGGTTTGCTCTGGACAGGCCCAAAGTTTTCAAAATCGTACCTGATGAACTTGCCAAAGCGACCGTGTTCAAAAGCCTTCGCAATAATCGGGCTATTTTCAAGATATTCTTTGAACCACCCCAATATTGTCAGGTCGTCTATATCTTCCGTCATATCCGGGTCTTCAGTAATCATCCGGGCTATATCTTTAGGGTTCACAGTTGACCCAGTCTCCAATAGCCTCTCCAATCTTCCATCGACCATTTAAGAATTTCTTCAAATTCTTCATATTCTTCGGGATCAGCCAAATTCAATGGATACCAATAGTCAAAGTAACCTGTTGGTCGACGCCAGATGTTCTTCAGGAAGGTCCCCGACCACCATGGCGTGAAGTCTCCAGGACCGAAAGCCTCAGGCGCGTTCTTGTCTATCATGATCATGTTAATGTTGGCTTGGCCTTTATCTTCGATATAAAGCCCTTCGCAGTCTTCTACGCCTTCGATGTTCAGCTGCTCAGGGCGAATCAATAATCCGCCCCACCTGTTCTCGTGGCTATAGCCTAATTCGAATAATTTTTGACTTACGAGATCCAGAATGTCCGGAGTGTCCGGATCTTCCGTGATCAACTTGGCTATATCCTCTGGATTCATCGTTTCCACCAATCCTATATCAGCTTCATCCCAGTCTTCGAAGACGTCGGGATCTTCCGTGATCAACTTGGCTATTTCTTCAGGATTCATCTGGGTCCACTAAATGATCACGTCTTTGGTTTGGCAGAAAAACCATTTCTTCGACTATTTGTTTTATTGTTTGCAGTGCATTAGGTTTAGCCAAATCGACTTTTTTGGCCCACAGATTCGCTGACTTTCTTCGCATATTGCTACCAAGTTTTTCTATAAACACTTCAGATGGGCCAATTGTAGGAATCCCAAATACTTTATAACCCGATACCAATGCTCTAACAGATATTGCAACGACACCGGTTTTGTGTTCATTATTCCATACCCGTATGAATGGGGGATGACCAGTTGATGGTTTACTTACTGGGTCAACTGGAAAGCCCCAATCACTTAAATATTGCCCAACTATCGCCAGTCTTTCCGACACTCCGATCATGTCATTATAAATATTTTTAGATGATGGTATTGTTACAGAATCCCGAAGTCGTTTTATGCGAGATTCATCAGACTCAGATTCATACAATGATTTTAGTTTCATTCTACGCTATTTTTGCGCGTTCGTCAGTCAAATGTATCTAAGTTGAAGCCGTTCAAAACGTTCTTCCGTGGTGCCCGCTTGACCCACGGACGCTTGTGCGGGTTAGGCTTTAAACAACCAGTTCACGTCGGGCCTTCATCAAAAGATGTCGTAAAATCCTATTGGGACCGAGTGCTCCCCAGTGAATTTCGCTGTTCATAACTGGGACCAGTCAGCATCGTGAGATGGCCTCTGGGCTTCGGGTGTGAAGGCACCCGGCGGTTGAGCCTCCAATGGGTCGGGAAAGCGAAGGAAACAATCGTAGACCCGTTTAGGTACCGCCGCGAAGGTAGCATCTTTAAGAAATTGGTTTTCCGACCTTCATTTCGGTCTTCCAAACTTTTAGAGTCGCCCTTCTAACCACCAACTCTTTAGTTAGTGGGATGCGGTTGGTGGGAAACAGCCTATTCAAATATAATAAAAATTATGCAGGAGACAACACGATGGGCCTAGCAGACAACGCAAAAGCACGGGGCCAAATCTCTCTAACAAACACACAGAAAAACGAACAAGCAGCAATCACCATCAGGAGGGCGCTTGGTCGTTCGGTAAGGATTCAACGGCAAATATTGAAAAACATCAAAGGCATCGTCGCCGCCGCGCCAGGCAACAAAGCTGCAATACTTGATTTGCTGGGGGCTGACAAAGACGAAGCTGTCTCAATGATAAATAACATGAGAGCCTTTGTCAATACCCACAAAATGTCTGGCGACGAGGATATTAACGTCTGATGCACGTCATAACCGGCCTGCCTAGGAGTGGAAGCACACTCCTGTGTAATATCTTGAACCAAAACCCAAAATTCTGGGCGACTAGCACCAGTGCGTTGCCACTTATATGGAACAACATAATAAACACGTGGAGCAACGCTTTCGAAGTTAAAGGTGATCTAGACGCTGATCGTAAAGGCACAGAAGATCGCCTCGAACGTTCTTTGCGCGCATTCTCGGATAATTGGCACGCGAGAAACGACGACAGGGCTGTAATATTTGACAAAAGCCGTGGGTGGACTCATTTAGTTATGCCGCTGAGACGGGTGTACCCAAACAGCAAAATATTAGTTATGATAAGAGATTTACGTGAGGTATTCGCGTCTATAGAAAAACAGCATCGTAAAAATCCACTATTCGATTATGCACAAAACAGCGAACGCAAGACGATGATGGGAAGGGCAGAATTTGCGTTTAGCAATCAGGGGATCGTCGGCGGACCCCTGAACGGCATTTACGATATCATAAATCGTAAATTGCCAGTTAATTTTGTAAGGTATGAAAGATTGGTAGATCGACCGGACGCAATGATGCGCGAAATTTATGACATATTGGAAGAAGACTACTACGAACATGATTTCAAAAACGTAGAAAATACCTCAACCGACCCAGATGCGTATTATTTGCATAAATTCCCGCACGAGGGATGCGGAGAAGTCAAGGCTCCACCTATGGACGAATGGAAGAATATAATCAACCCAACAGTAGTAATGCACATTATGAGATCGCATTCATTCTTTAACCAGTTCTTCGGATACAGATAATATTCAAATATAACATAGGCCAGATAACAAGGTGAGATATGAGCGTATTAGACACATTCCCTGACAAATGGGCTGGGATGCAGCGTGAATGGGAAATGATCACGGAGATGATTGGTGCTATCGAAATCCCAGCACCAGATGGCACAGGCTTCTTCACTGATGGCGCTGGCACGAATGCTGGCATTGGTAAGGGTGCAGTGGCCCCCACGGCAGCTGGTGACAACGCGCTTGCTCAGGGAAACTCTTCGGCTGCCGGTGGTAACCATTCGTTCGCGCAAGGCAACTCTGCATCCGCGAGCGGCGTTGGCTCGTTTGCCCAAGGTTGGTCATCGTCTGCAAACGGCAACTATTCGTTAGCGCAGGGGCGTGGTATTATAGCTAATTCAAATTGTGTGATGGGACAGGGCTATGGGGCCGGGTCAGTTGGTGCGGCTTACGTGTTTGCGCAAGGTAAAGGCGCTCTTAGCTACGGTCAGATAGCCATGGTACAAGGCAACGTCGTCGTCAACTACACGCAGCGTGCGTTCGCTCAAGGCGCAACCCTGGTAGTCGGATATTATGGTGCTAATACCTATGACATGCTTGTGCAGGGCTCCTCGATTTCTGTATATGCTTCTCAAGGCATAGCCCAAGGCACTGGCAATACAGTTGGAGCTTATCCGACAGCAGTATCGAATAGCTCTGCAATCGGCAGCGACAACGATGTATATTCAGACAACTGCTTTGCACAGGGCGACACGAACATAATATACGCATCATCGCCGAATAGTATGGCACAGGGTTATAACAATACCATCTACGGCAATTCTGCGTCTTCTTTCGCACAAGGTGACACAAACAACATAGCCGCCGCTGTTGGACCATATGGTGCAGGTCGTGGCAAGAATAGTTTTGCACAGGGCGAGGGCAATGCTGTATCTAGAAAAAGTTATGGGTGTATGACACAAGGGTATGGCAATTACACTGGTGGTGTGTTCGGTGAGTATGGGTATTACAATTACAATTTCATACAAGGTAAGAGTAATGGCATTGCCGGGGCCGACTATTGTTTCCTGCAGGGCTTAAGTAACAACATCACTGGCACTGGCAATTCTGGCAACTTCATGCAAGGGACAGATAATACTTGTTCTGGCGCTGGAAACAATTTCAATTTCATACAAGGCGATACTAATACAGTACAAGCGAGTAACAACGACTATAATTTGTTGCAGGGATATGGTAATACTGCCGATGAGAACAACTCATTTCTGCAGGGCTCCAGCAATACAGTAGTTAACAACGCAGAATGGTCGTTCTGCCAAGGCGAAAACTGCCGTTCATATGCCGCACGTGGCTTCGCCCAGGGATATTACGCCGATGCTTACAGAGCTGACCAGAAAGCTTTCGGCTCGAACAGGACTTCTGGTCTTGGCCATTCGCAAAGTTGCGAAATCATAAAGTACTTGCAAACTACCACCAATACAACACAGACAATATTGGATATGCCTCTTGAACCGTGGAAGGCATATTCACTATTGATCCTAATTGCAGCCAAAAAGAGAACATCAGATGACGCTGCGTCTTTTGGGCATGATGATCAACTGGCGTATTTGGATGCAGCTCTTGACGGTGCTGTCTTGGTTCCTGCTGGCGGGCCGCTTGGAAATAATCAATCGGCTGGAACTGGCTCTACGTTACAAGCCGCACTTGATACTAGTGGCGATAGCATAAGGGTTAGGATAACTGGAAACAATTCAGAGACATGGGATTGGACCTGCTCGGTTAGATTCGTGGAGTCATATGTCGCGGCTTAATTTCGCTTATATACTTGTGGTTACAGATGTATTTTAGTAAATAGGCGTAAACGGAGATTTAACATGGCAGAGACTACGAAAAGATTGGTGGTATTGCCACCAAACCTCGTGATGACAGCCATCACGTGGTATCAGTTCGTAGGGGATACGATAGAAGCCGATAAAACAATTGCGAGGAAATTAAGATCGGGACGCCCAATCATTTTAAATGGAAGCGAATGTTCTATATTAGTAAGATGGTGGAATTATTTAATCCCAACATTAATCGACCAAAGTGATGAGGATTTGTATGATTTGGCGACTGAATTCGCCTATGAATAGCCTTTAGTCCACTCGGGCAGCTCCTTCTGCAACGAGGCGGAGATGACGACTCCGCCTCGTTGCGTATATATAGTATTTAATATGTGGTGAATGGAGGATGTGGTGAATATGGACATGGAAGAGCTTGCTACTGAAGCAAAATTTGCAAAACGCCAGATATTCCTAAAAATAATTGGCGATCCAAAATTAAAGACTGCTGAGGTGTTCAAAAAGAAACAGGCAGTTGTCGTCCTCGTCCAGAATGCAATTGAAATGATTGGCGAAGTCATTGAATTGTGTGAAAGTGACGATTCTGATGGGCGTTACGACTTGCTCCACGAGATAAAAAATAAATTGCTAGCCGCTAGGAAAAGACTAAGAAGAGTCAGTGACGTCGAGCCAGATGGCAGATAAATATCCAGGTCCAACTAATTTCGTCCATCTACACACCCATTCAATATTTTCACCATTGGACGGAATAGCATCACCAAACGATTATATGGAAAGATGCGTTGAACTTGGAATGCCAGCCGTAGCAATCACAGACCATGGTAGTCTAGCATCATTTCCAGACGCATATTTTGCCGCCAAAAAGCATAAGGTGAAATTCATCGCAGGTTGCGAAGTGTACTACAATGATTATCACAATGAATTAAAAGAATTCCAGGCTAGTGGACAAAAATGGGCCTCCTTGAAGCTGGTTGACCCTGAGAGATATGAACGCTTGAGGAGGCAAAGACATTTGACAGTACTGGCCAAAAACAAAGTTGGGTATCGTAACCTAATTCATATGACATCAACTGCGTGGGATATAGGATTCTATTACAAACCAAGGGTTTGGCTCGATAGACTGGACAAGCATAGGGAAGGCTTGCTTGTATTAACTGGCTGCCTAAACGGCCCGCTATGCCACGAAATCAGGTTAGCATACTTGGCCATGAAAGAAAAAAACAGATCGGCGGCCAAGAGGTATTTGGACATCGCCAAAGATTGGTTGCACAAAATGTATGAAATATTCGGAGATGACTTGTACATTGAAATGCAAATGCCAGGCAAAGACCTAGAAGGATCTATAGAGGCGTTCGCGATGTGTGCTGGCTGGTCTGATAAATTCAGGATAAAGGGTGTGTTGACCAACGATAGTCACTACATCAAGAGAGAGGACTTCGAAGTTCAAAAATGCATGATGGCAATAGACCAGAACACCACGATGGATAACCCGGAATTATTTATAGTCAATTCGGATGAACAGTTCTTTAAGACGAGAGCGGACTTAAGGACCACATTTTATGATGAAGGCTACAGCAATGGTGTAACAATCGACAAATTCGAAGAGATATGTGACAATACAATTATCGCAGCAGATAAGTGCGACGGATTCGATCCGGACCTATCGCCAAAATTGCCGTCTATACCAGATGCCGACAGAAAACTGACATTGCTTGCATTTGACAGACTAAAAAAGCACAATTTATTCAACGACGAGACTAAATACCATATGGACGGCGAAATGGTAACTCACAAACAACAGGTAGAAAAGGAGCTTAAGAGAATAATATCAAAAGGTTTTGCATCATACTTCCTGATAATGATGGATTTAGTACAATATTCAAGAGATAATGGATGGGACGTTGGCCCAGCGCGAGGATCAGCGGGCGGCTCACTGCTATGTTATCTGCTAGGAATTCATAGCCTCAATCCACTAAAATGGAAGCTGTCGTTTAATAGGTTTTTGTCACCAAGCAGGGGTGGTTATCTGTTGAATGTAAAAGCAGAATGATCGATGCAATAGAGTTACTAAGGTCGAGAGGGTTCTGCGCTATTAGTATAATGATAGATCCGACTGGAAACAGTGATGATTGCTATTTGAATACAACGCACAAAAACTTCACAAACGAATTGAGGTTTTTTGCCAGGTTGGACAACATATCGAAACTAAAGGAAATGATATCCACAATTGTAAATATTTATGATAACAAAATAGGTAGGGTGTGGCGGATACCATCGAATAAGAGAATAGCTTTGAATATCTTACCTTACAATCACCTACTGATACAAGGTACTGAATCGGGCATAAGAATAGCCGAAGGAGAATTAAAGTTAGACATATATGACGCCAACGAAATTAAATCAGTTAAAAGAGTTAATCAATAAAACCAAGCAATTAGAAGCAGCCTATATATCGATTGTAGGCGCTGGTAGAACCCAATTCATAGCTGTACATTCAATGTTTAAATGGCCGGATGTTGTTGAATCATTGATTGCAGCAGCATATGAAAATGGAGACGAGTCAAGAATTGTCGAAGACGTTGGTGCCATGATCATACACACGTTACGCGCACTAGTGTTTGGATTCTGCGAAATATTGAATCTTAGGCCCGAAGAAATATCGACAATTGGGAAAACTATGCCAGATGTAGACAAAGGCGACGTTGATGCCATTCTGGACTGGCACAAATCATCATTAAAAACGGCCAAAAGATTAGCAAAGTCTGTTGGGATACCACACTTGGAGATGCTTTCATGAAGATTGAAACGGCTGGTATCGTCAGTGGCAAATACGGTACTAAGTTCTGTGTGATCGTTAAAGACAAGGACAAAAAGAAGACATTTGTGTATGATGGCGGAGATAACGCAACAGTTAATAGTGTTGAACTATTAGCTATGAAATTTGCCGCAATGGGTGTCAAGATTGAGAACGTCACAGTAACTACGCCGAACCAATATGTAGCAAATATGACGAAATATAAAACAGACGGAAAGGAAATTACATGGGACCTTACGCCGAAATCCAACAGAGAGCTAGTTGAAGAAATAAGAGATCTGATTATTGATAAAGATATACAGGTGGTATTTGATAAAAGCGACGAGGCTAGACAATTATGTAGGGAAGAATGACTTGGAATGAGCTCAAAAAGATTGCACTCGTTGCATTAACTAAGAAACCGGACACAAAGCCATATTCTAAACGCCTATCATACGAGTTTGAACAGATAGAATTGCAAGGAATGGCCGATTACTGGGTTGAATTATATGAAAAGAATGAGAAACTCGACGACAATCCAAACGGTCTTGTTTTGCTGCATCTACTTGGCCTGACCGATATCGATCCGGTAGAAGCTGGCATAAAACCAAACATTCAATATCATCCTGATTATCCAGATATTGATTCTGATTTCCTCCCAATCGCTAGAGACCACATTAAGAAGTATGCTGCCGATACATACGGAGTCGATAAGGTGTGCAGTGTCGGCTTATGGCAGACGTACAAGCCAAAGTTAGCATTAATCGACACATGCAGGACTCTTGGGATAGACATAGACGAAATACAAAAGCTTACAAAGACACTCCCGGATGAGTTTGATGACATGGATTATGATGAGGCAGCGGATGCTTATCCGGCATTTAAAGATTATGCCGACAGAAACCAGAACGTAGTCTCACTGGCGTACAAACTTGTGAAACTTATCAAAACGCAGGGTAGGCATGCTGGTGGGCTGATTATCTCTAGTGTTCCTGTCAAAGACCATATTCCATTGACAATAAGCGGCGGCCAATGGACCTCTTCATGGACAGAAGGCAGGAGCACGCAGCTATCAAAATTTGGATTCGTCAAATTCGATATACTTGGCCTAACCAATTTGTTACACATTTGGAACTGCAAGAAATTAATTGAAGGCAATAGGGGGGTGGTCATAGATTGGGATAATATGGACCCGGAAGAAGATCGAGCTGGATGGGAAGTATTTGCCGATGGGAAACGAGAACCGATAAGGTTTAGTGATCCACTGGCCATCAAAATGGCTGACCAGAAACGAGTAGAAACAATTTTTCAGTTTGAGACAGACCTCGCCAAGAGCATTCTGCAAAAGGGCGGTGTTAAAAACTTTAATGATCTGGTGATTTATACGTCTCTTGGCAGACCAGGGCCATTGCCTCTAGTTGATGAATATATCAAACGCAGAGATTCAAGCAGCCAATCATGGAAGGACGACGAGGACCCAAGGATTACAGCGATATTAAAAGACACATACAATATTATAGTGTTCCAAGAACAATTAAGTAGATTCTTCACCGACATATGTGGATTCTCAATCCCAGAAGCTGAAGCAGCACGCAAAGCCGTTGCCAAAAAGTGGGCCGACAAGCTTGCCAAGGTTAAAGACAAAGTAATAGATGGCGCAACCAAGACAATAGGGGGCGCAAAGGCAATTGAATGGTGGAGCAAAATCGAATCATTTGCTAGGTATTGTTTCAACCTTAGCCATGCGATAGCCTACGTAATTATTTCGTACAGGTGTTTGTGGCTCAAATCACATTACCCAGCAGAATGGTGGGCTGCGGTGATGTCTAATTGTAAACACGACAAATTAGTTAGATATATGGGTATAGCCAGAGCCGAAGGTGTTAAGTTTGGTGCTATTAATTTTCGCAAGCTTGGGCCGACTTTCTCTGTTGACGGAGACATGGTTACGCCTGGGCTTGAAAGCATAAAAGGTATAGGTATCAAAGCTGCCCAGAAAATAGCTGGCGAAAGAAGCACAGATTCAATAGATGAGTTCATAGTCCAAGCGGGTAAGAATAAAACAGTTTTTGAGAGATTAATAAAGCTAGGCGCATTTAACGAAATATGCCCAAACCGGCGAGCTTTGTGGCATTGGTACCTTTACAAATATACTACTTCCGGCCAAGAACACAAGGAAATCAAGAAAGAAGTCAACGAAAAACTTGCATGGCAAGAATCTGATATAATAAAGGAACGACAGCGTAGAAAAGCTGAGTATCTTGTGCAATACCCAAACAGAAAAAAGGTGCCTAAGAGCATAGAAAATTGGAAACCAAAACCAAACCCAACATTAACTAAGATAGAAGAACTATATGACGATTACAAGTTTACCGAAAAACTCGCGTTTGAGAAACAGTATCTTGGGTATTATTGGAACTCGCCGCTTGATGCCTACAATTGCGAAGGCCACACTGTAACAGACGCCAAAACACATGGAATACTGGAAGCTGTAATAGAAAGTTTAGAAATGCGCAGAGGCGCTAGTGGTGAATTCATGCAAATGATGGTGACTGATGGTGTAGAACTGGCCAAAATCATGGTCTGGAATAGCGAATTGTCAATTAATGACCCATCTTTGTTTCAGGAAGGAGTCGGAATACGAATCAGGGTTGCATGGAAGGAAGAATACTCTAGTTTCAACATAAGGCCTGGGTCGATTATCCTTCCACTGGAGATGAAAGATGCTTCTTAAATCAAAGGATGGTATAGAGTGTGATATCTGTACGTCGGCATATAGAAATGATTTCACGTATTATTCGTTCGACAGAGTAGAAATTTCAGTTAACGGTGGGTTTTCATCGCCGCCCAAAATGATTGATTCATGTGATATATGTGAATCATGCTTTGCTAACATCAAGAATAAGTGTATTGAAAACCTTGGCCCTATCACCCCTTTACAGATAAAATGTGATTCGTGCCCGAAGTACAGCAAGGGAGCGTCTTTCACGTACTACCAATTAATTGTAACCAAGGTGGTAGTAGATAAAAACAAAAAAGAAGAGGGACCATCTGAAGTAATTCCCAAGCATATGGACTTCAATATGTGTTTCGAATGTGGCGAAAAATGGAAGAAGCACCTTCTTGAATCTAGACAAAACCGCGATAAGAAAGGGGGATGGTCGTGAAAGGAGAAAATTCGATTCCAGCCTTTGAGCTGCGCAACATTTGTATAGGCGATGAATTTGTTGACGCTAGGCCGACCCAATGGGATGGGAAGGATTATACTGGTCAAGGACGCGATAAAGATGGCAATTTGATATTGCCAACAGTGTACATTACAGTGTGTCCAAAATGCGCCCAAATGATTCAATTTACCGTCAAGGACATAATCAAGGAAGAGGACAAAGAAAGGGTAATATGTACGAATTGCAGGGCTGGTGAAAAAGAAATTGAAATGATTAAACTTAGTGCTGTTGAACAGTTGAAGCGAGCAGAAGGGTTGAAGAAGGAAATAGAAAACGCATATCTCGATGTGCCGCAAAAGCAAAAACTGGAAGAGGCAAAGGAAGTGCCAGAAATTGTAGAGCCACCAGAGCCACCAGAGCCAGAACCAAAGACAATCGAACCAAAGATTGAAGGCGATGACATTGATTGGTTTGAAGATCCAATCGCATCCGGGGAAATGAAGGTTGAATAAGTTCGTATTGGGCAGCGGTATAAACGGCCTTATAGCTCGCCATGTTCTTGGGCCGAGTTATAAGATTATTCCATTTAAAAAGTCACGATACTATTCGTTCAACATACCGACAGCAGACGCTGAAATAAAACGCACTGATGAGACAACAAAACTATTAGACGACTTGGCCATCAATGCAATCCCACTGTATTTCCCAGTGGCGGTGTCGCTCGGTGGGGAGTTACTATTTAACAAGAAAGCCTGGATTGGGCCGGTTATAGATAAGATTTATGGTGACAATCCACACCCGTTAGCATCGCACCTTCTTTGCAATGAGGGTTCTGCGTTCATTGCCGCAAAATTCTTGCACGATTTGCTGCTTGACAAGTATAGCGACGAAATTAAAAGAAATATTAATACCGTTGTATCGTCAATTAAAGACCATTACATCGTAATAAATGACAAACCAACCCAGTACGACTCTATCATCAGCACTATACCACTAAACGCTTTGATGAATATCTGTGGAATGCAGGCTGATCTGGAATCCTCCGATTACTACTTATTCTTGATAAATACTAATTTCTTCAATTTAGAAGGCGCTCAAAGAGTATTCATAGGTGACAAACAAATCCCATTTTGGAAAGTTAATATGATTGGTGATGGGCTATATCAATTCTTTTCAAATGAATCGGTCCCATTCGCCGAAGAGTTATTTTCACGTATGACGAAGAATAGATATAAAATAATAGCCGAAACAAGCATCAAGGAAGCTTTCCCACTTGGCGCTCCACCGGCTGGAATCCTATCGCGCTTAGAAGAAGATGGCATAACATGTATTGGTAGTAATGCTAGATGGGATTATTTTTATGATATTGCCACTTCGATTCGGAAATTATTTAGTGTACAACAGTGAAGAAGATAGAATTGTTAGGGAGATCAGACACTTCGATTGGAAACCAGTGAACGACGACAGAATAACAATGCTGAGATCGCTAAGAGACACTTGTAAAGATTGCATCATGTGCCATCTCGGCAGAAAACACTACGGGTATGACCAGCATGTATTTAGCACTATGACACCTAGTAAGTATATGATAGTCGGGCAAAATCCAGGAGTCAATGAGTGCCATCAGGATGAACCATTCGTGGGGCAAGCTGGCATAAATTTCAACAGAGAAATAGAAAAGAATGGTTTAGAACGGAAGGATTTTTACATAACCAACATTTGCAAATGCTATACAGAAAATAATGCTAAGCCAGAGTATGATAGTATCCAGAAATGCCACCCGTTCTTGCAAATGGAACTTGCCATATTAAACCCAGATTTTTTGATTACGCTTGGAGCTATTTCATTCAACCATTTCTGCCCGGACGCAATATACGCAAAAGCCCTTGGGAAGCTAACTCACTCAGAATTGGCTGGCAAGAAAATATTTGCAATATATCATCCATCTCCTAGAAATTTAGCCGACAAAGTTAGAAAAGAGGCTTTTAGTAGACAGGTTAGCTTGCTGTGCAGATTGATTGTTGGGCTTAGGCAAAGGGAGCAAGTGCGTAACTAGTTATGCCCCTAACCTTTTTACGCATCAATGTCCACTTGTCTTCCTTGGTGGTTCTTAAATAACGCTTAAACCGCAAGATCGTACTTGATAGTTCTTTGTCACTACACGATATGGCTTCTATTATGGTAGTTTTGGGAACATGCTTCTGTGGATCACGTTCGTATGATTCTAACAGAATTTCATATATAATATCTAACTTTCCTTCCCATTTTTTCTTTTCTTGGGCTTTCTTATTTATCATTTGTTTGGTCATACCTTGTACTTGGTTTTTCAATTTAATTTGTATGTCGTCTGACAATTTAGCCGAATCCTCAATATCCTTCTTAAGATCTTCGTCCAATCCAAGTTCGATGATTTCTATCTTATCTTCCATCGGAGGTCTCCATGGCCGGTAAATGTTTGTTTTGTGGTTCTGTCAATTTAAATACTACCCTGACCGTTAAAGTTGATGGACAACCACATACTGTAGCTTTGTGTGAGAATTGCGAAGACCAGACCCCAAAGTCTATCAGACAGCAACTCGAAAGAGATAGTAAGAATAGGCTTGAAGAACAGAAGCGACAGCAGAAAATGAAACAGCTCCAGGAACTTGCTGCTGAGCTTGGGGTTGATATCAACAATATACCAGTTATAAGCAAGCAACCACCAGTTCATAAACCAGCACCAATAAGCACAAAACCACATAAGCTGGTGCCCCAGAAAAACAGGCAAACAAAGCAGCCAATTGCTGAGCCGATAGCAGAGAGCCCCACACCAGTAGAGCCAACAACACAACCGCCAAGCGGCGTCGAAAGCCACTCAGGATACAGCCAAAAGGATCTCGCATATTGCAAAATACAAACTACTGCCAAAGAGAATCAAGTAGTCGAGACATCAACCAGAGGACCAATTCCGCTACCAAAGAGGATATTTGACAACGAAGGCGGAAATACCGACATAAGAATTGTTAAGACTGGAAATCGCGAACTACAGAGAAGGTTTGAATCTATGGCAGCAGCATCGAAGGCCAATGACAACTCTCACCATTTCGGCAAAAGTGGATACAATATCAATGATTGCCCTGCATGCGGCGGCAGCGGCAAGGCTCGCACAGACCCAAAGCAAACATGCCCAAAGTGTAATGGTGGCGGTATTTTTGAACGTCAATGATGGCTGTTGACGTTGTATGGTCTGATTTTCTTGCTGCTAGGGCTTAATGATTTGATGTTGCTCCACACCTGATCTGGGTACCCAATCTTATCAGTGGCTGGTTGATTTGTATATGCGCCGAAATATTTCCTGTGGCGCGTTTTAAGCGGGGTGTCCTGTACACCACTTCTAGCTGGTTGTGATGGCAGGCCTAGTGTTGGCTCTGCTGGCTGCCCGGTTAATTCTGGGCTATTGGGGTCTAGTTCTTTAGTTAGCAAAGCTTTGTATTTGTCAAAAGCTATTCTCATCGTGTGTAAATTAGATAAGTTCATTAAGATCTACTACAATAAAGAATCCTGTGCATCCATCTCTCTGCACAACTTCTAGATCTTCAATGGAGCATATGTCACCGATCATTATACGCAATACTTCTAATATGTGATTGGTATCTATTCCAATTATATCTGTGTCGATATCGTGGACAGGTTTCATCCGTATGACTAATTTATCACTGCCAAACCCATATCCATTTGAGAATATGGGATTCCATTCATCAATACCGGTTAGACATATTCTTTCGAGCGGGTTTCTTAGCCTGCTAGATATTGTTTGGAGTGATTGCTCATCAATTACCATTAGCAATTAATTTCCAGAATTCTTCTTCAGCCATATCGAGTTTTTTGAGGATCTCTTCTTGATCAACCACCGATTCAGACTCGTTTTTGGCCTCTACCAACGTGAGTTTCATGGAATCATCAGCCGGTGTGACCTTATATGTTATCGTCCAGCCGTCGTGTTTGATTTCGTCTTCGAATCCTTCCATGTAGATTCCACCCTTCCCGCCCCTTTCACCATCTGGGGCGGGCCCACCACCAGTGAATGGCTTGCTCTGTTCTGAATCCCTATTATCAGCATTCCTTGTCATATCGGCAATATCTGCTATATTAGGATTCCATCCAGCATCATGTTCAGATAGTTTGGTGCCGGATAGTTCCTTTGTCATTTCTTCTAAGTATTTGAATGCACGTTCTTTCTCTGGCGTCGGTACAGCCCTGGCGGACATCTCTCTGTCAAAAGATAATTTGAACGTCGGATTGTCAATATATTTGTGGCTATGCACAGCAAAGAAAGCCGAGCTGATAGATTCAGCAAATGGAGACTTAGATACTTTCAGCGCGAAAGCGTCATCAATACCTTCCCACCTAAACTGAGAAGTATGTGAGGTCTCGCTAGAAATGGGCAACCCAAGCTTTGCGTCCTGCTTAAGCATGGTAGAAATTGCTTCTAGTAAAGCTTTTTCTTTATCGGTGAGAGCCATTCTTTCCTCCTATACCTTATCTATATTTACATTTGATTAGGATGCTGAGAAATTGCTAAAGCAATTTGACATAGTTAGAATTATCTCTGCTAAGAATATTAAATTCGTATCTGGCCCACGTGGCAGAGCAGCCACACCAGACGGCGACTGGTCAATAGTAGCTATAGTCGGATATGATGTGATGATAGCCAAAGACGAAACAATAGTGAGAGCGCCATTGAACGCGATAAGACTAGTCGCGTCTTACAGCCCACAAAGCTATATAAACCGGAAGATTAAGGAGCACAAAAGTGGTAGATCAGATTGATCCTTTTGAAGAAATACGCAAGAAATTTGGCGAAGGCGCAATTATCCGTGGTGATACAGTCGTCAACAAGAACATTGAATCAATTCCAAGCGGGTCTATTAATTTAGATATAGCTCTTGGCGTTGGCGGAATCCCGAGGGGGCGCATATGCGAGGTATTCGGCCCAGAAGCAAGCGGCAAGACGACCCTCGCGCTAGAAACCATAGCACAAGCCCAAAAACGAGGTGGTACGGCAGCGTTTGTTGACGTAGAACACGCATTGGATTTTCAATACGCCAGAAATATCGGCGTTAATATCGATGAGTTGATGATTTCACAGCCAGATAGTGGCGAAGAGGCTCTTGAAATAGCTGAGATCCTGTGTAAATCAAACAAAATAGACATTGTAATAATTGACTCGGTGGCCGCATTGGTTCCACAGGCTGAATTAGACGGTGAGTACAAGGATGCGAATATCGGTGCCCAGGCTAAATTGATGTCGAAAGCCTGTCGTAGGCTTAAAGGTATCGTTAATAAAAGCAAGACCGCGCTAGTTTTTATCAACCAATTGAGGGAGAAAATAGGCGTGATGTTTGGCAGCCCAGAAACCACTCCCGGTGGGCGTGCATTGAAATTTTATGCCTCCGTGCGAATCGATTTGAGGCGTGTGTCATCTATCGATGCACCCAAGGGAGGTGGAGACAGTGGAGACGGTAAAGACAAAATAGGCAACAGGGTAAGAGCCAATGTCATTAAGAATAAAGTAGCACCACCATTCAGGAAAGCAGAATTCGACATCGTTTTTAGTGAAGGAATATGTAGGGAATCGGAAATTATTGATCTTGGCGTGAAGAGCAAAAAGCTTGACAAGTCAGGATCATGGTATAGTTACAATGATTTTAGAGTCGGCAATGGAAAACAAGCGGCTGTAGAATTCCTCAAAAATAACCAGGAAATCTATGACGAGCTGATGGAAGCAGTTCTAGATGAAATGATGCCGCTTAGGAGAATCAAGAATGACGACGACGCCTGCGCCGACGTGGAGCATAACTGATATAGTATATCTTCTAGCATCGGCCAAAATCGGTCATTTAGAAGCGTATCAAATTACAGGGGTCACCAGGATAAGGGGCAAATGGCTTTACACAATAGACGTTGCTCAGAGATTGCCATCTGAAGCTACTGTCATGGACATGGTAGATCTCAAGAACCCAAGGACGATGTATTTTGATGAAAGAGAACTGATAGGCATGGAGGAAGCCTTTCTTCTGGTTAGAGCTGCCCTAACCAGAAAACTAAACAAAATCAATGAACTGATTGATAAGCATTTTCCTAATGGATCAGAGTCTTAACCAACCATTTGGACCAAATGAAGAAAAAGCAATAATATCATTAGCATTCTCCTCACCAGAATTTTATAGTTCAGTTGGCCAACACCTCGACGTAAAATATTTCAACAATCCTGCCGTACAATACGTGTTCGCAATCATAGATATGTTGTATGAGCAGCACGAAATCGTACCAACACGGGAGATGGTTAAAGATATAGCATTAAAAAGGCTTACAGTAGATGACGAATACCAGGACGTCATAGACATAATCGACCGCGAATCTGATCCAAGGGAGATCCCGGTTGTCAAAGACACTCTTATCGGATGGGCAAGAGAAAAAGCTTACGGTTTACTATACAGCAAAGACGCAATGGATGCATATGACAGAGGCGATTTTGACTCATTGGGCGACATAGTAGAAAATGCCCAAAGGATAGTAGATGTATCACAGACTGGTGATCAATTCTTTAAGACATATCAAACGATATTTGATACAAGCACAGAGGTAAAACTTACGACCGGCTTTAAAGATCTTGATAGATGGATCAATGAGGGTGGGCCAACAAAGGGCGATGTTTTTGTCTGGATGGCACCAACCGGTATTGGGAAAACTATGATACTAGTCAATACCGGTGCTATGTGCTTCAGAGCAAACCAGAAAGTCCTGCACATAACATTGGAGATCTCAACACACAAGACTAAATTGAGGTACAGCGGTGTCTTTACTAGAATGCCGATTTCACAAAGATATTCAAACAAAGACAGAATGGTTGAACGAATTGATAGAGAACGTGCCGGGTCTAGCGGTGATATAATAATTTATGAGTTTCCGCCAGATGAAATTAGTGTCGATACTATACACCAGGTCATAAAGTGGTTAAAGAGGACGAAGGGCTGGAACCCTGATGTGGTTATCATCGATTATTTGGAGCTGATGGTTTCAAGGCGGTCCGCATATAATAAGGAAGATTATATAAAGCAAAAGAGCGTATCTACTGAGTTGCGTGGGTTGGCCAAGAAGGAAAATGTATTGCTGTTTACTGCAACACAGACAAATAGGGAAGTCAAGAAAGACAAAGGCAAGAACGGACCTGGTGATGGCGGCAATTTGATCGACGTCAATCGCGCAGCAGAATCATATGGCAAAATGATGCCTTCAGATTATGTGGTTAGTCTAAACCAAACTCCTGACGAATACAAGCAGAATCGTATCAGATTTTATATAGCCAAAAACAGGAATGGGCCGAGATTCAGAACATTGAGCGCTAAAGTAAATTATGATACAATGGTTGTCCAGGTAGATCCATACAAAGCCATAGGAGGTTAAATGCCAACATATCATTATAGATGTGCTAAGGGGTGTAAATTTGATGATCTTAAGAAACAAACAGGCAAAAAGAATACCATAAAAAATACAATTGTCGCTGTAAAGAGCGGTGATTTAGTATGGGAAGAAAGACATCGGATGTTATTGGACCCACCTATCAAGTGCCCTCTATGCAACGGAGAAGCCATCAAAACTCTTGAGGGCATTGGCGCACCAGTATCTTACATTCGTGGATATGGCTATCTCGACAGAAAAGGTTGTCAAAGAGACATGGATCTATACAAGCTAGACAAAGGAGAAGACCCATACGCAAGTCTTAGGCAACCCGGAGAAGTTGACGAGATAAAAAACAATCTACGAAAGCCGAAGAAGAAGCGCCAATATTATACATGATCATCTTTACGGCATTCGATAGCAACACGCCACCAAAGCCGCTAGTTACATTTATAAACGATGGCGAGCACAATAGCACATACCCATTGTATGCTAAGGGGACCGGGAAAACTTTGTATGAAGTTAACAAAACTATCAGTCAGATATCAGAAATAATTACATCAAGCAAAACACAGGTTCTACTAAACAACCCTAAAGCACATCTCTACGCTTTCAACATACTCGATACCAGCAAGCTTAACCAGTTAAATATTCACGTACCGAACGGAGCAAGCGACAAGCAACTTGCGATGTTATTCCAAACAATCATCAGCGCCAACCCACAACCGACCAAATGGCGGAACTTGCTTGGCAGAAGCGCTGAAGTCTATAAGGTTATGGAAAGCAGAGAATTGTACCTAGATGAGCAACGTGTCTACCCTAGCTATGAATTGGATACGTTTACAGGTAGGTCTAGATGTACTAGATATAACATGCAAGGCATAACGAATGGTACGCCAATAAACACCGGCAATGACGAAGACGTATTAGTCTGTCTTGATTGGATAGCAGCTGACATTAGAGCTGCCGCAGCGTTTTCTAATGACGAATACCTAAATGAGAGCTTTCAGAAGTCAGACCCACACACGATGCTGAGCGAAGCATTAGACATACCTCGTGATGAATGCAAAAGACTATATCTTAGAACAATATACTCGATAGATTTGGAGTCACCAATATTGGAAGTATTTCCTGAATTAAGAGAGTGGATGATCAAACAGGCACAAAAGTTGGCAAAGGATGGCTACCTGAGTTCTTTGCTAGGTAGACGATTTAAAATTGGTGACAGAGACGAAAAAAGTGTATTTAATGCTGTGCTGCAGGGAACGGTTGCGCATGCTATGCAATCAAGCTTGATACGCATGGCACCTGAATTAAAGAAGTATCTGGTGACTGAAACACATGATTCGGTCGTATTTGCTAGCAGGCCCGGATTGGTTCCACATATCATAAAAGCCGCATCTGATATCATGATAAAGCCGCTAGATGAGTTCCCAAGATTCCCGTTGAGAGTATATATCGGGAAGGTTTGGAAAGAATGGAAATTTTATAGGGATTTCAGATGAAGGACTGGTTCTCAGAGAATCTGAGTGAAGATTTAATAAAGCGGGTTATCAGAATCAGAGTCGATATGGGTGAAAAGAATATCGTAGAAAGAGACTTCAGACCCGATTTAAAGATTGACTACGAAACATTGGAGGAAGACCTAACTACAACTCCGCAAGAGTTTGCATTTTGGGCTGCTGTATATAGCGAACAGAAAGCGACAGTAGCAAGTTTAGATAGAAAAGCAAAAAGGAGAAGAGCTATAGCCTATGAAATGATCATACAGGAATCGAGAAAAGAAGATTGGCCAAAAATCCCGGAAAAGGTATTTAGGGAATTGGTCGAAAAGGATGATGAGCTATTAAGGATAGAGACTCAACTTATCCTTGCGAATAGAACTATGGGTAAGTTATACAACATAGTTGACGCAATCAAGATGAAATCTGACCATCTCCGGTCATTAGCTGGATTTAAGCGCCAAGAGCAGAGAGAATCGACTTAGGAGGAGTGATGGATTCAGAACAGAGGCAAAAATTGTTAGCTAAAATTCAAAAGGGAATGAAAGAACAGAAAAGTGGGAGTAGAGACCCAAATCAATTTAGGCCCCCTAACGTAAAACCTGATGAAACAGCTAAATTCAGATTTATCATATTGCCTGGGCTGATAAAGGGGGAGAAGTGCGCTGGGGGCACAGTAACAAAAACCATGTATAAAGTTGCCGGGCAAGAACCATCAGCCGAAACCATCGAAGAGAGACGACTTGTAGAAGTATCTTTCTCGGTAAATGGCGGGCTGCATTGGATCAATACTAGGCCATACGGATGCCCAAGGCTATTTGACGACGAGCAATGCCCATGGTGTGAGCTGGGCTTCGAGCTCAGAAACCAGACTGACATTGAAGAAGAACGCAGGAGGATCAGCAAGCTATATCTGCCGAGGCCATCATTCAATGTCAACATTTACTTCCCACCGTCGAAAGTTAACCCAACTGACCTACATGGTAAGGTGATGTGGTACAATATGCCAAAAACAGTCTTTGATAAGACTGAAGAAGTATTAATGCGTAGTGGACCAGGAGATGCTGAGGATCCGCTTCCATGGGGCATCTTCTATGATCCACACGAATGCTTGATCTTCCAGCTTGAAATAACGCACAAGGGCGGGTACAATAACTACGAAAAGTCCAAGTTTTTGACCAGCAAATACCAGTTGGCAGATTCAAGCGATGAAATTCAAACGATTCTTGACCAGCGTTTTGATATCTGGGATAAGGTGCCACCTAGAGATGTTGCTGCTCTGACCGAAATGCTGAGTAAAGTCGGCACCGGAAGCACAGATGCCCTTGAAACGCCTAAGGATGCACCAAAGAAAAGCACGCCAAAGAGTGACGAAGACGAAGAGGAGTGTATGCCAAGCAGCACCAAATCGACGCAACCAGAGAAGGCGTCAGCGCCAGCACCAAAATCAGCGCCAGAGCCACAATCTTCAGTTAGTGAAATCGATGATCCTGAGTTACAAAAACTAATGGGGCAAATTAAGGACGATAATATCTAACCTCTCCGGTGCTCATGGTAGTGCGGGTGGGGGCAGGGAAACCTGCCCCCATTCCTTATATGGAAGATGTTGAACACCTACTAATTGATGGCAAAAACTCGATATATCGAGCAATTTTTGCTGGCTATTACGACTCTTATTTTAAGAGTACTGGGCATGATTATGCGGTAATACTGATAAGGTTTCTAAGCAATTATATTAATCTACTAAAACCCAAAGCCGTGCATGTCTTTTGGGATGCCCCAAGAAACGAAGTATGGCGCAGAGGCATACTGCCATATTATAAAGAGCACAGGGTTGATAAGTACAAGGATCTAGGGTTCAATATACGCGAAGAATTGAAACGCCAATTAAGTTTAGCTATTCTGTTTTTCCAGGACATGAATTGTAGACAATACTACGTGCCTGCTATGGAAGCAGACGATTTAATATATGCATTCTGCTCGATAAACAATGGAAAAACTGTAATTGTATCAAGTGACGGGGACTTCCAGCAGATTCCATACAAATACGGCCATGTTTCAATATATAATCCGTTATCAAAAGACCAACAAGTGTTGCCAAAGCCGTCCATCGATGTCATTGTAACTAAGGCACTAATGGGCGACAAGTCCGACAATCTAATTGGTTATTACAATGTAGGTGAAGTCAGATCAAGAGAGATGGCAGAAGACCCCAAGAAGAGACAAAAGTTTTTGGATTCGGACAAAGCCGTTGCCATGATCGACGGGGAGTTGGTGCATGTTGGGCACGAACTATTTAATACCAATAGGAAATTAATTGATTTGTCATTGTGCCCATATCTAGCAGACAACAGCGCATATGTTGAGGCGAAACAATTTTCACCAGTTAAATTTAACCGTGTCAGGATAGAAAAGACAATTATGGATAATAAAGTGCGGGGACTTAAAGTTGACCTACCGAGATATCTCGGACCATTCCAGAATCTTACGGCTTATACGTAACTATCATAGTGTTTGTAATTATTTTGGGCTCAAATCCGTCAGTCGCTTCATTCGTCAAATATGCTTCGATAGTTGGATAATTTTCAGAATTTGGTACATTATTATTCGGAAATATCCTCATTTCCGTGCTGGATGTAGCATGTTCTGAAATAAGGGCCCCCTGCCCAAGTGCTTCTCCATCGGCCCCAATCCGCTTCGGTCCATATGTTACGACGTGAGCTGTAGCCATAATTTCCTCCTTCTATCTATATTTACTTTTGCCATTCCAACCGTAAATAAAATGTATGGCTGATCACAGCAAAATAGGGAAAAGATCAAAGGCAAAGGGTAAGAGGTATGAATCCAGAGCAGCCAAATTACTTACCGATTTTACCGGAGTAAATTTTCGCAAGACTCCTGGCTCTGGCGGATGGAATAAAGCTGGAGGGGTAAAAGTCGCAGATTATGTATTTTGTGGTGATATAATTTGTGACAATAAGCATTTCGTATTCTCAGTTGAAGCCAAAAGCAGAAAATCATTTAGCTTCGTCGCTATACTGAAAAATCCAGAGATAGCGGCTTTCACAGGTTGGTGGAAGCAATGCATAGAGGATGCTGTGTCCATACACAAACTGCCATTCATGATGTTTAAGCCAGATTACCAAGAAGATTTCGTAGCTTTAACGGAAGAAGGAGAGTCAGCGTTAGGAATACCAAACAATACTCCAAGATTTACTCTGGATGTGTATGATGATGTACCAACCCCAAAAATATTTAGGTGGAAGACACTGATTTCCAGTGTAAATCCGGAGTTTATGTTTCAAAGGGATAAAAAATGGCATGTTGCGGCAAGGCCAAAAAAGTCGGAACAAGAAGCATCAGAGTGAGGAGCGGAAGAGGAGGGAAAAAGTGCCCAATGTGTGGTTCGATCTTAAGGAAAATACATGCATATGACTATGGCACCAGAAAACCAAGGGTCACTCTGAAATGCGCAAATCCGGCCTGTGCATATAGGGCTAAACAATGAACGACATACTGATATGGGCTGCTGCGGTTATAGCTATAGAAGCAGCGGTTGAAATAGAAACAGAGTCAGAAATTTTTATAATCATGAGGGACAAACTTACACAGGCCAAGATCCTTGGGTGGTATTTAAACACACTACTAAGTTGTGGATATTGCCTTTCGGTTTGGGTTTGTGTAGTCGCCGCTCTGTTTGTTCCCGGGGATATCATAACAGCTAACAACCAGTTAGGCCAGATTTTCGCCAAAATTGGATTGGCTGATTCGGTATTTCAGGCTATATTATTTGGTTCGGCCAATTATATAGTCAAGATACTCGTGCTACACAGACTGTCAAATATTACCCATGAACCGATAAACAGATGGTTGAATAAAGATCCGTTTATCATTGCTTTCGGAGGCACGAATGAAGAAGGAGGAGCAGCCACAGAAAGTGGTTATCAGGAACGAAATAGAACTGAGAAAGATGCTGCAGAGATACCAGCCAGGAGTGGAATCGCAGGCGAGAAAGACGTTGCTTGATAGTTTCAATTTAATAAAAACTAGGATCGATTCGAAAGAGCATATCAAAAACGTAGACGAAGATGCATTTGGCGGCTATAAACCAGCGCCATTGGTTGTAAACGATTCGATCCCAGGTCTTGATATTTTCATAAGAGACAAAATGGGTGGGCGCAGGGAGGGAACGTCCATTGTGTGGATGGTCGATGATGTCAAGTGGGTATTTAATCCTTGGAATGGCGAACTTAAAAGAGATAATTGAAGTATTATTCATCGGCGTAGGAATTGCCTCTGCGTGGTTTTATATACGTAGCTTATTCATAGGCAATCCGCCAACCAAAATGATGGCTAGATGGGCTATCAATATAATCCCAATCAGCATTTGTATTGCTTGGGCGTTGAGGATTTTGGGATGGATATGAAAAACTTGCAGGTTGATCTAGCGCATTATAATACTATTTCAGAATGGAAGCCTGCGATTGGTGACTTCTTAGTGCATCATGGTTGGTTAACACATTGGTATGGTGTAGTTAGCCAGTTGGGCAGTGACGGAACAATTGAAGTAGTTACAGCAGGGTTACCAATGCTTTTGCTGCTACTCCGCAATAAAAAGATGGAGAAAGCCAAAAAGATCATAGACATCGCCGATATACATACATCTAAAGGTGGAAAGTATGCCGCAATCAAAAGCATCAAAAGCACCATTGTCTGGTATATCTGACCTACCAATACCACAATCTTATCCACCAATACTGGCGATAGATGAAGTACCAGAGCTCAGTGGTAGGCTGGTATACGTCATTGAAGGATATAAATTGAGTGGGTATTCTATATTGGTCTTCAACCACGAAGGCAATATCGGCATAAGGTGCGGGGATTTTGACGGCAATATGATAGACCCTCCAGATGGCGCTCGCGAGCATGTTGATAAACTATTGCCATTAATGAAAGCTGGAAGAATTGAATTTGCGCAGTTTTACTTCTCAGATGATATGTTGGTCGACATAAGAGTTTCACTAGACAAAATGGCTGGCCCTGGAATGCTGAAAGACCTTTGCGGTAATGTTGTCCAAACACAGAAAATCATAGACATAAAGCAATTTGACGATGATTTAAAGGAAAAGCTGCCTGAATTGGGATATGTGATTTTAAAGCATAGTTCGTTCAAAACTATTATTAGAGATGGTAAAATATTGCCGCTTTATGGATTGAGCACAGCAGATGCCACTAGAAAAACCAGAAGAAAACTACGATAGCTTACTTGGGCTGGGAGCGGAAGAAGCGCCAGAGGCACCACAAGAAGAATCCGAAGCTGCCCAAAAATCCACCGAAGATGGCGTCGATCTACTCACAAGAGCACAGGATTGGCTCGTTAAAACAGCGTCAGACGTCAACAAAGTAGGGATAGTTCTGGGTAGCAGATACGACGACCATTCGACCAGATCAAATCTGTCAGCAATTGCCGACCAATTAATGTCGATAGCCAATAGTTTAAACGAAAAGATTGTAAGAAGCGCAGCAAAGGGAGCCGATGTTGCCGATCTTTTCCCAGGAGATTAGATGAAACTAGACTTGATATACGAAACTACTCTTGTTGGCGCGATTGCATTCAAGCCATCGATTTTAAGTAACAAAGCAGACGCTGAAGTATCCAAACCACGCGGCCACATGCGCTGGTACTTGTCGTTTGCAAATAGCAGGCCGGTATTCGGGTTGATGGAAGACGACGACGAAGACAACTTTAACAAATCCCAGGTACAATTTGGAGATCAGACGACACAACCTAAAAAATTGGTTTGGCAACCAATGAATAAAAAACATTCACAAGACAGGAAAAGATGGTACTATGGCTATAGTGCCAAAGCTAAACCACCAAGACAATCTTCTCCGAGCTACCCACCTCCAGATAAAGACCATTCAGACTTTATCCTTAAGTAAGTATATATTGCGAAATGGCTAGACTAGTAGAATATGTTAATCCGAATCCACACGCTATTCAAATCGTCGGTCCCAACAGGGAACAGGTAAGGGTATCAAAATTCTCTAAAATAGTCCTATCAGACTGGTTCATCGATCGATACACACCAAAATTTCTAAGAGTCGTCAGAATTCTTGGTGAAGACAATCTATCACCACCACAGATGAATGTCGTCCAAGAGGTACCAAATATCAGGGTGATGGGCGAAAAACAGAAGTCGATGAGGACGGTTAGAAGGGCTAGGCAGGTTGTCAAGAAATCATTCAGGGGGGTAAGAAGCGGGAGGTCCAGATACGTTGGCAATAAACCAATAGTTGGTAAAGCACTGGGTCACGCTGCGGATCTTTACAATCAAGCTGTTCAAGATGTACAGGTGGCGATAAGTGATGGAATAGGTGTCGGTGTTCTAAGCTTTAACAGGTTAAAGCCGCTACAGAGATTAATTGGCTCAATTAGGAAGTACACAGATCTGTCAAGGACGACTATATTTATAAGCGACGATGGATCAACAAATGAAAGCTTAAAAGATTGGTTGGACAAACAGCCAGACATCATAGTATTAAAGAATTCAACAAATATTGGCATAGCTGGCAACACAAACCGGCTAATGAATTGTTTAAAACGGTTTAAATACAAAATCATATTAAATGACGATGTCGAAATTCTATCACACGCTTGGGAGAGATTCTATTTTGAAGCAATGCAGAATACTGGGTACCATCATTTCTGTTATCGCCAAGAAGGATTGCACGGTGCGTCAAGGCAGCAGAGCCAGAAGAAATCAGTCAATGGCAAAATAATATATTCAGTAACCGACAAGCCGCATGGTGCTGTAATGGCTTTTGATGACAAAGCGTTTGATGCAGTTGGTTATTTCGATGAAGCTTTAAGCCAGTATGGCATGGAACATGTGGACTGGTCAAACAGGGTTGGTGTTGCCGGGTTACAGCCATACGGGTTCCACGACGTAGAAGGATCTGACAGGTTCTTTGCCATACATAGAGAAAAATCTGCATTGATTACAAAGGGGCAGCACCTTAGGGAGAACAAGGCCAAGTATGCTAATCTGCGCAATGATAAAAGCAGAATTCACATAAGTGCTACGTCAAAAGCCAATGTTCCTGCCATATCAGTAGTCATACCGGTAAGAGATATTGGAAGATCAGACTGCGTCAATATGGTGATCAGAAACATTAAAGCACAGAGATATCCAGAAATAGAAATCATTGTGGTAGAACAAGATCAAGAACGAAGATTTAATGGCAAAGAAGGTGAACCATTCCGTTACATGTTTGTTGCCAATCAGAGACCAAACCAGGATTTTAATAAATCAAAAGCTTTCAACGCTGCAGTTTCTGCTACATCGTACGAAAACGTGATCTTACACGATGCTGACATAATCGTTCCAGTAGATTACGTGGCACGAATTGTTGATGTGTTAATAAGATTTGATTCATGCCATATCGGATCTAAAGTCCTGTATCTTGATCGGCAATCTACGTTGCATATGTGCCAGATTGGCAATCTTAGTAGAGGATATAACTGCGAGAGGGCAGTTGGGTATTTTGAGGGCGGATCAATAGCCTTCAAGAAAGAGTTTTATTATAAAGTTGGTGGTTTCAATGAAGCATTTGAGGGGTATGGTGTAGAAGACTGCGATTTCTTCGAAAGACTGAAGGATAATACCAGATTCTTCAATACACGTTCTGTTGATATGTTCCATCTCTGGCATTCAAGAACTCCAGGGTGGAATGATAGGCATGCACGAAACAAAGACTTACTAAAAGCTATAAACAGGGACATGAGTAGGCTAGAGTATTTAAATCATTTAGTGGCACAAATTAAAGCAAAATATTCAGAAGCGGGGAAATATGTCTAAACTCACCGTATTTGTAACCAATTCTAAGTCCGGCGCATTTTTTGAAATAGCGAAGGGATGGTGTAATGCGTTAAGAATAATGGGCCACAAGCCGTTGCTATGGGACGGCGACCAAAACACCTGGGACAGGAATCCTCCTGATATTTATATTGGTTGTTCTGGGTGGCGTCAACAACTCCCACGCGGACACAAGGCAAAAGTAGCCATCCATGTCAACCCGTATTGTGATGAAGTTATGCAGGTTCCAGGTGGTCCAGTTATCAACGAAAGTGCTGATGCGATAAAATGGACTTTGGCGCAGAATCCGATATTTGTTTTTGGATATGGTCTACAAGATGATATGGTTCAGTGGTGGTATAGATGGAAGAGGGACCATGACATAGACATTGTTGGGATGCCAAATGCGGCTGATACAACGCTGTATGCTCCTGGCCCAACCGTTCCAAATTTAGTCTGTGATGTCGGTTGGGTAGGCGGATACTGGGGATATAAGGCAATAAATATGGACAAGTATTTATTGCCCGTAGCGAGGAAATACAAAACGATTTGGCTTGGGTGGAGTGGCCCTAAGGATTTATGGAAAGGAAAGGCTTCACAGGGCCAGGTGCAGTCACTGTTCAATTCTGCCAAAATATGTCCATGTGTTGTAGAACCACACACCACGAAATATGGTATAGATATTCCAGAAAGGATATTCAAAGTTGCAGCTAGTGGAGCACTTGCAGTTTCAGACCCAGTGCATGGTATCGACAGATTTTTCTCGTCCGACGCTCTACCGCTAGCAACAGACCCAGATAACTACATGGACCTATGTGATACATATATTAAAATGTCGCCAGAGGAAAGACAGGCTCAGGCTATAAAATTAAGATCAGAGGTGATAAGGAAGCATACTTACCTCAGCAGGATACAGACGATGTTCGAAGCGTTTGGGTATTATAACGAAGCAGATAAATGTAACTTAGTCATTTCCAAAATTGGTATTTAGCCATAAACCATTTCATAGCATCTGGTTTCGCTTTGATTGCACAATTTCTAATGAGCTGAAGAAAATCTTTTGTCCTGCTATGAAACTTAGAAACCCATATGGCGAACTTATCTGATATGTCTTCAGCTGTGATAGTATCAAACTGTTTCCACAATCTGATAGTTTTACTTTTCCATACCACTGATGCAGTCTCTTGCATATGCGAAATATACACACACAGTGACACAACGACTTTGTCGTCGCTAACATCAGCTTTGCCAATAAGACTTGCCAAAACATCGCTTGGTGTGCCATTCAATGCCAGTTCTTCGTCGTGCCACTTCATGTCAGTAACCCGTATTTAACGTTTATGGAAAAGAGAAAAAAGAAGCGCATACCAGAAAATAAATTAAGATGTTGCGTCGGCCATTGCAATGGTCAAACATCCATTTTGTATTATAGATGGTACCCATTATGTTTGAAGCATTGGGAATCTCATTGTGACAATAAATTCAAATACAAAGAGCATAAAACTCTGAGAGATTATCTTGGGTTGCCACCAATTAAGAAACCAGAAGGCATGGAACATCTTGATGACTCATATTTTGCGGAAAAAATGGACTTGTTGGTCGATGTTGGACTTAACGTCCCAATCGTAGCAAAAGAAGAATTAGTTTCATGGAAGCCTGGGCAAGTAGCTAAAAGGGAAATAAACTACATTGACTTGTGTGTCAAGTGGAACAAGGAAAAGAATGAAAATTCTGAAATCTATGTTGATATCAAAGGAACACGCGTATCATTGCTAAAGACACAAGGTACTGGGATGAAATTTGCATCAAAGGCCATGATAGAAAAAGCAATCAATGACATGCAGGGCATTCTAAATGACACTGACCTGGAATACCTTGAATCAAGAATCAAAGACAAATTTGGCAAGAGCAGGCTATGGAAATCAGTGGTAGACACCATGTTGATGGAGAAGCTGCTTGGCAACTGATACATATGCCAAAGGTGATCCGATAAAAGTAACTACATTTAAAACAAAGGTGGTTGGTATCGAGGTGCTTGTCGAAGGATTTACTGGGATTTTCATAAGGGAATACAAAAACGATTGTGGATTATTCGCTGATGTTTATGATGACGAAGGTAACCAGCGCACAATCCCGATTGAATATGTTAAAGACATCGGAGACGATACTGAATTAGAATTTGACGGCGAAACATACAGTATAAAATGTATAAATTGTGGTGATTATAGATCGGTAAGACCACAGAACGTGAGCCAAATAAAAAGATGTGTAAAGTGCCAGCGAGAACACGCTAGGAAAGCGGCGAGAGAAAGAATAAACAGAAAGCGGGGTAAAGTATGAAAAGAGCACAATTCCAAGACGATAGCGGCAAATGGCATGATATGCCAATGCTTGACTTCAAATTGACTCCAGAGACGGTAGCTTTCGAAGGCGCGAAGCAGCAGGGGTTAACTACAAGAGTGGTCGAGGATAAAGATGGGAAGCTAGTTGTGCTTAACATATATAGGAAACAAAAGCGGAGGATTAAATGAACTCGTTAGAGTTTCAGAGCAAGCTTAGAGAAGCTGCAGGATCTAAATACCAAGACGTCATGAGTCTGATTCGTGAATTTGGAATCGAAGTATTGACAAAAGTGTCATCTGTTGATGCCGAAATCGGATCGTTAAAGATAAGATCTATAGACCAATCCCAAAAACCATCACATATCAGAAGATTTCAGTTTAAATGCGAAATAGACGGCAAACACATTGATGAGATCAGAAGAATAGAACTCGATCCGATCGATTATACTGATGGCGATCTTTTTATGGCGAGAATAACGCTTAACCCAATCATTAAGGAGAGCACGGATGAGGGATCCAGGTCTGGCTAATATATTATGCGGCAATGAATTAATCATAGCCCAGGTAATAGACAGGAAGAATAATCTATATAAATCTCTTAATATTATTATGGGAGACGTCAACGTATACGATATCATCGAAGCGGTGCCAAACGAGAGCGGCGTGCTTGAGGTTAGGACAATAGTAGAAGAAGGTGTTCCCCATAAGGGGTTGTACTATTACAAAAACATGAAAGATTGGACAGAACTGTGCATTAAAGCAGTGGAAGTTAGTGATAGGTGCATACTGCAGGGCTTGACAACACCCAAAGGTGTCGAACCAGGTGTGGTTGCTATGGCCTATGAAGCTGATTTTGATCCAGAAGCAGAATTCGGAGAATTGATTCAGGCAATTCCAGAAGAATGAAACCAGACAGCTGTTTTTTGTGCAACAGCCCAATACAACGATTGACAGAGGATCTTACTTATATCTCGCGCAACGGCATAAACATGCCGGTCTGCGATACATGTACAATATTATTATACGAAATACGGAGAAAATTCAGAGTATCATATGGATTGATAATCGGAAAGACACCAGAGGGGTTACTGATAGCCAGGGATGATATCTCCGTTTAACCTTCGATGTGTTTCTTTTGGCTTCCCTTGCCCGTTCGTCGGTTAGAGGCTATTCTGGTATTAATCGGAGCCTTTTGTGGCTCCCCGTGGCTTCCGAGAGGCTTTGGCGGTCCAAACCGCATTCCTTTAGGTGGCAATCTAGGCAACTCATAATCACCTTTTGATGCTTTCTTTTTGGTTTCAATTTTATCCATCATATTGCATATCTTTGATATAGTACTTGAAGAGGTTTTTGGCTTACCATCAATTATGCGCGCACCAGCAATAACACCAATATTTGCAGTTTTTGATCTGGGCCATGGCTTAGTCATCTAAATCATCCTTAGTTTCATCTTCGTCATCATCTTCTTCGTTATCTTCGCCAAAGACTTCTTCCATGTCTTCGAGATTTTCAAATATTCTTTCTAGCATTCCTGTGTTACCAGTACAAAAAGGGCACTCCCATTTATTGTCTATTTTGCGCCAGCCAATAAGCTCTGCAGCTTCTTCATCTAGGCTGGTCTGCATGCGTCTGCAAGCGCAACATACAAAGCGGTTTTTGGCTTCGTCCACAAATTATTTTTGCTAATTGTAATAGACGAATAGACCAAAGACTACGCATGCTATAACGGTGGAAAGGATTATTGCGGCGCACCAGAAACAGCTTACTTTTTCTCTTTCATCCATGTTTTATATTTGTGAGCTGATTCTAGCCCTGGCGAGGTTGGCTACCTTACCAAACTGACCCTAGATCATCCAAGCAATCCCAATCGTCATGCTGCGGCAATTGCAGCTTGCTCCTCTTTTTGTCATCGCATCAAAATAGCCATTTAACCTAGTGCTGTATCTTGTATTCTATCTTCCTCGCTTTGGGTGTATAAGATTTTTATTGTTGAATTTCTCCGCTCTCATGATGCTCTTCATCGCCTTACTCTGGGGTTCTATCCATTTGCGGTCCAATTTCCTCTGTTTGATTCTCTCGTGCTTGATCCTAGCCCTATGTTTTTTACATATTAGTGATATGAGTGCTGCAGACTTCTGTAGTGATTCTGGTTCGTGAATGTCAAATTTTCCATTATTTAGTCCATGATAGTCATCTATAATAATTATGTGTGGTATGCGAATTATTACACTTCCTGCGCATCTTCTCATATTCCATATTATATATGGTGGAGACTCCCAATTAATTATTATTCCGCGCTCCAAGTTATGATTAATTCCATCTTGTATTAGTAATAATTCATCCATAATAATTAAAATACGTCCTTGGTACCAAAGAATGGTTTCTGTTGTATTCTCTTGCCAAGAAGATATATCGTCTTTAAACTTTGAGCCAAATATATAAATGGAAGGCATCTCATTTGCTATTATGGATGAATCATATGGTTCAAGAAATCGATATACCAATTGATGAAATCAAGCCATTCCTCGATCGCCAATCCAGAAAAGATGATTTTGAGCAATTGAAGGATAGTATCAGACAGTATGGTGTGTTGGTAAGAATCCAGGTTACACCAATTAAAGAGAGAAAACGCGGGAAAGCTCGCAAGCGTGGCAAGGGTAAGGACTGGAAATATCAGTTGGTGTGGGGCCATAGGAGGCTGCGTGCGGCCAAAGAAGTCGGTCTTGAAACTATACCAGCCGAAATCGTAATGATAGACAATAAGGAAAGGGTCAAAAGGTTTTTCATTGAAAATGAAGCAAGGAAGCAGTTGACGGCATACGAAGTCGCGCAGCTGATGGAAGCTGACCGTGGTTTGCTTTCTATCAATGAAATAGCAGAGAAATACAATATGCGCGTCAAGACCGTCAGAGGTATATTGAGGGCATTAGAACACGCTACGCCAGCCCTAAGGAAGCATCTCGGTAATGGCAGATTTAGCTTAGACGACGCCCTGGCGATTACACAACTTACAAATATGAGAGAGCAGGTATTAATAATAAACCGTGCTATTGAAAAAGGGCTCAAGGGTAGATCGTTAAAGCAAGAAGTCAGGTCAATTCGCAAGATTGATAGTATTTCCACCAGGGCTGTTCAAGCCAGGCAGCGGGCTTTGAACGATGAGCTAAGGACAATGAGCGAAGAAAAGAGGGTTGTAACAAAACAGTACACAAATAGCGTTATGGCATTACAAGATGCTTTGGTGGTAAAGGAAGTAAGGCGGCTACTAGACAAAGCATCTGTTGATTATTCTCCTTTTTGGACAAACAATGAGAATCAGAAACATTGATCTAGCGTCTATCAGGGTGCCTTTAAAGCATCGTCGTATAGAAAAAGACGATGGCACCATCACTAGCTCATTAGAGACAGAAGGTTTGAAAGATCCCGTAATTGTTGTAGCTAGTGACAACGAATACATATTAGCCGATGGTAGTAGAAGGGTACAAGCGGCCAGAAGGTTGAAATGGAACAAAATAAAAGCATCTGTAAGGAAGCCACAAAACGGGATGGGCCCCGATGCTTACGCGAGCTTCCTCAGGTTGACCATCAATCACCACCGCCAAGGGTTTTACCCAAGCCAAAGAGCTCATTATCTTAAGATCTTGAATGACAAGTACGGCGTACCCGTAAAAGACATAGCAAAGGCGTGCGGTGTAAAAGAAAGAGCTGCTAGGATTTGGATGGCTGTCAATGACTGTAGCGAAGAAGTACAGATGTTCATTGACGACGGCAAGTTTCCAGTTGATGCTGGCGGGTTGCTTAGGTCACTAAAACCTCAAGGCCAGATGCTCATCGTTGACAAGTTCAGGAACAGGCCGAAAGTCGCTATGAATGAATTAAAAACAGCCGTATCGAACATCCATCGTAGGCATCCACACTTAATAAAGGTATCATTAAGCAAAGTCACGCAGAGTAAAAAACCAAGAGATCACAAAAAAGTTGAAAGAAAAGCATACGGCAGAAACGTCGGAATGAGCATCGCTGATCTCGAACAGAAAATACTTGAATACGAAAGAGATATAACTTTTATGAGACGCGAGATTTTAAGGTCTGCACCTATTATAAAGAAAATATGCAAAAGTGGCAAAATAAGATTAGCACTCCCGGGCGACGTGTTGAAGAGGTTCGATGTTTTCCTCTCGGAGGACTAAATGGCTAGCAAGAAAAGAAAGAAGGCCGTAGCTGCCTCGAAGCCCAAGTCGAGGCAGACACCAAGAGAAAAGCTCATTGCTCTTCTCGAAAAGCCAAAGCACGATTTTAATGGCCTGTGCAACGAGCTGAATGTGCCACCTAAAGGCTTGAATGCCATGTTGGTGGATTTGGCTAAGATCAACGTCGCTGTAGAACAAGACAAAGATGGAAGATATTTCATCCATAAGGTTGATCTTGACAGGCCAGAGGACCAGATCTTCGACCACAAATTGAAATCCGGCACCGTGCATCGGATCGGTCTGGTAAGTGACACACATCTGTGCAGCCACAACCAGCAACTGACACACCTAAAAGATTTTTATAAAAGATGTTCTGATGCAGGTGTTACCAAGGTATACCACTCAGGTGACATTTTTGCTGGTGATGGCAAGGTGTACCGGGGGCAAGAATACGAAATTTTTATCGCCGGTTTCGATAGTGCTCTTGAGTATGGTGTCGAGTACTATCCAAATGAAGCCGGAATTACGACGTACTTCATAACAGGCAACCACGATCTGTCATGGTACCAGAGGGGTGGGGCCGATATCGGCCACGCTCTTGCCGATGCCCGTAACGACATGAAGTATTTAGGTCAGGCAGGTGCGTACGTGAATCTGACAGATGATATCAAGATGTATCTGCACCACCCTATGGGCGGTAAATCCTACGCCCTGAGTTATAAGCTGCAGAAATTCATTGAGAGTTTGACGCCAGAAGCCAGACCAAAGATTCTAGCCGCTGGGCATCTTCATAGTATGCTTTACATCGATTATCTAGATGTCAAAGCATACATGGTTCCGTGCTTTGAATCACAGAATACTTTCTTGAAGCGGCTGGGGCTGCACCCAGTCATTGGTGGATGGATACTGGAACTTGAGGTGGCAGGCCAGTATATCCCGACTATTAGAATGGATGATATTACATATTCGGAGCCACTCGAAAAAGACTGGGATTAAGATGCCACCCAAAAAGACAGATACTAAGCCGAAAACTAAAGTAACAATTCCAGCACCCAAGGTATCTGTCAATATCAGAGATGAATTGTTTTACAATCTGAAGACAAGGACAATTTATTTATCTGGTGAAATAGACGCCAGCATGGCAGCAAAGCTAATCTGGTCCTTAGTACTATTGAATCAAGATTCCAGAGAGCATATCAACATTTTTATTAACTCCGATGGCGGAGAAGTACATGAGTCATACGTCATGTTGGATGCTATATTCAGATCTAAGAGCCCAGTCAACTTAATTGCTACTGGGAGAGTTGAATCGGCAGCCGCAGAATTGGTTGCATTTGGTCCAAAGAAGAGACGGTTTGCTACACCAAATACCTATTTTATGTTCCATTCGTCATCTATGGAATATGGCGAAGCAGACTCCAAAAAACAGAAATCAAGGGTATTGTGGGATGATAAGATCGAGGATGACACTATTAAGAAGCTTGCCAAGATAATGCGCAAAAAACCGAAATCATTGGCAGCCAAAATCAATGATGAATTATACTTAACTGTAAAAGAGGCTATTAGGGATCATATAATAGACGGAGTCTGGCCACCGCCGAAATGAGGACGCATGAAATACGAAGTAGAACAAGGACAGGAAATTCCAGAAATAGACTACGGCGCTAACAGAAAATATCCATTCATCAAAATGAGGGTTGGCGACTCATTCTTTGTTCCGCTTGAAGATGTTGCCCATTCGAAAGATCCGCTCAGTGTTGTGAGTAGTGCGGCGTCTATTTGGGGCAAAAGAAAGAACCAGAAATACACCACCAGAACTGTTAGAAACGATGACTACGAAGTGATAGGTTTCAGAGTCTGGCGTATCGACTAATGTATGAATGGCAGTGCAGACATATTGAGGCAGTGGTTAAAATCAAATAAAAGGATATTCGTTGAAGTTTATGGTGAATATGACAGAACTGTCAGATTCTGGGTTCAAACAGAAGAAAACGAAATAGAAATCAACATAGAAAAGTCATTTGACACTACACGCCTAGCAGACCACGAAGTCGAATTAATGATAGGTATACCGCAATCGTTCACGTGCAGTGAATGCAACAGGCTCGAAAGAACTTCGTTTGATTGTTTTGATGATTGCGATAGATATCAAGAGGTAAAGGGCATGGTGAAAGTCAGTTTGGCGAACCCAGATTGCTTTTATATAATGGACGAAATTATTGATAAGGGATTGTTAGCTGAAGTCGGATGGAAATATATCAAGGAGTTCCCTGCCTAGGCCTTAGTCGTGTTCTTCCATAAGATCGCTTTTTCTTTCCGTTGTATATATTATAGCATAATTCCCTCATTTCTTCTAACGAATTTGGATCCGCTAGGTTGAAATGTCCCCCAGGAACTCTGCTGCCCCACGGCCCTCGTGCATAGACAAAAGTCCCGTCCTTCACAACAAATGTTGTGATTAGCCAACCTTCAGGACTATAAACGTTAAGTGTTGCATTGCCTGTACCTTCAATATCTGGTTTAGATGGATACAATGGCACTTCTCTTGGGCGGCCAGTTCGTTCACTCAAGTATTCATATATTGTATGTATTACGATCTGGACGTCGGAAACGTCTTCATGTAAATGCTTTAATTTCACAGTTTACGTTTGAGTTTGCTAATATGTTTAATTATTTGCTGTAACGATTTTGGATTGGCGATATTGAACGTTCTCGCTCCATCACCCAGTACAAGCACTTCTGAACCAGTTTTGTCGCCTATCATGGCAACAACGTAGTCCTCGTAGGTAACTTTTATGTAACCTTCAATTGGAGAATCTTCAACAACGTAACCATGGTCTTCCACATACTGGCCTACCATTGCTAATTTCTCTGACTTTGATATAATTCTGTCGTACGCTTTCATTTTCTATTAAATTTCAAAGAAATCTTTAATGATTTTGCCACTTTTTCGAAAGCATCCGGTTCAAACAATGATATACTCTGATTGGTATATGGAGCGTTGCCAAAAGGCATCAGCGAGCTTACCGAATCATTTTTGATTGACAGCCATGGTCCGTCGCCTCCGTAACTCATTCTAATTATTGCGACAATCACCGATCCTGTGACGTCTACTATGTGGATCTGCTTCCACACTTTAGAATAAATAGCTGCAATCCCCTCCGTTTCCAACCAGGCACACAGGCTTTCCAATACTGCTTCTACTTCATCAATCATTTATTATGCTAGCCATTAGCTTTAATTGTGCAGACACTTCTGGGAAACTTCCCGGATCGTATATATCAAACTCTGCTAATACGATACTGGTGGTGGTGCCGCAGATTGGTGGACGCGATTTACCGTGTTGGATTAGTTTAGTATGTGTGGAGTGTTGGATTAGTTTAGTATGTGTGGAGTGTATAGAAATCTTTCCATTATTACTAATTTGTACCACCGCTGAGGCATTCTTGCTGAAATTAACAATTATGTCCCTTGGTGTAAATAAATTACATTTTATCCCATTTTCCCCAAGATAATCATGCAATAGCGACATACAATGATACAAACCTACGGCTTTGTGATCCACCTCTTAAGCCAATTCAATGCTTTTGGGAATGCTTGTCGATCTTGCACTCCATGCCCTCGCCGCTGGCCTCGTTTTGCATCCGTCTTCAATAACTTTATTTGCTTCTTCTGAATATTGGCGTAACATCATTGTTAGTGCTCAATAACTTTGGTATTGTCACCAGACGAAATAGCCCTAGTAGAGCATCTGGTACATTCCCAGTATACAAAATATCCTCTACCAAGCTTTTTGCGGATCGGGCAATTGCTCTCCACCCAATCGTGCAAGCCAAAGAAGCACAAGATTCTTCCAAATTTTACCATCCTCTATTTTTGTTGGTTTATTATCAGAGATTAGTTTTTCTATGAAGTGTTTATCGGATCACCACTTGTAGCGCGAGGAGAACGCCGCTTCTATGAATTTTTTAATGCGAGGGAACGACTCTGGGTCATAAATATTGACGGTTATTTTGCTATATGTCGCCTTTAGGTCAATGTTGCCATTATCTCTTATGTGGCACATGATAGGAGCTTGGCCACGTTTATAGATATATAGACATGGGTTAAGCAACGTGGGGGGACGGATTTCTGAACACCGTAAACCCAGTTCTTCTACAAGCATACGGATACATGATGCAGTAGTACAACCCATTAGGATTTAAAATACTAATACCCGGCCAGCTCGCGCATTCTTGCTGCTATTTTTCGGAATGAACCCGGTTCTGCCAAGTCAAATAACATGTTTGACATTTCTCCGTATAAATGTTGAGCAGCAGGTCCCAACCTGTATATTCTTGCTTTTAGCGAATCATCTGGTAAACTTACTACTAGTCTAAAAAACTCTGCCCGTCGGCTTTCTTCTGGTGACATATACACACTGAGATAGTGACCTTTGCTGCCAGTGATAGTGCGCCATGGCACAAGAGATTTTATATAAAAACCATCATCTTCTAGGTATGACGCTAAAGCGGCGAGCGCTTCTGAACTTGCCGCCATTGTCTGCCATGTATCTTCGGCGACAGGCCCTCGTCCTCGTACCCAGTCGTCACGACTTATTATAAGGTCATATTTGTAGCGACTAACGAACTCTTTTATTATCTCGAAGCTGTCCGGATCGTAAATAGACACTTCAAATGGCTTTGTGGTAGGCCCCACGTGCCACACACTTATTTGCCCATCTGTGTTTACAACTATTCTAGTGTGGGGGTGGGTTCCATATTCTTTGGCGACCACTATCTCATCTATACATGGGCGGTGCGCCGGGAAACCTTCTTCCTTGAGGTATTCACTGATAGCTTTGGCCCAAGCGTTCACCTTTCTCCGATTATTGGGAGTACTCCATAGTAGTGTCGATTCGTATAACTCGCTAATTTTCATAGCGCTTCTTTATAGATTCAAGTATCTTAGGAAAGCTATCAGGATCATAAACAGAGCCATAATTGATCTCATTACTATATCGGTCTCTACGGCGTACAACTATGACCAGTTTATATTTTCCATCATCAAATATTTCTATGGTTGCCCAAGAACTGTTTTGTATCTCCTTGCTATACCCGTTAAGAGATATCGTCAGGTCTGCGCATGTTAACAGATTCTCACCTACTGTTATTACCCTCGTGATGCCATTGTCATTAAGATATTCTTTCAGGCAAGTCGTAATTGTCCTAAAATCTAGTTGCCCGGCGATTATATTCATTTCTTTGGCTCGTACTCATTAAGGAATTCAGCTAATTTGCCAAAACATTGTGGATCATGTAAATCAATATATATACTGTGATGTGGTTCTTCATTAGTTATAGCTTGTACATCCCCGTCATAATCTATTTCTATGCTGATATTATCAAACAATATTACATTCTCCCAATCATGCATATTGATGGCATTAGCATACCATCCGTTTTCTAACAACCACATATAGATCACCCTCAATGTCAGGTTTGCCCTTTCGGCGTCTGATTCTGACAAGTTATTGAGTTTCATGTATAGTTTCTATCAAATGTGTCTGGGTACTTCTTGATGAATGCCAGTATTTCCTGTAGGCTGTTAGGATCATGTATGTTGACATCCATCGTGTCTGGATACCACTTGTGTATGTGGCGGACACCGCCATATGGAAGTGTCCTAGCTGGCTTATAATCTGGATTTTCATATTCCATCGTCACCACACCGTTGTCATTTGGCCATATCCCTATCGCACTATACTCGTTGGTCCTGAAGAATCCCCCAGGGTAATCTTCTGCCGCGAAGTGGGGGTCCATCGTTATGAAAATGCAATCATAGTTAAGAATTGTCGTATGATAAGACTGGATTCCGTTTTCTTTTAGAAATTCATAGATTAGCTGCGTGTATAGCTTCACGCTATAGCTGCCGTCCAAACATCTTCGAATTTCATGATGAAGTCTTTCAACTTTTCCAGACTACCTGGATCATGAACGTTCAAATGCACCCTGAAAGGTGAGGCGATGTTGGGATTGGTATAATGGATGGCATCTATTAACCCATTGTCAAAAGCCCAAATCCTGATCTGCTGGCGAGATGGCAAACCTGGAGACTTCAGAGATGCGCGTGATACAGGTGGTACGACTAGCTGGGCGCTACCAAAAGAACCCAGCTTCTCGCTTCTGATTCCGTTATCCAATAAATATTGGGCAATCAAGTTGATCAGTAATGGGTGATCTTCATATAACGACTCACCGACCACGTCTTTACGTGCCTTGACGAATTCAAGTACCTTTGGGAAAGAATCTGGATCGTGTATATCGACTTCTAATGCTAAATAATGAGGACGATCCCCATGATACGCCACATGAATAATGTGATCTTCAGGGTCGATAATCCTGATATAATTACGACGTGGCGAAGATCCAGGACTTCCGCCAATATATAGGACTGCGGACAAACCATCGTCAATCTTCGACCGTGGGATACCATTATCAACAAGGTATTTATACAATGCTCGTATAACTGTTTCTCTTGGGTAATCCGAACCCAGCGTTTCGTATAGTGTATTAAGCTTCATATTATCAATCTATATCAGCTATAATGGACCTGAGCCACTCGACATCAGCCCACTCCGCGTTTACTTCGATTTGCCCACAGTCCTTACATTTTCTTACTACAATTTCATAGAATTCATCTTCATACAAGATGTCGAAATCATCATGTGGGCACACGGACACCTCCTTCATTAATAGCCCAGACGGTGTCTACCGATTACGTCTTCACGTGCATTGCTTTGTGCCTTGACGAATTCAAGTACCTTTGGGAAAGAATCTGGATCGTGTATATCGACTTCTAATGCTAAATACCTTGTATCTTTTGTCGATGGCCATATACGCACCACTCCGTTACTGCGCACAACTATCGTTATATTACCCACCATTATTTGTTGCACTTTTGCCCACGAACCATCATCATAGACACTCGGGAATGGATGTCCAATTTTGACGCTCATAATTCCATTATCAGACAGGTACGTCATGAGTGCGTTGGCAACTGTTACAACATCACTATCATCATGTTCCCGTTCGTATAAATTTTCTAATTTCATGTTGTTCCTAATTGTATAAGATCTTTAACTTCATTTAGTGCCTTCTTAACTATCTTCAGCAATTTTGAATAAGAATCCGGATCGTTGATATTGACTTCACCTAAGAATCTGGGTGTCACGTATTGTAGTATTTTCTTCTGTTTGTAAGACAGATGCATAGCATTAAACCCTATCAGTATCCTATGTGGGAAAAGGTAGAGCATAATTATCTTCAGCCCCTCACCAGCATTCACACATATTTCATTTGTCTTTTCCCCGTTCATGTAGTGGCGATTCCAAGCAAAAATTCCATTGTCCACGAAATATTCAACGATGGAATCTACCACTATTTTAGTTTCGTCATCGGTCGTTTCACGCAGTGTCTTTAGTTTCACGCACCCAATTTCCACAGGTATTCTGTTAATCTCTGTAGGCATGCGGGATCGTGTAGGTCACCCTTGAACTTATCTATTGTCACTAAATGATCCTCCACATCTACGTATCTCCACCCCTCATTTGCAACAAATACAATCAATCCTGGGTGAACCGGTCTATTGGTTGCTTTTATGCCGTTCTCGTGCAAGTAGGAAACAATTAACTGTGACGGGTCTACTTCCATATGTTATGTTTGCTATCTAGGGATCGGTTTTTTTCGAGGGCGTGCAGATGCCTTACGCTTGGTCTTGTTAGCGCTTTTGATTGTAAGTGAATCTGTAGCTAGATTATAAGCGCGAAGAATCTTCAGCTTACTTAGGCTACCAAGCTTCTTAGCCTTCTTTGCCACTATGTACCTCGAATTCCATACTTCTAGGAATTAGTGGTATTTTCGGATTTTTCGGTTTGCGATATTTCGCATTGAGAACCTAGACGGCCATACTTTTCGTACGCTTCGAGGGCTTCCCAAAGGCCTACGCAATATCTCCAGTGGTTCTGTCATGTTCTTGAACCACTCTGTTTCTCTGGCCATCCAGGCATACTTTCTGTTCATCGCCGTCAAGATCGAGGATAATCCTTAATAAATTTAATCATCCTTTCCAATTCTTCCGGATCATATATCGAGAACTCTTCATCAACAAACCCACTACGGGACCAGTTTACTTTGTCAATGTAGAACACTCTGATAATACCAGGAAGGCAAAGGCAATCGAAGCAGAATTGAGTAGAGACCCCCTTCTTTACCGTAACTAGCCCACCGTCCATGTACACCTCAATTCCGTTCTCTGTTAGATACTCCCCCAGTATCTTCTCAAGCAACAAATCATCGGCAGTAATTTTGCAATTATAGAGAAAAGACAGTAACTCATCAGGGTCGTACAGCTTCATACGGTCTTCCGGAATCTCACGTAATCCAATAGTTTCTCCAGGCTCCCCGGTTCGTACAGGTCGATCTTCGCCTCGAACACCAATGCCAGACCCCCAGTGGCCCACCACCGGCCAAGTGTGTCCCGTTCATAATTAGGCCACTTCATGCGTGGAATCCTCCTGCGCACTTTTATGGTTGCTTCTCCGACGTTGTTTGCCTTGATGTCTGTAATAGCCTCATGATCGTCGTATATTCTGACGAAATGGGCCAATTCACCGCCTATCAGCTGCATCGACCCGGCCACCTCCGTGCCATTCAGGAACTCATAAATGATCCTCGTGAAGTCCCTCGCGCTCTCGTACAGGTTACTAAGTTTCATCTTTGGTTTCCGACTTCGCGGATTCTGGCATATTTCCTACAAGGTTTCCCTGACATCAGGATCCTTGCAAAGCAGTTCATTTGGTGGGTCTTGGTTTTGGCTTCCCGCCAGCACACATGATCCCGCATCGAGAACAGCCTCCCATTGGACATTTCATCGTGCTCCCCCTTTCAAGTGGTGGGTGGCCCAGATCAGTCCACTCGGATGTCGTCGAGTTTGAACATATTATCTCATCCACCAATCCCGTAGCGTATTCACTATCTTCTCAAACGACTCTGGGCGGTGGAAATTGTCCCTGTATTGAGAGACCCCAATTATCGGATTTTCACAACCCGAGATACACAAACCTACCCGCCATATGAGGTCACCATCCTCGTGTACAACTATGTTGGCTATTTGGTCGAACCCAGATGTAGAAGGCGCAAGCCGCCTGACAATAATGGTCGCACAGTGACCTACAAGGTTCCGGAACTTATACTTCTTGTAGGGCTCCTCTACAGTAGGGTAGCCAGGAAGCCTGGCATCGCGTATAAACTTCGCCAGTAGCTCGGCTACCGTATACGGATCCGCTACCCTTTGGCTCTCATGGATGGGTAGGCTCGGCAATCTTGGCCCAGGTGCATCTACGTCCAAGTGATCCCTAATTAAGGCTTCCACTTTCTGGAAGGAGTCAGGATCGTGGAAGTTGAATACGCGATGCTTGTCTAGATGCGGAGTCCCCCACTTCCAGTAGCTCGGTCCCCTGTCCCTGGTTAACGAAATGTCTATTCTACCACTGTCGTGCACCATTATGCGTGCCCACCTATCTCCTCTCTGTATCCCCAGAGAACTGTTGATAGACCATTCTCTAAACTGAGATACTTCTATCCCGTTCTCCTCCAGGTATGCCCTGAGGAGATTGGCCACCTCACGGCCAGCGCTCTCATGTAGGGATTTAAGCCTCATCAAGATGCTCCCTAATGAAGGCTTCTATCTTCTGGTAAGAATCCGGGTCGTGCATGTTCGTCTTAAGGCCCAAATTTTTGGGCCTAGGTGGGCCCCCTATCCACCATGCCAATGTGTGGCCATCTTCAAAGGTCCGAATCCTGATAATCGGTGGTAACTCAGAAGTTGGCCTCTGAGGCATATCGACCACAATAGTCATGCACCTCATCGTCCCGTCTTTATATTCTGAGCTACCAAGACTCATTTTAGGGTGACGGGTCTTGGCTTCTATACCCCTTTCGTTCAGATAGGCAAGGAGCAGATCACCGTAGGCCTCTGCGCTCTCAAATAAGGTCTTAAGTCTCACGGCCAGCGCTCTCATGTAGGGTATTCATACGCCTGCACAATGAATTTCACGATTCTCTGTAAAGAATCCGGTTCATAAATGGAGACGGTCTTACTGTGGCTGACGACCATCGAGACATAATTCATGAATACCTGGCCGTCACCATATAGTAGGATAGAGACGAACGGTGTCTTAGGGACGACCGTGCTCAGCAATCGAGAGGTACGGGGCTTACGGAAATATTCCGATGGCGGATAATTGGTATGTTTCCAGTCTTCCCCCTTTGCGGAAACGATTATTTTTTCACCCCCGGTCCCGATGATTGAGGACGGCACGATGTGCGCACGCAGCCCCTTCGTATTCTTCTCGATATACTGCACGATTAGATCGATCATGTTGTAGTCGTCAGGCCCCGTATGGTGTACCGCTTCGTGCAGGTTCTTAAGCTTCATAACTTACTCACAATTTCTGAGATCCTTGGCAACGATTCTGGATCATACAAGGAGACCTCAACCTCTTCCACTTCCACTTGGGCATCCTCATGATCCGTATCTCCCACGTACTTTACCACCACTCTACCGTTCCGCCGTATTATAATATCCACAAATGGACCATCGCTGAGCTGCTTCCAAGTGTCCACTCTCTTGTGGCTGATGGTAATAACGTCCAACCAAGTTTCGTCGTCTATTATGAGGGAGGGGAAGATTTCTTGAAGGTAGCGACTTATGATGCACTGGTAATCCTGGATGTGCTGGGTGTACGTGTGCGTATCGTACGGAAATGAATACGATACAGCTTTTCGCGGACATTTCATGATCGCCATCCTATGTTATGTTTGCTATCTGGGGATCGGTTTTCTAGGAATTAGTGATGAACTTCTTTATCTTATCGAAGCATTCTGGGTCGTATAAATTAGTCTTGAGCGTACCAAGTTGGTCACAAAACTTTAGGTCCTTTAGTCCAGTGATGCCTCTGCTAAGCCATTTTTTGCACAATACTCTGCCATCTTCATATACTACTATGTCAGCATTCTTACCACCCTTCGATATCTGGAATACCGAGTGAGATTTCTTGAGCTCATGCTCGTATATGGTGGTGGTGTGGATTGTGGCGTCATTCTTTAAGAATTCATACATGCATAACGCCGCCAAGTTGCCGCCCATTAAATGATCGTGGTTGATCGTCAGGATGGTCTTCGTCAGGAAGGTCTTGTACATCAATCTTCATGCTCATATGAGTCACGTGTTAGGATATGTGTCACGATTATTGGAATGAATAGAACCACCACGGTAATGAACCAAACGAGTGACCACCAGCTGAACATTGGTGCCATTTCCTCTATGAAGCTAGCCATCAACTCCTCCGAAATACTTTTAAAATACTTTTGATAACGATATTACCTCTCCACGCGGAGTTGTTTTCCTACGGTTGGATCGTATTGGCTAGTTTGGGTCCTCCGTCTGCCCGTCTGCCCGTCTGCCCGTCTGCCCGTCTGTCTGCCCGTCTGTCTCAATATATTTGCTTGTATCGAAGATGTCCATCGGAATACCCTTGCGATAATAATATTCCCTCTCCACGCGGAAATATTCCTCTCGCGAAAGATTAAATCGCCCACCCCCCACCGGGCCTCCTCCCCCCTTCCCCGTGGTCCCCCCCCCTCCCCCCCCCGGACG